>ERZ888423.550-NODE-550-length-37783-cov-9.506414_pt1 | contig 37783 bp, 30 predicted proteins | sample MGYA00520523_ERZ888423 | MGnify/ENA primary metagenome ERZ888423 (study PRJEB32303, sample SAMEA104408611) | aquatic metagenome | biome: Brackish water; feature: Pelagic; material: water | place: Baltic Sea | collected 2014-06-08T10:24:00 | depth 30,27 m ... | reverse complement strand
CCGGGAGTCATCGTCAAGGCACTGCTGTCGGTAGCCGATTCGCTGCCGGCGAAGCTTGACGACCTGCCGGCCAAGGTGGTGCCACTCGGAGCAGGGCAGTACAAGGTGTACGTGCCGGTCGCGTCCCCGGCCGACGATTTCTCCACCAGGACGCTGCTGCTGCACCGTGCGTGGTACGCGGCACAGCGTGCCGGAGTACATATCGACCGGGCAATCCTCAAGCCCACAAGCGCCTACGTGGAGTCCGAATTGCGTTCGGTCGGAGAGCATCTGGGGCTCCCGTCGGACGCGGTCGACAGCATGATTGCCAGCGGCCGCCTGCTGATGTTCGCCGAAGGAGAGATAATCCAGGCGATGAACAGCATCCCGGACTCCGTTGGATTCATCACCGAGGGCAGCGTGGGCATGTTCGTCAGGACCGACGATGGACGCCAACTCGACCTGGGCGACCTCGGGGTCGGCGATTTCCTCGGCGCAACGGCGCTGACCCGACAGCGGAATATCACCGGGGCCGTCGCCCTGACTGACACCAGCATCGTGGCGGTTCCCCGCAAGACGATGGACGCGGTCGTCCAACAGGATCCCCGACTCGCCCGGCGAATCGGCGATTCGATTGACCTGCGGCGCCAGCGGGCGCAGGAAGCGCTTACCGAGGCCGCGCAGCAGGGCGTCCGCTGAGTCACATCCGCTGGGATCGGCCCGCCTGAAGGCGATCCAGAAAAACCCGCTGGCCCTTGAGCAGTCTGCCGCGGGCCTGCTCCACCGGAAACCAGACGACCCGGTCCAGCTCCGGAAATTCCTGCAGCCGCCCAGAACCCCTGGGCCATTCCAGGGTGAAGGCATTGCTGCGGAACAGGCCGAGATCGAGGTCGGCGCCCAGAGCGAACACCGTGAGGATCTTGCCGCTGGGCTGCTTGGCAACACCCAGGTCCAGCCGTGTGCCGGGGGGCGCCGGGCAACCGATTTCCTCGGCGAACTCGCGGCGAGCAGCCTGCCAGGGGTCCTCACCTTCGGCGTACTCACCTTTGGGGATTGACCATGCGCCATGGTCCCGGCGCGCCCAGAACGGCCCGCCGGGATGGCCGATCAGCACCTCCAGACTGTGGCCCCGGCCGCGGAACAGCAGCAGGCCCGCGCTGAGAACCGGCACGGCTCAGTCGCATCCGGGGTTGGTGACCGTCCTCATCAACTCGGCAAGCCGGGCGGTTCGGCGGTCGGTGAACACACTCTCCAGCGGGATCGGCACACCGTCGGGCCCGGCCAGCGGCACCCGCCAGTTCGGGTACTCATCGGTGGTCCCGGGCTGGTTCTGGGTCCGCCGCTCACCGACGGCGTCGGAGAGCGCCAGCGCCAGCAGTCGGGAGCGGGTACGGCCCAGATAGCGGTAGAGCCCGACGATGACGTCTTCCTCGGTGGCGTCGGCGCCCAGCAGTCCTACCCGGCGCAATTCGGCCATCCACGCCTCCTGCGCGGTCCGGTCGTCGGCCAGTTCGTCATCGACGGGGCGGGTGAGCAACCCGAGCTCGGCGCGGAGCCGGACATGGTCGCCGGCCAGGTACCCCGGGGTGGGAGGCAGGTCATGGGTGGTCACCGAGGACAGACACAACTCGCGCCACTGTTCGGCAGGCAGCGGTCCGCGGCTAGCCGGGTCGATCTCGAACCACAGGATCGAGGTGCCCAGCAGGCCGCGGTCACGCAGGTAATCGCGCGCCCACGGTTCGACGGTGCCGAGGTCCTCACCGACCACCACCGCACCGGCCCGGTGCGCCTCCAGTGCCACGATGCCGATCATCGCGTCGTGGTTGTAGCGCACATAGGTGCCCTTCGTCGGCGATGCGCCCGCGGGAATCCACCACAGTCGGAACAGTCCAATGATGTGATCGATCCGGACGCCGCCGGCATGCCGCAGGATCGCCGCGATGAGGGACCGAAAGGGTTGGTAGCCAAGCTCTTCGAGTCGATCCGGTCGCCAGGGCGGTTGCGACCAGTCCTGGCCGAGCTGGTTGAACTCATCGGGCGGGGCGCCGGCGGTGACGCCCAGTGCCAGCACGTCCTGCAGCGACCAGGCGTCCGCGCCGCTGGGATGCACCCCAACTGCGAGATCCGCCATGATCCCCAGCGTCATCCCGGTACGCAGCGCCTGCGACTGGGCATGGGCCAGTTGGTCGTCGAGCTGCCACTGCAGCCATCGGTGGAAGTCCACCGCCCGCCGGTTCTTCTCGGCGAACTCCGCAACCGCGGCACTGGACGGATGGTGCAGTTCGGCGGGCCATCGTCGCCAGTCACCGCCGTACTTCTCGGCCAGCGCGCACCACGTCGCGAAATCATCGAGGGCGGTGCCTTCGCGCCGTTTGAAGGCCTCGAAAGCCAACTGCCGACCGGCCGAGAGGGGAACCCGGTACACCAGCTTGAGCGCCGACCGCTTGGCATCCCAGGCGGCGTCGCGGTCGATGATGTCGGACTTTGCCGCTCCCTCCACACATCCGGCCCGCAGCTTGTCCAGCCGGCCGCGTTTGGACACCCGCGCGTACTCGGGGATCGCCTCGACCCGCAGGTAGAGCGGGTTGACGAAGCGACGCGACGTCGGCAGGTAGGGGGAGGGCTCCATGGGACTGGTGGGGGCGGCGGCGTGCAGCGGGTTGATCAGGACGTAGCCGGCGCTGTGCTCCGAGCCGGCCCACACCGCGAGGTCGGTCAGGTCGGACAGATCGCCGATACCCCAGGAGCCTGCCGACCGGACGCTGTAGAGCTGGGTCGCCAATCCCCAGACCCGCCGGTTGCCCATCCGTTCGGGCAGCCCCAGCCAGGCCGGCGTGACGATCAGCGGGGTGTCGGACTCCCGGTCGCCCGAGCGCAGATGAACCCGGTGGTAGCCGAGCGGAAGATCGGCGGGCAACACGAAGGTGGCCTCACCGACCAGCCGGCCGGCCAGGTCGAACGGCGGGGTGAAGTTATCGGCCTGCCGAATCCCGCTGCGGACCGTGCCGTCCTCCATCCGCACCCACACATGCGCCGGCGCACCGTGGTCGACATGCACCCAGAACGAGGCCTCGGTCCCGGAGCGGACGACGATCGTCGGCGGCAACGCCCGCGCCCAGTGTTGCCGGTCCAGTTCTGAAATCGCTGCGGCACAATCCGCCTCGGTGTCCGCCCGCACGCCGAGGGCGGCCAGCACCCCGACCACCGTCGACTCCTCGACGGTCACGAAGTTCCCGACCCAGTCGTGATAGGCGCAGGCAACTCCCAACCGATCGGCCAGTGCAGTCAGGGACGGGTCAGCCATGGGGGCCATCTTGCTCCGTCATCCCCGCCGGCGCGGGGGATCAGCCGGCCGAGCCGGTCAATTCGATGGTCAGCACGCCGCCGATGATCAATGCGATACCGGCCACCATCGTCAGGGTGAGCGGCTCGTCGAAGAGCACCTTGCCCATCACGGCGACGAGGGCGACCCCGCACGCCGACCAGACGCCATAGGCGATGCCGACGGGCATCCCCATCGACAAGGTCATCGAGACCAGGGTGAACGACGCCACGTACCCGATGACCACCGGCAGGATCCAGGCCCGGTTCCGGAAACCGTCCGAGGCCCGCATCGCCAGGGTCGCACAGACCTCCAGGATGATGCCGCCGGCCAGCGTCAGCCACATCATGGCCGGACCGGCTTCGGCGGATGGGATCCGAACTCCACCAGCAGCACCCCGCCGATGATGAGCGCGATGCCCGCGACGACCGGCGCGGTGAAGGGGTCCCCGAAGATCGCCGAGCCCAGCACGGCGGTGACGGCGGTCCCCAGCGCGCCCCAGATGCCGTAGGCGACTCCGATCGGCATCCCGAGTCGCAACACCCTGGCCAACAGCAGGAATGAGGCGACGTAGCCGACGATAACCATGACGAGCCAGCCCCGGTGGTCCTGGAACGCCCGCAGCGACAGGGTGCCGGTGACCTCGGTGGCGATCGCGCCGAGCAGCAGCAGCCATCTCCGCATGGTTGAGGACCATAGCGCCGGATTAGACTCGGCGCGGGAGGTGGGCTCGTGGATCGTCTCGCTGCAGCGTTGTCCGTGCTGCCGGCGCCGATGCGCGACCCGGTGCTGTTCGCGGTCCCGTTTTTCCTCCTGCTGCTGGCGATCGAGTGGACGGCCGCACGCAAACTCGAGGACTCCGATACCCGATCCGACCAACCGGCCCGGGGGGCGTACCTGAGCCCTGACGCCCGGGCCTCGATCTCGATGGGCCTGGTGTCGGTGGCCACCATGGGCGCCTGGAAGTTCCTGGGACTGCTGGGTTATGCCGCCCTGTACGCCTACGTGGCGCCCTGGCAACTCTCGCCGCGGCACTGGTACACCTGGGTGATCGCCCTGGTCGGGGTGGACCTGCTGTTCTACGCCTATCACCGCATCGCCCATCGGGTCCGGCTGATCTGGGCCACCCACCAGGCGCACCACTCGAGCCGATACTTCAACTTCGCCACCGCGCTGCGGCAGAAGTGGAACAACAGCGGTGAGCTGATCATGTGGATCCCGTTGCCGCTGTTGGGTGTTCCGCCGTGGATGGTGTTCACCAGCTTCTCGATCAGCCTGGTGTACCAGTTCTGGATTCATACCGAGCGCATCGGCACGTTGTGGCGGCCCTTCGAGTTCGTCTTCAACACCCCGTCACACCATCGGGTCCACCACGGGATGGACCCGGAGTATCTGGACAGGAATTTCGGCGGCATCCTGATCATCTGGGACCGGATCTTCGGCACCTTCGCACCGGAGACGTTCCGGCCGCATTACGGCCTGACCAAACCGGTGGACACGTTCAACATCTGGAAGTTGGAGACCCGCGAGTACGTCGCAATCGCCCGCGATGTCCGTTCCGCGGGCAGTTGGCGCGACAAAATGGGATACATATTCGGACCACCCGGCTGGGAGCCGGCGCGCGCGGTCGGCACCGGCGCGACATCAGCGGTGAGCGCAGGAGGCTAGCGGACATGGACGTCAAGGAAACACTGCTTCCCGGAGTCGGGCTGCGCTACGAGTTCAGCAACTCCGACGGCGACCGGATCAGTGTGATCGCCGACCGCAAGGGCGATTTCGAGGTCTTCCTGTGCACCACCCCGGCCGACCCGGACAAGGCACGGCGGCTGTTCCGGCTGACCGATCGCGAGGCCGAGGCACTGGCGCAGATCCTGGGCGCCCCGCGCATCGTGGAGAGCTATGCCGACCTCACCAAGGAGATTCCGGGCCTGGACGCCGGACAGGTCGAGGTGGGCGACCACTCGCCGTATGCCGGTCACCCCCTCGGGGACGCCAAAGCCCGCACCCGCACCGGCGCATCCATCGTCGCGATCGTGCGGGATGAGCAGGTACTCGCGTCGCCGGGACCGGCGGAGGTGCTCCAAGCCCACGATGTGCTGGTCGTGATCGGCACCGCGGACGGCATCGCAGCCGTCCGGCATCTCATCGACCAGGGCTGAATCGGTGGCCATCTCGGCGCCGCTGCTCTTCGAGCTCGGTGCCATCCTCGTCATCCTCACTGTCCTGGGATCCGCGGCGCGGCGCTTCGGTCTCTCGCCCATCCCGCTGTACCTGCTGACCGGTTTGTTCCTCGGTACCGGGGGCGTCGCCCCGGTACCGGCCGCCACCGACTTCGTCGCGACCGGGGCCTCGATCGGAGTGGTGTTGCTACTGCTCACCCTCGGCCTGGAGTTCTCCATCGGGGAGTTCTCCGAGTCCCTGCGCCGGCACCTTCCGTCGGCCGGAGTGGACCTGGTGCTCAACTCGATTCCGGGGGCCATCGCCGGCTGGCTGCTCGGCCTCGACGTCGTCGGCATCGTGGCGATGGCCGGTATCACCTACATCTCGTCCTCCGGTGTGATCGCCCGCCTGCTGGGCGATCTGGACCGGCTGGGCAACCGCGAGACCCCGGCGGTGCTGTCGGTGCTGGTGCTTGAGGACTTCGCCATGGCGGCCTACCTGCCGGTGCTGACGGTGCTGGCCTCCGGGGGGACCCTGGTTCAGGCCGCGGTGTGGACCGCCGTCGCACTCGGTGCGCTCGGATTGGCGTTCCTGGTGTCGCTGCGCTGGGGCGACCACGTCGGCCGGGCCCTGGGACACCGCGAGGACGAGCAACTCCTGCTGCGGATCCTCGGCCTGACGCTGATCGTGGCGGCGGTCGCCGAACATCTGCACGCCTCGGCAGCCGTCGGCGCCTTCCTCGTCGGCCTGACACTCACCGGTGCCACCGCCGATCGGGCCCGGACGGTGCTCACCCCACTGCGCGACCTGTTCGCCGCGGTGTTCTTCGTGGCGATCGGGCTCGCGGTTGACCCGGTCGACCTGCTGCCAATGCTGCCGTTCGCCCTCGGCCTGGCCGCCGTCACCGCCGTCACCAAGATCATCTCCGGTGCGTATGCCGCCCGCCGCGAGGGTGCGGCCCGCCGCGGCCAACTCCGGGCCGGTACCGCGTTGATCGCCCGCGGTGAGTTCTCCCTGGTCATCATCGGGCTCGCGACGGCGAGCGTCGGCGGGACGCTGGGAGCAGTCGCCACCCCCTATGTGTTCATCCTGGCGATCGTCGGACCGGTGCTTGCCCGCTTCGCGAAATGACCTGGCAGCATGCTCAGCATGCAGACAGTGTTCGACCGTCCCGTCGACCAGCGCCTGATCGCCGACGCACTGGCGCCCGCCGCATTCGGATCGATGTGGCTCGATCCCCATATCGTGGGCCCGGCACCGGATTACCCGCGCGCACCCGCCGCCCTGAGCTGTGACCTGCTGGTGGTGGGCGGCGGCTACACCGGACTATGGACGGCACTGCACGCCGCCGAGAGGAACCCGGGCGCCAGCGTTGTGGTGATCGAGGCCGAGCGTCTCGGCTGGGCGGCCTCCGGGCGAAACGGCGGTTTCGTCGATGCCAGCCTGACCCACGGCGCCGAGAACGGGAAGTCACGGTGGCCTGAGGAATTCGACCAGCTTCAGCGGCTGGGCTCGGCCAACCTCGACGGAATGCAGGCCGATATCGAGAAATACGGCATGCAGGTCGACTGGGAGCGCACCGGCATGCTGAGCGTGGCTACCGAGCCCCACCAGGTCGAATGGTTGCGCGACGCGGCGGCCGAGGGCGAGGGACGCTTCCTCGACCAGTCGGCGGTACGCGCCGAGATCAATTCGCCGACCTACCGCGCGGGCTTGTACGTCCCGGACACCTGCGCAATAGTCCAGCCGGCCCGCCTGGTGTTCGAACTCGCGCGGGCCTGTACGGACAACGGCGTCCAGATCTACCAGCACACGACCGCCGAATCCATCCAGCGGGACGGCACCGTCGTGCGGGTCGGGACCGGTGCCGGAGCCATCACCGCGCAACGAGTGGTGCTGGCCACCAACGTCTTCCCGAGCCTGCTGCGCCGCAATCGTCTGTTCACCGTGCCGGTCTACGACTACGTGCTGGCGACTGAACCCCTGACCGCCGCCCAACTGGACAGCATCGGCTGGCAGGCCCGGCAGGGCGTCAGCGATTCCGGTAACCAGTTTCACTACTACCGCCTCTCGGCCGACAACCGGATTCTCTGGGGCGGCTACGACGCCATGTACTTCTACGGCCGGCGGGTGGACCCGCAGCACGAGGATCGCCCGCAGTCGTTCCGTAAGATCGCCGGGCACTTCTTCACCACGTTTCCGCAACTCGAGGGCGTCCGGTTCAGCCACCGCTGGTCCGGTGCGATCGACACCAGCACCCGGTTCTGCGCACAGTGGGGACTGGCCGGCCGGGGGCGGATCGCCTATGTCAACGGCTTCACCGGTCTGGGCGTGGGGGCGGCCCGCTTCGCTGCCGACGTCTGTCTGGACCTGCTCGACGGGCAACCGACCGAGCGGACCGAACTGGAGATGGTCCGCCGCCGGCCACTACCGTTCCCGCCTGAACCGATGGCCAGTATCGGCATCCAGGCCACCCGCTGGTCGCTGGACCGGGCCGACCATCGCGCGGGTCGCCGCAACCTCCTGCTGCGCACCCTCGACCGGCTCGGGTTGGGCTTCGACTCGTGATCCCCGGATGTTTGCCACCTGCCTCCGGCGGACGGTGATTTTCCAGTAGGCTCGGCCACGCCCGCCCAAGCAGGAGGGCGGCCTAGAGGAGGTTAATTCAGTCGTGGGAGACACACTCAACGCAGGGCAGAAACTGGGTAAGGGCGATTCGCTCTCATCCAACAACGGCGCCTACACGCTGACACTGCAGGAGGACGGCAACCTCGTCCTGGCGGTGCGCGGCGAGGCCGTCTGGGCCACCGGCACCAACGGGCAGGGCGTCGAACGGGCCGAGGTGCAGAGCGACGGCAACTTCGTGCTGTACGCCGGCGACAAGCCGGTGTGGCACAGCGACACCAAGGGCAAGAAGGACGTGAAGTTGGTCGTCCAGGACGACCGCAACGTCGTTCTCTACTCCGGATCCGGGGCCGCCTGGTCGACCCGCACCGAGACCGACGCCCCGCCGCCGCCGGTGGTGGTGGAGGAAGAGGTCATCGAGGTTGCTCCGGTGGCGGTTGAGGTCAAAACCCATACCGTCGTGGCCGGGGACACCCTGTTCAATATCGCCAAGCAGTATCTCGGCGACGGAAACCGCTACATGGAGTTGGCCAAGGCCAACAACATCCCCAACGCGGACCATATCGAGATCGGTCAGGTCATCACGATCCCCTGATCTCCAAGCCCCTGAGCTGGGGCGCAAGCGGTACCGCAGGAAATCTTGGGAATTTGCGATAAAGAGTCGGTAACGATTGGGCCGCCAGGCCGATACACACCTCGACACGCCGTTGCGATCCTTACCGGGTCGCCGACCGATTGAGGTGTATGGTGACCGATTTCCTGCGATCCGTTGTCCTCGCCGTGGCGGCCGGTGCCGCGCTCACCGCACTGGCCCCGGCCGCCACGGCGGACTCCGGAACCGAGGTGTTCCCCGGTATGGAGATCCGCCAGGGATCCACCGTATGCACCCTCGGGTTCGTCGACCCCGTCGCGCGGATTGCGTTCTCCGCCGGCCACTGCCGCGGCGATGGGAGGGTCACCGATCGCACCGGCCGCTTCATCGGTGTGGTTTCCGTCGCCCGGGACAACACGCCCGACGGCACGATCGTCCGGACCGACCAGGTCATCTCGGACTACCAGACGATTACCCTGGCCAGCGATGTAACGATCAGCACCGTGCTGCCCGGCGGTCGCCGGCTGGTGGTCGACCCGGGTGCCCAGATCGCGCCGGGCCAGCCGATCTGCCACTTCGGCGTGGTCACCGGGGAGAGCTGCGGCACCGTGGAGCGGATCAACAACGGCTGGTTCACCATGCACAACGGCGTGGTCAGCCGCAAGGGCGACTCCGGCGGGCCGGTCTACACCCTGGCCGACAACGGCACCGCCGTGATCGCGGGGCTGTTCAACAGCACCTGGGGCGATCTGCCGGCCGCGGTGTCCTGGCAGTCCACCAGCCAGCAGGCGCAGGCCGACACCGTCGCAACCGGCACCATCGTCGACGTCGCTGCAACCGACACGCAGCCGTCGACGAACTAGAACACGTTCTAGCCACCGGGTCCGCCCGGCGATATCCTCGTATCAATGAGCGGACTCGATCTTCCCGCAACCCTTGACCCCGGCACGATGGCTCGGTGCTCCGATGACGTCGACGTCGTCGTCATCGGCTTCGGAATCGGCGGTGGTTGCGCGGCGGTCACCGCCGCGGCCGACGGCGCCCGCGTCCTGGTGCTCGAGCGTGCCGCGGTGGCCGGCGGAACGACCGCGATGGCCGGCGGCCACTTCTATCTCGGCGGTGGAACGGCGGTCCAGCAGGCCACCGGCCATCCGGACAGTGCCGAGGAGATGTACTCCTACCTCGTCGCGATGTCGCGCGAGCCCGAGCACGACAAAATCCGCGCCTACTGCGACGGCAGCGTCGAGCACTTCACCTGGCTCGAAGACCTCGGTGTGCACTTCGAGCGCAGTTACTACCCGCACAAGGCGGTCATCCAGCCCGGCACCGAAGGACTGATGTACACCGGCAACGAAAAGGTATGGCCCTTCAAGGATCTCGCCGTGCCGGCACCGCGCGGACACAAGGTCCCCGTTCCCGGCGACACCCAGGGCGCGGCCATGGTGATCGACCTGCTGCTCAAGCGCGCGGCGGAACTCGGCGTCCAGATCCGCTACGAGACCGGCGCGACGAATCTGGTGATCGACGACGGCGCGGTCACCGGGGTGGGCTGGAAGAGCTTCGGAGAGACCGGCCTGATCCGGTGCCGATCGGTGGTCATCGCGGCCGGCGGCTTCGTGATGAACGCCGAAATGGTGGCCGCCTACACCCCCAATCTCGCCGAGAAGCCGTTCGTCCTGGGTAACACCTACGACGACGGACTGGGTATCAGACTCGGAATGTCGGCCGGTGCGGCCACCAAACACATGGATCAAGCCTTCATCACCGCTCCGGCCTACCCGCCGGCGATCCTGCTGACCGGCATCATCGTCAACAACCTCGGCCAGCGGTTCGTTGCCGAGGACTCCTACCATTCGCGCACATCGGGTTTCGTGATGGACCAACCCGACCATGCGGCGTTTCTGATCGTCGATGAGGGCCATCTGGAACGCCCGGAGTTCCCGCTGATCAAGTTCATCGACGGCTGGGAGACGGTGGAGGAGATGGAGGCCGGCCTCGGCATCCCGGCGGGCAACCTGGTGGCGACCCTGGGCCGCTACAACGACTACGCGGCAAGGGGCGAGGATCCCGACTTCCACAAGCAACCGGAATTCCTGGCAGCACAGGACAAAGGTCCGTGGGCGGCGTTCGACCTGTCGCTGGGCAAGGCGCTGTACTCCGGTTTCACCGTCGGAGGACTGGCCACCAGCGTCGACGGGCAGGTGCTGCGCGAGGACGGTTCGGTGATACCGGGGCTGTACGCCGCCGGAGCCTGTGCCTCCAACCTCGCCCAGGACGGCAAAGGGTATTCCAGCGGAACGCAATTGGGCTCCGGATCGTTCTTCGGTCGCCGCGCGGGCGCTCATGCGGCGGCGGCCCTGGGCGCCGGCTAGATCCCGGCGGACTCGGTCCGCCTATCGAGTTCCCAGTCGCCGCCACCCATCAGTCGCAGGTGATGGCCATGGTGCTGCTCGACGGTGCCGCGGTGGGTGACCGACACGATGATGGCCGCCGGTAACCGGGTTCGCAGCAGTCGGTAGATGGCGAATTCCTGGCCCTCATCGATCGCCGATGTCGACTCGTCGAGGAAGATCACCTTGGGTCTCTGCAGCAGCACCCGGGCGAAGGCGATGCGTTGCTGCTCACCGGGCGAGAGCACCTTCGCCCAGTCCTGCACCTCGCCGAGCCGTCCGGCGAGGTGGCCCAGCGCGACCTCGTCGAGAGCCCGGACGATGTCGTCGTCGGCGATCGCAGACTCCTGCCGAGGGTAGGACAGCACCGCACGGAGATCACCCAGCGGCAGGTAGGGCTGCTGGGACAGGAACATCGCATCACCGTCGCCGTCGGGTCGCAGCATCGTCCCGGCGCTGTAAGGCCACAGCCGGGCGATGCTGCGCAGCAGGCTGGTACGCCCGCAGCCGGACGGCCCGGTGATCACCAGCGAATCACCCGGCTGCAGGCGGAGGTCCAGCCCCTCGATCAGGGTCTTGCCGGCGGGATTGCGGACCTCGATGTTGCGCAACTCAATTGATCCGTCCGGGCTCGGCTGGGCGCTCAGCCTGGGTAGCGCCCGGGCCTGCTCGTTGGCGTCGACCAAGCCGTCCAGCCGGATGATGGTGGCCCGGTAGGCGGCGAAATAGTCGTAGACAGACCGGAAGAACGACAGCGAATCGTGCACGTTGAAGAACGCCGTAGCCGACTGGGTGACGTCGCCGAACGTGATCTGGCCGTTGAACAGCCGTTGGGCTTGAACGACCAGTGGAAGGGGGTTGATGATCTGGTTGATCGACTGGTTCCAGCCCAGCAACGCCAGGGTTCGCACCACGTAGCCGCGATAGTTGGCGATGATCGCGGCGAAGCGCGTCCGCAGAATCGAATCCTCGGCGCCGGCGCCGCGGTAGAAGCTGATCGACTCCGCGGCGTCTCGCATCCGCACCAGGGCGTAGCGGAAGGCCGCGTTGGTGAGTTCGTTGCGGAAATTGAACCGGATCAGCGGGCGGCCGATCCAGAACGCGATCACCGTGGTGGCGAACACGTAGGCCAGCGCGATCCAGAACAGCGCGTGATTCAGGGTGACACCGAAGAAGGTCAGCGGACCGGACAGGTTCCACAGGATCGGGGTGAACGCCACCACCGACACCATCGCGTTGATCGCGCCGAACAGCAGTGTGGTCGTGGTTCCGACGGTCGGGGTGTTCGCTCCCGTCCCGGTTCCGGCGGTGAAGCTGTCGATGTCGAGCTGGATGCGCTGGTCTGGATTGTCGATGGGGTGCTCGAGGAATCTGCCGCGGTAGAAGGACTCATCCTCGAGCCAGTCACCGGTGAGCCGGTGGGTCAGCCACACCCGCCAGCGGATGATGAAGCGCTGGGTGAGATAGATATCGAGCATCTGGCGGGCGACATAGACCGCGGCGATGACGGCGAAGGTGATGATCGCAGTCCAGAAGCCCCGGATTCCGGAGTCGCGGACCGCCTGGTTGCCGCCGCCGGCGCCTTCGAAGGCTACCTGCAGCGAGGAATACAGGTCATTGCCCTGGTAGCTCAACAGGACGTTGAGCCGCACCGTGATGAGCGTGAGGAACAGCAGAACCCCCAGCCAGGCCCATACCCCGATGCTCTCGGGCCCGCGAAAGTACGCGCCGGTCACCCGCCAAAACTGCCGCCCCCAGGTGGTGTAGCGGGCCAGCGCCACCAGCAGGACGACCGTGACCACGGCCGTGATGAGCCACGCTTTGCCCGCCCACAGCAGCGACTGCGGGATCTCGTTCGCCCAATCCAGCGAGGGCGTGAACATCTGCATGCGGCGTCACCTCCGGCCGGCCTCGCCGCCCAGCATTACAGCAAAGCCGTCAGAGAGGTGCCGGTTCGGTTCCCTGGACCCGGCCCAGCCGCCAGGCGCCCTCACCGAGCAGTTCCAATTGTCTGTCGTGGTAACGGTCCACGGTCGGTCGATGGCTCACACTCACCACGATGGTGTCCGGCAACTCGGAGCGCACCAGGTCGTAGACGACGAACTCCAGTCCCTCGTCAAGGGCGGAGGTGGCCTCGTCGAGCAGGGCGACCCTGGGCTTGGTGAGCAGGATCCGGGCGAAGGCCACCCGCTGCTGCTCGCCGGGTGAGAGCACCTTGGCCCAGTCCTCCTCCTCGTTGAGCCGGTTCGTCAGGTGCGGCAGCGCCACTTTGGTCAGCATCTGCTGCAGATCCCGGTCCGGAATCTGGCCGGACCGGGCCGGATAGGACAGCACGGTGCGCAGATCGCCCAGCGGGACATACGGCATCTGGGACAGGAACATGGTCTGGTGCTCATCGGTAGGGCGGTGCACCGTACCCGTGGTGTACGGCCACATCTGGGCCAGGCTGCGCAGCAGCGTGGTCTTGCCGGTACCGGAACGACCGGTCACCACCATGGTTTCTCCGGGTTCCAGCCGCAGATCGAGCGGATCCACCAGTTGACTGCCGCCGGGGGTACGGACCTCGACGCTGCGCAGTTCCAGGGAGCCGTCGGTGCAGGGCACGGTCTCCAGGCTCGGCATCTCCCTGGCCAACTGGTTGGCTTCCACCAGTCCGTAGAGCCGGATGATGGAGGCGCGGTAGGCGGCGAACTGGTCGTAGGCATTGCGGAAGAACGACAGCGAATCGCTGATATTGGAGAAGGCGCTCGCAGACTGCGTCACATCGCCGAAATCCATCTTCCCGCTGAACAGGTTCGGCGCCTGCACGATCAACGGCAACGGGGTGATGATCTGACTCATCGCCAGGTTCCAGCCGGTGAACTCCAGTGTCCGGCGGACGTAGCCGCGATAGTTGGTGATGATGTTGTCGAATCGGGTTTTGAGCAGACCCCGCTCAGTGGTCTCGCCCCGGTAGAAGCCCACCGCCTCGGCGGCATCGCGAAGGCGCACCAGTGAATAGCGGAACGCGGCGTTGGTCAACTCGTTGCGGAAGCTGAACCGGATCAACGGCCTGCCGATCCAGAATGCCACCACGGTGGCGAAGAACACATAGACGAACGCCACCCAGAACAGCGCCTTGGGCAGCGTCAGGCCGAAGACCGTCACGTCGTAGGACAGGCCCCACAGAATCGGTACGAAGGCCACCACGGTCGACACCGAGGAAATCGCGCCGAACAGCAGCATCGATCCGGTCCCCACCGTGGGCGAGTTCGGTGAGCCGCCGGTCCCGGTGGTGAAGATGTCGACATCGAGCTGGATGCGCTGGTCCGGGTTGTCGGTGTGCGAGCCGGTGAACCGGCCCCGGTAGTACGCGCGGTCGCCGAGCCAGTCGCCGGTAAGGCGGTCGGTGAGCCAGGTGCGCCAGCGGATGATGAACCGCTGGGTCAGGTAGATGTCGAGCATCACCTGGCTGATGTAGATGGTGGCCAGAATCCCGAAGATGATCAGCGCGTGCCAGAATCCCCGGATGGCATCGGCGCGCATCACCGCCTCATTGGCACTGGTGGCCTCGAAGGCGACCTGCAGCGACGTGTATAGGTCATTGCTGAAGTAGCTGATCAACACGTTGATCCGGACCGAGATCATCACCGAAAGCAACAGCACGCCGAGCCAGATCCACAGCTTGACCGCGGAGCGCCCGGTGAAGTAGTCGCCGGTGATACGCCAGTACTGCCGCCCCCAGATCGTCAACCGGGCCAGCAGCACGAGGACGATCAGCGCCAGCGCCGCGGAAATCGCCCAGGCCTTCAAGATCCACAACAGCGACGGGACCAGTTCATGGCCCCAGTTCAAGGACGGTGTGTACGGCTCCAACGTGCTCTTCTCCTTGCCGCGGCAGTCCCGGCGAAGCTACCTCAGCATCGGTGCTCAAGCATCAATGCAGGCCTGGTTAGGCTCGCCGGGTGGGGATCGACGCCGAGAATTCACATACCGTCCACGCCGGCCGACTGATCGCGCGCCGGCTGAAGGCCAGCGGCATCGATACGGTGTTCACCCTTTCCGGCGGCCACCTGTTCTCGATTTACGACGGCTGCCGCAGCGAGGGCATCCGGCTGATCGACACCCGGCACGAGCAGACCGCCGCCTTCGCCGCCGAAGGCTGGTCGAAGGTGACCCGGATTCCGGGCGTGGTGGCGCTGACGGCCGGACCGGGTGTCACCAACGGGATGAGCGCGATGGCCGCGGCGGCCCAGAACCAGTCTCCGATGCTCGTCCTGGCCGGTCGTGCGCCGGCGCTGCGCTGGGGTATGGGCTCGCTGCAGGAGATCGACCATGTGCCGTTCGTGGCTCCTCTGGCCCGCTACGCCGCCACGGCACAATCGGCCGCCGCGGCGGGGGACCGGGTCGACGATGCACTGCGGGCGGCCGTCGGGGTGCCGTCTGGGGTCGGGTTTGTCGACTTCCCGATGGACCATGTGTTCGGCGAGGCTGTTGATCCGGCCCGACCCGGCGCGCTGACGACGCTTCCGGCGGCGCCGCGCGCCGACGCCGACCTGCTGGACCGCGCGGTCGCGCTCCTCGCGGGGGCCCAGCGACCGGTGATCATGGCTGGGACCAATGTGTGGTGGGGTCGCGCCGAGCACGAGCTGCTGCACCTGGCGGAGCGGCTGCGCATCCCAGTGCTGGCCAACGGCATGGCGCGCGGAATCGTCGGCGCCGATCGGGACCTGGCGTTCTCCCGGGCCCGGTCGGCGGCGCTGTCGCAGGCCGACGTGGCGCTGGTGATCGGGGTTCCGATGGACTTCCGGCTGGGCTTCGGCGCGGTCTTCGGCCCGCAGACCCAGTTGATCGTGGCCGACCGCTGCGAACCGGACCGCGAACACCCGCGCGCGGTGACTGCCGGTCTGTATGGGGACCTGCCCGCCACTCTGGCCGCACTCGCGCACGCCGCCGCGACCGACCATGAGGACTGGATCGGCGGCCTGCGCACCATCGAGACCGAGGCCCGCGCGGCTGAAGCCGCCGAACTGGCCGACGACCGCACCCCGTTGCACCCGATGCGGGTGTACGCCGAGTTGATGCCGCTGCTGGATCGGGACGCGATCATCGTCATCGACGCCGGCGACTTCGGCTCGTACGCCGGACGGGTCATCGACAGCTACACCCCGGGAGCCTGGCTGGACAGCGGCCCGTTCGGCTGCCTGGGATCCGGTCCGGGATACGCCCTGGCCGCGAAACTGGCCCGCCCGGAGCGCCAGGTCGTGCTGCTGCAGGGCGACGGCGCGTTCGGGTTCTCCGGAATGGAATGGGACACCCTGGTGCGCCATGGCGTTCACGTCGTTTCGGTGGTCGGTAATAACGGCATCTGGGCGCTGGAGAAACATCCGATGGAGATGCTGTACGGCTACTCGGTGGTGGCCGACCTGCGGCCCGGAACCCGCTACGACGAGGTGGTGCGGGCGCTCGGCGGCCACGGGGAACTCGTCAGCACCCCGGCGCAGCTGAGGCCGGCGTTGCGCCGAGCCTTCGACAGCGGGCTGCCCGCGGTGGTGAACACCCTGACCGATCCGACGGTCGCCTACCCCAGGCGTTCGAACCTGGCCTGAATCGCGTCGGCCGCGGCCTCATCGGTGACCGGGCCGGACGCCGGTACGGTTGACCCGTGGCGAAGACTACGAAAAGTTCCCGGACCACCGTGTCCGGTCAGGGCCGCTTGAGCCGCGGATTCTGGCGATTGCTCGGCGCGACCACCGATAAGGTCGAGGCCCAATCGATGGCCGAGGTCGAGGCCGCGGCCGCGTTCGACGATAAGGCCAAGGGCCTCGACGACGAGCAGTTGGCCAAAGCCGCGCAACTGCTGGACCTGGGCGATCTGGCCGATTCGGCCGATATTCCGCAGTTCCTGGCGATCGCCCGGGAGGCCGCTGAGCGCAGCACCGGACTGCGGCCGTTCGACGTTCAGCTACTGGGGGCGCTGCGCATGCTGGCCGGCGACGTGATCGAGATGGCCACCGGTGAGGGCAAGACCCTGTCCGGAGCGATCGCCGCCGCCGGGTACGCGCTGGCCGGCCGCAACGTGCACGTGGTGACCATTAATGACTACCTGGCCCGCCGCGACGCCGAGTGGATGAGCCCACTGATCGAGGCGATGGGCCTGACGGTCGGCTGGATCACCGCCGACTCCACCCGCGAGGAACGCAAGGCCGCCTACCGCTGCTCGGTGACGTACGCGTCCGTCAACGAGATCGGCTTCGACGTGCTGCGCGATCAGCTGGTCACCGATGTGGAAGATCTGGTGTCGCCCAACCCCGATGTCACGCTGATCGACGAAGCCGACTCGGTGCTGGTCGATGAGGCACTCGTCCCGCTGGTGCTGGCCGGCACCACGCACCGCGAGACGCCCACACTCGAGATCGTCCGACTGGTCGGCGAGCTGAACCCGGGGGAGGACTACGCGACCGACGCCGATAACCGGAACGTCCACCTGACCGAGGCCGGCGCGCAGAAGCTGGAGAGGTCACTCGGGGGGATCGACCTGTACTCCGAGGAGCATGTCGGTACCACCCTCACCGAGGTCAACGTCGCCCTGCACGCGCACGTGCTGCTGCAGCGCGACGTGCACTACATCGTCCGCGACGGTGCGGTGCAGTTGATCAACGCCTCCCGGGGCCGGATCGCATCGCTGCAGCGCTGGCCGGACGGCCTGCAGGCAGCAGTAGAAGTCAAGGAGGGCATCGAGACCACCGAGACCGGCGAGGTGCTCGACACCATCACGGTGCAGGCTTTGATCAACCGTTATCCCACGGTGTGTGGGATGACCGGCACCGCGCTGGCCGCCGGTGAGCAACTGCGGCAGTTCTACTCCCTGGGTGTCTCGCCGATCCCGCCCAACACCCCCAATGTGCGCGTCGATGAACCGGACCGGGTCTACATCACCGCCGGGGCCAAGAACGAGGGCATCGTCGACCACATCACCGAGGTGCACGCCACCGGTCAGCCCATCCTGGTCGGCACCCAGGACGTTGCCGAGTCCGAGGACCTGCACGCCCAGCTGCTGCGCCGGGGAGTGCCGGCCGTGGTCCTCAACGCCAAGAACGATGAAGAAGAGGCCCGGGTGATCGCCGAGGCCGGGAAGCTCGGCGCGGTCACGGTATCGACCCAGATGGCCGGTCGCGGCACCGATATCCGGCTGGGCGGATCCGAGGCCGCAGACGACTCCGAGGAGAAGCAGGCCGTCGCCGAACTCGGCGGATTGCACGTGATCGGCACCGGCCGGCACCGCACCGAGCGGCTGGACAACCAGTTGCGCGGCCGCACCGGCCGGCAGGGCGATCCCGGCTCCTCGGTGTTCTTCTCCAGCTGGGAGGACGACGTCGTCGCGGCTCACCTCGATGCCGGCAAGCTTCCGAGCGAATGCGACGAGACCGGCCGGATCACCAGCCCCAAGGCAACCGCGCTGCTCGATCACGCCCAGCGGGTGGCCGAGGGCCGGCTGCTCGACGTGCATGCCAACACCTGGCGCTACAACCAGCTGATCGCCCAGCAGCGCTCGATCATCGTCGAACGCCGCAACACCCTGCTCAGCACGCCGGCCGCGCGGGAGGAACTGCAGGAGCTGTCGCCCGACCGGTACGCCGAACTGGCTGAATCGGTCTCCGAAGATGAGCTGGAACGTATCTGCCGCGGCATCATGCTCTACCACCTCGACCGCGGCTGGGCCGATCACCTGGCCTATCTCTCCGATATCCGGGAGAGCATCCACCTGCGGGCGCTGGGCCGGCAGAATCCGCTCGACGAGTTTCACCGACTGGCCGTCGACGGGTTCGCCCATCTGGCCGCGGACGCCATCGAGGCGTCGCAGCAAACCTTCGAGACCGCCAACGTGTTGGAGGACGAGCCGGGGCTGGATCTGTCCAAGCTGGCACGACCCACCTCGACCTGGACCTATATGGTGCACGACAACCCGATGCGGGACGACAGCATGTCAGCGCTGAGCCTGCCGGGGGTGTTCCGGTAGGCCCGGACCCCCGGCCGGATAGGTTCATCACCATGCAGGGCCGGGTATGGACGATCCCCAACGTCCTCAGCATGATCCGTCTGATCCTGGTGCCGGTATTCCTGTACCTGCTGCTGGTTGCGCACCACTACGGCCCGGCCGTCGCAATTCTGATGTTCAGCGGGGTGTCGGACTGGGCCGACGGCAAGATCGCCCGACTGGTAGCCAACCAGTCGTCGCGGCTGGGGGAGTTACTCGATCCGCTGGTTGACCGGATCTACATGGTGGCCGTTCCGGTCGGCCTAGCCCTGGCCGGCGTGGTGCCGTGGTGGCTCGTCGCCGGCCTGCTCGGCCGGGACATCCTGCTGGCAGCAACCCTTCCGGCGGTACGGAGCCGCGGCGTCACGGCCCTGCCGGTGACCTACATCGGCAAGGCCGCGACGTTCGCGCTGATGTCCGGTTTCCCGCTGATCCTGTTGGGGCAGTGGGATTCCGGCTGGAGCCGGGCGGTGGGAGCGTGCGGATGGGCGTTCGTGATCTGGGGTACCGGCATGTACCTGTGGTCGGCGGTGCTTTACCTGCTGCAGGCCCGGCTGGTGGTGCGCGAGCTGCCGAGACTCCGCTGACATTCCGGCGATGCCCATGTTGCGGCAACCGAAACCACGCCAATACGCTCAGCCGGTGAAGTGACCGGCCAGGCAGCCCACAAGACCGAATGCAGGGCCCCGTAACCGAATGAGGAGCACCGTGAGCGACATCCCCGCCGACCTTCGTTACACCGTCGAACACGAGTGGGTCCGCCGCACCGGCGACGACACCGTGCGGGTGGGCATCACCGACTTCGCCCAGTCCTCGCTGGGCGACGTCGTGTACGTCCAGCTTCCCGAGATCGGTGCCGAGGTCAGCGCCGGTGCCTCATTCGGCGAGGTGGAGTCCACCAAGTCGGTTTCGGACCTGTACGCACCGATGTCAGCGACCGTGGTCGCCGTGAACTCGGAGCTGGAGGGCAGCCCGCAGCTGATCAACTCCGATCCCTACGGGCAGGGTTGGCTGTTGGAGCTTCGCGCCGACGCCGATACCCTCGATCAGGGCTTGGGTGCACTGCTCGACGCAACCGCTTATGCGGAAACCCTGACCTGACGGCCCGGGCTGCGATTCGGGCCCGGGAGTTTCCGGCCCGGGAGTTCGGTTTTGTTAGGGTGCCTCCCGAACACGCGATCCTGCGGTGAATGGCGACACCGGCCACCGCTCAGCGGTACGGTCAACTAAGACGATGACGGGTTCGAATCGGCAGTCAGTGAGGAGCAACGGGTGACGGAGATGGACCGGCAATCGGGGGCTGATGAGTCCTCTGACGAGGTCACGGTGGAGACCACCTCGGTCTTTCGCGCCGAATTCCTGAACGACCTCGACGCCCCTGCCAGCCCGGCCGGCGAAACCGCGGTGTCCGGGGTGGAGGGACTGCCAGCCGGTTCGGCGCTGTTGGTCGTCAAGCGCGGCCCCAACGCGGGATCCCGGTTTCTACTCGACCAGCCGACCACCTCGGCGGGTCGGCACCCCGACTCCGACATCTTCCTCGACGATGTCACCGTGAGCCGTCGGCACGCCGAATTCCGGCTCGAGGGTAACGAGTTCCAGGTCGTGGACGTGGGAAGCCTCAACGGCACCTACGTCAACCGCGAGCCCGTCGACTCCGCCACTCTGGCCAACGGCGACGAGGTGCAGATCGGCAAGTTCCGACTGGTATTCCTGACCGGGCCCCGGTCGGCCGAGAGCCACGGTGGTGCCGACAGCTAGTGACCGCCCCCGATAGTCCTGCGCCGGCCGGGATGTCGATCGGAGCGGTACTGGACCTGCTGCGGCCGGACTTCCCGGACGTGACGATTTCCAAGATCCGGTTCCTCGAGGCCGAGGGCCTGGTCACCCCAGAGCGCAGCCCATCGGGATACCGGCGGTTCACCGCCTATGACTGCGCCCGACTGCAGTTCATCTTGACCGCACAGCGCGACCAGTACCTGCCGCTGAAGGTCATCAAGGCTCAGCTCGACGCCCAACCGGACGGCGAACTCCCCGAACGGCGCTCGCCCTACCCAGTACCGAAGCTCGTCACCGTCGACCCCCATCCCGGGTCCGATCACATCCCACCCGCGCAACAGGTCAGGCTGAGCCGGGAGGATCTGCTGGCGCGGTCCGGGGTCGGGGAGGACCTGATCGCCGCGCTGTGTCGCGCCGGGATCATCACCACCGGTCCCGGTGGATTGTTCGACGAGCACTCGGTCGTGATTGCGCAGTGCGCGGCGGCGCTCGGGGAGTACGGCGTCGAACCCCGGCACCTCCGGGCCTTCCGGTCGGCTGCCGACCGACAGTCCGATCTCGTCGCACAGATCGCAGGTCCGGTCGGCAAGGCGGGCCGGACCGGCGCCCGCGATCGCGCCGACGACCTGGCCCGCGAGGTGGCCGCTCTGGCCATCACCCTGCATACCTCTCTGATCAAGTCGGCGGTGCGCGACGTTCTGGATCGCTGAGGACTAGACTTCGGCAGTGACCGCGTAGGCGTACAGGAATGGGCGGAGGTCTGCGGATGGCCGAGGTTCGGGTGGTCGGGATTCGTGTAGAACAGCCCGCCAATCAGCCGGTTCTGATGCTGCGCGAAGAAGGCGGCGACCGCTATCTGCCCATCTGGATCGGGCCGAACGAGGCGAACGCGATCATCCTCGAACAGCAAGGCGTGGAACCGGCCCGGCCGCTCACCCATGACCTGTTCCGCGATGTCATTGGCGCTCTGGGACATTCGCTCAAGGAAGTGCGCATCGTCGACTTGCAGGAAGGCACCTTCTACGCCGACCTGATCTTCGACAACGATATCCGGGTGTCGGCACGGCCGTCGGATTCGGTGGCGATCGCACTGCGAATGGGCGTTCCCATCCATGTCGAGGAAGCCGTCCTCGCGGAGGCCGGCCTGCTGATGCCCGACGACAGCGACGAGGAATCCGGCGGCGCGGTCCGCGAGGATGAGGTCGAGAAGTTCAAGGAGTTCCTCGACACCATCTCACCGGATGATTTCAAAGCCACCTGAGCGCCCCGCAGTGCCAGTCGGACTGCCAAGATTACGGATACGTCTCATCTGGGTCATGCCCGCGCCGACACGCCAACCGGATGCGCCGGAGGCACCACGACGGCGGCCATACTTCGGATGCGACTTGGGTTGCGGCAGAGCCGCGATCGTGGGTCGGCAAGGCGTATGCTCAGAGCACCTGCGGGCAGGGTGCGGTCAGCGCGCGGCGGGTTGGAACGGCGAGAGGACATACCGTGGGTGACGAGCCACGTCAGGAACAACTCGACTTCGCTGTCGCCACCGGCCGTTATGAGGACTCACCCCCCGCTGTCTCGGTGGTGAGCGCCCCCGTCCAGGGCGGATTGTTCCCGGATGACTCGGTGCCCGACGAGCTCGTCGGCTACCGCGGCCCCAGCGCCTGCCAGATCGCCGGGATCACCTACCGCCAGCTCGACTACTGGGCGCGCACCTCACTGGTCGTACCGTCGATACGCGGCGCGGCGGGCTCAGGCAGCCAGCGGCTGTACTCGTTCAAGGACATCCTGGTCCTGAAAATCGTCAAACGGCTGCTCGACACCGGGATATCGCTGCACAACATCCGTGTCGCAGTCGACCATCTGCGCCAGCGCGGAGTTCAGGACCTGGCCAACATCACCCTGTTCTCCGACGGCACCACCGTTTACGAGTGCACCTCGGCCGAAGAGGTCGTCGACCTTCTGCAGGGCGGCCAGGGTGTGTTCGGCATCGCGGTGAGCGGAGCCATGCGCGAACTCACCGGAGCCATCGCCGACTTTCCCGGGGAGCGCGCCGACGGTGGCGAGTCGATTTCGGCACCGGAGGACGAGTTGGCCTCCCGCCGCAAGACCCGCGACCGCAAGATCGGCTGAGCTCCGCGGAGAGGGCCGACGCGCCATCCAGTGCTCCCGGGTGCGACTTTGCGTCGCATCGCGGCTAGACTCTGATCTGCATCGACCTCGCGCGGGAGAGTTCCGTGGCAGCCAGCCACGGACGCCGAAGGAGCAATACCTCTCCGTCAACCTCTCAGGCCCCCGGACCGCGCTTGGACGCGATGCCTCTGGAAAGTGGTGACCACCGGTCACCCGCCCATGGGGAAAGGCGTTCCGGCGCTGAATCTCTCAGGCACCCACGACAGAGGGAGAGGACGCCGCAGCCGAATCAGGAGTGCTGAGTGTCCGATCAGACCGAATCCGCTTTCGCCGCCCGCCACATCGGCCCGGATGACGATGACCTGGCCAAAATGCTCGCCGTCATCGGCGTCGGGTCCCTGGACGACCTCGCGGCCAAGGCGCTGCCAGCCGGGATCCTCGACGTTGCGAACGGCGGGGGTGTCGCCCCCGGGCTGGACACCCTCCCCGCCCCGGCCACCGAGCATCAAACCCTGGCCGAACTTCGGGACCTCGCCGACGCGGGTACCGCGCCGGTGTCGATGATCGGCCAGGGCTATTACGACACGCTGACCCCGCCGGTGTTGCTGCGCAACATCCTGGAGAACCCGGCCTGGTACACCGCCTACACCCCGTACCAGCCCGAGATCAGCCAGGGCCGGCTGGAGGCACTGCTGAACTTCCAGACCATGGTTTCCGATCTGACCGCACTGGATATCGCCAACGCCTCGATGCTCGACGAGGGCACCGCGGCCGCCGAGGCGATGACCCTGATGCACCGCGCCTGCCGTGGGTCCTCCAACCGGCTGGCCGTCGACTCCGACGTGTTCACCGCGACCGCCGCGATCCTGGCCACCCGGGCCGTGCCGTTGGGTATCGAGATCGTCACCGCCGACCTGCGGGACGGCCTGCCCGACGGCGAGTTCTTCGGTGTGATCGCCCAGCTTCCCGGCGCCAGCGGCCGGGTCAGCGACTGGTCGACCCTCATCGACCAGGCCCACGAGCGCGGCGCGCTGGTCGCGATCGGCGCCGACCTGCTGGCGCTCACTCTGATCACCCCGCCCGGGGAGCTTGGTGCCGACGTGGCGTTCGGCACCACCCAGCGATTCGGGGTGCCGATGGGCTTCGGCGGCCCGCACGCCGGCTACCTGGCGGTGCACACCAAGCACGCGCGGCAGCTGCCGGGCCGGCTGGTCGGGGTGTCGGTCGACGCCGATGGATCCCCGGCTTTCCGGTTGTCGCTGCAGACCCGGGAGCAGCACATCCGCCGGGACAAGGCGACCTCGAACATCTGCACCGCCCAGGTGCTGCTGGCGGTGATGGCCGCCATGTACGCCAGCTACCACGGCGCCGACGGCCTGACCGCGATCGCCCGGCGGGTACACGGCCACGCCCGCGCCGTCGCCGCCGGGCTCAGTGCGGCCGGCGTGCAGGTGGTGGCCGACAGTTTCTTCGACACCGTGCTGGCGCATGTCCCCGGGCGGGCCTCCTCGATCCAGCAGGCCGCCCGCGAGCGCGGTATCAACGTCTGGTGCCCGGATGTCGACCACGTCTCGGTGTCCTGTGACGAGGCCACCACCGATGACCATGTGACCCTGGTCCTAGAAGCGTTCGGCGCGCGCCCGTCCGGGGATTTCAGCGGCCCTGAGATCGCTTTCCGCACAAGCAGATTCCTGAATCACCCGGCTTTCAGCCGGTACCGCACCGAGACGGCGATGATGCGCTATCTGCGGGAGCTGTCTGATAAGGACATCGCACTGGATCGCAGCATGATCCCGCTGGGGTCATGCACCATGAAACTCAACTCCGCCGCCGAGATGGAGTCGATCACCTGGCCGGAGTTCGGCCGCCAGCACCCGTTCGCCCCGGCTGACGACGCGGCCGGACTGCGGCGGCTGATCGGCGATCTGACCCAGTGGCTGACCGGCATCACCGGGTATGACGCGATCTCGCTGCAGCCCAACGCCGGTTCACAGGGCGAGTACGCCGGACTGCTGGCGATCCGGGGGTACCACGCCGAGCGCGGAGAGACGCACCGGGACATCTGCCTGATCCCGTCCAGTGCGCACGGCACCAACGCCGCCTCGGCGGCCATGGTCGGTATGCGGGTGGTGGTGGTCGGCTGCCGGGAGAACGGCGACGTCGACCTCGATGAACTGCGCGCCAAGATTGCCGAGCACGCCGACACGCTGGCGGCACTGATGATCACCTACCCGTCCACCCACGGTGTGTACGAGCATGACATCGCCGATATCTGCGCGGCCGTGCACGATGCCGGCGGTCAGGTCTACGTCGACGGGGCCAACCTCAACGCGCTGGTCGGTCTCGCCAGGCCCGGTAAGTTCGGCGGCGACGTCAGCCATCTGAATCTGCATAAGACGTTCTGCATCCCGCACGGCGGCGGGGGCCCGGGCGTCGGACCGGTGGCAGTCCGTGCGCATCTGGCCGCCTACCTGCCCGGCCACCCACTGGCACCGGAGTTGCCGCACGGCCCGACGGTGTCGGCCGCCCCCTACGGATCGGCGTCGATCCTCCCGATCACCTGGGCCTATATCCGGATGATGGGCGCGGCCGGACTGCGCAAGGCCACGCTGGCCGCGATCGCCTCGGCCAATTACGTTGCCCGCCGTCTCGACGAGTACTACCCGGTGCTCTACACCGGCGAGAACGGGATGGTGGCCCACGAGTGCATCCTGGATCTGAGACCCATCACCAAGGCAACCGGTGTCACCGTCGATGATGTGGCAAAGCGGCTGGCAGACTACGGATTCCACGCCCCCACCATGAGCTTCCCGGTCGCCGGAACGCTGATGGTGGAGCCCACCGAGAGCGAGAGCCTGGCAGAGGTGGATGCGTTCTGCGAGGCCATGATCGCCATCCGCGCCGAGATCGACAAAGTGGGCTCGGGGCAGTGGCCGGCCGAGGACAATCCGCTCCGCAACGCCCCGCACACCGCCGAGTGCCTGCTGGTCGAGCAGTGGGACCATCCGTACAGCCGCGAGCAGGCCGCCTACCCGCTGGGCAAGGCCTTCCGGCCCAAGGTGTGGCCGTCGGTGCGCCGCATCGACGGGGCCTACGGCGACCGCAACCTGGTGTGCTCCTGCCCTCCGGTGGAAGCGTTCGCATGACAGTGGCGCTGCCACCTGCCGTTCGCCAATGGCAGGCCGGCGGCCGGATGGTTGACACCCGGGCCGGGCAGGTCTTCGTACGCTCGTCGGCCGGCCGGGGTCCACGCATCCTGCTCCTGCACGGGTTTCCCTCTAGTTCCTACGATTTCCGCGGGGTGACCGACCAACTGGGGGACCGCGCCTGGATTGCCCTGGATTTCCTGGGTTTCGGCCTGTCCGACAAGCCGCGCCCGCACCGCTACAGCCTGATGGAACAGGCCGATATCGTCGAGTCCGTCATCGCGGCCGAGGCTGCGGACTCCGGCGGCGGTCCGGTGGTGCTGATCGCCCACGATATGGGCACATCGGTGGCCACCGAACTGCTGGCCCGCGACCTGGCCGGGGCACTGTCCTTCGACCTTCAGCGTGCAGTGATCACCAACGGCAGTGTCATCCTCGAACGGGCCAGCCTGCGGCCGATCCAGAAGATCCTGCGCGGGCCGCTGGGACCACTGGCCGCGCTGCTGACCAACCGGCGCGGGTTCGTCCGGGGCTTTGCCACCCTGTTCGGCGCCGCCCACCCGCTGGCCGAAGATGAGGCGAGCGCCCAGTGGGCCCTGCTGGCCCGTGAGGACGGGCAACGCATCCTGCATTTGTTGAGCGCCTATCTCAACGAGCGGGTCGACTGCGCGCCGCGCTGGCACGGCGCCGTTCGGGACTGGCCCAAAGCGCTGTCGTTCCTATGGGCGTCCGATGACCCGGTGGCGACCACCGCGGTGCTCGACGGGTTGCGCGAACTGCGTCCGGCCGCCGAAGTGATCCAGCTGACCGGAATCGGCCACTACCCGCAGATCGAGGTTCCCGAGGCGTTCACCGAGTCGGCACTGCGGCTACTGCGGCTGACCTCGCCGGCGGATTAGCCCAGCAGTCGGGTGATCGCGGCCATCAGGTCAGGGGAGTCCGCGGCAGGCACGCTCTGGTAGCTTCCGCCGGTCGCCTGGGCCACCGCTTCCCAGATCGGCCGGTCTGGGTCCTCGCCGATGTCGATGACGTTGATCGCCACCGGCCGTTGCGGGTCGACGGCGGAAGTGACGAAATCCTGCAGGCCCGGACCGTCGAGGGTTCGGTCGGTGTGTGGACCGGAGGTGATGACCAGGACCGAATTGGGTTGTCCCGGGCGATAATTGGCGACGGCGTCACCGTATACCAGGCGAAGTGTGGTGAACGACACCGCGCCCCCACCGGTCGGTGCGAGCCCGTCCAACACCCCGGCCAGCGCAGCCGAACGGGGCTGTTCGGCCAGTTGGTCGCCGAGCGGGCCAGTGGGAACCGGTGTGGCGCTGCCGGATCCGTCGAAGGTCCACAACCCGACCACCGCGTTGGCCGGCAGTGCCTCGATCCGGTTCTTCAGCGCCGCGGCCGGGCCGGGCACGTTCTGGTTGAGCATCACCGTGGTGGCGACGCCGGCCGCCGGTGCGATCGCACCGGCGATCGCGGTGCGCAACGCGTCGTCGCCGACCGGCAGTGGCGGGCCCAACTCGGGGAAGCCGACCACGTTGTTGCTCTTGGCCGTGGCGCCCTCGGCCCGGAAGCCGATCTTGACGAGTTCCTCGAGCCGGTCCGACTTCCGCATGAACCGGGCGAACTCGCTGGCCGCCGCAACCTGCTCATCGACCAGCCACGGCCCGGACAGCAGGGCGGTGGGGTAGTCGGCGAGGGCCGCCGGCCCGGAGGGCAGCCAGGACACGACGGCGCCGGCGTCCTCGGGCATCGCGGCGGACCGGGCGAACAACTGCTGCTCGGTCATGACCACAGCGTGCACCGGTGCGGCGGCCGCGTCGCCGGGCCGGATCAGGGTGTTCCAGGCTTCGTCGGCCGTATCATCCGCCAACCGCGGCTGCCCGGCCAGCAGTGTGCTCACCGCGCCGAGACCCGCGGTCGGCGGGGAATCAGGCGGAGCCGAGGTGGTGGCGACCGCCTCCGCCGCCAGATACGTGGCGTCGGCGCCGCCCAGCGTCGGCAGTGCCAGCCGCAGCGAACCCCAGCCAGGCAGATCGCGGGTGTCCAGCGCTGCCTGGTCGGTCTGCAGCCCCGGTAGCGCAGCCCACCCGTCCTGAGCCAGGGCGTTCTTGACCTGCGGACGGACCGCAAGCACCACCGGCGTGCTGACCAGCGAACGGGCATCACTGACCACCTGCTTGCCGAGCGCTGCTTGAAGCCGGGCCGGCTGAACCGAGCTGGCCGGAATCCACACCGCCGGACGCCCGCCCAGATCAGCTGGCCAGTCGGCGGTCAGACCCTGGAGAACGGTATCCGAATCAGCTTGTGTCACGGTCACTTCGATGCATGTGTCACCCACCGGATCGACATCGCGGTTGAAATCCTCCGCGAACGACCGGACACTGTCGGCGATGGTGGGATCGGCGACGACGGCGACATTGGCCGTCCCCTCCAGGCATGCATCTGCTGCGTCCGAGGAACGCCGGGACAGGACATCGCCGAAGAACCGCCACAGGATCACTCCACCCACCAGGGCGACGACGGTGACCAGTGCGGCGATCACCCCGACGCTGACGCCGCGACGGGGGCCGCCGACCCGACGCCGACGGCCCTGCAGGCCGGAGTCGCCCGGTTGGGCCGGTCCCGCCGAAGGTTCGCCGGATTCGGGGATGCTGTGCCTGCCCATGTCTCAGAGTCCCAGGCTGGCTTTCAACTCGCGGCGGCGCCGGTGCAGGATCGGCTCGGTATAGCCGCTGGGCTGCTCAGCCCCGGACAGGATCAGTTCCTGTGCGGCCTGGAAGGCGATGCTGCCCCCGGGATCGGGGGCCATCGGCCGATAGGTGGGATCGCCGGCGTTCTGCTCATCGACCACCGCCGCCATCCGGCGCAGGCTGGTCCTGACGTCGTCTTCGGTGATCACCCCGTGGCGCAGCCAGTTGGCCAGCAGTTGGCTGGAGATGCGCAGCGTGGCACGGTCCTCCATGAGGGCGACGTCGTGGATGTCGGGCACCTTCGAGCAGCCCACGCCGGCGTCGATCCAGCGGACCACGTAGCCGAGGATGGACTGGCAGTTGTTGTCGACCTCCTCGTGGATCTCAGCCGGGGACCAGGCCAGGTCGCGGTCGGCCAGCGGGATGGTCAACAGTTGGTCGATGCTGGTGCGGGTCTGGCCGGCCAGTTCGCCGTGCACGGCGTAGACGTCGACGTAGTGGTAGTGCATCGCGTGCAGGGTGGCGGCGGTGGGCGAGGGAACCCAGGCCGTGGTGGCGCCGGCCCGGGGCTGTCCGATCTTCTGGGCCACCATGTCGGCCATCAGGTCGGTCATCGCCCACATACCCTTGCCGATCTGGGCGCGACCGGAAAAACCGGCGGCTAAGCCCACATCGACGTTCTGGTCCTCGTAGGCCAGGATCCAGGGCTGGGTCTTCATCGCCCCCTTGCGGATCATCGGGCCGGCCTCCATCGAAGTGTGGATTTCATCGCCGGTGCGATCGAGGAACCCGGTGTTGATGAACACCACTCGGTCCTCGGCGGCCTTCACGCAGGCTTTCAGGTTCAGCGTGGTGCGGCGCTCCTCGTCCATGATGCCGACTTTGATGGTGTTGGGCGGCAAGCCCAGAACGTCCTCTACCCGGCTGAACAGCTCGCAGGTGAAGGCCACTTCCTCCGGACCGTGCATCTTGGGCTTGACGATGTAGATCGAACCGGCGCGGCTGTTCTGACCGCTCAGCCCGTGCAGCGCGATGAGGCTGGTGAAAAGGGCGTCCTGGATGCCCTCGAACACCTCGTTACCGTCCGAATCGACGATGGCGTCATTGGTCATCAGATGGCCGACATTGCGCACGAACAGCAGACTGCGGCCCGGCAGGGTCAACTCCGAGCCGTCCGGCCCGAGGTAGGTACGGTCGCCGTTGAGGACCCGGGTAAAGGTTGTCCCCGCCTTGCGGACCTCCTCGGCGAGATCACCGGTGTTCAGGCCCAGCCAGTTGCGGTAGCCGAGGATCTTGTCCTCGGCGTCAACGGCAGCCACCGAATCCTCGAAGTCCATGATCGTGGTGACCGCGGACTCCAGCACGACATCTTTGATGCCGGCCGGGTCGGTGGATCCGATCGGGGAGTCGCGGTCGATGAGGATCTCGATATGCAGACCGTGGTTGACCAGCAGCACCGAATCCGGATCAGACGCCTCACCGGTATAGCCGACGAACTGAGCCGGGTCAGCCAGACCGGTCACATCACCATCGGCCAGCCCGAGTTCCAACTCGCCGTCGGCGATCACGAACCGGGTAACGGCGTTGTAGGAGCCAGAACTCAACGGAACCACGTCGTCGAGGAACCGTCGCGCGTAGGCGATGACCTTGTCGCCGCGAACCCGGTTGTAGCCGGAACCCTTCTCGGCGCCGCCCTCCTCGCTGATCACGTCGGTGCCGTACAGGGCGTCATACAGCGATCCCCAGCGGGCGTTTGCCGCATTCAGTGCGAACCGGGCGTTGAGGATCGGCACGACGAGTTGGGGACCGGCGGTTGAGGTGATCTCGGCGTCCACACCCGAGGTGGCGATGGTGAAGTCCGCAGGCTCCGGCAGCAGGTAGCCGATATCGGTCAGGAACCGCTTGTACTCGCCTGCGTCGATACCACCGATGACCCGCTGCCGGTGCCAGCGGTCGATCTGCGCCTGCAGGTCGTCGCGGCGGGCCAAGAGTTCCTGGTTGCGGGGGGTGAGGTCCGCGACGACCTTGTCAACACCCGCCCAGAACCGGTCAGGCTCGACCCCGGTGCCGGGCAGGGCCTCATTGGTGATGAAGTCGTACAGGCTCTGCGCCACCCGCAGATCGCCCACGACCACCCGATCGGTGCCGGGATTCGTCATTGTTCCTCCCTGAAGGAAAGTCGCTTGATCCTATCCGCCGGTCACCGGTGGCCCGAAAACGCCGCGGCCGGCCGATGCGAGCGGATGGTCCGAGTCGGCCAGTAGTCGCTCGCAGCGGCCCAGCAGCGCCGCGCGCAGCGGCGCGGCGCGATCCGCGACCGCGACTTGACGCCGCAGGTACTCGGCACGGCCGGTGGCCTCCTCGACCGCAATCGGTTCTAGACCGTATTCCCGCAGGTCGTAGGGGCTGGCCCGCATGTCCAGTTCACGCGCATCGGCGGCCGCTTCCAGGCAGTCCATCAGCAGGCTCGACTCCACCAGCGGCCCGAGTTTGTAACACCATTTGTACAAATCCATGTTGGTATGCAGGCAGCCGGGTTGCTCCCACTGGCTTTGCGAGTCCCGGGCGGGTCGGCCCGCATTGCGGGCCGCCGCTGCCGGGGTAAAGAACCGAAAGGCGTCGTAATGGCTGCAGCGCAGCGGCATCGACTCCACGACGGCGTCGGTTGCGGTTGCGCCCAGTCGCAACGGTACGGCCGAGTGGCGCACCGCGCGGGCCTGGTAGACCATGGCCCACTCGTGCATCCCGAAACAACCGAACCGCGGTGGCCGGGCGGCAGTCGATCTGAGCAGGCCGGCGATGAACCGCACCGCCGGCAGCCGGCTCCGCCGATAGCCCGAACCCACCGTCACCCCCTCGGCTGTCGGCACATAGCCGGACCGGTCCAGGTACGGGGCTGCCTCGGGGCCACCCAGAACGGCGCCGTAGCCGGGGTGCCAGACCCGCAGTTGGCGCGGGCGCAGGCGGTAGTAACTGAACAGGAAATCCCACACCGGGTGGGTCTGGCCGCACCGGGCCCGCGCCCGGTGCGCGGCGGTGAAGGCATCCGCCCGAGCCGCGTGGGCTTCGGCCCGGGGCACCCAGTGCGACGGGGCCAGTACCGCCGTCTCAGGCACGGTGCATACCGTCGCGGACCGTCCCCACCAGGTCCTCGACAAGGTCCTCCAGCGTCACCATGCCGCAGACGGCGCCGTCGGCCCCGAGCATCAGGGCCAGGTGGCTGTTGCTCTGGCGCATCCGGGACAGCGCGTCCGGTAACGGCATGGTGGCTGGCAGCCGAGGCAGATATCGCACCGCGGCGGCACTGACCACCGCATCGGGCTCGTCGACCAGGTCCAGAGTGTCCTTGATGTGGACGAACCCGACGAAACCGCCGGTGCCGTCCACCACCGGGAAACGCGAGTAACCGGTCGCAGCCAGCGCCCGCTCGATATCGGCCACGCTGGGCCCGGAACCGGGGCCGGCGGCGGGCACGGTGCGGATCCGATCCAGCGGGACCGAGACATCGCCGGCCACCCGGTTGCGGACCTGAAGGGCCCGGGAGAGCCGCATGTGCTCCTCGGGATCCAGCAACCCCTCCGACCGCGACTCCGCGATCATCTCGGCCAGTTCCACGGTCGACACCGTGACTTCGAGTTCGTCTTTGACCTCCACCCCGAACAGTCGCAGGATGGCGTTCGCCGCGAGGTTGTAGAGGGCGATCAACGGCCGCGCCAGTCGGACGTAGACCAGATAGAAGGGGACCAGCAGCATCGCCGTCGATTCCGGACCCGCGATGGCGATGTTCTTGGGGACCATTTCACCGAGCAGCACATGCAGGGTGACCACGACGGCAAGCGCCACCAGGAAGGACACCGTGTGCAATACCGCATCGGGGACCCCCAGCATGCCTGCGGGACCCTCCAGAAGGTGCGCGATTGCCGGCTCGCCGACCCGGCCGAGCAGGATCGAGCAGATGGTGATACCCAGTTGGGCGCCGGCCAGCATCAATGACAGCTGTTCGTTGGCCCGCATCACCGTGATGGCCCGCTTCTTACCCTGTTCGGCAAGAGCTTCCAGCCGATCCCGACGGGTCGAGATCAACGCGAACTCGGAACCGACGAAAAACGCGTTGGCGGCCAACAGGAAGACGGTCAGCACCACGCCGAAGATCTCCGACCCCATCAGCTGTCGCCCTCGTGGTCATCGCCGGCTCGCGGCTCTCGGGTCAGGGTGAGCCGATCAATGCGGCGGCCGTCCATCACGACCACCGTGGCGCGCCAGAGCATCGGGTTCCGGGCTGAACCATCGGCGTCGGAGACACCGAGATCGACCGACTCTCCCGGCACCGGGATGTGCCCGAGACGCTCGAGAACCAGTCCTCCGATGGTTTCGTACTCGCCGTCCGGACCCCGGAATCCGGTCGCTGCGGCCACCTCGTCGATCCGGAGCAGCCCGGTCACTTCCCAGCCGTCACCGGACCGCCGGACGTCGGGGGTGGCGTCGTCATGTTCGTCTCGGACGTCGCCCACGATCTCCTCGATGAGGTCCTCCACCGTGACCATGCCCGCCGTGCCGCCGTACTCGTCGACCACCAATGCCGCTTGCAGCCCGTTTGCCCTCACCTGGCTCATCAGCGCATCGCCGTCCAGGGTGGACGGCACCCGGGGCACCGGAACGGCCAGGCGGTCCAGCCGGGTATGCGCGCGCTCGGCGGGTGGAACCCCAAAGATCTGCTTGACGTGCACGATCCCGACCGTCTCGTCGAGGTCGCCGTCGACCACCGGGAACCTGGAGAAACCGGTCGCGGTCGCCGCCCGCTGAAGGTCGGCGACGGTGTCGTGGATCTGCAACGCCTCGATCTCGGTCCGCGGGGTCATGAACTCCTCGGCGATCCGGGCGCCGAATTGCAGAGACCGGTCGACCAGGTCGGCGGTGTCCGCGTCGATCGCGCCGCGCTGCGCCGAACTCCGGACCAAAGAGCCGAGCTCTTGAACCGATCTGGCCGACCGAAGCTCTTCAGCGGGTTCGATCCCGAGCCGGCGCAGAATCCAGTTCGCGGTTCCGTTGGTGAGTTTGATCGCCGGGGTGAACAGCCAAGAGAAGGCGAGTTGCGGCCCGGAACTGGCCCTTGCGGTCTGAATCGGGCGCGCCACTGCGAGATTCTTGGGCACCAGTTCGCCGAAGACCATCGAGACCGATGTCGCCAGCAGGATTGCCAGCACCAGGGCGATGCCGGGAACCGCCCCAGCAGGAAGTCCCACCAGATCCAGTACCGGGCTCAAGAGTCTGGCCAGCACCGGCTCGGCCAGAAATCCGGTGGCCAGCGTGGTGATTGAGATACCCAGTTGCGCGCCGGACAATTGAAAGGACAGCGTGCGGTGGGCCTGCTGGACGAAGCGGTCCCGCCGGTCACCGGAACGGGCGTTCGCGTCGACGGTGCTGCGCTCGAGCGCGGTCAAGGAGAATTCGGCGGCCACGAATACCGCGGTTCCCAACGTCAGCCCGGCGATCGCCAACAGGCTGAGCACTACGGTGGCGACGTTCATCGCATCACCGGGAGACGGCTGCCGGGCTGCGGTCCCGGCCGCCTAGAGCAGGGCTCGGATTCCGGCCCCGAGGCGGTCTCTTCGGTCCGGCGGGCCGCTGAAGCGTCCGGAGCCCCGACGGGCACCTGCGGCACGTGGTCCCTTTCACTCGGTCGAACGTTGACGAGGACCTATCGTAACGGTTGGGCCTCGCCGCACGGGGGTTACCAGCCAGTGGGTAGCGGGTGCCCCTCGGTGAAACCCGCAGCGGACTGAACGCCGAGCACCGCCCGGTCGTGCAGGTCGGCGATGGTGGCCGCCCCGACGTAGGTGCAAGTGCTGCGCACCCCGGACGTGATGTGGTCCAGCAGATCCTCGACCCCGCCGCGGTCGGGGTCCAGTGCCATCCGGGAGGTTGAGATGCCCTCCTCGAACAACGCCTTGCGGGCCCGGTCGAACGCGCTGTCGGCCGCGGTCCGGGCGGCGACGGCGCGCTTCGAGGCCATCCCGTAACTCTCCTTGTAGGGCCGGCCGTCGCGGTCGAACATCAGATCGCCCGGCGACTCGTAGGTGCCGGCGAACCAGGAGCCGATCATCACGTTGGACGCACCCGCCGCCAGTGCCAGCGCCACATCCCGCGGATGACGGACCCCGCCGTCGGCCCAGACATGCGCACCCAGTTCCCTTGCCGCCGAGGCACATTCCAGCACCGCCGAGAACTGCGGCCGGCCGACACCGGTCATCATCCGGGTGGTGCACATGGCGCCCGGTCCGACGCCGACCTTCACGATGGAGGCGCCCGCGCTGATCAGATCCCGGGTGCCTGCGGCGGAGACGACATTCCCGGCGACCAGGGGGATGCCCAGGTCGAGGGCAGCCAGTGCCTTGACCGCCTCCAGCATTTTCACCTGATGGCCGTGTGCGGTGTCGATGACCAGAACATCGACACCGGCCTCGACCAGTGCGCGGGCCTTGGCCGCCACATCGCCGTTGATACCCACCGCCGCGGCGATCCGCAGTCGGCCCTTGGCGTCGACGGCGGGGGAGTAGATACCCGCGCGGACCGCCCCGGTCCGGGTCAGCACACCACCCAGCGATCCGTCCGGCGCGGTCAGGACCGCGACGCCGACCGGGGCGTGGTCGAGGAGTTCGAAGACCCGTCGGGGTTCGGTGTGCACCGGCGCGGTGACGAACTCGGTGAGCGCGATATCACGAACCCGGGCAAATCGGTCCACTCCGGTGGTGGCGGCCTCGGTCACCAGACCGATGGGCCGACCGCCGGGTAGGTCCGGGTCGACCACGACCGCGGCACCATGCGCACGCTTGTGGATGAGCGCGACGGCATCGGAGACCGAGTCGTCGGCAACCAGGGTGACCGGGGTGTCGGCCACCAGGTCACGGCTCTTGACGAAATCCACGGTCTGCTGGACGGCCTCGATCGGCAGATCCTGTGGCAGCACCACGATGCCGCCGCGGCGGGCGACGGTCTCTGCCATCCGCCGACCGGCAACCGCGGTCATATTGGCCACCACCACCGGGATGGTGGTGCCGGAACCGTCGCTGGTGGACAGGTCGACGTCGAACCGGGAGGTCACGTCGGAGCACGTAGGGACGATGAAAACGTCCTCGTAGGTCAGGTCGTGGGCGGGGGATTGCCCGTCGAGGAAACGCACGGGCTAGAGCCTAGTGCCCCGCTTGCCCCCGCCGAGCAGACACAAAAGTCCCCAACACGCCGGGGATTGAGGGGCTTTTGTGTCTGCTCGCCCAGGAGAACCGCGCGTCAGAGGGCAACCTCGCTATGGTCCCCGCTCCACAGGGTGTGGAACCGCGCGGCGGGGTCGGCGTCGACACGCCCGTAGGTGTGGGCGCCGAAGAAGTCGCGCTGCCCCTGGATCAGCGCCGCGGGCAGTCGTTCGGTGCGCAGGCCGTCGTAGTAGGACAGGGCCGAGGAGAAGCCCGGGATCGGGATGCCCAGTTCGGTGGCGGTCACCACCACTCGGCGCCAGCCGTCGACGCTGGCCTCCACGGCGCCGCGGAAGTAGGGGTCGGCGATCAGGGTCGGCAGTGCGGGGTCGGCGTCGTAGGCGTCCTTGATGCGGTTGAGGAACTTGGCCCGGATGATGCAACCGCCGCGCCAGATGGTGGCCAGGACCCCGGGGGTGATACCCCACCCGTACTCGTCGGAACCGGCCTGAATCTGGTTGAAACCCTGCGCGTAGGCGATGATCTTCGACGCGTACAGCGCATGTTGCACATCGTCGATGAATGTGTCTGCGTTCGTGGGCCGTTCGCCCAGTTGCCCGGAGGACAGGCCGGCCGCTGCGCGACGCTGCGGTACCGATCCGGACAGCGCGCGGGCGAACACGGCCTCGGCGATGCCGGTGACGGGAACCCCGAGGTCCAGGGCTGACTTGACCGTCCATCGGCCGGTGCCCTTCTGCTCGGCCTCGTCGACGATGACGTCGACCAGTGGCTTGCCGGTCTTGGCATCGACCTGGCGCAGCACCTCGGCGGTGATCTCGACCAGGAAGCTGTCGAGGTCCCCGGAATTCCACTGGGTGAACACGTCGGCGATTTCTCCGGCGGTCAGCCCGAGCGCGTCGCGCAGCAGTTGATAGGCCTCGCCGATGAGTTGCATATCCGAGTACTCGATGCCGTTGTGCACCATCTTGACGAAATGCCCGGCCCCGTCCGGGCCGATGTGGGCGCAGCAGGGTACCCCGTCGACATGGGCTGAGATCTCCTCGAGCAACGGCCCCAGCGACTCATAGGATTCGCTGGGTCCGCCCGGCATGATCGACGGGCCGTTCAGGGCGCCCTCCTCGCCGCCGGAGATCCCGGCCCCGACGAAGTGCAGGCCGCGGTCCCGAATGGCCTTCTCCCGGCGAATGGTGTCCGTGTAGAGGGCATTGCCGCCATCGATGATGATGTCGCCGGGTTCCATGGCGTCGGCGAGTTCATTGATCACCGCATCGGTGGCCTCACCGGCCTTGACCATGATCAGCACCCGGCGCGGCCGCTGCAGTGCGGCGAGGAACTCTGCGATGGTTTCGGATCGCACGAAGTTCCCGTCCGATCCGTGCTGGGCGAGCAGTGCGTCGGTCTTGGCGATCGACCGGTTGTGCAGTGCCACCGTGTACCCGTGACGGGCGAAGTTGCGGGCGATATTGGACCCCATGACGGCCAGTCCGGTGACGCCGATCTGCGCGGTGGGCTCATGCGAGGGACTCATGGGTTCGCCTTTCGGTTGTGGGCCACCGGATTGCCGGGGCCGCAGGGAGTGTCCGGCTGTCTCAGGCCAGGAACAGCCGTCGGAGTTCGGTCAGCCACGGGATCGCGACCGCGAGCGTCGGGATCACCAGGATCGCCGCGGCGGCGCAGTAGGCCGCGATGGAGAAGGCCCGGCTGTTGGGGGGCCCGGCCAGTCGGCGCACCCGGATCACCGTCGTGGG
>ERZ888423.547-NODE-547-length-37863-cov-11.787426_pt1 | contig 37863 bp, 38 predicted proteins | sample MGYA00520523_ERZ888423 | MGnify/ENA primary metagenome ERZ888423 (study PRJEB32303, sample SAMEA104408611) | aquatic metagenome | biome: Brackish water; feature: Pelagic; material: water | place: Baltic Sea | collected 2014-06-08T10:24:00 | depth 30,27 m ... | reverse complement strand
GCGGTCAATCTGAGTTGGGCGCTGGCGCGCATGGGCCGCGTGCTCCGGCCGCTCGCGCCGCCCGCCCGCGCCGCCGCCGCCATGGCGGAAGCCGACCGGCTGGCGGACGAGGACGTTGCGATCAACTCTGCCATCGGCGGTCATGGCTTGGGCCTGATCGAAGCCGCCGCCGCCGGGAAGCCAGCCGGCGCGCCGGTCAATATCCTGACCCATTGCAATGCCGGGTGGATCGCCACGGTCGACTGGGGCACGGCGCTTGCCCCGATCTATCGCGCCCATGACGCCGGTCTGAACGTCCATGTCTGGGTCGATGAAACCCGGCCGCGCAACCAGGGCGCCGCGCTGACCGCCTGGGAGCTGGGCGCGCACGGCGTGCCCCACCACGTCATTGTCGACAATGCCGGCGGCCATCTGATGCAGCATGGACTGGTCGATCTCTGCATCGTCGGTTCCGACCGGACGACGGCTTCGGGCGATGTCTGCAACAAGATCGGCACCTATCTGAAGGCGCTTGCGGCCAGGGACAATGGCGTGCCCTTCTTTGTCGCCCTGCCGACGCCGACGATCGATTGGACCGTGGACGATGGCGTCGCCGAAATCCCGATCGAGCAGCGCGCGGCCGAGGAAGTGACCCATGTCACCGGCGTCGACGCGGCGGGCGTCAGGACGACCGTCAGGATCACGCCGGCGGGCAGTCCTGCGCGGAACGACGCCTTTGACGTGACGCCGGCCCGGTTGGTGACGGCGTTGATTACGGAGGCGGGGATCGTCCCCGCCAGCAAGGCCGGCCTCGCGCGACTGCGCCAGGCGGCGGCCGAATAGAGGAGCGCTCGAATGACCGGATCCATACAACGACGATTGATCGAACGCGGCATCGAATTGCCGCCGTTGCCGGCGCCGATCGGGAATTACGCGCCGTTCAGGATCGGCGGCGACACGCTGTATCTCTCGGGCGTCGGGCCGCGCCGGCACGATGGCGGCATCGAAACCGGCAAGGTCGGCCTGGATGTCTCGGTCGAGGCGGCCTATGGCCATGCGCGTCTCTGCGGTTTGAATATGCTCGCGATCATGCAGGAGGCGGTCGGCGACCTGGACCGGATCGCTGGCGTGTTGAAAGTCTTCGGCATGGTCAATGCGACGCCGGACTTTCAAGCGCACCCCAAAGTCATCGACGGCTGCACCGATCTCTTGGTCGAGGTGTTCGGCGACTTGGGCAAGCCAGCGCGTTCGGCCGTCGGCATGGGCAGTTTGCCGCGCAATATTTCGGTCGAAATCGAAGGCGTCGTCCTGATCCGGCCTTGACGCGGCGCGGCGCATGACATTTTTCTGACGGTATCTCTTCGATTCGCATGAAAAATGTGATATGCTCAGCACACGCGTCGCATTGATCGGCCGCAGATAATGGACGCCAACTCAGGTTGGCGTCTTTTTCATGGGGCGCCGAGTAATGCGCGTGTCGCTATCCGCTGATCAACCTTGAGGGAGCGCGGCATATTACTATGAACAAGCCAATGAAGCATCGCACCGGGGATTATGTGGTCTATCCGGCCCACGGCGTCGGTCAGATCAAGGCGATCCAGACCCAGGAAATCGCCGGCGAAGCCCTGGAGTTTCTGGTCGTCGAGTTCGATAAAGAGAAAATGACCTTGCGGATTCCGACCACCAAGGTCGATTCCGCGGGCCTGCGCAGCCTGTCGACGAAGAAAGACATGGCGGCTGCCATGAAGACGTTGAACGGCAAGGTGCGCGTCCGGCGCGCCATGTGGAGCCGTCGCGCCCAGGAATACGAAGCGAAGATCAATTCCGGCAATCCGGTTTCGATCGCCGAAGTCGTCCGGGACCTGCATCGCAATGCCGATCAGCCGGATCAGTCTTATAGCGAACGGCAGATCTATCAATCGGCGTTGGAGCGGCTGTCCCGCGAGCTTGCCGTCGTCGAGAAGATCGACGAAGCGGCAGCCGAGGAAAAGGTCGTCTCCCAACTGCGCGCCGAAGCGGCCTAACACACTCATTCTAAAGTATTATTTCTTGAACGGCCCTTGACTCCGCGTCGGGGGCCGTTCTGCTTTGCGTGCGTTGCACAATAAATTCACTTGCTCTCGCCGCCCAGTGATCCAAATCTACATTTGAACCGTAATAAACTGTAGCGAAGGTCTAAACGGGTTATCGGCGGTCAGGGGCCGCGCGCCATGGGGCGTCAAGCGCCAACCGCTGCGAAGGGAGCAGGGCAAATGACGCATATTAGCGCGAATAATGGCATGCGGCTGGTTCGGTCGGCCATGAGCACGCCGCTCTTGACCCGCGAACGCGAACAGCAATTGGCCCGCGCCTGGCGAGACCAGGACGATGAGGCGGCCCTGCATGAATTGATCACCGCCTATGGACGGCTTGTCGCCGGCATGGCGGTCAAGTTCCGCAATTACGGCCTGCCGATCGCCGACCTGATCCAGGAAGGCAATGTCGGGCTGATGCAGGCGGCGAGCCGGTTCGAGCCCGAGCGCGATATCCGCTTTTCGACCTATGCATCCTGGTGGGTGCGGTCGGCGATGCAGGATTACATCCTGCGCAACTGGTCGATCGTCAGGACGGGCACGACCTCCTCGCAGAAATCGCTGTTCTTCAACCTGCGCCGCTTGCGCGCCCGGATCGAGGGCCGCACCGGCGGTCTGCTCGACGATGTCGGCCGTCAGGCCATCGCCGACGAGCTCAAGGTTTCGAAGCGCGATGTCGATGGCATGTCGTCCCGCCTCGCCGCGTCCGATCAGTCGCTGAACGCGCCGATCGGCGAGGATGGCGATCTTTCCTGGCAGGATTTTCTGGTAGACGACCGTCCGAGCCCGGAAGCCAGCACGATCGCGTCGAAGGACGGCGAGACCCGGGCGAACTGGGTCAAGGGCGCGCTCGCGGCCTTGCCGAAGCGAGAGGCGCGCATCATCCGCGCGCGGCTCTTGCAAGACGATACGTTGACCCTGGAAGCCCTCGGCGAGGAACTGGGCGTCAGCAAGGAGCGCGTGCGCCAGCTTGAAAAGCGGGCGCTCGGCAAACTGCGCGAGCAGTTCCGCACGTCCTTCAGCAATCCCGAAGAACTGATGAGCTGAACCGCTCCCGGATCGCGGCGACCGCCCGTTCGAACGTGGCGAGATCGCGGTCCGGGTCCGCCGGCGCCTCATCCGGCGTAAATATCGACAAGCCTGACGCTGACGCCGCCCCGGCCAGCATCAGGTTCTCGGGCAAGCCGAAATCCTCGACGCTGACGCCGCACGCGTCTCATAGCCCGGACTTGGTCTGCCGCGCGTTGGCCGCCCGGTCCCGATAAGCGCCAGGCCCGATCCATCGCCGCCTCGCACTTTCTGAATATGCCCATGGCGTCCGCCGGCGGATCGCCGGCGAGCGGCGAGAGGCCGCTGAACCCGGCGGCTTCGACAATCCTGCATTTCGCCTCAAGTATGGCTTCGGCGTCGGGCAGAAACACGTCCGGCCCGGCCAGATAGATCGTGCGTCGGCGATGCGCTCCTGGCGCCGCCATCAGATCGGCGAGAGGCCGCGCCGCTTCGGCGGGCCGGGGTCGGGCATGCGCGGCGGCAGCAGGGCGAAGCCGCGGATCAGGGCGCTCCGGGTCTCGCGGGGATCGATCACGTCATCGATGCCGAAGCCTTCGGCCGCCTGGGCGGCGCCGATGCGCGCTCGCGTCTCCGCGATCAGCGCGGCGCGTCTGGCGGCCGGGTCCGGAGCGGACATCACGTCCCGCTTGAAGGCGACATCGACGGCGCCCTCGACCGACATGGCGCAAATCTCCGCTGTCGGCCAAGCGAAGGCGAAGCTGGCGTCGAAGCTGCGGCCGCCGCCCATGGCGATATAGCCCGAGCCGAAGCCCTTGCGCAGCGCCACAGATATCCTCGGCACCGTCAGGTGCGCCATCTCGAAGAACAGGCGCCCGCTCCGCCGCGCCAGGCCCGACGCCTCCGCCTTGGAGCCGATGGCGAAGCCCGGGACATCGATCAGCGTGACGAGCGGCAGGCCGAAGGCGTCCGCCAGGCCCACGAACCGCGCCGCCTTCTCGCAGCCCGGCGCGTCCAGCATGCCCGCCCGGACCTTGGGCTGGTTCGCCAGGATCGCGACCGGGCGGCCGTCGAGCCGCGCCAGGGCGGTCACGACATTGCGGGCATAGGTCGGCTTCAGCTCGAACGCGCTGCCGCCATCGACAATCGCCTCGATGACCTGCCGGACGTCATAGGCCTTGCGTTGATCGGCCGGGACAATGTCGAGCAAGGCTTCCTGGTCCAGGCTCGGCGGCGCGCTCGCCTGGACGGGCGGCGGCGCATTGGCGTTGGACGGCAGGTAGGAGAGGAAGCGGCGGATCGCGGCGAAAGCTTCCGCCTCATCGGCGACGCCCAGGTCGGCGATGCCGTGCTTGTCGACCTGGAGGGCGGCCCCGCCGAGCGCCGCCTTGTCGATATCCTCGCCGATCCCGGCTTTGACCAGCGCTGGACCGGCCATGCCCATTTCCGCGTTCTCGCGCAGCATGACGACGAAATCCGCCATGCTGGCGTAGTTGGTCGGCCCGGCGAAGCCGGAGCCGAGCACCGCGACCGCCATCGGCGTCCAGCCGGAATTCAGGCCGAGCAGATGGAAGACCCGCGATCCTGCCGCGAAATGCCGGGAGTTCTGGCCGTCCTGAATGCGGTGGCCGCCGCCTTCGACCAGCATGACCAGGGGCGCGCCTGCCTTGGTCGCCCGTTCGATCGCCATGTTGTTCTTCTGGCTGCCTGCGACGCCGACGGACCCGCCGAGGACGGTAAAGTCATGGGCGACGAGGCTGATCGGGCGACCGTCGATCCGCGCCATGCCTGTGACATTGCCGTCCGACGGCGCCTCGATGGCGGCGTTCCAGGGATTGTCGCGATGCGGCCCGGCAAGGCCGCCGGCTTCCAGAAAGCTGCCAGGATCGACCAAGGCTTCGATCCGACCGCGGGCCGAGAGTTTGCCGTCGCGGCGGCGTTTGGCCATGGCGTCCGGCCGGGCGTCGTCCTGGAGGGCCGCCTTGGCGGCGGTTATTGCGGCGGCGCGATTGCGGGCGGTCGGCGGGCCGTCAGTCATGGCGCTTGATCCTAGTAGGACTTGGGCAGGCCGAGCACGCGCTCGGCGATGTAGCAGAGGATCAGGTGCGGCGTGATCGGCGCGATGCGATGGATGATCGCTTCCCGGAGATAGCGTTCGACATGATATTCCTTAGCGTAGCCCATGCCGCCATGGGTCAGGATCGCGGTATTGCAGGCTTTGAACGTCGCCTCGCCCGCCAGGTATTTCGCGGCGTTCGCCATGGCGCCGGCGTCTTCGCCCCGGTCGTAGAGCTGCGCGGCCCGGAACGCCATCAGATTGGCCGCCTCAAGCTCGGCCCAGTTTTCAGCCAGGGGATGCTGGATCGCCTGGTTCATGCCGATCGGGCGGCCGAAGACCTCGCGCTGCTTGGCATAGTCCGTCGCGCGTTTGAGGGCGGCGCGGCCGAGGCCGACAAGGCCGGCGGCGATCAGGATGCGTTCGGGGTTGATGCCATCCAGCAGGTAGCGGAACCCCTTGCACTCGTCGCCGATCCGGTTTTCGACCGGGATTTCCAGGCCGTCGATGAAGACCTGGTTCGAATCGACGCATTTCCGGCCCATCTTGTCGATTTCGCGGATTTCGACCTTCGACCGGTCCAGGTCCGTGAAGAACAGGGTCAGCCCGTCCATCGGCCGGGCGGTCGCGCTTTCGTCCGCCGTCCGGGCGATCAGCAGCACCTTGTTCGCGACCTGGGCCGTGCTCATCCAGGTCTTCTGGCCATGGACGATATACCGGTCGCCCTTGCGCACGGCTTTGGTCTTGAGGCGCGTGGTGTCGAGGCCGGTATTCGGCTCCGTCACGCCGAAGCAGGCGATGTCCTGCCGGCTGATGACCGGCGGCAGCATGCGCGCTTTCTGCGCTTCCGTGCCGTACCGGACGACCGGGTTCAGCCCGAAAATGCCGAGGCTGACGGAGGAGACGCCGCCATTGCCGGCGCCGGACTGGGAGATCGCCTGCATCAGGATCGCCGCTTCCGTGATCCCCAGGCCGGAGCCGCCATAAGCTTCCGGCATGGCGATGCCCATGAAGCCCTGGTCGGCGATGGCCTGGCAGAAATCCTCCGGGAACTGGCCGTCGCTATCGCGCTTCAGCCAGTACTCGTCCCCGAAGTCGGCGCAGAGCCGGGCGACGCTTTCCCGGATCTGGACCTGTTCCTCGGTGAAATCGATGCTCATGGGCGGTCCTTCAAGCTCACCCGACCTGGTTGCGCGGCACGTCTCGGAAGGGCCGGTCGGTATCGGTGCGGTTCTCCTTGGGCATCTGCAGAATGCGCTCGGAGATGATGTTCCGCTGGATTTCGTCCGTGCCGCCGGCGATCGAGATGGCTGGGGTCGAGACCAGGATTTCCGCGATGACGCCGTCCATATGGCCGTCCGCGCCGGTCAGCATCGCGTCGGCGCCGGCGATCAGCGTGTGGGCCTTGTTCATGGCGCGGGCGACATGGCTCGCCGCCAGCTTGCCGATAGAGCCTTCCGGCCCTGGCGGGCGGCCAAGCGCCTGGGCCGCGCGGGCGCGGCGGGCGGTCCACTCCGCCGATTTCGCCAGCGTCAGCGCGCGGGCGACTTCCTGGCGGACTTCAGGGTCGTCGTAAACGCCTTTGGCCTTCGCATGGGGGATCAACAGATCGACCCGGCCGGTGCGCTGGGGATACCAGGTGTAGGGCGCCATGACGGTCGCGATCTCCGCCCGCTCTTCCTCGTATATGCGTCCGGGCCGGTCGCTGCCGCCTTCATACTTGCGGGCCGAATCGGCGCCGCGTCGCTCGTTCATCAGGGTCGTGGTCGCGACTTTCCAGCCTTCGCCGAGTTCGCCCAACTGGTTTTCCGGCTCGACCACGGCGTCCGTCAGGAACACCTGATTGAACGAGGCATGGCCGTTCATCTGCGCCAACTGGTGCACCTGAATGCCGGGCTGATGCATGTCGATGAGGAAGTAGCTGAGGCCCTTGTGCTTAACCGCGTCCCAGTCCGTCCGGGCCAGCAGCAAGCCAAAATGGGCGTGATGGGCGCTGGTCGTCCAGACCTTCTGGCCGTTGACGATCCACTTGCCGTCCTTGAGATCGGCCCTGGTCGCGGCGCCGGCCAGGTCGGAGCCGCTGCCGGGTTCGCTGAAAAGCTGGCACCAGGTTTCCTCGCCGGTCAGGATGCCGGGCAGGAACCTGGCTTTGTGCGCGTCCGTGCCGTGGGCGAGGATGGTCGCCGCCGCCAGCACGCGGATGCCCATCTTGGCGACGCCGACGGCGCCGACGGCTTCGAATTCCTCATCGACGATCGGCGTCATGCCCGATGGCAGGCCGCGCCCGAACCATTGCTTCGGCCAATGGGGCATGCCCCAACCGGACTCGGCCAGCATCTTGCGCCAGTCGACCAGGCTGCGGTTCGGGTCCCAATTCGCCTTGAGGTAGGCGCGCACATCGGCGCGGACCTGGGCTTCAGTCATATCTGCGTCAGTCATCTTCAGGCGCTCCAATGGGCGAGCATGCGTTCGCGGTGGCGCGTCGCCGTGCCGAGGAAGGCCTCGCTGGCTTTCGCGCGCTTGAACCAGAGTTGGGTGTCGTTCTCGGCGGTGAAGCCGATGCCGCCATGCATCTGCACGGCGTGGATCGCGGTCTGGATATAGGTATCCGACCCGGCCGACTTGGCGAGCGACGCGACGCCTGAGGCATCCGCGTCGCCGTCGTCGATGGCGGAGGCGGCGCTATAGGCCGCCGCTTTCGCCAGTTCGACTTCCAGCAGCATGTCGGCGGCCTTGTGCTTCGTCACCTGGAAGGAGGCGATGGAGCGGCCGAACTGCATGCGCATCGACACATATTCGAGGGCATCCTCGCGGAGCCGCTCGGCTCCGCCGGCCATTTCATGGGCGAGGCAGGCGAGCGCCGTGTCGAGGGTCTTTTCGTATGCCGCCGCCCCGTCGCCGGCCAGCAGCGCCGCGGGCGTCCGATCGAAGTCGAGCCGCGCCAGCTTCCGGGTCGGATCGACCGACGCGAGCGCCCGCCGCGTGAGGCCCCTTGCGCCGCCTTCGACGAGATACAAGCCAAGCGCGCCGTCGGGCTGCTTCGCCGCGACGACGATCAGATCCGCCGTCATGCCGTCCAGGACATAGGACTTGGCGCCGGTCAGGCCGTCGGCGGTCGCTGTCATCGTGATATTGGCCGCGTCCCAGTCGCCGCCGGGCTCCGCGACGGCGAGGGTCGCGATGCGGTCGCCGGCCGCGAGCGCCGGCAATAGCGCGCGCTTCTGATCGTCCGAGCCGCCTTCGAGGATGGCGGTCGCGGCCATCACCGTCGTCGCGAAGAACGGCGCGCAGAGCAAGGCGCGGCCCATTTCCTCGCAGGCGATGCCAAGCTCCGTCACGCCGAAACCGGCGCCGCCATAGGCCTCCGGGATATGCAGCGCCGTCAGCGCCAGGTCCTGGGCGAGGCTTTTCCAAACGGCTTCGTCATATCCCGCATCGGTCGCCATGCGCCTGCGCACCTCGGCCGTCGGGGACTTGGCCTCCAGGAACCGCCGGAGCGCGGTCCGGAACTCTTCTTGTTCTTCTGAGTGCGTGAATTGCATTCGATCTTCGCTTCTGGTCCGGTGAATTGGAATGAACCCTAGTTTCCAACATCGCTGCCGCCGTTGCAATCGGCGGGGCGCCGAGCCGTCGCGTCAAATGCGCATGCAAGCCGCAGTTTAGAAATACGGGATTTTGGTATATGTTGGCATCAGTGCAGAGGAGCGTGTCATGCCGCGCAATACATCGGTTTCCCTCGGCGATCATTTCGTCGCATTTATTGACGCACAGGTGGAGGGCGGCCGTTACGGGTCCGCCAGCGATGTCGTCAGGGCGGGCCTGAGATTGCTTGAAGAACATGAGGCAAAGGTCAAAGCCCTCCAGGCGGAACTGATCGCCGGCGAGGCGTCCGGCAAACCCAAACCCTTTGACTTCGACGCATTCACGGCGCGCAAGCGCGCGGCCAAGGCGGCAAAGTGACCGGCTATGTCCTGACGCCTGCCGCGGCAGGCGATGTGGATGCAATCTGGGACTACACCGCCGCCAATTCGAATGTCGATCAGGCGGAGCGGTACATTAATCAAATTCGCGACGCCTGCCTAGCGCTAGCCGCAGGCATGCGCCAGAGCCGTCCCGTCGATGTCCGTTCGGGGTATCGCAAACTCCATGTCGGCTCGCATACGCTGTATTTTAGAACCGAAGCGGACGGTTTGATCGTCATTGTGCGCATCCTGCATCAGCGAATGGATGTCGCAAGAAATCTCGAGTTATAAGAGCTATATCCCTGAACCGCATCGCTTGATCGCCCTTGTTCCATCCGGGCTTGCTCTCGCGCTTGTGCGCGCCTGTCGCCGCCCTTACGGTTTCGGCAGAGGAGCATGACATGCAATTCGGCGGCATGGTCGCGACGAAGATCGACGACTGGCGGATTTTTAAGGAGCTTGAGAATCTGGGCTACGATCGCGGCTGGGCGCCCGACAGCCAGATGATCTGGTCCGACGCCTACGCGACCCTGGCGCTTGCGGCGCATCATACCAGCCGGATCAAGCTCGGCACGGGCGTCGCCATCGCCGGGACGCGGCCGGCGCCGGTGACGGCCCATTCCATCGCCTCGATCAACGCGCTGGCGCCCGGCCGCGCCTTCCTCGGCATCGGCACGGGCCACACGGCCATGCGCATCATGGGCGCGCGGCCGATCGGGGCGGCGGCGTTCGGGGACTATCTCAGCGTCGTGCGCGGCCTGCTGGCCGGCGAGGAGGTCGAGTACGACGCGGGCCATGGCCCGAAGCCGATCCGCTTTCTGGACCGGCAGTTGGGGTGTCTCAACCTCGACGAACCGCCGCCGATCTATGTCGCGGCGAACGGGCCGAAAGCCCTGGCGGCGGCGGGCGCGTATGGCGACGGCCGCATCTGCGCCGGCAACGAGCCGCTTGGCGTGCTCGCCCGCAATCTCGATATCGCCCGAGCTGGAGCGGCGGCGGCGGGCCGCGACTGGCCGGCGGACTATCACACGTCCGCCCTGACCTTCGCCTGCGTGCTGCGGCCGGGCGAGACGCTGAAGAGCGAGCGGGTGATCGATCAAATCGACAGCGCCGTCGTCTCGACGCTGCATTACTGGTTCGAGCTGTATCAGGAACGCGGCCACGACCGGTTCGTCTCCGACCGCGCCCGCGGCGTCTGGGAAGATTACAAGCGCTATGTCGAAACGACGATGCCGCCGGAGCGGCGTCACCTGACGTTGCATGAAGGCCATTGCGCCTTCTGCCCGCCAGCCGAACGCCGCTTCGTGACGCCGGAGCTGATCCAGGTCGCGGGCGGCCTCGTGGGCGAGCCGGATGCGATCGTCGAGCGGCTTGGGCAACTGGCGGCGGCGGGTTTGAAGGAAGTCGTGCTGTTACCGCCGGCGGCCCGGATGCGCGAGAATTTCTCAGATTTCGCCCGCCATGTGATGGCGCGTCTGTAGCAGGGGGACCGACCGGATGAAGGTGCATATTCTCGACGATTGGTATGACACGCTGCGCGGCCTGCCGTGCTTCGCCAAGCTGAAGGGCCATGACGTCACGGTCTGGACGGACCATGTTGAAGATGTCGACATTCTGGCGGACCGCCTTGCCGATGCCGAGGCCGTCTGCCTGTTCCGGGAGCGGACGGCGATCCGGGCGCCGTTGATCGCCCGCTTGCCGCGCCTGCAACTCGTCAGCCAACGCAGCGTCTACCCGCATATCGATGTCGACGCCCTGACGGCGCAGGGCGTTCTGCTGTGCTCCAGCCAGCATGCGGACACGCCCTCCTTCGCGACGGCGGAGCTGACCTGGGCGCTGATCCTGGCGGCCATGCGCCAGATCCCGCAACAGGCGGCGTCGCTGAAGGCGGGCGGCTGGCAGATGGGCGTCGGCCGCTCGATCCGGGGCCGGACGCTTGGCCTCTATGGCTATGGCCGGATCGCCCGCGCAGTCGCGGATTATGCGAAGGCCTTCGGCATGCCGGTCATCTGGTGGGCCTCGCCCGATGGCCGCGCCCGGGCCGCAGCCGATGGCGTCACGGTCGCGGCGAGCCGGGACGCTTTCTTCCGCGAGGCGGATATCGTCAGCGTGCATGTGCGCCTGAAGCCCGCGACCATGGGCCTGATCACGGCGGCGGACCTGGCGGCGATGCGGGCGGACGCGCTTTTCGTGAATACCTCGCGCGCCGGCCTCGTGGCGTCGGGGGCGCTTCTGGCGGCGCTCAGAGCCGGCCGGCCGGGCAAGGCCGCCATCGACGTATTCGAGGCCGAGCCCCTGACCGATCCGGACGACCCCCTGCTGGCCTGCCCGAACCTTCTCGCGACGCCTCACATCGGCTACGTGACGGAAGACGAATACAATCTGCAATTCACGGACATCTTCGACCAGATCAACGCCTTCGCCGCTGGCGCCCCGATTAACGTCATCAATCCCGAGGCGGCGCGCGGCGGCGCGTAACCGTAGGGCCTTGAGGGGCAAGCTCTACGAGGCTTTCGCGCCGCGTCCCAGCACGATCGGTTCGCCGTGGGGCGTCGCCTTCGCGGCGGCGTCCCAGGCGGCATAGCGGGTCAGGCGCTCCGCCTCCGGGATGGCGGCTTTGGCGGCGAGCAGTTTCTCCAGCGCCGTTAGCCAATGCTCATAATAATCGTCGCCGTCCTGTCCGGCGCCGGCCGCGAGCAGTTCGGCGGAGAGCGCTGCTGCGAACTCAGGCCAGGCGAAGACACCGCGGCGATGGCTCTCTACCGCCATGGCGAACGCCTGGGCTTCCCAGGGCGCCTTGAAGACCGGCTCCGCCGGCGGGGCGTCAGGCCGGATCAAGATAGCTATCCCAGAGATCGACATAAACAGCCGACCCCGGTTCGGCGTCGGGGCCGAAAAGCTCCCGACCTTCGAAGCGGACGGCGTAGAGCCACTGGGGCCGTTCGTCGGCGGAAGCCGCGTTCGTATCCGGGAAGACGAAGACGCCGTGTACCATTTCGATCCGGCCGCGCCCGCCGCGCACATAGCGGGGGACGCGGGTATGGCCGGGCGGGTTCAGGTTCTTCGCGACGACCAGGGCGCCGACCGCAAATTTCTGCGGATCGGCCGCCGCCGTATCCCGGCGGGCGCTGCCGCCCCTGGCGAGCGCCGGCGCGACATCCGCGGCCTTCAGGATCTTCGGCAAGGGCTTCGGCTGGCCGTTCGGCCGGGCCGCCGCGATTTCGTCCGGGGCGACGAGGCCGCGCTCCGCCAGCAGGGTTTCCAGGCCATGCAGCCAATGTTCGTAATAGGTCGTCTCCAGGTAGCGGCCGGGCGCCATGCTCTCCCGGGCGAACCGGGCCTGGTCGATGTTCCATTGCCCGGTGAAGCCCATGGCGAGCGTCACCGCGAAGCAGCGGCGTTCCCAGGGCGCATGAAACAGCGGCTCGTGCGGATCGGGCGCGATGGGGCCATAGCCATGGCCGCCGCCGAGATCGTGGGCGCCGTTCATGGGGTCTCTCCCGGGATCGCGGCGACGCCGGTTCCGATCATGCTGTCGCGCGTGACGCAATCGGCGAGCCGCTCCTGGGGCCAGCCCTCGGTCCCGGCGGGGCGTTCGGGCAGCACGAGATAGCGGGTCTCGGCGGTCGAATCCCAGACGCGGATTTCCTTGCCCTCGGGCAAGGTCACGCCGAATTCGGCCAGGACGGCGCGCGGCATGGCGACGGCGCGGGCACGGTAGGGGGCTGCCTTGTACCAGGTCGGCGGCAGACCGAGCACGGGCCAAGGATAGCAGGAGCACAGCGTGCAGACGACCATGTTATGGACCGTCGGCGTATTCTCCAGTGCAACCATGTCCTCGCCCTGGCGGCCCGTATATCCCAGGCTCGCGATAGCGGCGGAGGCATCTTCAAGCAGCCAGGCCTTGAATTCTGGCTCGTCCCAGGCCTTGGCGACGACGCGGGCGCCGTTACGGGGCCCGACCTTGCTCTCATAGGTCTCGATCAGGGCGTCGAGCGCCGCCGGATCGACATAGCCCTTTTCGACCAGCAGGGATTCGAGCGTCCTGACTCGAAGCTCCAGGGGCGAGAGTTCGGAGGTTTCGCCGTGCTCGTGATCATGACCATCATGGGGCATCGAAGCGTCCTTTGCGGTGTGCTTGCCCAACATAGCAAAGCCTGGACGGCCATGGCATGCTTTCCGGAAATAACAGGAGGATACACCATGCCAGATTCCGCAGCGTTCCCAGAGCCGACCCCGCTCGAGGCGCATCCGGACTACGAACATGTCACGGCGACAGAACTGCAGGACCTGAATAACCGCCTGCAAAGCTTGCTGAAATTGCGCACGCTGCCAATTTCGATGAAGCAGTTCCGCACGCTGGATGAGATGAACGCCGTCCAGGGCCTGCGCCGCCCGAAGCCCGGCCGCTTCCACACCATGTGCCAGTTGGTGACCCAATGCCGGATGGCGGGCTTCACCCTCGGCATCACGGCGGAGAACGTCCGGCCGCAATCGAACTGCGGCGGCGTCCACGGCATCGACTTGCCGGATGAAGCGACCCTCGACGGCACGCACATGACCGGCGTCTGGTTCGAGAACCAGACCGCCGCCTGCGCCCATCAGACGGAAATGCCGCGGCAGGTCTACGGGACCTACCAGGCGACCGTGGTCTCGCCGGTCCGAACCGGCCGCCTCGACCCGGACATCATCCTGTTCTACGGCACGCCGGCGCAGATCATCATTTTCGTGAACGGCCTGCAGAACAAGCGCTACCGGCGTTATGACATGTCGATCACGGGCGAAAGCGCCTGCGCCGACAGTTGGGGCAAGGCGTTGCTGACCAAGGATACGTCGATTTCCATCCCCTGCTTCGCCGAGCGCCGCTATGGCGGCGTCGCGGACGACGAACTGCTGATCGCCATGCCGCCCCATGAATTCAAGCGCGGCATCGAGGGCATGGAGACTTTGTCGAAGGTCGGCCTGCGTTACCCGATCCCGCCCTATGGCCCCCATGTCGATCCGTCGGAAGGGATGGGCGCGTCCTATGGCTAAGTCAGCGGGCGCGGCGGAGCGCGAACAGCGGCCGACGACCCGTCGGCTGCAACAGATGGTGCGGGCATACCGGGAATCCGGGGCGCTGATGGCGGCGGTCGAGTTGGGGCTCTTCACCCACATCGCCGGCGGCGCCAAGGACGAAGCTGCATTGACCAGGGCGATGGGCCTCCAGCCCTTGCACGGCGAGCGGATCATCGTGGCGATGCTGGGCCTTGGCCTGATCGTCCGCGACGGCGCCAAGCTGGCGCTGGCGCCCGATACGGAGCGCTTTCTGGTCAAGGGGCGGCCGACCTATGCGGGCGAGTGGATGCTGTTCACCAAGCCCGACTGGAACGAGTGGGGCCGCCTTGCGGACATCCTGCGCGAGCAGGCGCCGCCGGTGCTGGAGAACAAGACCGTCGCCAACATAACGATCGAGGAGGCGCGGCGCTACCATCGCGGCACCTATTCGATCGGGCGCGGCGCGGGCCGGCTGTTTCTAAATCACGTCGATATGACGGACAAGAAGCTCCTGATGGATATCGGCGGCGGGTCGGGCGCTTACTGCATCGAAGCTTGCAAGCGCTATCCCAACCTGCGCGCGGTCGTCCTCGAGATGCCGGCGGTCGTTCCGGTCACCGAGGAGTTCATCCAGGAGAACGGCCTGACGGATCGGATCGAGGCCAGGGTGTGCGATTTCAACGTCGATCCATTCCCCGAGGGCGCCGATGTCGCGGTGATGGCCTCCAATCTGCCGATGTACGGCCGCGAGGCGATCGCGGCGGTCGTCGCCAAGGCCCATGCGGCGATGGCGCCGGGCGGCAGCTTTCATCTGATCGGCGAGGCCTTGGACGCGGATCGCTCCGGCCCTGCCGACCCGGCGATGTGGGGCCTGGCCCAGGCGATCAACAACACCACCGGCATCGCCCATTCCGTCGCCGAAGTCGAAGGCTACCTGTCCGACGCCGGCTTCAAGAATGTGACGACGTCGGAGTTCATCGAGGGCATTCTGCAACGGACGGCGGGCGTCAAGTGACGGCGGGCGCGGCGGCGCTGCGGCTGCTCGTTCTCAGGCGTTCCTGAGCAACGGCGCCGCCGGAACGCCAAGCGCCCGCCAGACCCCGATCGCCCCCGCCGCGACGGCCAGCACAAGGGCCAGCGCTGCGGGCAGGGCGGCGGCTGCGATTTCCGGCGCGAACGGGGCATTGAGCAGGAAGGTCGCGATCGCCCACGCGCCGGCGGCGCCGACGGCGACCGCGAGCACGGCCGTCATGCCGCCGATCAGGGCGAACTCCATCGTCTGGGCGGCCAGGATCTGGCCGCGGGTCGCGCCTGCCGTCTTCAGCAGGACGGCCTCCTGGGTCCGGCGGCGCTGGCTGGCGACGACGGCCCCCGCCAGCGTCAGCGTCCCGGCGATGACAGCGACTCCGGCGACGGCGGCGAGCGCGCCGCCGATCTTGCCGAGCAGCGATTTCGCCAGCGTCACCGCGTCGCTGACGCGGATGACCGTGACATTGGGGAAGGCGTCAGTGACTTCCCGGGTGACGCGCGTTTCCAGGTCAGGCGGCGCCGATGCGGTCGCAAGGATGGTGTGGGGCGCGGGCGCCAGCGTCGCCGGATCGAAGATCGTCGAGAAATTCATGGCGAAGGCGCCGTAGTCGACATCGCGCAAGCTGGCGATCGTCGCGGTGATCTCACGGCCCAGCAGGTTGAAGGTCAGCGTATCGCCGACGCCTATGCCGAAGCCCTTGGCGATATTTGCGTCGAACGAGATCAGGGGCGGGCCGGCATAGTCGGAGGCCCACCAGGCGCCTGCCGTCAGCGTGGCGTTCGCGGGCGGCGCGGCGGCGAAGGTCAGGCCGCGCTCGTTCCGGATCGCCCATTTCACGTCGTCTTCGATGACCGCCTCGGCCGCCGGGGTTCCGTTGATCCTGACGATGCGGGCGCGCAGCATCGGCGCTTCGGATTCCGCCGTGACGCCGGGAATGCCGGCCAGGATCGCGCGAAACCCGTCCCGTTGATCCGGTTGAATGTCGATGAAGAAGAAGGTCGGCGCCTCGGCCGCGAGCGCGCCGTCGAGCTGATGCCGGAAGGAGGCCTCGGTCAGGGTCGTCGCGGTCAAGGCGGCGAGGCCGAGGCCGAGGGAGACGGCGATCGAGAGCGTCGGCGCGCCCGGCCGCGAGAGGCCTGAAAGCGCCAGCCGCCAGAGCGGCCCGCCGAGGCGGGGCAGGCGGCGCGCCAGGCGGATCAGGCCATAAGCCGCGCCGAGGAAGACCAAGGCCGCGAGGCTGGCGCCGACGGCGAACCCGGCCGCGACCCAGCGGTCGGCCGCGGTTACGACCGCGAGGCCCGCCAGCGCGAGGCCGCCAAGCGCCAGCAGCGCGATCCGGCTGCGCTTCGGGCGAATGCCGGAGACGCCAAGCGCCGCGCCGCCGATCAGCCGCGCCGCCGGCAGCCGCTCGGCGGCGGCAAGCGGCCAGAGCGCGAAGACCAGCGCCGTCAGCATGCCGAAGACGAAGGCGAGGACGAGCGGCCAAAGCGCCGCCGAAACCTCAAGCCGAACGCCCAGCATCTGGCCAAGCGGACCTGCCAGCGCCAGGGGCGCCAGGCCGCCGGCGAGCGCGCCGAGCAACGTCGCCGCGCCGGCGATCAGGCCGATCTGCATGAGGTAGGCGTTGAAGATGATATGCGCCGGTGCGCCGAGACATTTCAGGATCGCGACGGTTCGCGCCCGGCCGTCCATATAGGCCTTGACGGCGTTGGCGGCGCCGACGCCGCCGACCAGCAAGGCCGCAAGGCTCGCGAGCGTCAGAAAGAGCGCCAGCCGGTCGATGGTCCGGCGCAGGTTGGGCGCTGCATCCTGGTAGGTCGTCAGCCGCCAGCCCGGATCGCCAAAGGCGTCGGCCAGGGTTTGCTTGGCGGCGAGCGCGCTTTGCTCCGGCGGCAGCGCGATCCGGTAGCGCCAGGTGACGAGCGCGCCCGGCGCCGTCAGGCCGGTCGCCGCCAGGGCAGCGTGATCGATCAGGACGCGCGGACCGAGGCTGAGCAAGCCGATGCTGCGATCCGCTTCCTCGGTGACGACGGCGCGCGCCACGAAGCGCGTCCGGTTCAGAACAAAAGCCGCGCCGAGCGACAAGCCGGTCGCATCGAGGAAAGCCTGGTCGACCGCCGCGCCATAGGCCCCGTCCCGAACGCCAAAGGCCGCTTCGGGGGTGAGCGCCGGCGCCAGCGTCAGGCCGCCATAGAGCGGATAGCCCGCGTCGACCGCCTTCAGCGCCGCAAGCTGCCGGCGCTCGCCGACCCGCGCCATGGTGCGCATCTCCGCGATGCGCGCGACCCGGCCGAGCGCCTGGAATGCGGCCTGCTGTTCGGGCGTCGCTTCGCGGTAGAGGAGCCGGGCCTCGAGATCGCCGCCGGCGATGCGCTTCGCGTCCCGCGCGATGCCGTCCTCGACCGCCGCCCGGGTCGCGCCGACAGCGGCGATGGCGGCGACGCCAAGCGCCAGACAGGCGATCAGGATGCGGAAGCCGCCCAGCCCGCGGCCCAGGCTGTCGCGGAGCTCGCGCCGGGCGATGGCCCAGGCGATCCGGAGGTCCCGCAGATGGCCGGTCATGCCGCGTGCGCCAGACCGTCAGTCATCCGAAACTGCTTGTCGCAGCGCGCCGCAAGCGCCGTATCGTGGGTCACCAGCAGCAAGGCCGTGCCGCGGCGGGACGCGCGCTCGAACATCAAGGCGATAATGGCGGCGCCGGTATCGCCGTCCAGATTGCCGGTCGGCTCATCGGCGAGCAGGATATCGGCGTCGCCCGCGAAAGCCCGCGCGATCGCGACGCGCTGCTGTTCGCCGCCGGAAAGCTGGCTGGGCAGATGGCGCGCCCGGTCCTTCAGGCCGACGGCGTCAAGCTCGGCGGCGGCGCGCTCGAATGCGTCCGGGGCGCCGGCGAGCTCCAGGGGAATGGCGATATTTTCAAGCGCGGTCATCGATGGAATCAAGTTGAACGCCTGGAAGACAAATCCGATATGATCGCGACGGAAGCGCGCGCGGGCATCCTCGTTCATGCCCGCCAGATCCTGCCCGCCCATGACAAGCTGGCCTGAACTCGCGGGCTCCAGGCCAGCCGCCACGAGCAGCAGGGATGACTTGCCGGAGCCGGACGGACCGACCAGGGACGCGGTCTGGCCCTTCGGCAATGCCAGGCAAACGCCGCGCAAGACATTGACCTGACCCGCCTCGCTTCCCAATGTCAGGCGCACGTCCCGTAGGTCGATTGAAAGGTCAGTCATGGCGATCCTGAGATGTCGAGGGCGGAGAAGCGGCGGCGGCTCATCGCGATATGGCCTGAAGCGTTGGATTTTCAATGCGACGATCGGGCTCGCGCTGGCCTTCAGCCTCCCGGCCGCGGCTAAGGAATTACGGCTGCTGGCCTTCGGCGATTCCCTGACCGCCGGCTATGGCTTGCCGGTCGAGGACGGCTTTGTCGCCCAGTTGGAACGGGCGATCAATGCGGCCGGGGTCGACGCGGTCGTGCTGGATGCGGGCGTATCCGGCGATACGACGGCGGGCGGGCGGTCGCGGATCGCCTGGGCGCTCGGCGACAAGCCGACCCACGCGCTGATCGCCCTTGGCGCCAATGACGCTCTCCGCGGCCTGCCGCCCGAAGCGGCGAAGGCGAACCTCGCCGCTATCCTTGAGGCGACGGCGGCGGCAGGCGTCCCCGTGCTGCTGGCCGGCATGCGCGCGCCCCGAAACTGGGGCGACGATTATGTGGAGCAGTTCGACGCGATCTATCCCGCGCTGGCGGCCGAAATGTCGGCGCCGCTCTATCCGTTCTTCCTGGAGGGCGTCGCGCTCGACCCGGCGCTCAACCAGGCGGACGGCATCCACCCGAACGCGGCCGGCGTCGAGGCGATCGTCGCGGGCCTGCTGCCTTCGGTCCTCCATTTGTTGCAGCAGGAGCCAAGGCCGTGACCGCCCCGTTCCCCTTCGCCTATGCCATGGACGAACACCCGACCGACGCCGCCCGGATCGTCGGGCAGGCTTTGGCGGAGCAGCAGGCGAGGCCTGCGCCGCTTGGGCTGGTGTATCTCTCGGCTGACTACGTCGAGGCGGCGGGCGCGATCCTCGAAACCTTGAAGGCGGCGACCGGGGTGCAGGCCTGGACCGGCGCCGTCGGCATGGGCGTGATCGCGGGCGGCCATGAATGCTTCGGGCGGCCAGCGCTCGCCGCCATGCTGCTCGACCTGCCGGATGGGGCGGCGCAGCCGTTCGGGCCGATTACCAGCGCGGTCGGCCTCCGCGCCGTCGGCGGGCAGGCGAAGGCGTTCTCGGGTGCGCTCGGCACGGCGCTTGGCATCCTGCATGTCGACCCGATGGGCGATCCGACGGGCGCCGGCGTCGCGGGGCTGCCGGCGGCGCTGGCGGAAGCCGGCGGGCTTTACCTCGTCGGCGGCCTCTGTTCGGGCCAGGATCAGATGCCGGCGATCTCCAGCGGCGGTCCGGCGCTGGGCGGGGCGACGGGGGCCGTGGTCTCGCTGGAAAGCGGCGTCGCGACGGGCGTCAGCCAGGGCTGCGCGCCCATCGGCCCGGTTCGGACCATGACGACGGCGGATGTCGGGATCATCGCGGCGCTGGACGGCGCGCCGGCGTTGCAGGCGCTGCTGGACGATCTGGACGTCGAAGACGGGGCCGATCTGGCGGCGCTCCGGCGGGCGCTTGCGGGCGTACATATTGCGTTGCCGGTGAAAGGCGCCGATCGGCGGGATTATGTCGTGCGGAACATCACCGGCATCGATGCGGCGAGAGGTCTCATCGGCATCGCGGATATTGTGAACGACGGGGCTGGCGCGTTCTTCTGCCGCCGGGACCCGATCAGCGCCGCGGTCGATCTCCGCGAGATGACGACGACGACGTTGAAGCGCCTGGGGAAGCCGCCGCGCGGCGCGCTTTATGTCTCCTGTCTGGCGCGCGGGCCGAACCTGTTCGGGCCGAACAGCGAGGAAGTCGCCATCGTGCGCGCGGCGCTCGGCGACGCTTGTCCGGTTGTGGGCTTCTTCGCAAATGGCGAAATCGCCCATGACCGGCTCTATGGCTATACAGGCGTGCTGACGCTGTTCGGGTGAGCGAAGGGTTCAGTCGGCTGCGACATCGACTTTTTCGAAGACGCCGGTATCGGGATCGCGCCATTCCAGTTCGCCGGCGGCGATCGAGAAACGCGCGCCATGAATGCGCAGCCGGCCTTCGGCCAGCGCCTTCTGGATGAACGGAAACGTCTTCAGGTTCTGAATGGACACGCCGACCGCGAGGCTTTCCATCAGATATTGCCGCTCGTCGGGGTCGGCTGGGCAGTTCGGGTCGCGCAGCATTTCATCCCGCGCCGCCGCCATGATTTCGACCCAGGGCCGGATGAAGCGGCCGACCGGCTGAGCGGTCGCTGCCGTCAGCGCGGCCTGCACGCCGCCGCAATAGCTGTGGCCCATGACGACCACATCCTCGATGCCCAGGCCTTCGATCGCGAATTCCAGCGCCGCCGACGTGCCGTGATAGCCGGGCGTCTCCTCATAGGGCGGCGCGAGGGCCGCGACATTGCGGACGACGAACAGTTCGCCCGGACCGGCTGAGAAAATCGTCGCCGGGTCGACCCGGCTGTCGGCGCAGCCGATGATCATGGCCTTAGGCTTCTGCCCCTGGGCCAGTTTCAGGTAGCGCTCGACCTCATGGGTGTAGCGGCCGGTGCGGAACTGGCGGTAGCCTTCTTTCAGGTTCAGCGGCATCGACATCGTGTTGGGCGCTCCGGAGACGTGCGGCGGGTTGGCACCCTGCTGGTACGTCAGACAGCCGCCGCCGCGCAAGCCGTCACGGCGCCCGGAACAGCGCCGCGCGCCACCGCCATGCGATCAGCGCGATCGTCGCCAGCCCAAGCGTCGAGGCTGTCAGCACGGTCGCCTGGAAGCCCAGGGCCGCTGTCAGCGATCCGGTCGCGGCGAGCCCGAGCGGCAAGCCATAGACCGCGAGCATGCGCACGCCCATCACCCGGCCGCGCACCGATGCGTCCGCGAGCCGCAGCAAGGCGACCGCCATGGAAATCATGGCGATGCCCTGGGTAAAGCCGATCAGGCCAAGCACCGCGAGGCCTTCCAGCTTTGTGGTCGACAGGCCATAGGCGATCAACAGCAGGTGCCATACGGCGGAGCCCAGAAACGCCAGCCGCACAGGCTTCGCCGCGCCGCCCGTCGCCGCCATGACGATCGAAGCCGCAAGCGACCCTATGCCGAAACTGGTCGCCAGATGGGACAGGCCGGTCGCGTCCAGCCCATAGATTTCCCGGGCGACATAGGACAGGAGCCCGCTGTTCGAAACCAGCGGATAGCCCGTCAGATTGACCAGGAAGGCCAGCCACATCAGGGCCAGCACGGCGGGCGTTCGCACGACATACCGCAAGCCGTCCATGACCTGGGCGAAGGGCTTGGGGCGTGTCTGGCTTTCGTTCGCGGTCGCGACATGGGCGACGCCGAGGGTGAGGCAGAAGCTCGCGATATAGAGCAGCGCCACGAACGCATAGGCATAGCCCAGGCCCAGGGTCACCAGCAGCCCGGCGCCCATCAGCGCGCCGGCGACCCTGGCCGAATCCATGGTCATGCGCGACAGGCCCATGGCGTTCGCCAGTCGGTCGGCGGGCATGGTGTCCCCGATCAGCGCGTTTCGCATGACCAGGTCGGAAGGCCGGATCAACCCTGCGACGGCGGCGATGATGAAGATGTAGATCGCCTCAAGCCCGCCGGAGAGGTCGAGCGTCATCACCAGCAGCGCCAGACAGGCATACAGCGCGCGCAGGGTCGCGAGGGTGCGCTTGCGGCCGACACGGTCGGCGAGCGCGCCCATCGCCGGCGCGATCAGGGACCCCAGATATTGCAGGCCCGCGAACAGCGCGAGCGCCGTCACCGATTGCGTTTCGATCAGGACGAACCAGTTCAGAATCAGCACTTCCATCTCAAGCGCCCAGGAGGCGAGGAGATCCGAAGGCCACTGGAACCGAAAGCTCGAGAAGCGGAAGGCGGCGAAGAAGGGGGCGGGCTTGGTCATTGCGGCGAAGCTTAGGCCGGAGATCGAAGCCCCGCCAAGGCGCCTTGGCCTGCCCGCTTTCGGCCGCCCGCCGGCTGTGTCAGGCTGGCGGCCATGACCAATGCCCATTCCGAAATACTGCAAGCTGTCGCCGATACGGTGTTGCCGCTGCTGCATGTCATGGATTTGCTTGCCTGGGCGCGGCAGCGGGTCGATCCATACGGGATGGCGCCGCTCGTTCAGGCGATCGAAGGACCGGAGGCCGGGCTCGCGGCGTCGCTTGCGCCGTTCCGGCAGGCGGATTGGCCGGACGCCCTGGCGGCCTTCCGGGACGCGATCGACGGAGCCGCCGGGGACGCCCTGGCGGCGATGGACGGCCTCAAGGCCGCGGCGGCGGCGGACGGCTTCGACGCCCTGCGCGTCGCGCGCCGGGCGCTTCGCCAGCATCGGGCGGCGGAGCAGGCGCTTTATCCCCTGGCGGCGCTATCGCCGCCGATCAGCCAGTATTTCCTCTCCCATGACCGCCGCGAAGCGCCGGACGTGCTCGCCCGGCTGGATGCCGCGGCGGATGCCGGGAACGGGCATGGCGGCCTGATCGAAGCGCCGGGGCCGACGGGCGGGGCGCGCGGCGGCCATGCGGCCTACATTCCGGAATATCTCGATCCGTCGACGCCGGCGCCGGTCGTGCTGGCGCTGCATGGCGGGCGCGGCAATGGTCCGGATTTCCTCTGGAGCTGGCTGCCGGGCGCACGGGCGCGCGGCGTCGTCCTGATCGCGCCGACAGCGCTCGGCGAGACCTGGGCGATCATGGGCGACGATGTGGACAGCCCGAACCTCCTGCGCATCCTCGACGCCGTGGCGGCGGAAGGTCAGGCGCTCGACCGGAGCCGCGTGCTGCTGACGGGCATGAGCGACGGCGGCACGTTCGCCTATGTCGCGGGCTTGCTGGACGGCGGCCCGGCGACGGCGCTCGCGCCCTTCGCCGCGAGCTTTCATCCGATGCTGCTGGAGTTCGCGTCTCCAGCACGGCTCCGCTCGCTGCCGGTGCGGCTGACCCATGGCGCCCGGGACTGGATGTTTCCGGTCGATGTGGCGCGCACGGCGGCGGCGGCATTCCGCGAGGCGCAGGCGCCTGTGATCTATCGCGAGCTCGCGGATCGCGCCCATGTCTTCCCTGAGGACGAGGTTGGCCCTACCTTGGACTGGTTCCTGGGCCTGAACTGACGATTTTGAGAAAGCAAAAGCATGCGCGCTGAGCAACTGGGCGTCTGGCAATCCCTCGATCGTCTGGGTTATGCGAACGCCTTCGCCGTGGCCGCCCGCGCCGAAGCGCTGGGCTATGACACGTTCTGGTATCCGGAATCGGCGATTTCGGAATCGATGGCCCTGGGCGCGGCCCTGCTGCATCGCCTGAAGACCATGAAAGTCGGCAGTTCGATCGCAAATATCTATGCCCGCGATCCCATGTCCGCCGGCAATGGCGTCAGGACCCTGAATGCGCTCTCCGACGGCCGCTTCACGCTGGGGCTTGGCGTCTCCCACGCCCCGATTGTCTCCGGCATGCGCGGTCATGCCTACGAGAAGCCCCTGGCGGCGATGCGGATGTATCTGGAAGCGATCTATGCCTGCCAGCACAAGCTTGGGCAGTCGACCAATCTCCCAATCATGCTGGGCGCGCTTGGGCCGAAGATGCTGGCGCTCTCGGGCGAGTTGGCGCAAGGGGCGCTGCCCTACAATGTCACGCCAGAGCATACCGAATTCGCCCGCGCCACGCTCGGGCCGGACCGGCGGCTGGTGGTCGAGCAGAAAGTCGCCCTGGTCAAGGACGCAAGCGAAGGCCGACGGCTAGCGCGGATGGAGCTCACCCGCTACATGACCTTGCCGAACTACCGGAACAACTGGCTGCGCCTTGGCTTCGCCGAAGCCGACCTCGCCGGCGAGGGGTCGGATCGGTTCATGGACGGGATGGTCGCCTGGGGAGACGCGGATGCGATCCGGGCGCGCATCCAGTTGCACCTGGATGCAGGCGCGGATCAGGTCGCGATCCAGCCGATCATGGATCATGCCTTGATCGCAAAAGGCGACATGCAGCCGATCCTCGCCGCGCTGGCGGCGCTGCAACCGGACGAGGAGGCGGCCTAGGTCCCAGACATGGCCATCTTCCGCTTGCGGCTGGGCTGCGATAGATGAATGCGGCGTCTGCCTTCGATGCATAGGAATATTAACGGCTCGTGACCGATCATGTACGGCGAATTGGCCTTGCGGCCCTGATGGCGCTGGCGGCGATTTTCGCCTTGCCTGCAGGCGCCGCAGCGCCGGAAATCACCATCCTGAGCGCGGATGACGCCGTCCGCTACAAGCAGATCTTCGCGCTGCAGGACGACGGCGATTTCAAGGCGGCCGACCGGCTGATCGCCAAGCTGCAGAACAAGATCCTGCTGGGGCACGTGCAGTTTCAACGCTACCTGCACCCAACGGCCTACAAGTCGAGCTTCGTCGAGCTTCGCGACTGGCTGAAGCGCTATAACGACCACCCGGAGGCGTTTCGGGCATTTTCGCTGGCGATGAAGCGGAAGCCCGGCAACGCGAGCAATCCGCCGCAGCCAGTCTACGGCAAGGAGCACATTCGCGCGCTGGTCGGCGAAATTCAGCCGCGGCCCTTGCCGTTCGTCGGCCAGCAGGAGCGGATCGCGAACACGATCAAAAGCCTGGTGCGCAAGGGCGATAATGCCGGCGCCGAAGGTGTTCTGAACGGCAGGGAAGCCCGCCGGACGCTGCCCGCCAGCCAGCACGATCTGCTCGCGGCCCTGATCGCCATGGGCTATTTCGTTGACGGCGAGGATCAGAATGCCTACCGCATCGCGGCGATCGCGGCCAAACGCTCCGGCGCGGCGGTCGGCCAGGCCCACTGGGTCGCCGGCCTCGCGGCGTACCGCCAGGGCTGGATCGACCGCGCCATCGGGCACTTCGAAGCCAATGCGATGGCGGAGGGCGCGACCTCGTGGACGTCGGCCGCCGGGGCATTCTGGGCGGGCCGCATCCATCTGGCCCTGAAGGACATCGGCAAGGCGCGGAAATGGCTCTCCATGGCCGCGACCCACGATCATACGTTCTACGGCCAACTGGCGTTGCATGCCCTGGAGGCGGCGAGCCCGTTCGACTGGCGCGAGCCGCAAGTCGGCAAGGCGGAGTTGAAGCGCCTGGAACAGGTGAAGGCCGGCAAGCGGGCGCTTGCCCTGATGCAGATCAAGGAGTACTGGCGCGCCGATCAGGAACTGCAGCCCCTGGTCGACGAAGCGAATCCGGCCTTGTTGCGGGCCATCCTGGCGGCCGCCATCGCCTATAAGACGCCGCGCGCCGCCATCCAGGCCGCCCACAAGCTGAGAGGCCGGGGCAGCGAGTATATCGCGGCCGGCTATTTCCCGGTCGCGCCGTGGAAGCCGTCATCGAATGCCGGCGTCGATCAGGCGCTGCTGTTCGCGTTCATGCGGCAGGAGTCCCAGTTCAACCCGCGCGCCGCCAGCCCCGCCGGAGCGCGCGGCCTGATGCAGGTGCTGCCGACGACCGCGAACTATGTGCTCGGCGAGGATCGCTATATCGGCGCGCGGCGGGACGGCTTGTTCGACCCGAAGCAGAATGTCGAGATCGGCGCGCGTTACATTCGCTATCTGCTGGAGAAGGAAGCCGTCAATGGCGGCCTGTTCCGGCTGGCGATCGCCTACAATGCCGGGATCGGGAACTTGATCCGCTGGCGCCGCGAGATCAAGGACAACGACGATCCGCTGCTGTTCATCGAATCGATCCCATCCCGGGAGACGCGCGTCTTTGTCGAGCGCGTGCTCGCGAACTATTGGATCTACAGGGACCGCATGGGCCAGCCGGCGCCCAGCCGCGATGACGTGGCGCAAGGCCGCTGGCCGATTTACGCCAAACAGGAGTGACGCCATGCCCGGGCTTGACGCGACCCGCCCCTTCGTGCCGGTCAATATCGCTATCCTGACCGTTTCCGACACGCGCTCGCTTGCCGACGACACCTCCGGCCAGACCCTGGTCGACCGGGCCAAGGCGGCAGGCCACACTATCGTCGCCCGGGAGATCGTGAAGGACGACGCCGACGTGATCAGCGCCCAGTTGCGCGCCTGGATCGCGGACCCGTCGGTCGATTGCGTCATATCGACCGGCGGCACCGGCGTCACCGGCCGGGACGTCACGCCGGAAGCGTTCGAGAGGGTCTATGAGAAGCGCATCGACGGCTTTGGCGAGGCGTTCCGCTGGATCAGCTTCCAGAAGATCGGCACCTCGGCGATGCAGTCCCGGGCGACGGCGGGCGTCGCCGGCGGCACCTATCTGTTCGCGCTGCCCGGTTCCTCCGGCGCCTGCCGCGACGGCTGGGACGAGATCCTCGTGCATCAACTGGACAACCGGTTTCGACCCTGTAACTTTGTCGAGATCATGCCGCGCTTGTTGGAGCATGTGCCGCAGCGCGGCGGCTGAACCGGGGGGACGGACCCATGAAATTCGGCGTCTTTTACGAGATGCAGTTGCCGCGGCCGTGGCGCGAGGATTCTGAATACACGTTGTTTCAGAACGCGCTGGCCCAGGTCGAAGCAGCGGACAGGCTTGGCTACGACTATGCCTGGGAAGTCGAGCATCACTTCCTGGAGGAATATTCCCACTCCGCCGCGCCGGAAGTCTTTCTCGGCGCCGCGTCCCAGCGCACCAAGAACATCCGGCTTGGCTACGGCATCGTGCAATTGACCACGAACCAGCCGCACCGGGTCGCGGAGAAGGTCGCGACCCTGGATCTCGTCTCCGGCGGGCGGGTCGAGTTCGGCATGGGCGAGGGCGCCGGGCCGGCGGAGCTGCATCCCTTCAACATCCGCGTTCGCGACAAGCGGGAACGCTGGATCGAGGCCGTCAAGGCGACGATCCCGATGTTCACCAAGACCAATTGGTCGTTCGACGGCGAATACTACAAGTTCCCGGCGCGCAATGTCGTGCCGAAGCCGGTGCAGAAGCCGCACCCGCCGCTTTGGGTCGCCTGCTCGAATATCCAGACGATCGCGCAGGCGGGCGCCTGGGGGCTGGGCGCGCTTGGCTTCACCTTCATTTCGCCGGAAGCGGCGAAGGCCTGGGCGCATCGCTATTACAACTGCCTGCTGCATCGCTCGGACCTGATCACGGATTATCCGACGAACCCGAATATCGCCATGGTCTCCGGCTTCATGTGCGCCGAAACCGACGAGGAAGCGCGGGAGAAGGCGGCCGGCTGGACGTTCTTCATTTTCGCGCTGTCCTATTATGGCCGGCACGGCGTCGACGCGCCGGGCGAGGGCGACCTCTGGGCCGCCTATCAGGACTGGCGCCATTCCGACAAGGCGCGGCAGGCCGTCGATAACGCGCTCGTCGGATCGCCTGAAACCATCCGCCGCAAGCTCCGGGCCTTCCAGGACGCCCATGTCGATCAGGTGATCCTGTTGAACCAGGCCGGCAAGACCAGCCACCAGGATATCCTCGACAGCCTGGAGCTGTTCGCGCGCGAGGTCATGCCGGAATTCCACGACCGCGAAGCCGAGCATGCCCAGTGGAAGGCCGACGTCCTGTCCGGCCGCCTGGAGCTGGAGGAGCTCTCGACCGAGCCATACGATCTCTACAGCCATCAGAACGAGGACATCGTCCGCCTGACGCCGGAACAGCTCAAGGCGCAGATGGCGGCGAAGGAGGCGGCGCGCGCCGCCGCCGGCGAGGATTGACCCGAAGCATCAGGTAGCGAAGCCCATGGCCAAACCCATCACCAACGTCACGATCGTCGGCGGCGGCACCGCTGGATGGATGACCGCGCTCACGCTTGTCACCGTTCTGAAATGGCGGCCGCAGCGGGATGACGTCAAGATCACGCTGATCGAATCGCCGAATATCCCGACGATCGGCGTCGGCGAGGCGACGGTGCCGTCGATCAGCATGCTGCTGAAGCAGCTCGATGTGCCCGAGCAGAAGTTCTTCGCGCGCTGCAATGCGACCTTCAAGCTCGGCGTGCTGTTCGCGAACTGGAACCAGTGGGAGGATGGCGCGACCAGGGATTTCTTCCATCCCTTCACCGCGCCGCGGTTTTTGAACGGCCACAATCCCGGCTATCACTTCCGGCAATATGCCTCGGGCGGGCGGCGGGATTTCTGCGATTCCGTGTTGCCGGTGCTCTCCGTCGTCGGCCGGAACCTGGGGCCGCGCAAGATCGGCGCCGCCGACTACGACCGGGATCTCCGCTATGCCTATCATCTAGACGCCGGTCTGCTCGCGGAGTTCCTGAAGGAAATTTCTGTCGAGCGCGGCGTCGAGCATGTCCGCGACGACATGATGTCCGTCGAAAAAGACGAAAAGGGCTTTATCGCCGCCCTGAACCTGGAGCGGACCGGCCGTCATCCGGTCGAGCTGGTCATCGATTGCACCGGCTTCCGCTCCCTGCTGCTGGGCCAGGAGATGGGCGAGCCGTTCATTTCCTATGACGAATTCCTGCTGAACGACCGCGCCTGCGCCGTGCAGATTCCCCATATCGAGGGCCAGCCGCTGCAGCCCTACACGACCTCGACCGCGCTGACGGCGGGCTGGGCCTGGAACGTGCCGCTCTATCATCGCATCGGGACTGGTTATGTGTATTCGTCGAAGTTCAAGAGCGACGACGAAGCGAAGCAGGAACTGATGCGGCATCTGGGCGACCGGGCGGCCGGGCTGGAGCCGCGCACGCTGCAGATGCGGATCGGCCGGATGCGGCGGTCCTGGGTCAAGAATGTCGTCGGCATCGGCTTGTCCGGCGGCTTCATCGAACCGCTGGAATCGACCGCGATCTACATGATCGAAGTCGCCAACCGCCAATTGATCGGCTTCTGGCCGGATTCGGATTTCCCGGACGCCGTGCTCAATCAGTACAACAAGGTGATGATGACCTTGCAGGACGAAGTGCGGGATTTCATCGTCCTGCACTACCGCTTGAACAACCGGTCCGAGCCCTATTGGGTGGCGGCCCGCAAGGAGTTGCCGACGCCCGATAGCCTCCGGGAGGATTTCGAGCGCTGGCGCCTGACCCTGCCGAACGACCGCGACCATCCTGAAGCGCAGCTTTTCCCGGCAAGCTCGAACCAGATGTGCCTGTTCGGGAAGGGTTTCTATGACGTCGATTCGCCGCGCGCGGCCCAGCCGGATATCGTCGCCCGCCCGGAACTCAGCCTGGAGACGTTCGCCAGTCCGCTGGAATGGTCGCAGTTCTCGGAATATCTGCTGGCCCAGAAGAAGCGGCTCGTCGCCGGACTGCCGGACCATCGGGCGCTCGTCACGTCGATCCGCGGCGCCGTCTCGACCGGCGGCGCCGGCGGGGACGTCGCCGCAATGCTGTAACAGGCGGCCGCCCGAAAAGCCGCCCGCCCCAACCGAATGCCCCATCAGGAGTGCGAGCCCTTGCCCTACGCGACAGCCAAAGACGGCGTGAAGCTTTATTACGAAGCGGACGGGGCGGGCGTTCCCGTCATCTTCGTGCATGAATTCGCGGGCGACATGCGGGCCTGGGAGCCGCAGATGCGGCATTTCGGGCGGCGCTACCAGTGCATATCCTTCAACGCCCGGGGCTATCCGCCTTCGGACGTGCCGCCGGCTGGGGCCTATTCCCAGGACCTGGCGCGGGACGACATCCTGGCGGTGCTGGACGCGGTCGGCGCGGCGAAGGCCCATGTCGTCGGGCTGTCGATGGGCGGCTTCGCGGCCCTGCATTTCGGCATGGTCCACGGCGACCGCGCCCATTCGATCACGGTCGCGGGCTGCGGCTACGGCGCCGAGCCGGACAAGCGCGAGCAATTCCGCGACGAGACCGCGACGACCGCGCGGCTGATCGAGCGCGAAGGCGCCGAAGCGTTCGCCGCCGCCTATTCCGTCGGCCCGACCCGGGTGCAGTTCCAGAACAAGAACCCGCGGGGCTTCAAGGAATTCCAGGAGCAACTGGCCGAACACTCGACCGACGGCGCGGCGCGCACCATGCTCGGCGTGCAGCGCGAGCGGCCGAGCTTGTTCGAACTGAAGGACCGCATGGCGACGATCCAGACGCCGACCCTGATCCTGACCGGCGACGAGGACTGGCCCTGCCTGCTGCCTGGCCTGATGATGAAGCAAACCATCCCGACCGCCGCGCTCGCGGTCATGCCGAACTGCGGCCACACGATCAACATCGAGGACCCCCAGGCGTTCAACGCCATCCTCGACCGCTTCCTGGCGGAGGTCGACGCCGGCACATGGCCGACGCGCGACCCGCGCGCGATGGCGGGCTCGATCCTCGGCTTGAAGGCATGAGCGCGATCGGGCGTCGGCTAACCGCCGGTTAAGCGCTGGCGGCGGATAGTGGACACTGTCCTCCATCAATCTGGTGCGGTTTATGGCTTTTGCGCTCGATTCGGAACATTTGCTGCAGATCATCGAAAGTGCGAACGCGATCATCTGGGAAGCGAAGCTTCCGGAATTGCGGTTCACCTTCGTGTCGCAGAATGCGGAGCGTCTGCTCGGTTTCCCGATCGAACAGTGGCTCGAGCCGGACTTCTGGATGAACCTGATCCATCCGGACGATCGGAAGGCGGCCGTGGAGTTTTGCATCAGCGAAACCGCGATGGGCGCCGACCATGAGTTCGACTATCGCATCTGCCGCAAGGACGGGTCGTTTATCTGGCTTCGGGACATCGTCACCCTGGTGACGCGCGAAGACGGCGTTGTGACCCATTTGCGGGGCGTGATGATCGACATCACCGAAGCGAAGACCCTGGAAGCGGAGTTGAAGATCGCAAAGGAGCGCGCGGAAGCGGCCGATGCGGCCAAGGCGCGCTTTCTCGCGCATATGGGCCATGAACTGCGCACGCCGCTGAACGGCATTCTGGGCATGACGCAGGTGTTGTCGATGCGGAGCGTGCCGGCGCCGCTCCGCCAACTGATCGACGTCATCGACGAATCCGGCAAGGCGCTGCTCCGGTTGGTCGAAAACGTCCTGCATGTCTCCGGTGCGGCCGCCGAAGGCGCCGCGCCGCGCAAGAGCGACTGGTTCGACCTCGGCGAAATCCTGAATACCGTCCGCCTGATGCTCCAGACTCAGGCCGAGCAGAAATGGCTGCCGCTCGACGCCGTTCTATCCGACGCGGCGCGCGGGCGCTTTTTCGGGGACGCAGTCGGGGTGCAGCAGATCCTGACCAACCTCGGCTCGAACGCATTGCGGTACACCGAGTCCGGTTCGGTCGCGATGACCGGGGACTGGGTCGACGGACGGCTAATTCTAACGGTCGCCGATACCGGCGCGGGCATGACCGCCGCGTTCTTGGAGCAGGCGTTCGAACCTTTCTCCCGCAGTCAGGAAAGTTACGAAGCCTGCGCCGAAGGCCTCGGCCTCGGTCTGTCGATCGTCAAGCAGATCGTCGAAGGCATGGACGGAAGCATCAGCGTCGAGAGCGCGGTCGGGCAAGGCTCGACGTTCGTAATCGACCTGCCGATGGAACGCGAGACCGCCGCCGCCGGCGTCGCAGCCAATCAGGCCATGCGGGCGCTTTGCGTCGACGACAATGCGGTGAACGCCTTCGTGCTGGCGGAAATGCTGCGGGCCTTGGGCTTCGTATGCGACATCGCGGCGAATGGCAGGGAGGCTGTCGAAGCTGCAACGGCCTGCCGTTACGATCTGATCCTGATGGATCTGCGCATGCCGGTCCTGAATGGCGTCGATGCGTCCCAGCAAATCCGTCATGGCGAAGTTGCCAGAGGCTTGCCGGCGGCGCCGATCATCGGCGTCACCGCCCAGTATTCGGCGCATGCGGTCGCTGACTGCTTCGCGGCGGGCATGAACATTGTCCTTTCGAAGCCCGTGCAGTTGGCGGACCTTGTCGAGCAGGTCGAGCTTTTGCTGAAGGCGCCGCGCGCCGCTTGAAACGCGGCGACGGCGTCGGAGCGGTAGCCGAAACCGCCGCAAAGCGGTATGGCTCCCCTTTTTGCGGAGCCTATGCATGCGCATCCTGTTCCTGGGCGATATCGTCGGCCGCGCCGGCCGGGATGCGGTCGTTGAAGCGGCGCCGGGCCTGCGCGCCGCCTTCGATCTCGACCTGCTGGTCGTGAACGGCGAAAACGCGGCCCATGGCTTCGGGATCACGCCGAAAATCTGCGAGGCGCTTTATGGCGCCGGCGTCGACGTGATCACGACCGGCAATCACGTCTGGGATAACCGCGAAATCCTGACCCATATCGGCGACGACAAACGCCTGCTGCGGCCGTTCAACTTCCCGGAAGGCGCGCCCGGCCGCGGCTGGGCCATCGTCGAGACCGAGCGGGCCGGCAAGGCGCTGGTCGCCAATGTGATGCTGCGCCTGTTCATGGATCCCCTGGACTGCCCGTTCACGGCGATGGAGCAGGTCGTGAACACCGCGGCGCTCGGCCGTGAGGTCAAGGCGATCCTGGTCGACATGCACGGCGAGGCGACGAGCGAGAAGCGCGCCATGGGGCATTTCCTCGATGGCCGCGCGTCGCTGGTCGTCGGCACCCATTCCCATGTCCCGACGGCCGACGGCCACATCATGAAAGGCGGCACGGCCTACCTGACCGACGCCGGCATGTGCGGCGACTATGACAGCGTCATCGGCATGCGGAAGGAGCTTTCAATCCAGCGCTTCCGCACCAAACGCCCTGGCGAACGCCTGGCGCCCGCCGACGGCCCGGCCTCGCTTTCCGGCATCTTCGTCGAAACCGACCCCGCGACCGGCCTCGCGGTGACGGTGCGGCCCTTCCGCCAGGGCTTCGGCCTCGACCCGGCGCCGATCTGAACCTGCCGCCTGAATTAGCTGCCAGGACCGGCTGGATTCGGGCATTTCGCCAGCCGGGTTGCCGCCAGCCTCGGATTTCGTCATTTTGGCGCCGGACGCGCGCGGGGCGCGCCGGGAACGCAGACGGATTCGCGATGGCTGGCCATTCACAATTCAAGAACATCATGCACCGCAAAGGCGCGCAGGACGCCAAGCGGGCGAAGATCTTTACGCGGCTCGGCCGTGAAATCATGGTCGCGGTGAAGGCCAGCGGGCCGGACCCGGAAGGCAATCCGGCGTTGCGCTCGGCCATGATCGCGGCGCGCGCCGCCAACATGCCGAACGACCGCATCGACCGCGCCGTCAAGCGCGCGTCCGGCGCCGACGGCGAGGCGGAGAACTTCGAGGAAGTCCGCTACGAAGGCTATGGCCCGGGCGGCGTCGCGCTGATCGTCGAGACCCTGACCGACAACCGCAACCGCACGGCGGCCGACGTCCGCTCGGCCTTCAACAAGTATGGCGGCTCGCTCGGCGAAACCAATTCGGTCGCGTTCATGTTCGACCGAATCGGCGCCATCGTCTATGAGCGGCCGGAACTGGACGCGGACGCCGTGTTCGAAGCCGCCCTCGAAGCTGGCGCCGAGGATGTGCAGTCGAGCGACGAGAGCCACGAGATCACGACTGCGCCCGACGATCTGGTGGCCGTGCGCAACGGCCTGGAGACGGCGTTCGGCGCGCCGTCCTCCGCCAAGCTTGCCTGGCGGCCGCAGACCCTGACGCCGATTGAGGGCGACAAGGCGGCGACCCTGTTCAAGCTGCTGGAAGTGCTGGACGAGCATGACGACGTGCAGACCGTGTTCGCCAACTACGATATCTCCGACGAGACGATGACGGCGCTGGCCGGATAGCGATGACCAGGATCCGACGCATTCTCGGCTTGGACCCAGGGCTGCAGAAGACTGGCTGGGGCATCGTTGAAAGCGTCGACAATCGCCTGAAGCATATCGCGAACGGCGTCATTCAGACGGACCCGAAGGCGCCGATGGCCGAGCGCCTGCGCCAGATCTCTGTCGGCATTGAAGCTGTGATCGCGGAGTTCGCGCCCAGCGAAGCGGCGGTAGAGGAGACCTTCTTGAACCGCAATCCTGGAACCACCCTGAAGCTTGGGCTGGCGCGCGGCGTCGTGCTCGTCACCCCGGCGAGGGCCGGGCTGGATGTGGCGGAATATTCCGCCAAGGAAGTCAAGAAATCCCTCGTGGGCTATGGCTCGGCCGACAAGGCGCAGGTCGCCGGTATGGTCGCCCGCCTGCTGCCGGGGGTCGAGATAGCCAATGAGGATGCGGCCGACGCGCTCGCGGTCGCGATCTCCCATGCCCATGCCAGCGCTGTCTCGAACCGCTGGGCGGCGGCGGCGGCCGCGACGTGATCGGCCGCCTGACCGGCCTCGTTGAGGCGATCGGCGGCGACGCCGCCATCGTCGATGTGGGGGGCGTCGGCTATCTGGTGCATTGCTCCGCCAGAAGCCTTGCGGCCGCCACGGGCAAGGGCGTGACGCGGCTCGACGTCGAAACCCAGATGCGGGAGGACGCCATCGTTCTCTATGCCTTCGCGCTGCCGGGCGAACGGGCATGGTTCAAGCTTTTGACGACGGTTCAGGGCGTCGGCGGCCGGGTCGCCTTGCAAATTCTCTCCGCCCTGACGCTCGATGAACTGGCCCAGGCGATCCTGGCGGAGGACAAGAAGGCGGTTTCCCGGGCGGACGGCGTCGGCCCGAAGCTCGCCTTGCGCATCATCAGCGTCCTGCGGGACCGGGTCGCGTCGGGCGACATGCCGGCGCTTGGGCCGGGCGCGATTGCGGCCCCGGCTGGGGGCGCCCCGGCGGGCGGGGCGGCGGCGGAAGCGCTTTCGGCGCTCGCCAACCTCGGCTACGGCCGCTCGGAAGCCTATGCCGCCGTCGGCCGCGCCGAAGCGGCGCTGGGGCCGGACGCGCCCTTGCCGGCGCTGATCACGGCGGCGCTCAAGGAGGCGGCGAAAGCATGAGCGAGGACCGCCTGATCGACGCGCTCGCCCGGGCGGACGACCCGCCGGACACGACCCTCAGGCCGCAGCGGCTGAGCGAGTTCGTCGGGCAGGCGAAAGCGCGCGGCAATCTGGAAATTTTTATTCAGGCGGCGAAAGCCCGCGGCGACGCCTTGGACCATGTGCTGCTGATCGGCCCGCCCGGCCTCGGCAAGACGACGCTCGCCCAGATCGTCGCGACCGAGATGGCCGTGGGATTCCGGGCGACCTCCGGTCCGGTGATCGCCCGCGCTGGGGACCTAGCGGCGCTGCTGACCAACCTGCAGCCCCATGACGTGCTGTTCATCGATGAAATTCATCGCCTGAGCCCGGCGGTCGAGGAAATCCTCTATCCGGCGATGGAAGACTTTCATCTGGACCTGATCATCGGCGAAGGCCCGGCGGCGCGCTCGGTCCGGATCGATCTGCCGCCGTTCACGCTGGTCGCCGCGACGACGCGGGCCGGCCTGGTGCAGGGGCCGCTCCGGGATCGGTTCGGCATTCCGTTGCGTCTGGAGTTCTACACGGTTGAGGAACTGACCCGCATCGTCGTCCGCGGCGCGGAGATTCTGGGCGCGCCGATGTCGCAAGCCGGCGCCGCCGAAATCGCCCGCCGGGCGCGCGGCACGCCGCGCATCGCCGGACGGCTGCTCCGGCGCGTGCGCGACTTTGCCGCGGTCGACGGCGTCACGGAAATCGACGTCGCTGTCGCCGACAAGGCGCTGTTGCGGCTCGAGGTCGACGGCGAGGGGCTGGATGCGATGGACCGGCGCTATCTGGGCTGTCTGGCGGAGCGCTATGGCGGCGGCCCGGCCGGCGCGGAAGCCCTGGCGGCGGCGCTCGCCGAGCAGCGGGACGTGATCGAGGATGTGATCGAGCCGTTCCTGATCCAGCAGGGTTTCGTGTTGCGGACGCCGCGCGGGCGGGTGCTGCCGGCGAAGGGCTATCAGGCGATCGGCCTGGCCGCGCCCAAAGGCGGCGGCCAGGCCCCGGATCTGTTCGAGGACGACAGCCCATGACGGCCGCCGCCGCGCTGCCGGTCCGGGTGTATTACGAAGACACCGACGCAGGCGGCATTGTCTATCACGCCGCCTATCTGAAATATGCCGAGCGCGGTCGGACGGAATTCCTGCGCGCCCTTGGGGTCGATCAAAGCAAGCTTCGCGCCGAAACCGGCATCGGCTTTGTCGTCGCCGGGCTGACGATCGACTACCTGCAGCCGGCCTTCCTGGACGATCTTTTGACCGTGCAGAGCATCGTCGCGCGGGTCAGGCGGGTCAGTCTCGACTTCCTGCAAATCGTCGAGCGCGGCGGCGTCCCGATCGCTCGCTTGACCGTGCGCGTGGCTTGTATAGACGCTGCTGGGAAACCGGCGCGTCTGCCCGATGCGATGCGCGCCGCGACGATGGCGTCGCCGCCGTCATAGTTCCGCCCCTTTTTCGCTGGAGATAACGGTCCCATGGACGGTTCAATCATTACAGAAGCATTGGGACAGGGCGGGCATCTATCGCCCGTGGCGCTGTTCCTCGCGGCCGATATCGTCGTCAAGGCGGTGATGGCGATCCTGATGATTCTTTCGGTCTGGTGCTGGGCCGTGATCTTCATGAAATGGCGGACCATGCGCCGGCTGGCGCGGGAAGCGGACGCATTCGAGGATGCGTTCTGGTCCGGCGGGGCGCTTGACGATCTCTATGACCGGGTCAGCGCCAACGCCCACGATCCGATGACGGCGGTGTTCGCGGCCGCGATGCGGGAATGGCGGAAGACGACCAACGGCGAATCGTCGCGCGGCTTCGGCATCGGCCTGAAGGAGCGGCTGGAACGCTCCATGACCGTGTCGATCGGCCGTGAAATGTCGGCCATCGAGCGGGGCATGACCGTGCTCGCCTCGACCGGATCGACGGCCCCGTTCATCGGGCTGTTCGGCACGGTCTGGGGCATCATGAACAGCTTCACCGCGATCGCGGCCGAAAAGACCACCAACCTCGCGGTCGTGGCGCCCGGCATCGCCGAAGCTCTGTTCGCGACGGCGATGGGCCTGTTCGCCGCCATCCCGGCGACGCTCGCCTACAACAAGTTCGCGGCCGACATGGGCAGCTATGCGACCCGGCTGGATATCTTCGCGGGCGACTTCCAGTCGATCCTCTCCCGGCAGATCGACGAGGGAGCGTAAGCCATGGCTGGCGGCATGATCGGCGGCGGATTGGGCGGCGGCCTCGGCCGGGGGCGGCGCGTCCGGCATCGACCGCTTGCCGAAATCAACGTGACGCCCTTCGTCGACGTGATGCTGGTGCTGCTGATCGTCTTCATGGTGACGGCGCCCTTGCTGACCGTCGGCGTGCCGATCGAATTGCCGAAGACCGACGCGGCGCAACTGGTCGACTGGGATGAGCCGCTGATCGTCTCCGTCGACGCCGAGGGTAAGATCTACCTGCAGGAAACCGAACGCAGCCTGGAAAGCCTGGTCTCGACGCTGAACGCAGTCCGGGCCGAGCGGCCGGATGCGGTCGTCTATGTGCGCGGCGACACCAGGATTGCTTACGGCGAAGTGATGCGCGTCATGGGGGCGCTGGTCGCCGCTGGGGTCACGAAGCTGTCCCTGGTCGCCGAAACGCCGGACGGGGCGCGGCGCTAGATGCAGGCGGCCATCCTCGTATCCCTGATCGGCCATGGCATCCTGATCGCCGTGATGGCGTTCGGCTTGCCGTCATGGCTGGAGCCGGAGCGGCGGGAGATCACGTCAACGGCCGTCGGCCTGATTTCCGCCGGGCAACTGGCGGCCCTCTCCGGCCCACAATTGCCGCCGGGCCGCGAGGCGACGGCAAGCGCCGCCGCGGCATCGGCGGCGCGC
>ERZ888423.543-NODE-543-length-37927-cov-10.664634_pt1 | contig 37927 bp, 27 predicted proteins | sample MGYA00520523_ERZ888423 | MGnify/ENA primary metagenome ERZ888423 (study PRJEB32303, sample SAMEA104408611) | aquatic metagenome | biome: Brackish water; feature: Pelagic; material: water | place: Baltic Sea | collected 2014-06-08T10:24:00 | depth 30,27 m ... | reverse complement strand
CGGGGTATATCGTTGTACAAGCCTGCTCTTTTCAGCCCGCCTCCAAAGACATACACATTGCTGGCCGTGCCATGGTCTGTTCCGCCTCCGGCATTCTCCTCTACCCTCCTTCCAAACTCAGAAAACGTCATGATTAAGGTGTCTTTAAAACGGTCGTGCTCCTTTAGCTCCGATATAAAAACTGCTAATGCATCATTCCACTGTTGCAACTGGCGGTTGTGCGCTCCTTTTTGTCCTGCATGGGTGTCGAATCCGCTCAGGCTAACGTAATAGATGCGCGTATTACTGCCATTCACAATGAGTTCTGATACCGTTTTTAATTGATTGCCAAATGCTCCTCCCGGATATATAACCGGTGATCGCCTGATGTCCAGCACTTCCTGGAGATAGCGTGTGCTTTCAAAGGAAGTGGTCATTACCTTATGGAGAAAGGCAGCCTGCGGGTGCTCGGTGACCGGTGCATGTGCTGCCAGCGCATCCAGTAATTCCGAATCCCTTTTTTTTCGCACTATCCTCGGGTCGCGCAAGGCAAAGCCACTCACTTCATTTCCCTTCATGGCAAGGCTCAGGTTATCTGCAATCTCTACTGCATGATGAGGCGGTGCACATCTGTCGTTGCAGGAGCTGTCCAGAACCCTGCCTAGCCAACCGCTACTCCAGTAAGTTTGTGCATCAGACCCGGATTGCCAGATATCCATACTCCTGAAATGCGAGCGATTGGGATTGGGATAACCTATGCCATTTAATATCACTGCCTCGCCGTTGTGGTATAAATCCGCAACACCTGTCATAGCAGGGTGCAATCCTATTTCATCTGAAAGGAGCAGTAATTCTTCTTTTTTCAATCCTAATTTCGGCCTGGCTGCATAGTACAAATCATTGCGAAAAGGCACAACGCAATTCAAGCCATCATTTCCACCGGAGAGCTGAATGATGACCAGGTTTCTGGGGCGCACATCTTCCGGAATAAACATCCCGCCTGCCGCCTTGAGAAATCCGGGCACCAAAGCTGCTGCAGATGCCAAACCAGTGTGTTGAAGAAATTGTCTCCTTTCCATAAGCATTTTATCAATGTAATTGGAATTCGGGCAAGGACATAACCGCTGCACAAGTAGTAATGATTTGCCGGTCTTTAGTACTTTTTTCGATAAATGGCTCTACGAGCTTCCATACCTCCCCGGCAGGCTGCACAGTTAGCAGTGCCGATGCAATAGCTGTTGTCAACTGGTCTTGCGGGGTGGCTGAGAAGAATTGCACGAGGGTATTCCAGTCGCTCTTCACAGCTGCATTTTTCTCCGACCGACGTTGATCATTGCCAAGTGGATCGTCTTCATTGCCTGGACGCAGTTCCACTTCGATATGACCATCCTTTAAAATGCTCCACGGCATTTGTTGTCGAATCGTCAGCGAACTGGCATCTATCCATGCGCGCCCACCCGGCCAGCCAGCAACATTGGGCGGGAACATCAATACCTGTCCGAGGTACTTCTGGAGTCGAAGCATCTCTCTTTCGCTTTTGGTTGTAAGACTGATGAGTTTATGGTAGCGCACCAGCAACTCCACAGGTGATGCAATATGGGCTCCGATATTTTCCGCAGCGTAGAACCAATCCTGCAAGAACATGTACTCCAGGGTGGCGCCGATATTCCAGCCGGATGAATAGAAGACATGCGACAACTCGGCTATATGTAATGGATGGGGCTCCACGTTGACCATTTCCCGGTAGAGCTTTCCGGCAATAAAATCGGCAACTTCTTTGTGCTCCAAAATGATATCTATGATGTCTGTTCCATCCCAGTTACCTGTTTTGCCTAAAAATGTTTTTTCTCCATCATCGTGCTCCTCCGCCACAATTTCAAACTGTCCCTTTCTATTGACCTGCCAGCCGGTAAAGGCTCTGGCGGCTTCCTTGATATCCTGTTCGGTATATAAGGTATCTCTCCCCAGCGTAAACAGCTCCAATACTTCGCGTGCAAAGTTCTCATTGGGCTGTTCCTTTTTATTTTGTTGATTATTGAGGTAGATGATCATGGCGGGATCACGGGCTATCTCATGCAACAGTGTTTTGAAATTACCCAAAGCATGCATCCGCAGCTTGTTGTTCTGGAGTTGCATCAACCAGGCCAGGGGCGTTGACGTCGCAAAATGATTATGCCAGAAGAAGGTCATTTTTTCACGCAACTGCGCTTTCGTAGTAGACATCTTTCGCAGCCACTCCAGATTAAGCTGGTTCATTTGTTCTGTGGAACGCAGTATCATGAAAAGCAAGGCAATGTTGCCTACCTGCTTTCCGCGCACAGGATCCTTTACCGTTTTTAAACCGCTAAACTGCCGGCTGTTTTCCATTAACTCCTCCACGAGGGCCTCTCTGGACAGCTGCATCCTTGACTGAATCTGAGACGGGGTTCCACCAAATCCGGCACGCAACCACAAATGGTGTACATGTAAATAGGATAAAGACATTTATATAGTTTAGTATATAGAGATGCTATCCCTGCTACAAAATTGACTATCTGGGTGTCCAGACGATATAGCCATATGCATTGCCGGGTAGCTCACCGGTAAAGGGACATTCTCTGACACAACTCACTTCATAGCTTCGGGTGCTGCCCTTCTCCATAAACCCTGTATATCCGGCACCCGAGTACAGATGATTACCCCCTACGTAATGCACAGTAACTGAACGGAACTGGTCGGGATTAAATTGTACTTCAGCCGGATAAGCGGCATCCATATTGGAGAACCAGTAAACAGACTCGCGGCCTGAGGGTATCTGAATCTGCTTGCCCCGTTCCAGGGGTTGGGCATTTTTTGTGGCCAGTGCCAGTTGCATTGACCAATAGCCCATCCTTCTGACCAATGCAGTCTTTTCACTGTCGAATTTGCTGTTGGAACGGCTGATCATACCGTATTTGTCCGGACTGATTCCATTATGCATCAGGAAATATTCAATGCGATTTCCATAGCGCATCATCTGCTCAAACTGCCAGCCCCCATTCAAAATCGTATTATTGAGCTTATCGGAAGGTTTGGTATTCCATTCTGTAATCCATATTTTTTTTCCGGGAAATTGTTGCTCGGCATAGGCAAGACCTTTGCCTATCAAATCTTCTTCCTGCATTAATTCGCTGGCCTTTTCAAATGCCTTATCCAGTTGCTTGAAATTTTGCTCTGGGTCGTACTTCACTTTTTCTATCATTTTATAGGCTGCTCCAAGTTCTCTGGATGTATAGTAATAATGCAGAATCACGGCATCATAATCTCCCTTGTAAGCAGCGAGGTCATTGTTCCATTTTACCAGTTCCTTGCGGCTTAGATTAGCTCCGGCAACCAATCCTTTGCTGATTTCAGGAAACTCTGCATCCAGCATGTTGAAAATCGGTTCAAAATCTTTGATGTAATCTTCAAACCGCGCGTACTTGCCATAGATTTCATTCCCCGCTTCTACTCCGGTTACCTGAACACCATGCTCCTTCAGGTAACGAATCGCCTGCATGTTGGCTTCAGGCGTGCTGTTGAGTACGTTCAATACATAGAGCACGCGCATGGCAGGAAACTGCTGTTGCATGGTTACCAGTTGCTCCAGATAGGAAATGTTGGGTTGTTCTTTCACCTTGCGCAACCACTTGTCTGCACCCTGACCATCTTCGTCAAATCCGTCCCTGCTGAACCAGTTGCTTACACTTTCCTCACTCATACCCCAGCCGTTCCGATTGTTGTAGGGATCGTGAAATTTGGAAATTGCACCACCCGGAACACGCAGTGTGAAAGAACCATTAAGATCCTGCATCCACTGGGCTGCATTGTCATCGTAATTCTCAAAAAAACCTGCACCGTTGAATCCGAGATGTTGTCCCATCAGTAAACCGGGCACGAAGCATATTGTCCAAAGTAATTTTTTCATAAACGATTTTTTCTTAACTATGCAGTAAACAGAACAAATAGCATGCCGACTACCACACTCTGTAATCGAGCCTTAAAATACATATTCCTCTTATTATGTTCAGTAGCTGGCGTTGTGCAATCTCAAAACACCTTGCCTGCTGATACTGTCCATGCAGCATTCATTGAACCGCCCGCTACCACCCAGGCTGCCCCTGCCGCCAACTCCAATATTCCAACCGGCGGCTATACCGACTACCTGATGGAAAGATATAGCATTGTGCGCCCCGACAGCAGCTTTCATTCGGCCGTAAAACCGTATACCAGAAGAGATGTTTACGACTACACCCAACAGGCGTTTTGGAGGGAACTGCGTCCGGAAACCATTTATTTAGGTGCCGGACCAGTCGATGGTTACAACATCAATTACCTGCTGGATGAGACTACTGAGTTTAGAGCAGAACAAGTTCCTATCTGGAAGGATAAACCTATACTGGGCCTCTTTTATAAAGAAAGAGGAGATTTATACACTGCAGAAGGCGAGCACTTTTTTGTTTCTGTAGACCCTGTACTATACAATACCTTCGGAAGCAGCTCCAATGCGGAGCAGTTGCTGTTTGAAAACACACGCGGACTGGAGGTAAGGGCTTCCGTAGACGACCGGGTCAGTTTTTATGTTTGGGCTACAGATAACCAGGCTGTATACCCGGATTTTACCACTTCTGTTGTGAGGGGTATTCCAACACGAGTTGCCCCTGGGGTGGGCCCATCCAAAGGCTTCAAAGAATCGGGGTATGATTTCCCTTATACCCGAGGGCTCATCAATGTAGATGCCAGTAAATCCATCAACCTGCAACTGGGTCATGACAAATTCTTTATTGGCGATGGTATGCGTTCCCTGATATGGAGTGACAACAGTGCGCCTTTCTTTTTCTTCCGCGTCAACACACAATTCTGGAAAGTCAACTACCAGAATAACTTCATGGAATTGACCAACTACAACCAACCTAAACTTTCTGGTGTGGGCGATAATAGGTTCCGCAGGAAATATGCTGTTTTTCATCATCTGAGTGTAAACGTTACCAAAAACTTCAATTTTGGCCTGTTTGAATCCATCATCTTTGATCGCAATGATACACTGGGTTATACCGAGGGATTCGATCTCCAATACCTCAATCCGATCATCTTCTACCGTGCTATAGAGTATGGGCTGGGAAGTCCTGATAATGCTATGTTGGGCTTCAACTGGAAATGGAACTTCCTGCAACATTTTTCCTTCTATGGTCAGTTTGTGCTGGATGAACTCAAATTCTTTGAACTTACCGGTAATACCGAATGGTGGGGTAATAAATTCGGAATTCAATCGGGGTTAAAGTACATCGATGCGTTCGGTATACCGAATCTTGATTTGCATTACGAGTGGAATACCGTGCGCCCTTATATGTACAGCTACTATGATGATAACGGCTCCAGCTACACCCATGCGGGGCAGTCCTTGGCGCATCCTCTGGGAGCTAATTTCATGGAAAACATTGCCGGTGTCCGCTACCAGGTTACACCCAAAATTGTCCTAAGCAATAATCTATTCATCACCGCTCTTGGCCTCGATACCGGTGGTGTCAACTTTGGCCAGGATATATTCCAAAACAACGATACACGGCCATTCGAATACGGCGTAGAACTCCTGCAAGGCTCTAAAGCCAGTTACCTCATGAATGAGTTAATTGTCTCCTGGCAGTTTTGGCATAATACGTTTATCGATGGAAGGCTCATCTATCGGACATTGGATGATCCTGCAAATGGCAATGAGCAGGAGCTTTTCTACAGTATTGGCGTGCGGATGAATGCCGTCAGGCCCAACTGGCGATGGTAGGCAACATTATAGCTGTTCTCTGATTTGCACCAAAAACTCCCTGATACGCTTAAGGGAAGATATCGTTTCGAACCGCGCCTCCGCACTGCTTCGGTCGCTCATTAAATGTTGCTTTGCGCCCTTCAGCGTGTATCCCTGTTCTTTTACCAGATGGTATATCAGCTTGAGTAACTCTATGTCCTTGCGGGAATAATACCGGTCGCCCTTGCGGTTCTTGCGTGGTTGTACCAGCCCTATTTCAGCTTCCCAGAATCGTAACAGAGAGGAAGATACCTGCAGCATTTCGGCCACCTCGCCAATGGTCCAGTAAACCTTTTCTATTTCTTTATCCTTGTAGGGCACCTTCTAAATTATCTGCTAAAATAGGTAATGCTTCCGAAATTATACATGGAGGTAATATGCTTAAAATTGATCAGGGACATAGATAGGTACAACGCCGTAATCATATGGAAGAAATACGAATAAATTAATCCAGCTCCTGCAGCAATAGCAAACGCCTTGCTTCCTTGGTCGGCGCTCTGTGCTGTTGCGACCATGTTGTATGGTAGACGTGTCGTTGTAAAAAATCAATCTGCATGTGCAGCCATTCCCTCCTGTCAGATACACGTCCCTGATGGTGCAGTTCCCGGTAGAGCGAGTCGGCAATCTCCGGATAATCATCCCTGCCAAGATAGTCCAGATCAGCATCTGCTATAATCATTTCGAGCATTGATTGAGGTTGCTGGGGCAACTCTGTGGCCATAATCATTCCGCATATGGTAGCGATATCTGATGGACTGTAGCCATAATCTGGCAGCAAGGTCCCTGCTACGGAACAACTCCTCTCTTCATGTTGATGAGGAGATTCTATAAAACCATAATCATGGAAAATAGCTGCCGTTCTTAATAACAGTAATTCCCTGTCCGTCAGAGATAATGATGCTGCAATGCGCATCACCGATGCTTCGACATCCAACACATGGTGTACACCGTGGTAATACAGCTTATCGGAAAGTTCCGCTGCGTAGCGTTCGAGCATATACTTTCGCATAGCTTCAAATTGTATTTCCTGATTAGCAGTCATGGTGATACAGCATTCTGTCAAACTGAGGGAATGGTCCGTTATAATACGCCTTATTCAATTCTCAAATATAGGTAATTGACCAAGGAAAAAATACCTTGCATCTCCATCCACAACAAGTAACGGTGTCCGGTAGTTCCGGGTATTTAATCGTAAGACTGGTTGCTCTGATTGGCCAGCTCGATTACCCTGAGGTATTCCTCAGGAGCAAGATCATTGTAAAAGAAGTTGATGGGATTAACCTTTAAACCATCTTTCTCCACCTCATAGTGCAAATGCGGTGCGGTAGAAAGCCCCGTATTGCCGACATATCCGATCAACTCACCCCGCTTGACCTGTTGGCCTCTGCGGACTTTGAAGCTCGTGAGATGCGCATACCTGGTTTTATAGCCATATCCATGATTGATGACAATTTCATTGCCGTAACCCCTAGCAGAAACGTTGGCTTCTTCCACTACTCCATCAGCAGTAGCGTAAACGTCTGTGCCGCGCGGAGCGGTGAAATCAATTCCCTCATGCAATTTTGGAACCTTATAAACCGGATGTATCCGGTAACCAAATCCGGACGAAATGCGATCGAGCTGCTTGTTCGAAACAGGCTGAATGGCAGGTGTGTGGGCAAGCAGTTTTTCCTTATCCTTTACCAGTTCACTCACCTCATCATATGATTTGGACTGCACTACCATCTTTCTTTTCACCAGCTCGAGCTTCATCGCCGTATTCTTGACCAACTCAGCATTGTCCAGCTGGTTCAGTCGCTTGAACCGCTCGCTACCGCCTATTCCCGCCAGTCGCTCATTCCGGCTTACAGGCTCGGCCTCGAATATGGTGCGGTAAATGTTATCATCCCGGTATTGCAATTCGCTCAGGATTACACCCATGGTATCCAGCTTATCGCTCATGCGCTCGTATTCAAACTCCATTTCAGCAATCTGGCGTTTCAGATAGCGCTCCTTGGGACTATCGAACCAGGTAAAAGCAACCCATACAATCAGTGATGCAAAGACAAGCGCTGTACACACCCATCCAAAGACCTGCAGGGCAATGCGCCAGCGGGAAACTTCCAGTTTCTCGAAACGGAGATTGGTGGGGTTATAATAGTATTTTGTCTTCTTCATCTACCACACTAAAATGGCTACCTTTGTAATCCGTCTTTACAGCCGTTATACCTGCTGTAGCGGCCCGAAAATAAGCATTATTAACGTCACCCAGAACTGAATATTGAGCAGACCTATGTTAAAGGCAGCTGAAATAAGGAATAAGTTCCTTGAATTCTTTGAAAGCAAAGGCCACACCATAGTGCCTTCAGCACCTATCGTGGTAAAAAACGACCCTACCCTGATGTTTACCAATGCGGGGATGAACCAGTTTAAGGATTACTTCCTGGGCACCAGCACTCCCCGCCAAACCAGAATGGCAGATACCCAGAAGTGTCTGCGCGTTTCCGGTAAACATAACGACTTAGAAGAAGTGGGTGTCGATACCTATCACCACACCATGTTTGAGATGCTCGGTAACTGGAGTTTTGGTGATTATTTCAAGGCAGAATCTATTGCCTGGGCTTGGGAATTTCTTACTGAAGTTTTGAAAATCGACAAAGACAGGATTTATGTAACTGTATTTGAAGGAGATGAATCAGAGGGCCTTGCATTTGACCAGGAAGCATGGACAGAATGGGAAAAACATATCGCCGGCAATCGCATCCTGAAAGGCAATAAGAAAGACAACTTCTGGGAGATGGGCGATACAGGCCCTTGTGGCCCCTGCTCGGAAATCCACGTAGATATGCGCAGCAACAGCGAAAGAGCGCAGATAGATGGCAGCACACTCGTTAACCACGACCATCCTCAGGTCATCGAGGTATGGAACATGGTGTTCATTCAGTTTAACCGCAAAGCCAATCAGTCGCTGGAAACCCTCCCTCAGCAGCATGTTGACACCGGTATGGGTTTTGAAAGGCTTGTGCGGGCTATTCAAGGCGTTACATCCAATTACGATACAGACATTTTCCAGCCACTGATTAGTGCAACAGCCGAACTCAGCGGTTACACCTATGGAAAGGATGAAAAAACAGATATTGCCTTCCGGGTAATCGCTGACCATATTCGTGCTGTATCCTTCTGTATTGCAGACGGCCAGCTGCCCTCTAATACCGGCGCCGGCTATGTGGTGAGACGGATTTTGAGAAGAGCTATTCGCTATGGATATTCTTTCCTGCAATTGCGACAGCCTTTCATGAGCAGCCTGGTGGATACCCTCGCCAGAGAAACGGCTGCTATTTTCCCGGAACTACAGCAACAGAAGGTTCTAGTACAGAAAGTCATTCATGAAGAAGAACTCACCTTCTTGAGAACACTCGAAAATGGTTTGAAAAGATTGCAACAGGTAACTGCTGAGATGCAGGAAAAAAAACAATCCGTTATTCCCGGTGAGATTGCCTTTGAATTATACGATACATATGGCTTCCCGCACGACCTTACAGCCCTCGTGGCAAGGGAAGAGGGTTTAACAGTTGATGAAAAAGGGTATCTGGCTGCGCTGGAAGAACAAAAAAGCAGGTCGCGAAAAGCAGGTACATCAGAAACCGGTGACTGGAACATATGGCAGGAAGGTAAATCTGTAACATTTGTTGGGTATGATACCACAGAAGCTGAAGCGCGCGTACTCAGAACACGGGAAGTCAAGCAGAAAAATAAAACACTTTTTCAGCTGGTACTCGACAGGACACCCTTCTATGCGGAGAGCGGAGGACAAATTGGCGATACAGGCGTCATTGCTATCAATGGTACAGAAATAAAAGTGCTGGATACGAAAAAGGAAAACGACCTCATTGTACATTTCACCGATAAGCTTCCGGATGCTTCTACAGGACTTGCAACCGCGAAAGTCCATACGGAAAGGCGCATGGATATCAGCCGCAATCACTCAGCAACGCACCTTCTGCACGCTGCGCTGCGCAAGGTGCTTGGCGAACACATTCAGCAAAAGGGAAGCTATGTAGGTCCTGACCGCCTGCGATTCGACTTCTCGCACTTCAGCAAAATGACAGAGGCAGAAATAGAGGAAGTACAGACCATTGTCAATGAAAAGATTCGGGAAAACATCGACCTAGATGAACAACGCAATGTACCTATTGCAGTAGCAGAAAAGATGGGAGCCATGATGCTGTTCGGCGAAAAATATGGTGAGTCGGTGCGGGTTATCACCTTCGATGAGCACTTCAGCCGAGAATTGTGCGGCGGTATTCATGTACCGGCGACTGGCAGCATAGGCTACTTCCACATCGTTTCGGAAGGTGCAGTGGCTGCCGGAGTGAGGAGGATTGAAGCCATAACGGGTAAAGCATCGGAAGCTTTTCTGGAAGAGCAGATTGCAACGGTAAAAGCAATTGTCGGAATCACCGGAAATAAAGATGCTGTTAAAAGCGTGCAACAGCTGGCCGAAGAAAACGCATCACTCAAAAAAGAACTGGAGCAGTTTCAGTTACAAGGCCTGCAATCTTTAAAGGAGCGATTGCTCCGGGAACAGGAAACCATCAACGGCCTGCCTGTTATCCGTCAAAAGGTAGAGGTGGCCAATGCCGATATGCTGAAAAAACTCGCTTACGACATTCGCCAGGACACTACATCTATCATTGCTATCCTGGGAACTGAAGTAGATGGGAAAGCCCTGATAGCAGTGATAATAAGCGACGATCTGGTAGCCGGCAATAATCTGCATGCAGGAAAAATGGTAAAAGAACTGGGAAGGCACATTCAGGGCGGAGGGGGCGGACAACCGCATTTCGCAACTGCAGGAGGGGCTAATCCCCAGGGTTTGAAAGCCGCCCTGGAAGCCGCAGAAGGAATGTTATCCTGATTAAATTGCAAAGTATTTTGAAATATGAGTATTTACGATAAATATGAAGCGGTAATAGGGCTGGAAGTACACGCCCAATTGCTTACTCATACAAAAGCTTATTCTTCCGATATCGCAGAATACGGAGGAGCACCCAATACGCATGTGAGTGCCGTAACACTGGGACACCCCGGCACGCTGCCTGTCTTGAATGCGAAATCGACAGAGCTGGCAATTGCCATGGGACTGGCTATGCACTGCACCATTAACAGAGATAACCTCTTTGCGCGTAAAAATTATTTTTACGCCGACCTGCCCAAAGGTTATCAGATCACACAGGACACCACACCGATATGCACCAACGGCTATCTGAACATCGGAGACTACGGTAAAGAAAAAAAGATTCGTATTCACAGAATTCATATGGAAGAGGATGCCGGAAAGAGCATTCACGACCTGGATCCTTTTTATACCCTGGTAGATTTAAACCGCGCCGGAACTCCGCTGATTGAAATTGTTACAGAACCAGACCTATCCAGTGGTGACGAGGCATATGCCTATCTGACTGAAGTGCGGAAACTGGTGCGCTACCTCAATATCTGTGATGGCAATATGGAAGAAGGAAGTCTGCGTTGTGACGCGAACGTCAGTGTACGGTTAAAAGGAGCCAATGAACTCGGTACCAAGGTAGAGGTGAAAAACATGAACAGTATCCGAAATGTCAAACGTGCTATCGATCATGAAATCACCCGCCAGATAGATATACTGGAAGCAGGTGGTCAACTATTTCAGGAAACCAGAAGCTTCGATGCCACCAATGGCACAACCTTTTCCATGCGCAGCAAGGAAGCAGCGCATGATTATCGCTATTTCCCCGAACCGGATCTCCCGCCACTCATCGTAAGTGACAGCATGCTGGATGAGGTAGCCGCGAATATGCCTGCCCTGCCCAGAGACCTGATAGGAAAGTATATCACCGAACTGGGTCTCACGCAGTACGATGCCGAATTGCTTACTGCTGAAAAAAACAGTGTAACCTACTTCGAGGAGCTGCGCAGCCATACCCAAAACTATAAGGCTGCAGCCAACTGGATGCTGGGGCCTGTAAAAGAATGGCTGAATGCAGAAGCCAAAGAATTAGAAGACTTCCCGGTGCCTCCTGTGCATTTGGCTGAAATTATTCGAATGATTGATGAAGGAAAAATCAATTTCAGTATTGCAGCTCAGCAACTCCTACCCGCCTGTATGCGCGCTCCTGAAACTGCTCCCGCTACACTGGCCGCAGAACTGGAACTCTTACAGGAGAACGATGATACCTTTATTGCCGGAATCGTAGAAGAAGCCCTGGCTGCATTCCCGGATAAGGTTACAGCCTACCGCAATGGCAAAACGGGACTCCTCGGTATGTTCATGGGTGAAGTCATGAAACGAAGCGGAGGAAAGGTCGACCCCAAGACAGCTACCAGATTACTGAAAGAAAAACTTGATAATATTTAATATATAAAAATGCGTATCTACAATAAAATTATTTTTCTGTCCCTCGTATTCCTCTTCCCTGCATGCAATGAAGGTGGAAACCGCAAGTTCAAAGTTTCCGGTGTCATAGAGGGTGCAGCAAATCAGCCCATCCTTATTGAAACAATGAGCTTCCCTAATATGAATGGCCAGCCATTGTTCACCACGATTGATACCACTACCGCAGATGCGGATGGAGCATTCGAGCTTACCGGCAATTTAAAAGAAAGAAGTATCAGCAGGGTAAAACTCGTCAACCGACCCGATATCTATTTCTTGCTCAACCTGAAAGATGAATCTGTGGAGGTAAGTGGATCCATGATTGACCCGGAAAAACAATCCATCAGTGGGTCCGCAGCTACCGATGTCCTGAATAGCTTCATTAAAGAATTGCGCTACAGGAACATTGAAATCGTGGAATTCGATAACCAGGTGTTGTCGCAGTCGCAGGCATTGGGCGATTCTTTAACAGCCATTATGGAACAACGACTCGATGGTATGATAGATGGCTACTATGATTTTGTGGTGCAATTTGCAGATACCACTCAGATCCTGACCAACAAGATTGTCGCCATGGAGAACCTGCTGTATGAGGTGCACTTCGATCTTATCCTGCAGCAGGCCGACAAAATATTACCTACTGCAGATACTACCAGTGTTTATGTGCAGGAGCTTGCTGCTAAGGTGAATCGCTATAAGGCCGTTCAGGAACAGCAAGCCGCTGCTTCATTTATAGGCAAACACTACACAGATATCAATCTTCCCAATCAGCAGGGTAGCATTTTAAAATTGAGTGATGTTCAGGGGAAAGTGATACTGCTGGACTTCTGGGCCAGCTGGTGCCGTCCATGCAGGCAGGAAAACCCTAACCTGGTGCGTACCTACAATACCTACAAATCGAAGGGATTTGAGATTTTCAGTGTATCGCTGGACGAGAATGCTGAGGACTGGAAAAAAGCAGTTGTGGACGATGGCTTAGTATGGCCATGGCATGTTATGCAACAGAAAGAGGGCACCAACCACCCTTCGGACATCTACAATGTAAATGCGATTCCCGCCTCCTTCCTCATCAACAGTCAAGGTATTATCGTAGCAGAAAACCTGCGTGGTGAAGAGCTGGAAAAAGCTGTTGCCGGACTATTAGCAGGCGACAATTAGAAATAGCGGAAATTCATGTCCGGCTTGAGTTGCAGCAACACCTCATAGATTAACCGGATCACATTTTCCACATCATCGCGGTGTGCACTTTCAACAGTAGTATGCATATACCTTAAGGGCAAACTGATCAGACAACTGGGAACACCGCCATTGCTGTAGGCAAAAGCGTCGGTATCGGTACCTGTAGATCGGGATACCACATCCCGCTGAAAAGGTAACTTATTCTTTGTGGCAGTATCCATTACCAATTTCAATAATGTATTGTGTACCGCAGGCCCCTTAGTGAGGCTGGGGCCTCTGCCTACCCGGATATCCCCTTCCAGGTTTTTATTAATCATGGGCGTGCTGCTGTCATGACATACGTCCGTAATAATTGCCACATGAGGCTGAATGGTATGTGCCATCATCTCTGCTCCTCGAAGGCCTATCTCCTCCTGAACGGAATTGACAATATATAAGGAAAAAGGTAATTTCTTTTTATTTTCTTTCAGCAGTCTTGCCACCTGAGCAATCATGAAACCACCAATCCGGTTGTCGAGTGCTCTACCCACCAGCATATTCTTATTGAGCTCCATGAAATCATCATCGAAGGTGATGAGGTCACCAACCTGCACTCCGAGATCCAGCACCTCTTGCTTGCTCGAGCAGCCACAATCGATAAAAATGTTCTTCAACTCCGGAGTATCCTCTTTCCCGTAATGACGGGTATGAATGGCGGGCCAGCCAAAAACCCCCTTCACTATGCCGGAGTCCGTATGAATATTCACGCGTTTAGATGGAGCGATGATATGATCACTACCTCCTATTCTTTCTACGTATATAATTCCATCTTCTGTGATAAAATGAACTGCCCAGGCTATCTCGTCGGCATGTGCCTCAATTACAACTCTAAATGGCTTTCCCGGATTAATAATGGCTGCTACAGAACCATAATTGTCGACAAAGTAATCATCGATATAAGGTTTCAGGTACTCCAGCCATATCTTCTGTCCCCCTGATTCGTTTCCGGTGGGTGAAGGGTTGTTGATATAGGTCCTCAGGAACGCAATCTCATCTTTACCTCCGAGTTTCTTTTTGGTAGCCATATGTTAATTTTAGAGAGGAATATTTCCGTGTTTCTTTCTCGGCAGTTTAGCCACTTTATTCTCCAGCATTTCGAATGAACGGATAAGTCTAATACGCGTATCTTCAGGATAAATCACCTCATCTACAAATCCCCGGAACGCAGCCCTGTAGGGATCGGCAAATTTGCGGGTGTACTCATCTATCTTCTCCTGCAATTTGGCCTCTTTGTCATCGGCCTCGTCAATCTCCTTTTTGAAGATGATTTCGGCAGCGCCCTTAGCTCCCATAACAGCAATTTCAGCCGTTGGCCAGGCAAAATTCATATCTGCACCAATGTGCTTGGAATTCATTACATCATAAGCTCCTCCATAGGCCTTTCTGGTAATGACCGTAACACGCGGAACGGTGGCCTCACAAAAAGCATAGAGCAGCTTGGCGCCGTTAGTGATAATGCCATTCCATTCCTGATCTGTGCCCGGTAAAAAACCAGGAACATCTTCAAATACCAATAGCGGAACATTGAATGCATCGCAGAAGCGGACAAAGCGACCTGCCTTGCGGGAGGCTTCAATATCCAGCACGCCTGCCAGGACTGCTGGTTGATTAGCTACAATACCGATGGACCTCCCCGCCAGCCGGGCAAATCCGACCACAATATTACCGGCATAATCCTGATGCACCTCAAAGAAAGAGTCCGTGTCTGCAACCTGTTCTATAACATCGCGGATATCGTAGGACTGATTGGGGTTATCAGGCATGATAGTAGCCAATGCAGGACGACTCTCATCGCCGGGATTATAGGGATACACAGGTGCCGTCTCCTCGCAATTCTGAGGTATATAACTCAACAGCTTTTTAATCTTCTGAATGCAGTCCACACCGTTAGAGGCTGTAAAATGGGAAACACCGCTCTTCGTAGCATGGGTAGAAGCCCCACCTAGCTCTTCAAAAGTTACATCCTCGTGGGTAACAGTTTTTACCACGTTCGGACCGGTAACAAACATATAGGAGTTGCCTTCCACCATCATGATGAAATCGGTAATGGCGGGAGAATAAACCGCACCACCGGCGCAAGGTCCTGTAATCGCTGAAATCTGAGGTATAACCCCGCTTGCCAGCGTATTTCTGTAAAACAGATCGGCATAACCACCCAGGGAATTAACCCCTTCCTGAATGCGGGCTCCTCCTGAGTCATTCAAGCCAATAACCGGTGCGCCATTCTGCATGGCCAAATCCATAATGCGGCAAATCTTTTCGGCATGGGTTTCGCTCAAAGAGCCACCGAAAACTGTAAAATCCTGTGCAAATACATAGGTAAGACGGCCATTTACCTTTCCATAGCCTGTCACCACACCATCTCCATAGTACTTCTGATCGGCCATGCCAAAATCAGTGCAACGATGAAGCTTTAGCATACCGATTTCCTCGAAGGTGCCCTCATCCATGAGCAATGCAATGCGCTCCCGGGCAGTAAGTTTACCTTTCTTATGTTGCGATTCTATTCTTTTCTGACCTCCACCTTCCAGTGCCTGGTCTATGAACTTTTGTAATTTCTGTCTTTTCGCTTCCACTTTCTATCCTTTTTAAGATGTGCGCAAAGTAATAAAGTTCAGTCTAATTATCTGTGATTCAGGCACCTTTTCTGACCAATTTTCGTTAAACAATCACGCAGGTCAAACGTTTAGTAACATTGTGCCCTTCTTAAGTAATTGTATATGAAGCTCCTCCAAATCCTCCTAACAGGGTTTATCTGTATTTTAACTTCTACCAGTGCCCTTGGCCAGCAGCCGGGCTATGTGGGCGAAGCACAAGGTGGAACCATTGTGGGTCTGGTAAAAGATAAGGCTTCAGGGGAAGCCATTGAATTTGCCGCTGCATCGGTACTGCGCACAGGCGATTCTGTGCTGGTCGGAGGCACCATTACAGATATGGACGGGAAATTCCGGGTTAGTGACCTGGCACCCGGAGATTATATACTGAAGGTTGACTTCCTGGGGTATATGCCGCAGTTTATGGATTTCACCATTAGTGCAGCCAATCCATTCTTCCGCGCTGGATTGATCGAACTGGAAGTGGAGGCAAACCTTCTGGATGGTGTGGAAATTACCGCAGAAAGGAGTTATTTCCAGCAAAGCATAGATAAAAAGGTGTATAATATTGAGAAGGATATTGTCGCCTCGGCCGGGACAGCTTCGGAAGCGCTCCAGAATATTCCCAGTATCACGGTAGACCTGGACGGTAACGTCAGCCTTCGTGGCAACAGCAATGTGCGCATTTTCATAGATGGGAAACCTTCCGGATTGATGGGAAGCAGCATGGTGGCCATTTTGGAACAGATACCTGCCAATACCATTGAAAGCATAGAGGTAGTAACCAACCCATCTGCACGCTACGAGGCGGAAGGTGGCGGTGGTATTATCAATATCGTTCTCAAGAAAAACAAAATCCTGGGGTTAAATGGTGTAGCTACCGTTGGCGGCAGTACCTTTCCCGGCTATGATGGCTCTTTGAATCTCAATTACCGAGGAAAGAAATGGAACCTGTTTAGCACCTATTCCTATGATAACAGGGAACGGGATGGGTTTAGCACCGTTTACCGTAAAATCACTTATCCACTGGAAGATTCCATATCCTGGTATACTTCTGAAGGTAATTCTACCCAGGGAGGATTCAATCATAATTTCAGGGGTGGCGCCGACTATACCATCAACAGCAAAAGCACAGTGGGTGTATATGGATTTTTCGGAACCGGCGAGAATAGAAATGAAGATTACAACTCTTATCTGTTTCTCAATAATGACAGTCTGATTAACAATGCCAACTACCGGACAGGCCTTGCTAACAGTGAAAGTTACTCCTACAATGCGGGAATGAACTACCGTAAAACCTTCTCTTCTGTCAAGCATACCCTGACAGCAGATGCATTTTTCTCTAGAGGATACGGTGATGGTTTAACCAATTTCGAGGAAAGAAGCTATGATGGCAGCGGGGCTGAAATTGCCTTCCCTATTTTCCAACATATCACCACCATCGACAATCAGCAGGATGTCAACGTGCAGGCCGATTACGTTCAGCCGTTTGAAAACGGAGATCAGTTGGAAGCCGGACTCCGATTTACGCAGGAGTTCAGGGACAATGATCTCTTTTCAGAAAGTTTCGACGAGACAGAAGGTGTTTTCCTCAACGATGATTCCATTTCTAACAGATTCCGGTTTGATCAGAAAATTGTGGCTGCCTACCTAATCTGGAATTCCGGATTCAAAAAGCTCGGCTATCAATTGGGACTGCGCGCCGAACAGACTTACATGAACTCAGAACTCGTGACTACAGGGGAAGATTTTCAAAACAATTACTTCAGGTTGTTCCCCAGTGCCCACTTATCCTATAAACTGTCTGATGCATCGGAGATTTTCACTTCGTACAGCCGAAGAATCAATCGACCTAGAATGTGGTTCCTCAACCCTTTCCCCGATTACTCAGACCCTTATACCTATCGCCAGGGGAATCCGTTTTTGCTGCCTGAAAATGAAAACTCCTTCGAATTAGGCATGAACAACTCCTGGGAAAAGCACACCCTCTCATCCTCTGTGTACTACAAGTATACTACCAATGAATTTTCAGCCTATACGGTGGTAGACAGCAATGGCTACAGCCGTACTTCCTTCGAAAACTTTGCTTCAGAAGAAGAATACGGATTTGAATTCGTGGTGCGCAACCAGTTCACCAAGTGGTGGTCTGCCACCAGTAGCTTGAATGTGAACAGGACAAACCTGAATGGTGAGAATATTGAACAAGGACTTGCTAACGCGCTTACCAACTACAATGCGCGCATGATGATGTTCTTTAAAATAACCGAACAGACTTCACTCCAATTAACCTACAGCTACTGGCGTCCATGGGTGATGGCCCAGGGTATTCCACAACCATTCACCTACCTGGATGCAGGAATAAGAAGCGACTTCTTCAACAACAAGTTGTCTGTCAACCTCACTTTCTCCGACATTTTCGATACACGTGACTTTGAAACTACCGGAAAGGGATTGAACTTCTATCAGGAATTCAGAAGAAAAAGAGAAACACGAGCAGCTGCGATTCGACTGACCTATAAATTCGGTTCTCAGGACAGCCGCAACAAGCAGCGCGGTAACGGGAACTACGACGGTGGCGGTGGAATGGAAATGTTCTGATACGCTTTTTACAGCCCGCTTCTTACGCCTCATTCTCAAATCAATGTCAACAAACTGAGTTATGTCATTCTTTACCGTGATAGCTATCATGGTACCCCCCTGTAGTTTCGGCTACATTTGATAAAGCATCAGGATTGTAAAAGTAAAAAACGAAAAACTGCAGGACTAAGATGCGAGTACCTGCGTAATGTACAAGATATACATTCCGTTCAACTGAATAGTTGTCTGTTAATATTTGACCGACAACCGGATGTTAAACAATGGATGTATCATTAGTTTGGTTGGTTTTTAGCTGCCCTTCATCCATGGAGGGCAGTTTTAGTTGGGAGATGACTCATCTGTAAACTTATAACCAACGCCTCTTATGGAGTGAAAATATTTGGGATTCTTGGGATCTTCTTCAAAGTACTTTCTAAAGGCCAGAATAAAATTATCGATGGTCCTTGTAGAAGGAAAAACATCGTAGCCCCAGACCGCCTGCAAAATATGCTGCCTGGAAACCACTTCATCTTTCCGGTCAATCAACAACTTCAGTAACTTCAGTTCTTTATTGGTAAGCTTTTGCTTACCGTTGGCTCCCTGCGCTTCATAGGTGACAAAATTGATGGAGTTGGAGCCAAACTTATACTCTTTGAAATTGTCGTCCTTGGCTGCACCTTTATTACTTCTTTTAATCAGGTTTTTCACCCTCAGCAATAACTCCTCCAGATTGAAGGGCTTGGTCATGTAGTCATCCCCTCCTGTCTTAAGTCCTTGAATTTTATCGTTGGAAGCATCCTTGGCAGTGAGAAACAAGATAGGCGTATCCATGTCTTCGAGACGTATCTGCTCACATACGTCAAAGCCGTCCATTTCGGGCAACATGACGTCCAGTACAACCAGATTAAATCGCTGTTCCTTGAAATCTTTAATGGCCTTGGCCCCATTGTCCACGGCAACCACTTCATAACCTTCCAGCTCAAAATTCAACTTCAAATTTTCTCTGATGTGATCTTCATCTTCAACAACAAGGATTCTGTACAGCATAGTTTTATTTTTGGTTTACGAACAAGGAAAACAGCCACCACATGAGCTGCTTCGAGCTGATATGCACGTGTGCCTGATTAATCAAAAGTACGTTGAAGCAATGGAAAAAGTTTTGTCATGGTTGTCATCAGATTGACATAAATCAAGATGACAAGGGCAATTTTATACTGAAAACCGACCCGGAAGCCCCGTTGTTCTTCAACTGAATAGTCCCTCCGTGGAAGTGCACCACCTGCTTGACTATATATAAACCCAGACCGGTACCCTTGGTAGTGCGGGTATCTTCATTGCCCACCCGGTAGAACCTGTCAAATACTTTGCTTTTCTCCGCATCAGGAATACCGATGCCTGTATCCTTCACCTGAATGATAACTTCGGCCTTTTGCGGAATGACCTCCAATGCAATGGAATCACCTGATCGCGAATACTTCACTGCATTTTCCAGCAGGTTATAAATGGCGGAAGAAAATATGAGCTTATCACCCAAAATATAAATATCACCCGGAATGCTGCTGCTAAATGTCCTGTCCTTGCCGAATTTATCTGCCACTTTTCCAAATATATCACTGCACAAAGCCGAAAGATTGATAGGCTCCTTGCTGATAGCATAGTCGCTTCCATCCATCTTGGAAGCAAGAAGGATATTCTCTACCAGCGCCTCCAGCCTGTTGATATCATCGAGGGAGATTTCAGTCAGCCGTTTTATCCGGGAGGGCTCGAGCTGGGCCCGCTCCATGGTCTGCATCGATAGTTTGAGCGAAGCGAGTGGAGATTTTAGTTCATGCGTTATAGATAACAGAAAGTTATTCTGTTGCCTGGTAAGTGCTATTTCTTCCCTGAAGGTATTGCGGATGCGGATAAAACTAATCACCAGCAGGGTTACAAATATCAGCCCTTCCAGCGCCAGCATACTTGTTTTCCTTCTGTAGTCGGCATTCAACTGCTGGTAGTAATCACTTGCATAATATTCGTCCAGCGTTCTACCATTGTATTGATAAACCAGCATCTCCCTTTGTACCAGGGTTTCAAAATTGGTGCGGTTATTATTGTGGAGCAACCACCACCACCAAATGAAAGAACCAAAGATGTATACGAATACAACTGTGAAAAATATCCCATACCTGGTTTTCGAAAATATCCGCATACTATTCTGACCAAATTAAAAAAAATACCTGTACAACCTCTAAGGCTGATCTTCTGAAGACGCCGGAAAGGCAACATAAAAAGTAGTGCCTTCGCCCTCCTGCGACTCAAACCAAATACTGCCGCCTGCACTTTCGATGATGCTTTTGGAAAGTGCGAGACCAATACCCATCCCTGAGCTCTTTGTGGTAAAGTTGGGAACAAACACCTGATCTTTGAATGAATCGGCTATGCCCTTTCCATTGTCCTGCACATAACACAGTATGCGTTCACCTTCCTTTCTGGCTCCTATAATAATAGCTCCTTCCTGTTCTTCGGGAATAGCCTGAATGGCATTCTTCACCAGATTATTGAAGACGCGTAGTACCTGATTTCTGTCTGCATAAATTATGAGCTCTTGCCCTTCCAGTTGCAGTGTTATCTGCACGCCGTCCTGCTCATGAAACAGCTCTCCAACATTGCGCAGTAAAGCTGCCATTTCAATAGTCTCATTCTGGGCTTTCGGCATCACAGCAAAATTGCTGAACTCTGAAGCTATGAAGGAAAGATTATCAATCTGCTCCATCATGGTCCTGGCCACCCGCGCTGTAAGCAAGTCTATATCCGGTCGTTTGTCAGAAATAGCCCGTTGCAAATGTTGAATGGAAAGCCGCATGGGCGTGAGCGGATTCTTAATCTCATGTGCTACTTGTTTGGCCATATCGCGCCACGCAGACTCCCGCTCGGTATTAGCCAGCAATTTGGCACTGGTTTCCAGTTGCAGCAACATATCGTTGTAGGCATCTACCAGCAATCCAATTTCATCCTGATGCGGCCAGGCAATCGGCTCATTTTTCCTGCCCAGTTGAATGCTTTTAAAAGTACCTGCAATGGTGGTCAACGGACCTGTGATATTCCGGCTTACAATCAATGCGATGATGGCAGCTATAAGCAATAAAAGAACATATACGTTAATCAGTGCTATAAGGAAACTCGAAATTTCCGCTTGCAAATCCTTTTCTGTGGCGAAATAAGGCAGGTTCAAATAGAAGAGTACTTCACCTGCATCATCCATTACAGGCACATAGGCTGAAAGAAATTCCAGCTTCCCGATAGATTCGTTGTGGATATACCAGGTTTCTTTATCGCAGGTCATTTTAAAGTAGGCCAGCGGGTTCATCTTGGCTGATATCAAACCCTTGTCGAATATGTCAGGTTGCGATGCTGCGATTAGTATTCCATTGCGGTTGTACAGATTGATATCCATATCATGCACTTCCGACAACTCACTGATGCGCGATGTTATCTTGCGAATATTGGAAGTGGTAAGATTGCGCTGTTCCCCTCCCCTCCTGTTATCGGCGTATAAATAATCAATATTTGTCTGAACAGCCTCAATCTTCTCGAGGAGTTGCTTGCGGTTCGTTTGATTGTACTGACGCGTAATATAAACAACAGTCGCTGCTCCCAGTGCAAGAAAGGTACTCATTACAAGGCTGACAATCGCCAGTTGAATCTTGTTTTTCATGGATGTTTCAAGCAATGAAAGCAATCCCTTCAGTTCTCTTTGTGTTAGCAGCAGGTGGACGGCAACAAGTACTACATAGAACAGCAGATAAAAGAAAAACAAAAACGAAAAATAGGCCCCTACTCTCGAAACATCCTCAGCAGAATCAGAAACAACAACCTTTTTAGTATCATTCACCACATAAACGAAGTGGTCATAACCGTTGATTTCCACATCTACCCAGTCTTTCCCCTTCGGCACATAGAACACATCCATCACCGGATAAGAGTACTCCCCTTTGCGCTCCACCAGGTTGTTATTATAGTAGATAGCATAGTTGAAACCCTCAAAGCCTTTCGGCAGGCGCAGCTCATCGTCTACCAGCAATTCCGGATACAAACTTTCACTGTTGAATTTTCGGGGAAGCAGTAATATGTATAATGAAATCTCATCTTCATTAATAGGCAATTGCAAATCAGCCAGGTAATAGTAATTGCCGGTGTAGTCATTAATGAAATAAAGATTAGGCGCTGCTGTATACGCACCGTTGTACTCGATGGCATCTACAAATCCGGCGATGGTAGGCTGTTCCTGCCGGCCACTGCCCACCACAAATTCGCTATTTTTAAATAGGTAGATTTCAGCATCATACTTCTTAAAGTAGTTAGCCTGCAGTTGCTGCCGCAATTGGTTTATTAAACCCTGGCGGATTACCCCTTCGTTATTGCCTGATTGTGTCAGCTGGACATTGATAAGTCGCAATATTTCTTCCTGCTGTTCCTGGAAAAGAAATTCTGCAAGGGCATCTTTCTCAACCGATTTCTTAAAGGCAAAAAGCTGCTTATTCTCTTCCGTCTTATTATTAACCGCTGAACTAATGACAATGGCAGTTATAAAAGAGAAAACGAGCAACCATACCAGATGGATAATGAGGGAAGCAGGGCGAATCTGAATCCAGTTTAATAAAAAGAGAACCAGCACAATACCGCAGGCGAAATAAAGAAAGCGCATGGGATATGCTCCTGTCGACAACTTGAAAAAGAAGAAAAACAGAATTATCAATATACTGAATACAAGGGCATTGTTGAGATGTCGACTACCCATGGTGGTGATGAGTCGGTTACCAACTAACCCTGCCGAGAGGCACAGCATAGCAATGCATATAAAGGCTATCAGACTGTACCTGTCCAGTGAGAACAGTTCATTCACATCGAAAATAATGGCGCTGTCCTGAACAAGGCTGTTCCCCACAAACAACAGCGCAGCCAGAATAGCCAGCAACAAAGCAAACAACAAGTACTTGCGGTTATTATCGAAAAAGCTGCGTTCTACCTTTCTTACTATGTGGTAAACCAGCAATAGAATAATGCTGCACCGTACAAAGAGGTCCCCCAATGATGATGCAAAAACACCTGAGGCATATACCCCTGGATCAAAGACTGCCAGCGATGCTAAAAAGCTCCTAGCACCATAATGCATGATAGCATAGCCCGCCGACAACATGAACAGCAACAGTATGCCTCGTTGAATATGCCCAAGTGCCTTCCCAACCGAAAGAAACAGCTCATATATAAGTAGCAGGGATAACACCAGCAACAAGAGTACAGGCCATATCATGTATTCCGGGAACTGTACACCCAACGTTGCGTTGGCATCCGGTACGAGATAAAAAACCGTTTGAAGGTCCTTGTTAATAATTGGAAAAGCACCTTGTTGTTCGTTGGACTGAAGGGTGAAAAAAGCAGGGATGTGTATCCCATCTGATTGGATATCGTTCAGATAAATATTATTGATTCCAAACTCTGTCTGCAAAGGCAGAAACGCCATGATCCTGATGTCTTTTCCGTGTAGATGCTGGTACAAGACATAAGAACCATTCTGCTCGGAAATAAACAACGCCTGATCATCTTTCCCCATGTTGGCATTTACAGGAATGATGGCATTACTTGTCCACATGGCTGCCGAATCACCCTGATAGACCGCCAGTCCGAAGGGCAATGCACAGAGCTGCTGAAATTCATCGAAAGTATAGGCGTCTGTGATTAGTTTTTCAGTTACCTGTGGTTCGCTGATATAAGCCAGAATCTGCTCCTCCAGCTCCAGATAGGCCGTATTGATTTTCTCCGCCTCAGCATTCAGGTCATAATAGCCCTTGTTCACGACAACTATCTGACCTACCCAAACCAGTAAGGCCAACCATACCATGGCGAGGAAAAAAGCGCGGAGTGATGGGGTCGATAGCTTCAAACGGATTCAACTATATTAACAGAATATTAGGAATTCAAAATTAATCTTTATTATTGGCATCAAAATTCAAACCAAGCTATGAAGTCACACCTTACAATTATCATGCTTTTATTGCTGTCAGCGGGCTCAGCCATGGCGCAGCGAACGATTTCAGGTACCGTCACTGACAAAGGCAGCGGTGAAGCACTGATTGGAGCTACCATTTTGGAAGTGAGCGACCAGGTGAATGGTACGGTCACAGATATGAATGGCAATTTCACGCTTACTATTGGAGAAGGTGTTACAGCCATAATCGTAAAGTATACTGGCTACACGGCACAGGAAATTGATCTGGGTAGCAGCAACACTGTCAATATTGCGCTGGAAGTCTCTACCCTGGGATTGGATGCAGTGGTTATCAGTGCTTCGAGAAGACAAGAAAAAATTCTCGATGCGCCGGCCTCCATCAGCCTCATAACAGCCAAGCAGCTGAGCAATACCGTAGCCATCAGCCCCAGCGATAACCTAAAAGGAATGCCGGGTGTGGATGTGATGAATACCGGCCTCGTGCAGACCAACGTGGTAACACGCGGATTCAATAATATTTTTTCCGGCGCACTGCTGACAATGGTCGACAACCGCTATGCCGCTGTACCTTCTTTGAGGGTCAACGTCAACATGTTCATCCCTACGGATAATTCAGATTTGGAACGCATTGAAGTACTCCGCGGTCCGGCATCTGCATTATACGGTCCCAACTGCGCCAATGGTGTGTTGCATTTGATTACCAAATCACCGCTGGATCAGGAAAAGAAATACAGCACCACAGTGAGTGTCGGAGCAGGTTTCCGGAGCTTTATCGATGACACTATCGCCATTGCCAACCCACGCGATGTTATAGGAAGTATCGACTCGAACTACGTGCCTTTATTCGATGATGAAGCCTTTGGCGACAGGGCTATGTATTCCGCATCTGTTAGGCATTCCGGTAAAATAAATGATAAGCTGGGGTATAAAATACTGGGTACTTACTTTGCCGGTAATGACTGGTTGTACGACGATCCGTTCGAACCTACTACCATAGTAAAAGGATACCAGACCAATGGAGGAAGGGTTGCGGTAAGCGATACAGCCCAAATGAATACGCGTAATAACGATATTTCTAAAATGGGTATCGATATCAGACTGGACTATCGTCCCAACAGCGGTTCTGAACTGATCATTGCCGGTGGTATTACCGAAAATGATGGTATTGAGATGACCGGTATTGGTGCAGGTCAGGCAATTGACTGGCGCTATTATTATGGTCAGGTTCGCTACCGAAACAACCGTTTCTTCGCACAGGCATTCCTGAATGGCAGCGATGCCGGTGAAACCTACCTCTTCAGGACAGGTGATCTTATCCGGGATAAATCCAAACAATTTGCCGCTCAGGTGCAGTACTACTCCGATCTTTTCGACGGAAGTAACAGGAATATCAATCTGGTATATGGTATTGACTTTATCCAAACCATGCCGCAAACGGAGGAGACCATTAACGGACAATATGAAGATGAAGATAACATCACAGAAGTAGGCGCTTACATTCAGGGAACCTATGAACTCAGCAGCAAACTGGAGCTCATCGCTGCCCTGAGAGGCGATTACCACAACTTCGTAGAAGATCCGTTTATCTCACCAAGAGCTGCTGTTGTTTACAAACCCAACTCCAGGCACACGTTGCGCGCCACCTATAACAGGGCCTTTAGTGCTCCGAGCAGTAATAACCTGAACCTGGATATTCTTCAATTGGCCGATTTGGGTGATCTGGGTGCTTTCGGACAGAGCCTGTTTGGTCTGAATTACATTCCGGGTATAGGCGTTAGGGCGACAGGAAACCGGGGTGGCTTTACCTACTCCTATGATGATAACGGACTGCCTCAGTTCATCTCTCCTTATGACAATTCCGGAACCTATTATTCCCTGTCCGGAAATAATGACTTGAATAATATCACATGGGATATGTCAACTGCACTGCTCTTCCAGGGCTTTTCTGAAGCAACAGGATTGCCTGTGGCACAAGTGGAAATCCTATTCGGACCACTACTGCCTGATGATATCAATGGTGTAGGCAACGTGTTGCGATTGCTGAACCTCACCACTTCTGAGTTCGACCTTGTAGACCCCAATAACATCAATGACTTTGGAGGCATCCTGAACTCAGCAACCAATACATTTGAAGTAGGCTGGAAAGGCGGTATGTTAAGTGATAAACTGTTTGTAACGCTGGATGTATATCAAACCACAATTACAGATTTTGTGGGTCCACTTACCAATATCACACCGAATGTATTCCTGGATCCCACAGCGCTAAGTGGTACTATTTTCTCTGATATGCAGGCTGCATGGGAAGACCCAAGCAACTCCCTTGCAGTCAACCTCCTTACAGGTGCACTGGATGCCAACGGCGATGGTAATGCTTTCCCTGAATGGATAGAAACCGTTATTGGCGCAGCTGCCGGTATACCGATGGGAACTGTTGTACCCACTGAGCTGGGAACATCTTCCATTTATGTAACCTATGTGAACCTGGGCGATGTTACTATCTATGGATCTGATTTTGGTGCCACCTACTATGTAAACGATGATTTCCGGGTAACATTCGGTTACTCCTGGGTGGACAAAGACAGCATTGCACTGGAAGGCGCTCAGTTGGGATATGTAGCATTGAATGCACCGCGCAACAAAGTGGGTGTGAAGCTGAGCTACGATATCAATAAAATCGATTTGAACGTAGGAGCCACTTTCCGCTGGCAGCAGGCATTCCCTGCCAATTCAGGAGCCTTTGTCGGTACTGTTGAATCTATCAATGATCTCGACCTTACCTTCAATTACACGCCCCGCTATCTGGACCAGACCATGTTCTCCTTCCTGGTATCCAACGTTTATAACAGAGAACAACAATACTTTGTGGGAGCACCGGTTATGGGTAGAACCATGCTCTTCAAGGCAACTAAAACATTCTAAATACCCTATCTAAAAGATAAAAGCCGGTCATTCGTGACCGGCTTTTTTTATGTACTTGCAGGAATAATACGCGAGTAAAAAATCGCTTTGCTTCCATTCATAGCGAGCAAATCCAATAACTCCGATACAATCTATTGCATATTATTACTCACGCCGCTTAGCTTCATCCCACAATGCATCCATTTCCTCCAGACTCATATCGTGCAACGACTTCCCTGACGCGGCTGCATTTTCTTCTATGAAGCTGAAACGCCTGATAAATTTTTTATTGGTCCGCTCCAGCGCCATTTCCGGATCGACATGTATGTACCTCGACAGATTGACAAGTGCAAAAAGCAGGTCTCCGAACTCATCTTCAATTTTGGTAGGGGAATCAGCCAACTGCAGTTGCTCCTTAAGTTCGCCCAGTTCTTCTTCTACCTTAGCCCATACCTGTTCGGTGGTATCCCACTGAAAGTTGACCTGACCGGCCTTATCCTGAATGCGATATGCTTTGATAAGTGCCGGCAGTGATGCGGGAACACCCTGCAATACAGAGTGCTTACCCTCTTTTAGTTTCAGCTGCTCCCAATTGCGCTTCACTTCCTCCTCATCTGTCACCTGAACATCCCCGTAAATATGGGGATGGCGGTGAATCAATTTCCGACACTGAGCGTCAAGGACATCTGCTACATCAAAAGCCTGCTTTTCTTCGCCTATTTTGCTGTAAAAAATCATGTGCAGCATCAAATCCCCCAACTCCTCCTTTACGCCATTTAAGTCCTGCTCGGCAATAGCATCAGCCAGTTCATAAGTTTCCTCTATGGTGAGATTCCGCAATGTTTCCATTGTCTGCTTCCGGTCCCAGGGACATTGCTCCCGCAATTCGTCCATAATATCCAGCAGACGACCAAACGCCTCCATTTTTTCTTGTCGGCTATTCATTGAACTTTAAATTTTTCAAACTGTTTGAATAATATAATTGACGTAAATTTGTAAAAATATTTTCGATGGACACGATGATATATGCCATTCTCCTGATCGGTGCTGCTTTCACGCTTTTCGCAGTCCGTATCATCTTTGTAAAAGACGGTGAATTCAAAGGCACCTGTGCTACCAATAATCCGATGCTGAAAAACGAAATCGGAGAATGCACCATGTGTGGTAAAAAAGCCGGAGAACCATGTGGCGACAACGCCGCCTGATCTTATTATTCTTTTCCTGCTTCGTTTAAATAAGGTTTCAATCCTTCAGAATACCAGCTCTTCAGCTGGTTGTTCTCATCGGCATACAAGAGGTAAGCCTCCAATCCTTCTGTTGCATTTACGAGCTCTTTAGCTTTTTCCAGTCCTAGAGCGAGACAAGCAGTAGCATAGGCATCTGCATAAATACCAAGGTCCGTTACAGTCGTGGTGCTTAGCAAGCTGTTCACAGCAGGAACTCCGTTGACAGCATCAATGGTATGCCCCAGTTTCCTTCCATCTACCACAATATATTTATTGTAGTTCCCACTGGTTGCCAGTGAACGATTGGCAAGCCGAATGGTGGAAGCAAGCTCATCCGATAACTCCTCCGGTATTCGAATACCAACTGACCAGGGCTTACCACTGCCATTAGCCCCTCTTGCCCTGATTTCTCCTCCTATTTCAACAATATAATTTTCCACCCCCTGTGCTTCCAGATAGTTTCCCAGGATATCGCAGGCAAAACCAGGTGCTATAGCATTGACATCCAGTCTGGACTGGGGTACTGACTTAAGAAGAAATTGCTGTTGCAGCGTGATGTTTTCATACCGCGAAATTTTCAGCAGTGAATCCAGCTCGGCAGAATCAGGTAATATTTGAAGGGACTGTGCTTTATCGTAAAAACCCCAGAAACTGATTAGCGGACCAAGGGCAGGATTAAACGCTCCTGAAGATGCCTGGTATACGGAATCCGTGGCCTGCATCAATTCCCTGAACCATTGCAGGCTCTCACCAATAAGGGCAATGCCGGTGTCACTCTGATTAAAGTAGCTGATAACAGAGCTGGAATCATAGGTACTGAAAACTTCGTTGAACACAAGCAATAAACTGTCTATTTGGGGTCCGAAGTTGCGCGCTTCCCGGTCTAGGTAAGTAATATTATAAGAGCTTCCCATGGTGGGACCACTCAACCGCACTTCGGCCGTCTGGTTGGAAGTGCAGGATACCAGAACTCCCAAAACTATGGCAAACAATAAACCGTTTTTCATGCTATTACCTTTCAAAAAAAACCCTCCGGTGCATCCGGAGGGTGATAATTCAATTATTTCCTGTCAGCTTCCAAAGTCATCGAAAGCAATATTTTCATTCGGTACACCCAGGTTATCTAGCATCTTCATGACTGCTGCCAGCATCTGAGGAGGACCACACAAATAGTATTCTATTTCTTCCGGCTCAGGGTGGCTCTTAAGATAGTTGTCCAATACTACCTGATGGATAAATCCGGTAGGTCCATCCCAGTTGTCTTCAGGCTGAGGATCAGATAAGGCAATATGATAACTGAAATTAGGAAAGTCCTTTTCAATTTTTCTGAAGTCCTCTGTATAGAATAATTCTCTGGATGAACGACCACCGTACCAGTAAGATACCTTCCTGTTGGTTTTCATCGTATGGAAGAGATGAAATACATGCGAACGCAATGGTGCCATACCCGCACCACCACCGATGTACACCATTTCCTTTTCGGTAGGTTTAATGAAGAACTCACCATAAGGACCTGAAATGGTTACCTTATCGCCTGGTTTTCGGGAGAATACATAAGAGGAACAAATTCCGGGATTAACATCCATGAACTGATTCTTAACCCTGTCCCATGGCGGTGAGGCAATACGAATATTCAGCATGACGATATTCCCTTCTGCAGGGTGGTTGGCCATCGAATATGCACGGAATATGGGCTCATCATTCTTCATCTTCAGGCTCCACATATTGTACTGATCCCACTCAGGCTTGAATTGCTCTTCCACATCAATATCCTTGAAGTCCACTTCAATAGCCGGTACATCAATCTGAATATAACCACCACTTTCAAAATGCAGCGTTTCACCGGGAGGCAATTTGACTACAAACTCCTTAATATAAGTGGCCACGTTATGGTTGGAAACCACTTCGCATTCCCATTTTTTAATGCCGAAAATTTCTTCAGGCACTTTAATTTGCATGTCGTTGCGCACTTTCACCTGACAAGCCAGTCGCCAGTTTTCCTGCACTTGCTTGCGGGTAAAATATCCTTCTTCTGTTGGAAGGATATCACCACCGCCCTCTACAATCTGACATTTACACATGGCGCAGGTTCCACCACCACCGCATGCGGAAGGAAGGTAGATGTTTTGCTGGCTCAAGGTTGTCAGCAGTGTGCCACCCGGTTTGATAACCACGGGATTCTGCTCATCACCGTTGATAACGATTTTCACATCACCGGCAGGAGTGAGTTTATTCTTCACGAACAGCAGCGATACTGTCAACAAAAGAATAACACCAGCGAAGACGCCAATACTGTAGATAATTACATTCGTATCGAGCAATAGAATCATATTGTTCATATTGGGGAAGATTACAATTTAATACCAATGAAACTCATAAAAGCCAGTCCCATCAAGCCGGTAATGATAAAGGCGATACCTAACCCGCGCAGTGGAGCAGGGATGTCAGCATACCTCAACTTTTCACGGATGGCCGCAATGGCAACAATGGCAAGGAAAAACCCGAAACCCGATCCTAAACCAAAAACAGAAGCTTCACCTAATTCGTATTCACGGGAATCCATGAACAGGCTACCTCCGAGAATGGCACAGTTCACTGTAATAAGCGGTAGGAAAATACCCAGGGCACTGTAGAGGGATGGAGAGAATTTCTCTACTACCATTTCCACCAGCTGCACCATTGCCGCAATTACCGATATATAAATAATGAGTTTCAGAAATGTTAAATCAGTTTGAAAGATTCCATTGGCGCTCAGCAACTTATTACTGATGATCCAGTTGATAGGCACAGTTATACCCAGCACGAATACAACAGCAGCGCCAAGGCCTACAGCAGTTTTTACTTTCTTGGAAATAGCCAGAAAAGAGCACATTCCCAGGAAGAAACTAAGCACCATATTCTCTATGAAAGATGCTTTGATAAATATGTTTACGTATTCCATTGTAGTTCTTTTGCAGTGGTTTGTCAGGAAATGTCTACAAGTTTCTTATTCATCGCTCTTTGGACCCAGATGATGATTCCAATAAGGAAAATGGCTGCTGCGGGAATCAGCATCAGACCATTGGGTTCATACCAGGATGGCAGCACCTTGTAGCCCATGATAGTTCCTTTACCAAATACTTCGCGGAACAATGCCACCGTAACCAGAATGGCACCATAGCCTACTCCGTTTCCTATACCATCTAAAAGGGACTGCCAGGGTTTGTTAGCCATGGCGAAAGCTTCCAGGCGACCCATGATGATACAGTTGGTGATGATCAGACCGATGTACACGGACATTTGCTTGTACACATCGTACTGAAACGCGTGCAATATCATTTCCACTATAGAAACCAGCGAGGCGATAACTACCAGCTGAACAATCATACGCACCCTGTTGGGTATGGTGTTGCGCAGCAGTGAAATAATGAGGTTGGCAAAGCCTGTAACCACCATCACCGCAATAGACATTACCAAAGCATTTTTCACGGCGACCGTTACTGCCAGTGCCGAGCAAATACCCAGGACCTGAACGGTAATAGGGTTGTTATCGTTGAAGGGGTCAGTCAACAACCTACGTTCCTTCTTGCCCAGAAGTTGTGTTGGCTGTTTTGCTGCTGTTTGTACTTCGCTCATTGCTGATTATTTAGAAGAAGTTTGAGTTTGTTGAGATTTGAAATAAGGCAGATAGTAACCTACGCCTCTGTACATCATTTCGTTAACACCGTCGCTTGTAATCGTAGCACCTGAAATGGCATCCACCTGATGTTCCTTATCCTTAACACCACCCTTCACCATAGAAACCGCTACGTATTCACCTTGTTCATTGTACAATTTAGTGCCTATATAAGGATCGTTGTATTGTTTGGGATTATCCTTGATCTCAGCACCAAGGCCCGGTGTTTCACCTTTGTGGTCCATAGCAATACCGGCAATGGTATTCATATCTGATTCGACTGCTACGTAACCCCAGATTTTATCCCAAAGACCGTTTCCGAAGATGGGGAGGATATATTTATTCGTGCCATCCTCGCCTGAATAAATAAACAACGGATGCAACTGCTCAGCTTCCGGCTTCTTGAACTCTGCTGCCATAGAAATAGAAGTAGCATCTATTCCTTCAACAGTATTGCCTTTGGCGTCAATTACAAGTCCCTTGATGGTTTTCTCATAAACCGCAGCAGCATCAGGTAGGTCAACAAGGCCCACAGAGCGAAGGATGTCTTTCTGTGTAGCCAGCTTTTCGTTGGCAGCCATTTTTGATTCCAGACTGCTGTGCACGAATGCCAGCACTACAGCCACCACTACTGTAAGTATGGCTGCATATACTATGGTATAAACGTTACTATTCCTATCCACGGGCTAAACGTCTTTTAATGTTAGATTGAATAATGTAATGATCGATAAGCGGTGCAAATACATTCATAAACAATATGGCCAGCATCACTCCTTCCGGATATGCAGGGTTCAACACCCTGATAACGATGGAGAGCACACCTACCAGAAAGCCATAGATGTATTTACCGGTAGTGGTTTGCGCTGCCGTAACAGGGTCCGTAGCCATGAAGACTGCTCCAAACGCCAGACCACCAGCAATTAGATGATAATATGCCGGAACGGAGAGGTGCGGATTGTTAAAGTCAAATGCAAGATCCATGGCATTTAAAAGAAGACCCATGACAAATGCACCAACGAAAACAGAAAGCATGATCCGCCAGCTGCCGACACCTGTCCATATTAATATGAGTGCTCCTATAAGTACTGCCAGTTTGGAGGTCTCTCCGATAGAACCGGGAATGAACCCAAGGAACATATCTATTGGTGCATATCCTACAGATTGATTAATAGTGGAGAAGCCCACCTGCTGCACTGCATCGAAACCTTGCTTGGCCCAGACACCCAGAACTGTGGCTCCGGAGTAAGCGTCGGGATTATCGGACATTCCCGCAATCCAAACCTGATCACCACTTATATAGGTAGGATAGGCGAAGAAGATGAATACCCTTGCGGTCAATGCCACATTCAGCACGTTCATACCTGTTCCACCAAAAGCTTCCTTCACAATTACAACTGAGAAAACAGTCGCCAATGCAACCATCCACAGAGGAATATCCGGGGGCATGATCAATGGAATCAACATCGCGCTGACCAGGAAACCCTCATTTACAGGATGACCACGGTATTGCGCAAATGCGAACTCGACACCGAGACCTACACCATAGGATACTACTACAATAGGCAGCACTTTTGATAAGCCGTAAAGAATTTTAGGTCCGAAGCCTTCCCAGAAGCCTGGATACATGCCATTGGCTACATAATGAAGGTGGCCTACATTGAAGATACCATTCAACAGACACGGTATCATGGCAATAACCACGATAAACATGGTGCGCTTCAAATCAATTGCATCCTTGATATGCGTACCCCGCTGAGTAGTTATTGGCGGCACAAATAAAAAGGTCTTAAAGGCATCGAATGTGGAGTGTAAACTCTGCAGCATTCCACCTTTCTTAAAGTTGGGTTCCAGCTCTTCCACCTGCTTCCAGAGGTTCTTCCCAACCGTGTCCCGTATAGGTTTAATAGGATCCATTCAAGCTAATTCTTTAATTGAGCGTTTAGGTATTATCCGTTTTGTTCATGCATATAATCGAGTCCTTCCCTGATAATGTCCATGACATTGATCTTGGAAGTACAAACAAATTCACAAAGAGCGAAGTCTTCTTCTGACACCTCATAGATGCCAAGCCCTTCCATCAGGTCGAAATCTTTCGCCATAATGGCTTTTATCAGGTGAACAGGGTAGATATCCATGGGCAACACTTGCTCGTATTGTCCGGAGACAACAAATGCACGTTCCTCTCCATGCGTACTGGTGGTTACACGATAACCTGCCGGAGCTTCATTGGCGTAAGCCCAATAAGCCATGGATTTGGTTGGTCTCGGGTAAGAAGGGAACAACCATCCAAGTAATTCAGGCTCATCACCTTCCAGGATAACGGTCACCTGCCTGTCGTAAAAACCAATGTGGCCTTTCTGCCCAATCGTTTTACCGGTCAGTACATTACCTGCAATAAACCGCACGTGGTTATCCTGCAGATTGTTTACTACCATCTGCTCTATGGAAGCACCCTGAAGGGTTTTATAATATTGTGGCTTAATCACTTCCGGACCTGTAAGCGCAACTGTTCTCACCGGACTGTAGATACCTTCCGTGAAAAGCACTGCCAGATTGGCTACATCTTCAGGATTAATGGTCCACACCACCTCTCCTTTATTAATAGGATCAATGTGGTGAATCTGAATACCTACATTTCCTGCAGGATGCGGACCCTGGAACCAGTGAACTTCTACTCCCTGTACCGTATTGAAAGCTGCAGCCGGTTTGCTTTTGGCATTCAGACTCAGGTGAATCTTACCTGAAGTGAGCTTACTCAATACCTGTATGCCAGCCTGAAAGTCGCTTTCTCTTCCCTGCATGATAAAATTGTAGTCCGGTCCTAATGGCGAGGAATCCCAACCTGTTATAAAGATAGCTTTGGGCGTATCATCAGGGTTGGCGGCAATATCGTAGGGACGCTGGCGCAGGAACAACCATGCACCGGATTCCAGCATTCTTTGCACAATTTCATCTCTCTGTAAACTGGCAACATCTTTCTTCTCCCAGCTTCTGCTGCGTATTTCGCTATCCGCTAGTATGATTACCTCCTCCACTGCGCGTTTGTCGCCCCGGCGAATTTCCACGACTTCTCCTGATACAGGTGAGCAGTAATGAATCCGCTCATCAGATTTGTCATAGAAAAGGGGATCTCCGGCTTTTACCTCGGTTTGCTCACTCACCATCAATTTGGGGATAGGCGATAACCCATTGAAATCTATGGGTTTAACGGAATAAGTTCTCGACGTAAAGCCTTCACTTAACTTACTGGCAGGGGCTCCTTGAATTTTAATATCGTACCCTTTATTCAGCCGGATTAATTTGCTCATCTGGGAAGCTGTTTTATAAACCGCACAAAGTTAAACTTTTCTATATGGAATTTGGTAGCCAAATCATTCTTAAATACACATCACTGTTAACAGCGCAATTTTGCTATTGTTTAATCGTATCAGAAGGAAAAAAGCAAGAGATATCAGCTGTTTCCATGAGATTGCTTTATTTTATGCTATGGCATCAAAAACGATGATTGAAAAAGGTTTTAGGGAATTCTTCCTTTTACTGATGTGCACGCTGCTGGGCTTACAGGGAGTAAATGGACAGAATTATAAAGATGAGCTATTCAGGATTACTCCTCCCTATCTGCAAACAGTGCAGCTCTTGCGGACTGATCTTGAGTTGTCTATTCCCATCATAAAACTTGGCAGCAGCGACCAGTTAATTCTGCGGTTCGATGATTTGAGAGGTGGCGTAAAGAATTACTCCTATACTTTTGAGTTATGCACCTATGACTGGAAACCCAGCGGCCTGATGGTGATGGAGTACATCGATGGCTTTGAAAGAAACTACATCGATAATTATGCATTCTCGTTTGGAACGACCCAGCGATATACCCACTACCATGTGAACTTTCCCAACAGCGATATTGATTTCAAGGTGTCCGGCAACTACCTGCTGCGTGTTTGGGAGGAAGGAAACGATACAGCTGCAGTAATCATGATACCCTTCTATATATGGGAAGACATAGCAGGTGTGCAGGAATCGGTAACCCGTTCCAACCTCTCTCAATTCAGAGATGCCTATCAAAGAGTCAACTTCACATGGGACGTTACCGATGCCAATACCACGAACCCGTACGATGAAATTAAAGTGGTGGCGATGCAAAATTACCGGTATGATAATGCCCGGTATGATCTGAAGCCAAGGATTATTTCGGGCAATAAACTGATTTACGATCAGACAGATTTATTGTTTGAGGCCGGAAAAGAATACAGGAGATTCGATACGCGCAGCTTAAGGGTACAGACAGATAGAATTATTAATATCGACCGAAACCAGGATGGTTATATGGTGTACATCAATGTGGATGAAAACAGAAGCTATAAACGGTATTTTTTCGAAAACGATATCAATGGCAGGTACCTTATTGCCGCAGAATTAACCAACGATGTAAACCTTCAGGCAGACTATGCGATGGTCCGTTTTTCCCTCGAGAGTCCCTACTGGATGAATAACGGAAACTACTATGTTTTAGGTACATTTAATAACTACACAACTTCGACTGCCAATCAAATGACCTATGATTTTGATCTCCAAATGTATACCTGTGATATCTACCTGAAACAAGGTTTCTACAATTATTTGTACGGATTTGTTGAAAACGGCACCGATTTGATAGATTTTGAACAGGCAGAAGGAAATTATTTTGAAGCCGTAAACGACTATTCCTTGTTCTGTTACCTGAGGGATAACATGCGTTTCAGTGACAGACTTATTGGATATAAAACTTTCTCATCTTTTCAAAGATAATTATATGATTAAAGATTATTTAATTTCACTTTCCAGGTATAATTTATGGGCTAATACAGCTATTGTAAATATGGTTAACAGTCAATCGTTTGATGCCGTTAATACACCTGTCACCAACAGTTTTGATACCATTGGAAAAACACTTTTTCATATCTGGGATGCGCAGGTAATCTGGTTAGAAAGATTGAAAGGAAGCCATCCTACCGATTGGCCAAGCAAGCAATATAATGCAGCATTGGCGGGCTTTGAGACGTATTTCATTCAACAATCTTCGGCAATGGTGGAACAGGTCATTGCATGGGAAAACACGTTCTACCAACAATCCACTTCCTATAAAAATTTAAAAGGCGAAACCTTTGAAACCAACAATGCAGATATACTGTTACACTGCTTCAATCATTCTACCTACCACCGAGGTCAAATTGTAACCTGCATGAGACAACTTGGAGCTGTAAATATCACCTCAACTGATTACATCACCTTCAAAAGAAATGATAATATTCCATATTAGTTTTACCAATACTTACATGTATAACGCTCATGCCCTTCCCAACCGTTGTATAGATAAATATCCAAGAGCGGATACATATCAACAAAAAAAAGTTCACATTGCTTTGGTTAATTGATTTTGTACTTAATTTTGCAATAACCAAAACAATATCAAATGGCAAAAACAACAAAAAAAGCTGCTCCTAAAAAAGCTGCTGCCAAGAAGGCCGCTCCTAAGAAAGCTGCCGCCAAAAAAGCTGCTCCTAAGAAAGCCGCTGCTAAGAAAGCTGCTCCTAAAAAAGCTGCCGCTAAGAAAGCCGCTCCTAAGA
>ERZ888423.542-NODE-542-length-37975-cov-12.251108_pt1 | contig 37975 bp, 32 predicted proteins | sample MGYA00520523_ERZ888423 | MGnify/ENA primary metagenome ERZ888423 (study PRJEB32303, sample SAMEA104408611) | aquatic metagenome | biome: Brackish water; feature: Pelagic; material: water | place: Baltic Sea | collected 2014-06-08T10:24:00 | depth 30,27 m ... | reverse complement strand
GAACGCTTTGGGAATCCCGAAAATGAGTCTGCCTCACCGCAGGCTGGTATTACATGAAGTGTAACGCGCGCGATTTCAGAATTGTCTTCTGCATCACAGTAACAGCCTGATTCCAAACCATAAACAGAAGGTTAGAGCTGATGCCTAGTAACGCATTTCTCCAATCGATCTGATTTTAACTACGTTCAAGGTATCGCCCGGGTTCAGTGTTGTCACGTCATTGTAGCCGACGTCACACATCCTTGGCTCCGGTAGCGCGCAAACATGGCCTGCGACGCGATTACGGGCAGCGCCGCTGTTTGGGCCGATGTTGCCCAAGGGCGCCCGGCCGGGGCATTCTTCGCGTAGTCGAAGCGGGAGGCGCTCAATGCGGATAGCAAAAATCGATGCGACATGGCTCCGGGCGCCGATCCCGGCCGAACGGCAGCATGTGTCCGATTTCAGGCGGATGACGTCCTTCGACACGACCCTGGTCCGGGTCGAGACCGAAAACGGACTGGTCGGCTACGGCGAGGCGAAAGCCGCCGTCGGCAGCCAGGCCAACTGCGCGGCCCTGGTCGCGCTGATCGAACGGGAGCTTGCGCCGCTGCTGATCGGCGAGGACGCCCGCCAGATCTCCCGCATCTGGGACATCTGCTACAACGGCAGCCGCGCCCATTTCGCCATCGACCGGGGCCACGGCTTTCCCGTGATGGGCCGGCGCGGGCTGACGGTCGCGGCCTTGGGCGGCATCGATATCGCGCTCTGGGATATCGCGGGCAAGGCGCTCGACGCGCCGCTACACCGGCTTCTGGGCGGCAAGCGGAAGGACCGGTTTCCGGCCTATGCATCGGGCGGCTGGAAGCCGACGGCGGAGATCGGCGCGGAATTGCAAAGCTTCATCGACCGGGGCAATTTCAAGGCGGTCAAGATGCGCGTCGGCAGCCAGGACGGAACCGTGCGCCATTCGATCGAGCGCGTGCATGCGGCGCGCGACGCCCTCGGCCCCGATATCGACATCATGTGCGACGCCCACGGCACCTGGACGGTCGCGGAAGCCAAGCGCTTCACCAATGGCGTCGCCGATGTGGGCGTCGCCTGGTTCGAGGAGCCGGTGACCGGCGACGACAAGCGCGGCATGGCGGAAGTCCGCGCCATGACCGATATCCCGATCGCCGCCGGCGAGAGCGAGTTCACCCGCTTCGATTTCCGCGACATCGTCGAAGTCCGCGCCGCCGACATTCTGCAGCCGGACCTGGCGATCGCAGGCGGCGTCACGGAAGCGGTCCGCATCGGCGCGCTGGCGTCCGCCTGGGGCCTCGGGTTCGCGCCGCATCTCTGGACGGGCGCGCTTGGGTTCGCGGCCGGCCTGCATGTCCTGGCTTCGTCGACATCGGGCTTCATCGTCGAATACAGCCTTGGCCATAATCCCTTGCTGCACGATCTGGTCGAGGAGGATTTCCCTGTGGTCGACGGTCAGGTAGAAATCCCCGAGAGGCCGGGGCTCGGCGTCACCATCGATCAGGACTTTGTCCGGGAGATCGCGCAGCCGAAATAGGCACGGCCGATCCCCGCAATCAGAACGGAGAGACTTTTCCCCCATGTACATCAACGGCGAATGGCGCGCGGCGAAATCCGGCAAGCGTTTCGACAGTTTGAACCCGGCGACCGGCGACGTGATCGACAGCGTGCCCGATGGCGGCGCCGGCGATGCGCTGGACGCCATCGCCGCCGCCGATGCGGCCTTCGCCGGTTGGGCGGGCAGGACTGCCTATGAACGGTCCGCCATTCTCTACAAGGCCTGGAGCTTGATGATCGAGCGGAAGGCCGAACTCGCCAAGCTGATGACCACGGAGCAGGGCAAGCCGCTGCGCGCGGCCGAAAACGAAACCCAATATGCCGCCGACTTCCTGCTCTGGTACGCGGAGGAAGCCAAGCGCGTCTACGGCGAGACGATCCCGGGGCCGCGCGGCGACCAGCGCTTCATCATCTTCAAGGCGCCCGTCGGCGTCGTCGCGGCGGTCACGCCCTGGAATTATCCGATCTCGATGCTGACGCGGAAGCTGGCGCCGGCGCTTGCGGCCGGGTGTACGGTCGTGCTGAAACCGGCCGAGGCGACGTCGCTCTGCGCCATTGCCGTATTCAAGATCCTGGAAGAAGCGGGCGTGCCGAAGGGCGTCGTCAATCTGGTGACCGCGCTCGACCCGAAGCCCATCGGCGACGTATTCACCAGCGATCCCCGGGTGCGGAAAATCACCTTCACCGGGTCGACGGCCGTCGGCAAGCTGCTGGCCGGCAAGGCCGGTCAGAACCTCAAGCGGATATCGATGGAGCTTGGCGGCCATGCGCCCTTCATCGTCTGGCAGGATGCCGACCCGACCCATGCCGCCAAGGGCGCCAGCCTCGTCAAGTTCCTGAACACAGGGCAGGCCTGCATCAGCCCGAACCGGATGTTCGTCCACAAGGACGCGGCCGCCGCGTTCACGGAAGAGCTGACAGGCAGGGTCGAGAAGCTCCGCGCCGGCAATGGCCTGGAGAAAGGCGTCGGCATCGGCCCGCTGGTCAATGAAGCCGCCGTCGCCAAGGTCGAGCGGCAGGTCGAAGACGCCCGCGCCAAGGGCGCGCGGGTCATGTGCGGCGGCCATCGGCTGTTGGATAACGGCCTCGACCGCGGCCATTTCTACGCGGCGACCGTGCTCGCCGACGTCACGCCCGACATGCTGATCTACCGGGAGGAAACCTTCGGCCCCGTGGCGGCGATCGTGCCGTTCGATGACGATGACGACGTGATGGCGATGGCGAACGACACGGCCTACGGCCTCGCGGCCTATGTCTATACCAACAATCTCGCGAAGGCGCTCCGCACCGTCGAGGGCCTGGATTTTGCGATCATCGGGGTGAATGACATCAACCCGACTTCGGCCGCCGCGCCCTTCGGCGGCATGAAGTCCTCCGGCCTCGGCCGCGAGGGCGGACACGAGGGCATCGAGGAATATCTGGAGTCGAAAACCGCCGGCTTCTCGATTTGAACAGGGAGGGTTCGCCTTGCGTGCGCATATACATCGGATAACACTTGCGGCCGCCTTCGTGGCGGCTGGCGGCGCGGCGGCGCCGGGTTATGCCCAAACCGTCGGGCAGGATGTCGCGACCGCGACGGTCGCGGCGAATGTCGTGGAGTTCAGCCTGCCGACTTTGCCGCCCAGACGGGTCGCCGTCGATGACCGCGTCCAGTTCGGCGGCCAGGTCCGCACCGGAGCGCTCAGCGCGAACGTCAACCGGTTTGACGACGGCACGATGATCAACATCGGCGCGAACGCCGCTGTCGGGATCGATCGCTTCGTCTATGCGCCGGCGTCCGGTACGGGCGAGATGACGGTGAACCTGGCGCGCGGCGCCATGCGGTTCGTGACGGGCAAGATGCAAGCGAAAAGCTATGGCGTCCGCACGCCGTTCGCGATTATCGGCGTGCGCGGCACAGTCTTCGTCCTGGGCCATGACGCGGCGGGCGGTTCGACGGTCGTCGTCGAAACGGGGTCTGTGACGTTCGCCAATACGGCCGGCGCCGCGGTCGTGGTTCCGGCCGGCTTCGCCTCGACGATATCCGGGCCGAACGATCCGCCAAGCCCGCCAGCGCCGGCGTCGCCGGCCCAGCAAGCGGTCGTCGCGGCTTTAAACGTCGCTTTGGCGACAGTCGCGCCCCCGGCGCTCACGATGCCGACGACGGCGCAAGCAATCGCCGGCAACGCCGCCGCGGCGGCGGCGGCGAGCGCTGCCGCGCCCGCCATGTCAACTACCGCCGACTTCGGCGGCGACGGAGACTACTGATGCGAATGACCATTCCTGTGCTGATGATCCTTGGACTGCTGGCGGCCACGGGCTGCCAGACGACATCCGACAGCGGCGCGCCTGCCGCAACGAGCGGCGCGCAGCCGGCGGCCGCCCCGCAGGCGTTTCGAGGGTCCTATACATCCCATGACCGGGTTTTCGCTTTGCCTCCGGGCGAGTGGCGGCTTGTCAAAACCCGGACGGACACCACGAATTCCGATCACGCAGCCCCGGAAACCTTCTCCGTGCTCGTCAGCGTGACGGGGCAAGTGATCGATCGCGTCGCGGTCGTCTATGTGCAGCGGAAATATCGCTATCAGGACCGTTGGAGCCAATACAAAGGCTGCCTGACGACGGAAAATCCCCGCGTCTATAGCGCGGAGGTGCGGGAAAACACAGGCGATCGGTACAATTTCACCAGCAATACCCGGGTCGATTGCTGGCATGTGCGCAGTTTCAGCATGGGCCTCAAGGGCGATGCCCATTGGACGGTCGAGGCGCTGAACGCCTATGCAAAAGCCAACGGCCTGTATCTGGCCCCGACGATGGTCGGCGCGCGGTTTGCGCAGAAGCCGCTCTATGACCGGCGCGACTATGTGGAGTTTCTTTGGAACGCGGATCTGCTCCTGGGCGCGCCGGACGGCAAACCCTGGCCGCCGGAAGCTTTCCTCCGGGAGACGGTGAAATCCGATCCCGCGAAGACAGCGGTTATGGAAGGCGTCAAAGCCTGGGCGGCTGACTGGCGCGCCCGCCATCCGATCGCGTCGCCCGAACGCCCGACTTCCTGATCGGTCAATCTCAATCGCAGACGCGCCGGTCGGAATGGCCTTTCCGCCTGGGAGCGGGCTGATCCGGGGGCGCAAGGGCATGTTCTACGGCTGGCGTGTTGTCGGGGTCTGCTTTGTCGCGGCGGTTTTTACCTGGGGCCTTGGGGTCTTTGGCGGCAGCGTCTACCTGAAGGAAATCGGCGACGGCCATGGCTGGCCGACGGCGCTTGTCGCCTCGGCGCTGACTGTCTTCTACCTGACGAACGCGGTCTGCCTGCCGGCCATCGGCGCGGCGATCGACCGTTGGGGGCCGCGGCCGGTGATCCTGTTCGGCGTGATGATGCTGGCGCTCGGCGTCGCCGGCGTCGGGCGCTTGACTGCGCTCTGGCAATTGTATGCCGCGTTCATCTGCATGGGCGTCGGCTATGGCACGATGTCGGTGACGGGGCTGAGCGCCACGGTCGCGCCCTGGTTCGAACGGCATCAGGGCCGCAGCATTGCGCTCGCGCTGACCGGCGCGAGCTTCGGCGCGATGCTGGGCGTGCCGGCGCTCGTCCTGGCGATCGGCTGGCTGGGCTTCGCCGACGCGACGCTCTGGGCGGCTTTGACGATGGTCGCGGTCCTGCTGCCGATGACGGCGGTCGTATTGCGGCATCGTCGGCCGGCGGCGCTTGGACTGGAACGGGACGGGGCGCCGGCGGGGAGTCCTGATGTCGCGGCGGCCGCCGCGCCGGCGGCCAGGGGGTCCGCGCGCGGGGCGGCGCTCAGAAGTTATGCGCTCTGGAGCGTGGCGCTTGGGTTCGCGATCGGGTTGTTGGCCCAGGTCGGGTTTCTGACGCACCATTATGTGATCGCGGCGCCGATGCTCGGCCCGCAAGGCGCGGGTTTTCTGGTCGGCGCGACCGGGCTTGCGGGGCTGCTTGGCCGGTTGGCGCTCGCGCGCGCCATCGACCGGGTCGATCCCCGGCGCTACACGATCGGCGTCTTCGCCGTTCAGGCTGTCGTCCTCGTGGCGTTCGCCCTTTGGCCGACGCCGCAGGCGCTTGTGCCGATCAGCTTGATCTATGGCTTCTGCCTTGGCCAGATCACGACGCTGTCGCCGATTGTCGTGCGCCGGGAGTTCGGCGCGGACGCATTCGGCGCGATCTATGGGGTCGCCGGTACGGCGATCCAGTTCTGTTCGGCGTTCGGGCCGGTGTTCTACGGCGTGCTCGCCGGCCAGTTCGGCGGCTATGGTCCGGTGCTGGCCGTCGGCGCGGCATGCAAGGCGGCGGCGGTGCTGGCCCTGCTCTCAGGCGCGGGGGCCAAACGGCGGCGAAGAGGGTAGGAGGTCGGTAACCTCACGTTAACCATGGCGGCCGGATGTATACCTTCGCGAAACCTTTTTGCCGCGGGAGCAAGCTGGTGTTGAACCAGGTAATCGTTATCGCAGCAGCGATCATCTACGGCGCGCTGATCCTCGGGGCAGATCTGCTCCTGGATACGGGCGACGTGATCGCGATCGCTTATCTCGGCATGGCGTTTCCCTGTCTCTGGCTGACCTGGGCGCCGGGCCCGATCCTGTGCGCCTTCGTCGGCGCCGCCTTCGTCGCCATCGGCGGCGCGTTCGGCATGGACGATCTGTCCGACGTGGCCCTGGTGCTTGCGGCGCGCGGCGGGTCCGTGGTGGCGCTGCTCGGCGCCGGGCTTCTGGCCGCTGGCCGCATCAAGGCGGATCAGGCGCTGCATCTCGCCATTGAACGCTTCACCGATGTGCTTGAGGTCAGCGCCGACTGGATCTGGGAAACCGACATCGAGCATCGCTACACGTTCCTCTCCCGCCGGGCCTATGAGTTGACGGGTTTCGACGAACAGGATCTGATCGGGTCGCGCCGCACGGACCTTCTGCGCAAGCATCAGGTCGGCGGCGATATCAGCGGGCACATGGCGGATCTGATCGCCCGCCGGGCATTTCACGCTTTCTCCTATTGGGTCAATGCGCCGAACGGCCGGCGATGCTTTTCCTTGAGCGGCAAGCCGCTATACGACCGGAAGGGCCGCTTCATCGGCTATCGCGGCGCCGGCCAGGACGTGACCGAGCGGGCGCTGATCGCCGAACAGCTTGAACGGGCGTCGAAGGCGGCGGAAGCGGCGAACATGGCGAAGTCGGAGTTCCTGTCGACCATGAGCCATGAGCTGCGGACGCCGCTCAACGCCATCATCGGATTTTCCGAGGTGATCGCCGACGAACTGTTCGGGCGCATCGCCAATCGGAAATATGTCGAGTACGCCCGGGATATTCAGTCCAGCGGCCGGCATCTCCTCGACATGATCAACGACATTCTCGACATCAGCCGGATCGAATCCTGCCAGCTGGAACTGGCGGAGGAGCCGGTTTCGCTGGCCGATGTGGTCGACCAGGCCGTGCTGATGATGGAGGAGCGCGTCGAGCGCGCGGGCGTCGTCTTGTCGGTCGATGTCGAACCCGGCCTGCAGAACGCGATCGGCGACGAACGCGCCTTGACGCAGGTTCTGCTGAACCTGCTCTCGAACGCGGTCAAGTTCACGCCAAGCGGCGGCGCGGTGACGGTCAGCCTGGGCCGGGGAGACCGGGGCGGCGTCCGTCTGGTCGTCCAGGATACCGGCGTCGGCATCCCGGCCGGCGAGATTTCGAAGCTGATGCAGCCCTTCTCCCAGGCGAAGAACCAGCATGCCGCGCGCGAAAGCGGCACGGGCCTCGGGCTCTATCTCGTCAAGCGCCTGATCGAGGGCCAGCACGGCGCCTTCGCCCTCGAGAGCGAAGAGGGCAAGGGCGTCCGGGCGACGGTGACGCTGCCCGGACAAGCCATCAAGGTCGCCGCCTGACCCGTCAGAGCCTCAGTAGCTTTTCGGCAGCCCAAGCTCCCGTTCGCCGATATAGGACAGCACCAGCTCGCGGCTGATCGGCGCGATCCGCGCGATCATGATTTCCCGGAACAGCCGCTCGACGTGGAACTCCTTGGCGTAGCCCATGCCGCCATGGGTCAGCACGGCGCGTTCGCAAGCTTCGAAGCCGACCTCGGCCGCCAGATACTTGGCCGCGTTCGCCTCGCCGCCGCAGGGCTCCTTCGAATCGTAGAGCCATGCCGCCTTGTAGGTCAGCAGCCGCGCCGCCTCCAGCTTCGCCCAGCTATCCGCAAGCGGATGCTGGATGCCCTGGTTCTGGCCGATCGGCCGACCGAAAACGACGCGCTCGCGGGCATAGTCGGCGGCGCGCTTCAAGGCGACCCGGCCGATGCCTATGGCCTCGGCCGCGATCAGGCAGCGCTCCGGGTTCAGGCCGTCGAGCAGATAATAGAAGCCGCGGCCTTCCTCGCCGATCCGATCTTCCTCCCGCACTTCCAGCCCGTCGATAAAAAGCGCGTTGGTGTCGACGCACTTCCGGCCCATCTTAGCGATCTCGCGGGCTTCGATCTTGTTGCGGTCCAGATCGGTGTAGAACAAGCTGATGCCGTCAAAATTCCGCTTGCATTGATCCTTCGGCGTCGTCCGGGCGAGCAGCAGGATCTTGTCGGCGCGCTGGGCGGTCGTCGTCCACATCTTCTGGCCGTGGACGATGTAGCCGGTCTTGGTCCTCTCGGCCTTCGTGGTGATCGCGGCGGTGTTCAGGCCGGCATTGGGCTCAGTCACGCCGAAGCAGGTTTTTTCCTTGCCGGCGATCAGGGGCGGCAGGAAGCGATCCTTCTGTTCCTTGGTGCCGTGCTTCACCAGCGGATGCGGCCCGAAGATGTTTATGTGGACCGCCGATGCGCCCGAAAGGCCGGCGCCGGATTCGGCGATCGCCTCCATCAGGACGCAGCCTTCGGAAATCCCGAGCGCCGAGCCGCCGTATTCCTCCGGCATGGCGATGCCGAGCCAGCCATCCTTGGCGAGCGCCTGATAGAAGTCCTCCGGGTACTCGCCGGTGTTGTCGCGGTCCAGCCAGTAGTCCGGCCCGTAATTCTCGCAGAGTTTCCAGATGGCGTCGCGAATCTGCTGTTGCTGCTCGGTAAAACGGAAATCCATGCGGAGGGCCTTTTGGTTTCGGAATTCAGCCGGATTCAGCCGCACCTTGGCTCGGAAGGCAAGGGCGGGCTCTTGCGCCGCGATCAGGTCCCCGTAACATTCCGGGCGAACCGAAACTCTGGCGCGAAGGATCGAAGCGATGCGGCTTGGAATGCTCTTGAAATATGACGGCTCTCAAGGCGGTCCCGACATGACGAAAGTGCTTGAGGCGGAGCGGCTCGGCTTCGACTCCGTCTGGTCCGGCGAAAGCTGGGGTGTCGATACCGTGACGCCGCTGACCTGGGTGCTGGCGCAAACCACCAAGCTGAAGGCGGGCGCGGGGATCATGCAGATGTCGGCGCGCACGCCCGCCTGCGCCGCGATGACCATGATGACCCTGAACGCCATGTCCGGCGGCCGCTTCATGATGGGCATCGGCCCCTCCGGCCCTCAGGTCATCGAAGGTTGGCACGGGCAGGCTTTCGGCAAGCCCCTGCTGCGCACCCGGGAATATATCGCGATCCTCCGCAAGATCCTGGCGCGCGAGGAACCCCTGATGTTCGAGGGCGAGCACTACCAGATCCCCTATGCCGGGCCGGACGCGACGGGCCTCGGCAAGCCGCTCAAGAGCATCCTGCACGGCGATCCGAAACAGCCGATCTACACAGCTTCATTCTCCCCTGCCGGCCTCAGGACCGCGGGCGAGGTCGCGGACGGCACGCTCCCGATTTACATGTCGCCGGAACAGACCGATCTGATCACCAGCCATGTCGAGGACGGCTTCGCGAAAGCCGGCGCCGGCCGCACGCTCGCGGATTTCGATATCGCGCCCTATGTCCGGGTCGCCATGGGCGACGACCTCCAGGCCTGCCGGGACAAGATCAAGCCGGAACTGGCGCTCTATATCGGCGGCATGGGCGCGCGGGAGAAGAATTTCTATAACGACTACGCCAAGCGCCTTGGCTATGCCGACGCCGCCCGCGACATCCAGGACAAGTTCCTGGGCGGCCGCCGCAAGGACGCCGCCGCTGCCGTGCCGGACGCCCTGGTCGACGAACTGTGCCTCGTCGGCCCGGCCGACCGGATCAAGGACCGGGTCCAGGTCTGGAAGGCGGCGTCGAAGTCGAACGCCGTCGGCGCAATGCTGCTCGGCGGCGCCTCCGTCGAGGCCATGCGGGTGATCGCGGAGGCCGCGGCCTAGATCAACCCCGCTTTTGGCGGAATCGCCAAAAGCGGGATAAGTTGATCGCTATCAATAAGATAGAGCATGGACCGCGCGTCTACTTGGACGCGCCATGCTCTAGATCGAGCGGACCGCGACCGGCCTGGCGGCGTCGGATTGGCTTTTGTGTTGTTATGATATAACACTATAGCGATCGCCCGATATGACAGGCAGGTTCGCTTGCGCCCCATTGTTTCCGCGCTCCTGGCAGCGTTTGTTCTCGCAGCCGCCAGCGCGGTTCATGCCGCGCCGGCGGTCGTCGCCTCGATTGCGCCGGTGCACAGCATCGTCGCGCGCGTCATGGCGGGCGTCGGAACCCCCAGGCTGCTGACGCCGCCCGGCGCTTCGCCCCATGCCTTCGCCCTCCGCCCGTCGGATGCGCAGGCGCTGGCGGGCGCGGCTGCGGTCTTCTGGGTCGGGCCGGGGCTTGAGGCGTTCCTGGAACGGCCGCTGCGGACGGTCGGCTTCGACGCCCGCATCGTCGCGCTGATCCATAGTCCGGGCCTCATGCTCTATCCCTATCGGGAAGGCGGGGCCTGGGCGGCGGCGGGCCATGGCGGCCATGGGCGGGAACACGGGCGCGAACTCGGCGCGCCCCATGACGACGACCACCGCCATGCAGGCGACGACGCCCATATCTGGCTCGATCCGCTGAATGCGGCCCGGATGGCGGCGGCCGTCGCCGCGGCGATGGCGGAAGCGGATCCCGGCAACGCCGCGCGCTATGCAGCGAACGCCGCGGCGTTTCAGGATGAGATGCAGGCCCTTGTGGCCGAGATCGACGCGGTCCTGGCGCCCGTCCGGACCCAGCCGTTGATCATGTTCCATGACGCCTATCAGTATTTCGAACGGCGCTTCGGCTTGAACGCGGTCGGGTCCGTCGCGATCAGCCCGGAAGCGCTGCCAAGCGCCCGCCGCATGCTGGACGTGCGCGCCCGCCTGCGCGCAAGCCAGGCGGCCTGCGTCTTCATCGAGCCGCAGTTCGACCGCAAGCTGGCGGATGTCGCGGTCGAGGGCAGCGGCGCCAGGATCGCCGCGCTTGACCCGCTGGGGGCCGAGCTGCCGCCGGGGGCAGACCTCTACCCGGCGCTGATGCGGGCTCTCGCGGCGGCTGTCAGGGCCTGCGCTGGCCCCGCCTGACTCACGGTCGCCCTTTGGCGTCGATCTCGCTCTGCGGCTCTGCCCAGAGCGGCGGCCGCTTTTCCTGAAAGGCCCGGATGCCTTCCGCCGCTTCGGGGCTTGCGAGCAGCCGGGATATCGTGGCGGCCGCATCGTCGAGCGCGATCTCCTGGGGCGCGGTCGCGATCAGCCGGATCAGGCGCTTGATTTCGCCGACCGCCGCTGGCTCCGCCCAGGCGAGGTCCTGGAGCGCGGCCCTGAGCAGGGCTTCCAGGGCGTCGTCCGTGCGCGCGAGATCGTGCACGACGCCGATCCGCTGCGCCTCGACCCCGTCGATGACCCGGGCGGAGACCGCCAGACGGAACGCCTGACCCTGGCCGATGCGCTTGACCACGGTCGGCAGAATCTGGCTCGGGATGAAGCCGGCGCGCGATTCGGGCATGCCGAATTTCGCCGTGTCCCGCGCGATCACCAAATCTGAGGCGCAGGCCATGCCCAGCCCGCCGCCGACGCAGGCGCCTTCGACGACCGCGACGACAGCCTGGGGCAGGGCTTCCAATGCCCGGAGCGCCTCACCCATGCGCCGGTACGCCCCGGCGACTGGGTCGGGACCGGTTTCGTCAGGCGGGGCCAGCATGTGGCCGAGATCGCCGCCAGCGCAGAAGTGGCCGCCGGCGCCGCGCAGGACCAGCACGCGAAGGCTGCGGTCCCGAGCGATCGCCTGGAAGGCGGAAGTCAGGTCCCGCATCATCTGGAAGGTGATGGCGTTCCGGCGTTCGGGCCGGTTCAGCGTCAGGCGCAGAACGGCGCCTTCCCGCTCCAGCGCAAGCGTCTCGAAGGTCATGCGGCGACGACCGTCACAGGCGCCGGCGCCGGCATGCGGGCGCGCGCCAGGCCCTTGATGAACAGGATCAGGGCGATATTGACCAGATTGAACGCGACGCCGACTGCGAACGCCGTCGGATAGTTCAGCGTCACGTCATAGACGATGCCGCCGATCAACCCGCCGCCGCCCATGCCGATATAGCCGAAGAAATAGACGATGCCGGTCCGCTTCTGCGCATCCTGGGCCGGGAACAGTTCCCGGACCGCGAGGCCATATGCCGGAACGATGCCGCCGAACACCAGGCCGAACAGGGCCGAGATCAGAAAGAGCTGGTCGCGGCCGTCGAAGAAGATGAACAGCGACAGGGCCGCCGCCTGCATCGACGCGCCGACAAGGATGGTGTTCAAGCCGCCGATCCGGTCGGAGATCAGGCCGAAGCCCAGGCGGCTGACGCCGGAGCAGATCAGCAACAGCGACGCGATCTTCGCGCCGGTCGCGGTGCCGTAGCCCAGCGTCGAGCAATAGGCGACCATCTGGGCGACCGGCATCGACATGGCGACGCAACAGCCGATGATGGCGACGCCGAGCAGCAAGCTCAACAGGTTCGGGTTGATGTCGGGCGTCGTGCGCACGGGCGGCGGGCCGCCGGCCAGCGCCGCCGTGCGGATGCGCTGCAATTCCGGCGCCGGTCGACGGTGGACGAAGCTCAACGGCACGATGCAGGCGGCGGCGAACAGCCCGTAGCCGACATAGACGATCCGCCAGCCATACTCGACCAGCAATGGCTCGAACGTCACATTCCAGATGCCGCCGGCGACCGTTTGACCGCAGGCGACGACGGCGATGGCGAGGCCGCGATTGCGGTCGAACCACAGCGTGACATTGGCGATCAGGGGCGAGAAGCCGGTGCCCATGCCCAGCATGCCGATGAAGATAAAGGCCGGGATCAGGAGCCCCTGCAAGCTGTCGGCGAGGGCGACGAGGATGCAGCCGACGACGATCGAGGTCGCGGCGACGCTCAGCGCCGCCTGCACGCCCATCCGGCCGGCATAATAGCCCATGACGATGCCGCCGACGCCGGCCCCAAGCGTCGTCGCGGAATAGACCGAGGTCGCGGCGGAGCGGGACCAGCCCATATCCGCCTCGAAAAACGGGACGGAAACGATGGCCAGATAGTTGGCCCCCATCGCGAGCGCAAGCGTCGCGAGCGAGGCCACGGCCACAAGCCAGCTATAGCCGCTCTCCACGGAAAGCGACTTGTCGATACGATTTTGCATGGGCGCCAAAACGGTTCTGGAAGCGATTCTTGCTCCAGCCTAGATCAAACCGCGCTTCGGCGGAAACGCCTATCGGCAGGCGATTTGAATGCCCCGTTCGGCGCTGTCGCACATATGGAGCAAGCAGCGCGACGGCTGCTTGCTCCACGTAGCGATATCAGTGCGCGACGACGCCGGCGGCGGCAGTTTCCTTCTGCTTTTGGGCCTCGGCTTCGGCGGCAGCTTCGGCTTCGGTCCATTCGATCGGGGTCGGGATGCGAGTCAGGGCTCGCTCCAGCACCTGGTCGACGGTGTCGACCGGCACGATCTGCAGGGCCTTCTTCACATTGTCCGGAATATCTGCAAGGTCTTTTTCGTTGTCCTTTGGGATGATCACGGTCTTCAGGCCGCCGCGGAGCGCCGCCAGCAGCTTTTCCTTCAGGCCGCCGATCGGCAGCACCCGGCCGCGAAGCGTGATCTCGCCCGTCATCGCCACGTCCGCCCGGATCGGAATCCCGGTCAGCGCGGAGATGATCGACGTGCACATGGCGACGCCGGCGGACGGGCCGTCTTTCGGCGTCGCGCCTTCGGGCACGTGGACATGGATATCCAGCTTCGTGAAGTCGGCCGGCTTGACGCCGTAGCGCAGCAGGCGCGAGCGCAGGAAGCTGCGCGCCGCCTGAACCGATTCCTGCATCACGTCGCCGAGCTTGCCGGTATGGGTCACGTTGCCCTTGCCCGGCATCACCACGGATTCGATCGACAGGAGCTCCCCGCCGACTTCCGTCCAGGCGAGGCCGGTCACGACGCCGACCAGGTCTTCCTCTTCGGCCTTGCCGTAACGGAACTTCCGGATGCCTGCATACTTGTCGAGATTGCGGCGGGTGACCTTGATGCCGTCCTTGGCGTCGCCGACGATTTCGCGCACGGCCTTCCGGGTCAGGTTGGCGATCTCGCGCTCCAGGTTCCGGACGCCGGCTTCACGGGTGTAGTAGCGCACCAGATCTTTCAGGGCGTCGTCGGTGATCGACCACTCGCCGTCCTTCAAGCCGTTGTTCTTCATCTGCTTCGTGATCAGATGGCGCTTCGCGATCTCAACCTTCTCATCCTCGGTGTAGCCGGGGATGCGGATGATCTCCATGCGGTCCAGCAGCGGACGCGGCATGTTGAGCGAATTCGCCGTCGTCACGAACATCACGTCGGAAAGGTCGTAATCGACCTCCAGATAGTGATCGGCGAAGGTGCTGTTCTGCTCCGGGTCCAGCACTTCCAGCAGGGCGGAGGAGGGGTCGCCGCGCCAGTCGTTGCCGAGCTTGTCGATCTCGTCGAGCAGGAAGAGCGGGTTGGAGCTCTTCGCCTTCTTCATGCCCTGGATGACCTTGCCAGGCATCGAGCCGATATACGTCCGCCGATGGCCGCGGATTTCCGCTTCGTCGCGAACGCCGCCGAGCGACATGCGCACGAACGTCCGGCCGGTCGCCCGGGCGATCGAGCGGCCGAGGGAGGTCTTGCCGACGCCGGGCGGGCCGACGAGGCAGAGGATCGGGCCCTTGACCTTGCGGGTCCGGGTCTGCACCGCGAGATATTCGAGGATGCGTTCCTTGACCTTGCCGAGGCCGTAGTGATCTTCGTCCAGCACCGCTTCGGCGCCGTTGAGGTCCCGTTTGACGCGGGACGGCTTTTTCCACGGGATCGAGGCGATCCAATCCAGATAGTTCCGGACGACCGTCGCTTCGGCTGACATCGGGCTCATGTTGCGGAGCTTCTTGATCTCCGCCTGAACCTTTTCCTTGGCTTCGGCCGAAAGCTTCAGCTTGCCCAGGCGCTCTTCGAGCTCGGCGGTTTCGTCCTTGCCGTCCTCGCCGTCGCCCAGCTCGCGCTGGATCGCCTTCATCTGTTCGTTCAGATAGTACTCGCGCTGGGTGCGCTCCATCTGGCGCTTGACCCGGCCGCGGATACGCTTTTCGACCTCAAGCACGTCGATCTCGCCTTCCATCAGGGCGAAGACCCGCTCCAGCCGCGCCTTGGCGCTGACCGTTTCGAGCAGATCCTGCTTTTCCGGAATCTTGAGGGCGAGATGCGCGGCGATCGTGTCGGCAAGCTTCGACGGCTCGTCGATCTGATTGACCGAGACCAGAACTTCGGGCGGAATTTTCTTGTTGAGCTTCACATAGCTTTCGAACTGGGCGATGACCGTGCGGGCCAGCGCCTTCAACTCGGGCGTCGCTTCCTCGCCGCCGTCGCCCAGAAGCTCGGCCTCGGCTTCGACATATTCGCCCTGGTCGGTATAGTTCGAGATCCGCGCCCGCTCGCCGCCTTCGACCAGCACCTTCACGGTGCCGTCGGGCAGCTTCAGGAGCTGCAGGATCGAGCCGACGGTGCCGACCGTGTAGATGTCGCTGGCGGCCGGATCGTCGACGCCGGCGTCAAGCTGGGCTGTCAGCAGGATGCGGCCGTCGCCGGTCGTGACTTCCTCAAGCGCGCGGACGGATTTTTCCCGACCGACGAACAGCGGCACGATCATGTGCGGGAAAACCACGATGTCGCGGAGCGGGAGGACCGGATAGACTTTCGCGCTGGGCATTGTCAGGCGATCTCCAAATTCAATCGTGCGACAGACATCATCGCACGCATGCGGATAATAGATCGTTTAAGTGGCGCGGTTGCGGCAAAAATCAAGGGGTTCGCGGACGTGGACGCTTCATCTTTGCACAGAACGCAACGATTGAGCGCATAATCATCCATGCGGGGCCGTGCGCGCGCTGGCGTTAGGAGGCCATGTCCGGCTTGGCCGGTTTTTCCGCCTTGCTTTCCGAATAGGCGTAAAGCGGCTTCGCCCGGCCCTCGACGACTTCCCGGTTGACCACGGCTTCATCGACGCCTTCAAGGCCCGGAAGCTCGTACATGGTCTCCAGCAGGATTTCTTCCAGGATGGAGCGCAGGCCGCGCGCGCCGGTCTTGCGGAGAATGGCCTTCTCGCCGACGGCTTCCAGCGCGTCGTCGGTGAAGGTCAGCTTCACGTCCTCCATGTCGAACAGGCGCTGATATTGCTTCACCAGCGCGTTCTTCGGCTTGGTCAGGATTTCCACAAGGGCGGGAATGTCGAGATCGCTCAAGGTGGCGAGCACCGGCAGGCGGCCGACGAATTCCGGGATCAGGCCGAATTTCAGCAGATCCTCGGGCTCGACCTCGGCCAGAACCTCGCCGTGGCGGCGTTCGTCCGGCGAGCGCACGTCGGCGCCGAAGCCGATCGCGGTGCCCTTGCCGCGGGCGGAAATGATCCGCTCAAGGCCGGAGAAGGCGCCGCCGCAGATGAACAGGATATTGGTCGTATCGACCTGGAGGAATTCCTGCTGGGGATGCTTGCGCCCGCCTTGCGGCGGCACGGATGCGACGGTGCCTTCCATGATCTTCAGCAGCGCCTGCTGGACGCCTTCGCCCGACACGTCCCGCGTGATCGAGGGATTGTCCGACTTCCGGCTGATCTTGTCGACTTCGTCGATATAGACGATGCCGCGCTGGGCGCGCTCGACATTGTAGTCGGCCGCCTGCAGCAAGCGCAGGATGATGTTCTCGACGTCCTCGCCGACATAGCCGGCTTCGGTCAGGGTGGTGGCGTCGGCCATGGTGAAGGGCACGTCCAGCATGCGCGCCATGGTCTGGGCGAGCAGCGTCTTGCCGGAGCCGGTCGGCCCGATCAGCAGCACGTTGGACTTCGCGATTTCGAGGTCGCTGGACTTTGCGCCGTGATTGAGCCGCTTGTAGTGATTGTGCACCGCGACCGAAAGCACGCGCTTGGCGCGGTGCTGCCCAATGACATAATCGTTCAACGCGCCGCAGATTTCCGCGGGCGTCGGCACGCCGTCGCTGGATTTCACGAGGCTGCTTTTGTGCTCCTCGCGAATGATGTCCATGCACAACTCGACGCATTCGTCGCAGATGAAGACCGTCGGTCCGGCGATCAGCTTGCGGACTTCGTGTTGGCTCTTCCCGCAGAACGAGCAATAGAGCGTGTTTTTCGAATCGCCGCCAGCAGATTTGCTCATGCGATATCCCATCGGTCTCGGAACGCGAATCCCAGTGTAATCGCACTGTCAAGACCTGTAAAACGGCGTCCCGGGCGTTCTAGAGGGGCTTCGACAGCAGTTCGTCCCGGCAAGTTAGCGCGCTTGCGTCCCAAAGAAAGGTAAATTTCGCGAAACGCAAGCGGCTTAAAGCGTTTCAGCTACGCACTGTCCTTCGGCTGCGCGCGCTCGACGATCACTTCGTCGATCAGGCCGAAGTCCTTCGCTTCGGCGCCGGACATGAAGCGATCGCGCTCCAGGGCGTCTTCGACGGCTTTCAGCTTCTGGCCGCAATGCTTGACGTAAATCTCGTTCAGGCGCTTGCGCAGGCTGAGGATCTCGCGGGCATGAATTTCGATGTCGGTCGCCTGGCCCTGGAAGCCGCCGGACGGCTGATGCACCATCACCCGGGAATTCGGCAGGCAGAAGCGCTTGCCCGGCGCGCCGGACGCCAGCAACAGCGACCCCATGGACGCAGCCTGACCGATGCAGATCGTCGCAACCGGCGCGCGGATATATTGCATCGTGTCGTAGATCGCGAGGCCGGCTGTCACGACGCCGCCCGGCGAATTGATGTAGAAGCTGATTTCCTTGTCGGGATTTTCGGCTTCCAGGAACAGCAATTGCGCGCAGATCAATGACGAGACTTCGTCATAGACCGGACCGGTCAGGAAAATGATCCGCTCCTTGAGGAGACGGGAGTAGATATCATAGGCCCGCTCGCCGCGGTTGGTCTGCTCGACGACCATCGGCACCAGGGCATTCATGGTCGAGGCGTTGGACGCGGCGGCGCCCATGAAGGGATCATACGCGGTCATATCGGCTTATTGGCTCCTCTCAGGGTCCGGACGAATCGGGCGATCCGTCCGGTGAATATGCAGGTCGAGAGGTGGCGGCGTTCCGCCCAAAGGTCAACTGGCCGCAGCGTCGGACTTCGCGTCAGCCTCTTCCGCGAGATCGTCCGGCGTGGCGGGCCGCTTCTCGACCTTGGCCAGCTCCAGGATGAAGTCGACGACCTTCTCTTCCATGATCGGCGCCTGGAGCTGTCCAAGCGCCTGGGGATTCTTCTGATAGTATTCGTAAACAAGTTGTTCCTGGCCGGGAAAATTCTGCACCTGGGCCCGAACCGCCTGACTGATGTCGTCCTGGCTGATCTGAATATTGTTGCGCTTGCCGATCTCCGCCAGCAGCAGCCCCAGCCGGACGCGCCGCGCCGCAAGCGCCTTGTATTCCGCTTCCAGCTCTTCGTCGGTCTTGCCTTCGCGGACTTCCTCGGCGTTTTCGCCTTCAAGCTGCTGCTTGACCTCGCCCCAGATCTGTTCGAATTCGCGCTCGACCATGGTCGGCGGCGCGTCGAAGGTGTGGGCGGCGTCAAGCTTGTCGAACAGCTCCCGCTTCATCTTGGCCCGCGCCGCCTGGGCATAGGAGCCGGTGATGCGGCCGGCGATCTGGGTCTTGAGGGTCGCGAGATCGTCCATGCCTACCTTCTGGGCCAGGGCGTCGTCGATCACGGCCGGCGCCTTTTCCTTCAGGCCGGTCAGCTTCACGTCGAAGACCGCGTCCTTGCCGGCCAGGTTCTCGGCGCCGTAGTCGGCCGGGAACGTGACGTTGACGGCTTTCTCCTCGCCGGGCGCGAGGCCGAGAAGCTGCTCCTCGAAGCCGGGAATGAAGGCGCCCGCGCCCAATTCCAGTTGATAGCCTTCGGCGGAGCCGCCGGCGAATTCCTCGCCATCGACCTTGCCGACGAAATCGATCACGACGACGTCGCCATTGACCGCGGGGCGCGGCTCCGTGACGTCGGCGGTCTCGCGCATGGCTTCGGCGAAGCGGTCGAGCTCCGCCTGAACGTCCTCGTCCTTCGCCGCGACTTCAAGCTGCACCAGTTCGAGCGTCGAGAAATCGACAGGCTCGATCTCTGGCAGGATTTCGGCCTTCACCGTGAAATTCAGGTCGTCGCCGTCCTTGTATTCGCCGAAATCCAGTTCGGGCTCGAGCGCCGGCGTGACGCCGCGATCCTCGAACGCCGACTGCAGGCTTTCGCGGACCTTGACGTCGATCGCTTCGCCAAGCACGGCCTTGCCGAACCGCTGGCGCAGGATCTTGACCGGCGCCTTGCCCGGCCGGAACCCCGGCAAATTCACTGAGGGGGCCATTTCGACGAGACGCGCCTCGACCGCCGCGGCGATCTCGTCGGCCGTCAGGGTCATCTGGAATTCGCGCTTCAAGCCCTCGGAAAGGGTTTCCGTAACCTGCATATTACTTCGATCCGCTTATGTGCGAGACGGTTGAAAGGAGTTGCGTCAGTGGTGCGGGCGAAGGGACTCGAACCCCCACAGCCTAAGCCACCAGAACCTAAATCTGGCGCGTCTACCAATTCCGCCACGCCCGCCGAACTGCGCCGCCGCGCCGCCCGAACGGGGCCTTCTAAAGCATTCCCGTCCCCCTTGGAAGACCCTCTGCTCCGCTATTCCGCTCCGGCGGGCCGGTTTTCGCGCTTTTCTGTCGATTCCGCCCGGATTTCGGCAAGCGCGGCCGGGGTATCGATATCGCGCAGCACCGCCGGGTCCGGCATTTCGACTTCGCACAGCATGTCCTCATTCTGGCCGATCAGCGGCTTCGCGCCGACATCGCCTTCCAGGCTTTGCATCTCTTCCAGGTAGCGCGCCGCCCACAGCACGGGATTGCCGCGCTTGCCGCCCCAGGTCGGCACGCAGATGGCGCGCCCCTCAAGCGGGTTGAAGGCGGCGATCAGGCGGTCGACATGGGCCGACGTGACGCCGGGCATGTCGCCAAGCAGGACGATTACGCCGTCGACGCCCTCCGGCGCGGCGCGGGCGGCGGTCTTCAGGGAGGCGCTCAAGCCCTGGTCGAAGTCGGCGTTGTGCACGAAGCGCACCGGATAGTCCTTGAGCGCCGCTTCGATCCGCCCGGCTTCGTGGCCGGTGACGACGGTGACGCAGGTGACGTCGGCCCCGAGCGCGGCTTCGACGGCCGCCGCGACCATCGGCTTGCCCCCGACGGCCTCCAGCAGCTTGTTCGCGGTTCCCATGCGCCTGGACTGGCCGGCGGCCAGCACCATGCCGGCGATCTTGGGCGCGCTCGGGCCGTCCGGCGCCGGGTCGGGCCGGGTCGCCGTGGCCCTTGGCAGGGGCCGGGCGCCGATTTCCGCCAGAAGCCCGCCGACGCCCATGGCCTGAATGTCCTTCGGCGTAACGGGCACGCCGGCGGCGAAGCGCTGCAGCACCCAGTCGAAGCCGTTCAACTTCGGCGAGCGGGCGCAGCCGGGCAGGCCGATTACCGGCTTGCCGGCGCGCTCGCCCAGCATGATCAGGTTGCCCGGGTCGACCGGCATGCCGAAATGCAGCGTTCTGCCGCCTGCCGCCTCAAGCCCGGCGGGCAGGGCGTCGGCCCGGTCGACGATCGCCGACGCGCCTGCGATCAACAGGATATCGGCCTCGGCCGCATCCGCCTCGGCGATGGCGCCGGATACTGCGGCGCTGTCGTGATCGGCGCGCCATTCCCCGACCAGCCGGCCGCCCAGGGCCTCCAGGCGCCGGGTCATCACATCGACGGTCTTGTCGAGCACGCTTGCCTTGACCGAGGGCAGGGTCGACTGGATCAGCGCCGCCTTGAACGGGCGATATGCGGCCAGCCGCAGGACCGGCCCCCGGTCCCGGGCGATCGCCTCCGCTGCCTGGACCGCCGCCTCGGGCGCGGCGAACGGGATGATCTTGATCGTGGCGGCGATCTGCCGGGCGGCCAGGGCGTGATAGGGCGCCAGCGTCGCGACCGTCACGCTTTCGTGGATGGCGTTGATGGCGTCGATGCGCGCGGCGTCCAGGAGCAGCACGCCCGCCGTCTGACCGATCAGGTTGACCCGGCCGGTGAAGGCAGCGCTGGCTTTCAGGCCTTCGCCGACGAGCGCCGCCGCCAGCCGCGCGGCGGCGACATCTTCGTGGACGTCATCGGCCTCCAGGCGGGCGACGGTCGCCTCAGTCACGCCGGCGCTCAGCAGGCGGTCGACCTCCGCCTGTTCGAGGAGGCGGCCTTTTTTCAGCGCGCCATCGGGCAGGCGGACGATGTGGGCCAGATAGGCCCCGACCGCTTCCCCGACCGGCGTCCTGCCGAAGATCATTTTGCCCCGCCGAGATGCAGCGTCTGGATCGCCTGGGCCAGGATGGCGCACGCGATCTCCGCCGGCGCGCGGCCGCCAAGGTTGAGGCCGATCGGCCCGTTGATCCGTGCGAGCGCGCGCGCGTCGAACCCGGCCGCGGCGAGGCGTTCAAGCCGGCCGCCATGGGTCTTCCGGCTGCCGAGCGCGCCGATGTAGAAGGCGGTCGAACGGAGCGCCGCGATCAGAGCCGGATCGTCGATCTTCGGGTCATGGGTCAGGGTGACGACGGCGGTGCGGCTATCGGGGCCGAGCTTCGCCATCGCCTCGTCCGGCCAGTCGTCCAGCAAGGCGACGCCAGGGAAGCGTTCGGCGGTCGCGAAGGCGCCGCGCGGGTCGATCACAGTGACGTCGAACCCGGCCAGCGCCGCCATGGTCGCGAGCGGCTGGGAAATGTGCACCGCGCCGACGACGATCATCCGTCGGGGCGGATTGTGGACGTGGATGAAATACCGATCGTTCCCGCTCGCGACCATGCCGGAAGCGTCGGTGCGCAGCGCCGCGCGCGCCGCCTGGATGACATCGCTGGGCGCATCCAGGTCGCCCTCGACCCGGTCCGGGCGCACCAGTGTCTCGCGGCCGTCAGAGATGCGGACGACGCGGGCATGGGCCTGCTTGGTCGCGGCGAGCGTCGCCAGCCGGTCGAGCGTATGGCTTTTCATCCCTCGATCCGTTCCACAAAAACCTCGACCTTGCCGCCGCAGGCCAGGCCGACTTCCCATGCGGCCGCATCGGTCACGCCGAAATCCAGCAGGCGCGGCTTGCCGTCGGCGATGGCGTCGAGCGCTTCGGTGACGACGGCGCCCTCGATGCAGCCGCCGGAGACCGACCCCAGGAAGGCCCCGTCGGAATTCACGGCCAGTTGCGAGCCGACAGCGCGCGGGCTCGAGCCCCAGGTCGAGACGACCGTCGCCAATGCGACGGCCTTGCCGGCCCGGCGCCAGGCGACCGCCTGGGCCAGAATTTCGTCAGTCTCGGCGGGCCCTATCGTCCCGACCGTGCTTGCATTCGCCATTCTTCGGCTCCTCTGCTGGCTCTGGCCCTGGCCGGCTGGCTGAGCGCCAAGGCCAGCGCTTCCAGGCTTTCAAGATTATGCGTTGCGCGGAATTCGTCCACATGCGGCAGGATCGCACGGACGCCTCTCGCTTTCGGCTCGAAGCCATCATAGCGCAATAGCGGGTTTAACCAGATCAATCTTCGGCAGGATTTGCCAAGGCGCTCGGCTTCCAGCGCAAGGCTGTCGTCGGTCTGCCGGTCCAGGCCGTCGGTAATCAGCAGCACGACCGCGCCCTGGCCCAGAACGCGCCTGGACCAATCGACATTGAAGCGATGCAGGCATTCGCCGATGCGCGTGCCGCCCTCCCAGTCGGTCACGCTTTTCGCGACCCGGTCGAGCGCCAGATCGACGTCCCGGCCGCGCAATTGCCGGGTGATGTTGGTCAGCCGCGTGCCGAAGACGAAGCTGTGCGTCCGGTCGCGGGCGGCGCTGACCGCATGCAGGAAATGCAGCAGCATCCTGGAATAGCGCGCCATGGAGCCGGAGATATCGCAAAGCGCCACCAGTGGCGGCGGGCGGCGGACGGCGGCTTTCCGCGCCAGCGGAATGCCGGCGGGGCCGCCGCGCAATTGCTGGCGCAGGGTGCGCCTAAGATCGGCTCGCGCGCCGTCGGGGTCGGTCCGGTAGCGTCGGGTCGCGACGGTCTGCAACGGCAGCCTGAGCCGGGCGATGGCGCGTTTCGCGGCCTCGACCTCGGCGGCGGACATGGTTTCGAAATCCGTCGTCTTCAACGTTTCCTGGTCCGACCAGACCAGCCGCATATCGACCTCGACCTTCCGCTCGACCGGCTGGGGCGGCGGGGCGTCCGGGGCGGAGGGCTGGAAGGCGTCGGCGATGCGCTGCGGCGGCGGCGGGCCCTTCGCGTCGCTTTCGGCATGGAGCGAGGGCAGCAGCATGGCCATCATGCGCTCAAGGTAATCGGGGCTGCGCCAGTAGATGTGGAATGCCTGATCGAAGATCAGGCGCTGCTCCGGCGCTGTCAGCAGGGCCGCATGCAGGGCCCAGTAGAATTGCGCGCGATCGGCGATGTCGATCGCCTGAACGGCCTCGGTCGCGCGAATGGCGTGGGCGGGACCGAGCGGCAGGCCCGCCCGCCGGAGCGCGCGGACGAAATGCGCGATCGCTTCCGGCAGGCGGCCGCCGTCGCCACTGTCGCGGTCTGTTCGGCCATTCGCCGTCATTGGCCCGCTAACCCCCTGCGGATTGGCTGAGGTCCGCTTTCACCTCATCGAGCAGGCGTTTGGCTTCGCTGCCGGCCATGCGCTGGATATCGTCCTGATATTTCAACAGGACGCCAAGGCTGTTCGACACGGTCTCCGGATCGAGCGCCGCCGCGTTCAACTGCATCAGCGCGTTCGCCCAGTCGATGGTTTCGGCGACGCCGGGCAGCTTGAACAGGTCCATGCTGCGGAGCTTGCGCACGAAGGCGACGACCTGGCGCGCCAGGGCCTGGCTGGCGGCCGGCGCCTTCAGCGCCAGGATCGCCAGCTCCTGTTCGGCGGAGGGATAGTCGACCCAGTGATAGAAGCATCGCCGCTTCAGGGCGTCATGAATTTCACGGGTGCGGTTCGATGTCAGAATGACGATCGGCGGCTCGGCCGCGCGGATCGGGCCAAGTTCGGGGATGGTCACCTGGAAATCCGACAGCGCTTCCAGCAGAAACGCTTCGAAGGGCTCGTCGGCGCGGTCGATCTCGTCGATCAGCAGCACCGGCGGGCCTTCGGCATGGGGCCGCATCGCCTGGAGCAGCGGCCGCTCGATCAGAAACCGTTCGGAGAAGATGCCGGCGTCGAGCGCGTCCCGGTCCGCATCGCCAGCCGCTTCCGCCAGCCGGATCTCGATCATCTGGCGCTGGTAGTTCCACTCATAGACCGCGGACGCGATATCCAGGCCCTCATAGCATTGCAGCCGGATCAGCCGCCGCCCCAGGGTCGCCGCCAGCACTTTCGCGATCTCGGTCTTGCCGACGCCGGCCTCGCCTTCCAGGAACAGCGGCCGCCCGAGCTTCAGCGCCAGAAACAGCGCCGTCGACAGGCTGTCGTCGGCGACATAGTCGCCGGTCCGCAGCAGCGTCTTGACGTCGGCGACGGCATTCAGGCCCGCAAGTCCAGTCACCGTTGCGTCCAACCGCCGCCGGGGCCCTGATAGAAAGCGCCGGCGGGCAAAGTGTCGATCACTTTTTCCGAGGACATGGCGCCGACTTCCTCAATGCTGATGCCGTTCTTGCCGGCGATGCTCAGAAAGACTTCCCGGCGCTTGGCGTTGACGCTTTCGATCAGCGCCTGCACCTCGGCGCTCGGCGCGACGACCGGCGCGACATAGCCGGATCGGGTCTCCCCGACCAGGCCCTGGCTGCGGGCGGCTTCGAGGCTGATCGCGGCGGCCGGGCCAGCGGTCAACAGGACCGCGCCAAGCGCCAGCAATGCAGCGAAGGCGATACGAATATGGGTCATCAGAAAATCCCTTGATTCTGCCTGATTACGTCGTCGATCTCCCGTTCCACCTTGACGCGGACCTCGCGCTCGATCTTGACGTTCAGATTGATCACGATCAGCTTATCGGGCGCGGCAAGCTTTACGGTCGGCTCGCATGCGGCCAAGCCTGCGAAAAGCAACGCCATCGCAGCTGGCCAAATAAGACAATCGGATCTTCCCATGGCGTGAATATGGCGACGTCCGTCCTAAAACGCCAGTATGGGACGAGCAATAGCCAAGCGCTGAACCGAACGATGCCCCTAGACCATCCCCGCTTTTGGCGGAATCGCCAAAAGCGGGATAAGTTGATCGCTATCAATTAGATAGAGCATGGGCCGCGCGTCCGCTTGGATGCGCCATGCTCTTGGGAGTCCGAAATGGTCAAACTGACGAAAATTTATACCCGTGGCGGCGATGGCGGCATGACCTCGATCGTCACCGGCGAGCGCCGGCCGAAACACGATTTGCGCATCGCCGCGAACGGCGCGGTCGATGAGGCGTCGTCGTCTATCGGCGTCGCCCGGCTGCATGTCGACGGGCAAGCGAACGCGGCGCTGGCCCGCATTCAGAACGATCTCTTCGATCTTGGGGCCGATATCTCGACGCCGGATGGGCTCGATGGCGCGCTCCGGGTGGTCGATGCGCAGGTGGACCGGCTTGAAGGGGAAATCGATGCGCTGAACCTGGCCCTCGCGCCGTTGAATTCCTTCGTGCTGCCGGGCGGGTCGCCCGGGGCGGCGCATCTGCATCTGGCGCGGGCGCTGACGCGCCGGGCGGAGCGGGCGGCGACGGCCTTGAACGCGGTCGAACCGTTGAACCCGCCGGCGCTCAAATATCTGAACCGCCTCTCCGACCTGTTGTTTCAAATGGCCCGCCAGGCGAACGGGAACGGCGCGACGGACGTGCTATGGGTTCCCGGCGCCAATCGCTAGATCAACCCCGTTTTTGGCGGAAACGCCAAAAACGGGAAAAGTTGATCTCTATCGATAAGATAGAGCCTGGACCGCGCGTCCGCCTGGACGCGCCCTGCTCTATGGGCCTTCTTCTGCCTACAGCGTCGGCCGTCCCCTGGGCAGGCGGCAGCGGGCCAGGAGCATGCCGGGGCCGGCGCGCTCGACGGTCAGGTCGCCGCCATGGGCCTGGGCGAGGCGCGTTGCGAGATTGAGGTCGATGCTGGCGCCGGCCGTGCGCGCTGGCTCCAGGCCGGCGGAGAGGCCGAGCGGCAGCGCGCTGTCGCCGACCGTGACGGTGACGACGGCCCAGTCGCCGTCGCTCTTGGCGGTGACGGTGACGGTCGCGGCGTCCCGAGCATATTGCCCCGCGACCGTGATGAGCCGCGTCAGGATCTGGCGGAGGCGGTCGGGGTCCGCGTCGAAGATCAGGCCAGATTCGGCGGACGGCGCGATGTTGAGCGGCAGCGGCGCGATCCGCGCGGCCGCTGCCGAGGCGGCGACGCCGATCGCCTCGGCGGCGGGCGTCGAGGCGCGTTCCAGGCTGGTGCGGCCGGCCTCGATGGCCGCGACGTCGATGATGTCGTCGACCATGGCGATGAAGGCGTTGGCGGCGGAGAGGATATCGTCGAGATAGTCGGCCTGCCGGGGCGAAATCGGCCCGGCCGCTCCGGCTCGCAGCATATCTGCAAAGCCCAGGATGGAGGTCAGCGGCGTGCGAAGTTCGTAGGAAATGCCGGCCAGGAATTCGGATTTCAGCCGATCGACGGCGCGCAGGGCTTCGGCCTGGGCGCGCAGCCCCTGCTCGATCGCGAGGCGGTCGGTGATGTCATAGACCGCCAGCAGCACGCCGCCGTCCGCCAGGGGCGCCGTCGCTATTTCCAGTAACCGGCCGTCCCGGGTGTCGACGGGGATGACGGTCGATTTGCGATTGGTGACGGATTCCACCAGATCGTCCCGCCCGTCCCGCCAGCTCTTCTGGGTCAGGACGGTGCGGGCGGCGTCCGCCACATGGCTGACATGGGGCTCGCGGCCGGTTTCGCCTTCGGCCAGAAACACGGCGTCGAAGGCGGGGTTCGACAGGCGGAGCCGCCCATCCTCGCCAAACACGGCGATGCCTTCCTGCAAGGCGTCGAGGGTTTGCCGCTGAACCCGGTCGAGCATCTTGTAGGAGCGTTCGAGCGCCAGCCGGTCGCTCACGTCGTCATAGATGTAGATCAGGCCGCCCTGGGGGTGCGGCGCGATGCTTTCCTTCAATGTCCGCCCATCGGGCAGGTACAGATATTGCTCGCGCACATCCAGAAGATGCTGGAAATCCGCCATGCGGGCCGATTTGAACGCCTGGAAATCGACGACTTCCGGCAGCATGCGCCGGGCGCGCAGGTCTTCGAGCATCTCCGTCAAGGTCATGTCGATCAGGACCTCGGACTCGAAATCGAAGAGTTCGGTGAAGGCGGCGTTGAAGAAGGCCGTATGCCTCGCCGACGTGAAGACCGCGACCGCCGAGCCGACCCGTTCCAGCACTTCGGCATGGGCCTCGATGAGGCGCGCCTGCTCGTCCTGGGCCGCGATCAGCGCCGTGACGTCGCGGCCGTCGCCGACCAGTCCGCCCGTGGGCAGCGGCCGTTCCGTCGCTTCGATCAGTACGCGGTCCTCGCCGACGATGGTCGCCCGGCTTTCGGAGAGCGCCTCGCCGGTGTTGCGGGCGCGGCGGGCCAGGCTGGCCGCGTCGTCGGCGCCGATCTCCTTGCCCGCGATCAGGGCTTCGGCCGGCGAGTCCGCGCCGGCGGCGAAGGCGTAGGCGCGGTTCACGAACAAGAGCGTCAAATCCTGCGCCCGGCGCCAGATCGGGATCGGCAAGGTATCGAGGATTTCCCGGTAGAACTCGGCGCGGGCGCGCTCCGCGGCTTCGGCGCCGCGGTGCGTCGCCGCGGCGGCTTCGGCATGGGCGGCCTGCGCTTCAAGGGCGCGCACGCGGCGCCGCAGCAGCAGGGCGACGACCGCAAGCGCCATGGCGACGGCAAGAGCCAGGCCAAGAATAACGCCGGCCCCTCCCGCCATCGCCGCCCCTCCGTTTCGCGCCTGCCGCCGCTTCGCGTTTACCGCCGGGAGCCGGGAGCGTCCAGGCGGCCGCATCCATGCCCCAGCTTACTGAAGGCGATCACCGTATCCACAGTTTGGCGGAAACGGCAATGCCGACAAAGGGCGGGTTGATCCAGCAGGCAGCAGAAAATCTGCGCGACGCATGACGCTGTGAAATCGACGCACTGATTAGCGCAGCTTTTCGCAAGATAGCGCTGCTATCTTCGCTCAAAGCCGCACGATCATTGCGCCAATTTCCCTGCGCGTCCTGCATCACGGATTTTTTCCGCAGCCTGCTAGTAGCGATAGTAGTCCGGCTTATAGGGGCCGGCGTCGTCGACGCCGATATATGCGGCTTGTTCGGCGGACAGCTTCGTCAGCTTGGCGCCCAGACGGCCCAGATGCAGGGCCGCGACTTTTTCGTCCAGGTGCTTCGGCAGCACGTAGACCTTGTTTTCGTAGTTGTTCGCGTTGGTCCAAAGCTCGATCTGCGCCAGGACCTGGTTCGAGAAGCTGGCGCTCATGACGAAGGACGGGTGGCCGGTGGCGCAGCCCAGGTTCACCAGGCGGCCTTCCGCCAGCAGCAGGATGCGCTTGCCGTCCGGGAACTCGATCTCGTCGACCTGTTCCTTGACATTGTGCCAGGTCAGGTTGCGCAGGGCGTCGACCTGAATTTCGTTATCGAAATGGCCGATATTGCAGACGATCGCCCGATCCTTCATAGCGCGCATGTGGTCGATGGTGATGACGTCGCGATTGCCGGTCGCCGTGACGAAAATGTCGGCGCGCGCCACGACGTCTTCGACGGTCGTGACTTCATAGCCGGCCATCAGCGCCTGCAGGGCGCAGATCGGATCGATTTCCGTGACCAGGACCCGCGCGCCCTGGCTGCGCAGGCTTTCGGCCGAGCCCTTGCCGACGTCGCCATAGCCGCAGACGACCGCGACCTTGCCGGCGAGCATGACGTCGGTCGCGCGCTTGATGCCGTCGACCAGGCTCTCCCGGCAGCCATAGAGGTTATCGAACTTCGACTTGGTCACGCTGTCGTTGACGTTGATCGCCGGACACAGCAGCTTGCCCGCACGCGCCATCTCATAGAGGCGGTGGACGCCCGTCGTGGTTTCTTCCGAAACGCCGCGGACCTGGGACATCAGCGCCGTGTGCTTCTCATGCATGACGACCGTCAGGTCGCCGCCGTCGTCGAGCAGCATGTTCGGGCGCCAGCCGTTCGGGCCTTCGATCGTCTTGTCGACGCAATCCCAGTATTCGGCGTCGGTTTCGCCTTTCCAGGCAAAGACCGGCGTGCCGCCGGCCGCGATCGCCGCCGCCGCATGATCCTGGGTCGAGAAGATGTTGCAGGACGACCAGCGCACATCGGCGCCGAGGGCGTTCAGGGTTTCGATCAGGACTGCGGTCTGGATGGTCATGTGCAGGCAGCCGGCGATGCGCGCGCCCTTCAGCGGCTGCGCCGCGCCGAATTCCGACCGAAGCGCCATCAGGCCCGGCATTTCGGTTTCGGCGATGGCGATTTCCTTCCGGCCATAATCGGCGAGCGAAATATTCTTGACCTTGTAGTCCTGCATGGCGCGAGCGGCTCCTGGAGCGTGGGGGTAGTGCGAAAAACAACCGCGGGCGACAGGGCCGACGGCGACGAATTGCACCATATAACACATCGTGCATATGGGCGACATAGCCTATCCCGCGGCCAGGGCAAGGACGGGCCGCCGAAAGCGGCCTCAGAGCGTATCGCCGCCCTTGTTGACGAAGGCGACGATGGCGTCGACGGCGGGCTGCGCTTCAGGCCCCGTCGCGTGGAAGCTCAATTCGACGCCGGGGGAAGCGCCCAGGGTCAGCAGGCCGAGGATCGAGCTTGCTTCCTCGGTCTCGCCATTGCAGTCGACCAGCACCGTGGCGTCATAGGCTTTCACCAGTTCGGCGATGGCGGCAGAGGGCCTGGCGTGTAGGCCCTTCGGGTTGCTGATGACGACAGCGCGCCTGTAGGCCCCTGCCATGGCGATCACGCCTTGTCGCCCAGGACCGCGCTCGCCGTGCGGATATACTTGCGTCCCGCAGCTTCCGCGGATGCGGCGCACGCTTTCAGGTCGTTGCGCTCGCGGCTTTGGGCGATATTCACCAGCATCGGCAGATTGAAGCCGGCGATCACCTCGATATGGGCGTTCTGCATGATCGAGATGGCCAGATTGGATGGCGTGCCGCCGAACATGTCGGTCAGGACAATGACCCCGCCGCCGCTGTCGGCGCGTTTGACCGCGGTCATGATGTCCTGGCGCCGCACGGTCGGATCGTCGTCCGGCCCGATCGCGATGGCTTCGGCGCCGGTCATCGGCCCGACCACATGCTCCGCCGCGCGCAGGAGTTCATGGGCCAGCGCTCCATGGGATACAAGCACGACGCCAATCATGCCGCGCCCTCGACGTCGTTCATCGGTGACCTCCGCTCGATTTCCCGATGGCCGATGCGCACGGGCCAGCCGCGCTCGCCCAGATAGGCGCCAAGCTGTTCCGTCACCGCGACCGATCGATGCCGGCCGCCCGTACAGCCGATCGCGACCGTCAGATAGCTTTTGCCTTCAAGTTCGTAAAGCGGCAGCAGATAAATCAGCATGTCCTGCAGGCGGTCCATGAAGCCCTGGAAGTTCGGATCGCGCTGAATAAAGGCGGCGACGTCGCCGTCCAGGCCGGTCAGCGGCCTGAGCGCATCCTCATAATGGGGGTTGGCCAGGAAGCGGACGTCGAAGACGAGATCCGCGCCGCGCGGCGCGCCCTTGGGGAAGGAGAACGATTCCAGCGTCAGGCTGAGATGGCGTTCGGTGTTGCCGCCGAAACCGGCTTGAATCAGGCGGCGCAGTTCCCGGCCCGAGAGCAGCGACGTGTCGATGACCCGTTCCGCCTGGGCGCGCAAAGGCTCCATCGTCGCCCGTTCCAGGCGGATGCCTTCGACCGGCGAACCGGCGTCCGCGAGCGGGTGGCGCCGGCGGGTTTCGGTGAAGCGCCGGATCGCGACCTCAAGATCGCAGTCGAGGAACAGCAGCCGGGCGCCGGGATAGTCCGCCAACAGGCGCTTGATCGCCTCAAGCGAGAAGCCCCGACTGCGGATGTCGACGCCGATCGCGAGGCCGGCGCTGTTTTCGCAGGCCTCGATCAAGGCCGGCAGGACGGTCAGCGGCGGATTGTCGATCGCGTCGAAGCCCGCGTCCTCCAACGCATGCAGCGCCGTTGACTTGCCGGCTCCCGATATGCCGGTGACGATGATGATATTCGGTCGCTTGGGCACGAACTGCAGACCCTATGGGATTAGCGGCGTCCTTACGCCGAAATGCGCTGAAATTATGTTTTAGATCAAATATCCGCTTCCGGGCGTTACCGCCTGAGCGTGGTTCGATCTAGGCGACAAACCAAGTATCGGGCTTCGGCCGCCGCTTTTCAACCGGCGGATGGCAGGGCCGCGGTAAATCTGGCGCCGATCACGGTCCGGTCGGGCGCGAGGCGGTTCTCCGCGATCAGGGTTCCGCCGTGGGCCGCCATGATCTGGCGCGAAATCGACAGGCCGAGGCCGGAATGGCTGCCGAAGGCTTCCGCGACCGGCCGCTCGGAATAAAACCGCTCGAAGATCGCGTCTTCCTTGCCGGGCTGGATGCCGGGGCCTTCGTCCTCGACCGTAACGACGATCTGTCCGTCGCGCGCCGCCAGCCGAAGTTCGATGCGGCCGCCTGGGGGGCTGAAGGACCGCGCGTTGGCGATCAGATTGCGGAAGACCTGCCCCAGCCGGACCTCAAGGCCGTTCACCAGCGCCCTGTCGCGGATCGAGGACGCGACCTCGAGCCGGAGGCTCGGCCCCGGCCGTTCCTCCAAAGCCGTCGTTTCGATTTCCACGAGGGTGCGCAGCATGTCGGCCAGATCGACCGGCTCGACCGCCTCGCGGGTCAGCTCCGCATCCAGGCGGGATGCGTCCGAGATGTCGCTGATCAGCCGGTCGAGCCGGTGCACGTCATGCTGGATGACCGCGAGCAGCCGGTTGCGGCGTTCGTCGTCCTTGACGCGAGCCACGGTTTCAACCGCGCTTTTCAGCGACGTGAGGGGATTCTTGATCTCATGGGCGACGTCGGCGGCGAAACGTTCGGTCGCGACCATGCGGACCCGGATCGCATCCGTCATCTCCCGGAGCGCGGTCGAAAGATCGCCGATTTCGTCGCGGCGGGCGGAAAAGTCCGGAATGACCTGTTCCAGCGTCGTCCGGCCGCGCGTCCGGTCCGCAGCTTGCGCCAGCGCCCGCAGCGGCCTGGAGATCGCGCCGGCGAGATACAGGGTCGCGAGAAAGGACAGCGCCATCGCGCCGGCGAACAGGCGCAGGATATCGAAGCGCACGCTCCTGACGGCCGCCGCCACCCGGTCGGCCTCGTGGGACAGCAGCACGGCGCCGACGACCTGCTTGAACCGCCGGGTCGGGGCCGCCGCCGTCAGCATCAGGCGCCCGTCCGGCAGGCGGCGGACCATGCCCGAGGTCTCGCCGGCGAGCGCGTCGACAGCTTCAGGATAGTCGACCGCCGTCTGGTCCTGCCGCTCGTGATAGAGCGGGCGGCCGCGCACCAGCTGCTCCCAGAGCGGCGAGATATGGTCGTAGATGCGATTGAAGGTGTGCTCGACGCCGCTGGCCGGGTCGGGGGGCGGCAGGGGCTCGACTTCGATCAGCCCGGTCGCGCCTAGCACCTTGCGGCTATCGACCAGCAGCGCGCTGCCGGGCTGGAACAATCGAACCCTCGGCGCGCCGGGGCTGGCGAAGCGGTAGACCAGGCGCCGGGCGATTTCCTGGTCCAGCACGACCTCGTAGCCGCGCGGGCCGTCGCGCTCCCGGCTGGCGGTCTCGCCGAGCGCGTCCGCGACCAGGGTCGCCTTGGCTTTCAGGACGCCGAGCTCGCTTTCGATCAACTCGGCCTCATAGCCCTCCAGGTAGAGCAGGCCCGTGACCAGAACCGCCGGCCCGATCAGATTGACCAGCAGCATGCCGCGGGCGAGCGGCGAGAACCAGCGCCGCCGTCGCTGGCGGCGGACGGCGCGCGCCCGGCGGTCCAGCCGCTCGGGGCGGGAATCTCCCTTGAGTTGGCCCCCCCGCAAGATGCGTCGCTATTCGGCTTTGTAGCGATAGCCGACGCCGTAGAGGGTTTCGATCTGGCTGAAGTCCGCATCGGTTTCGCGGAGCTTCTTGCGCAGGCGCTTGATGTGGCTGTCGATGGTTCGGTCGTCGACATAGATGCTGTCGCCGTAGGCCGCGTCCATCAACTGATCCCGGGTCTTGACGAAGCCCGGCCGGATCGCGAGCGCCTTCAGCAGCAGGAACTCCGTGACGGTCAGATTGACCGGCTTGCCTTGCCACGCGCAGAGATGGCGGGCGCCGTCCATGACGAGGGCGCCGCGGGTGAATTGCTCCGTGCCGGACTGGGCGGTTTCCTCGCCCAATTCGACCCGGCGCAGCAGGGTCCGGATACGCTCGACCAGCAGGCGCTGGGAAAAGGGCTTGCGGATGTAATCGTCGGCGCCGAGACGCAGGCCCAGCACTTCGTCGACCTCATCGTCCTTCGAGGTCAGAAAGATGATCGGCAACGAGGATGTGCGGCCGCGCAACTTCTGCAGCAGCTCCATGCCGTCCATGCGCGGCATCTTGATATCGAGCACGGCGAGATCGACGGGCGTCTGCCCGATGCCCCTGAGCGCCGCTTCGCCATCGGTATAGGAATCGACCGCGAAGCCCTCGGCCTCAAGCGCCATCGCTACCGACGTCAGGATGTTGCGGTCGTCATCGACGAGAGCTACGCGCTGCGACATATCCATGCACCTTCTCCATGTCATTGGTTCAATATAGGGATCGCTGCCGATTGTGGCCAAAATTCGTTGACGCGGCGCCGCTTGCGCGAATTGTGGCGACGGTGTTTGCTTTCCGTCCATGAATACAGACATCCGATTGGCCGTCGATATCGGCGGCACCTTCACCGACCTCGCGCTGGAAGGCCCGTTCGGTCACCGTTCCCACAAGCTCCTGACGACGCCTGAAGCGCCGGAACAGGCAGTGATCGAGGGGGCGGCAAAAATCCTCGCCGACGCCGGGATCGCGCCTTCGGATGTCAAGCTGGTGATCCACGGCACGACGCTCGCGACCAATGCGATCATCGAGCGCAAGGGCGCCAAGACCGCGCTGGTCACGACCAAAGGCTTCCGGGACGCGGTCGAAATCGCCTACGAGCACCGCTTCGATCAATACGATCTCTACATGGAGCGGCCGCCGGCGCTTGCGCCGCGCCATCTCCGCTTCGAGGCGACCGAGCGCATGGCGGCCGATGGGTCGGTCCTCCTGACCCTGGACGAAGCATCGGTCCGGGCGCTGATCCCGGCGATCGAGGCGGAAGGCGTGGCGGCGCTCGCGGTCGTGTTCCTGCATTCCTACGTGAACCCGGAGCACGAGCTCCGCGCCGGCGCGATCCTGGCCGAAGGCCTGCCCGGCGTCGCGATCACGCTCAGCCACCAGGTCTGCCCGGAAATTCGGGAATATGAGCGGACATCGACCGCGCTTGCGAACGCCTATGTGCAGCCGCTGATGGCCGGATATCTGGAACGGCTCGCATCCGGCCTGAAGACCGCCGGCCTCGACTGCCCGCTCCTCCTGATGACATCGGCGGGCGGGGTCGTGAATGTCGAGGCGGCCATGGCGGAGCCGGTCAGGCTGGTCGAGTCCGGCCCGGCTGGCGGCGCGATCCTGGCGGCGGGACTGGCGGCGGCGAACGGCGAAGCCCAGGCGCTGGCGTTCGATATGGGCGGCACGACGGCCAAGCTGACATTGATCGACGATTTCCAGCCGCAATATGCCCGCAGCTTCGAAGTGGCGCGCGCCTACCGTTTCCTGAAAGGCAGCGGCCTGCCCTTGCGCATTCCCGTCATCGACATGGTGGAGATCGGCGCCGGCGGCGGCTCGATCGCCCGGCTCGACGAATTGCAGCGCATCACGGCCGGGCCGGACAGCGCCGGCGCCGCGCCGGGACCGGTCGCCTACGGCCGGGGCGGGACGCTGCCGACGATCACCGACGCCGACCTCGTCATGGGCCGGATCGACCCCGGCAATTTCGCGGGCGGCCGGATGACGCTGGACGGCGTCGCGGCCGAAGCTGCGATCCTCCGGGATATCGGCAAGCCTCTGGGGCTGGATGCCGTCGCGGCGGCGGCCGGCGTCGGCGAGATCGTCGACGAGAACATGGCGAACGCCGCCCGCGTCCATGCGGTCGAGAACGGCAAGGACACCGAAGGACGCACAATGATCGCATTTGGCGGCGCTGCGCCGCTGCATGCGGCGCGCCTCGCCCAGAAGCTTGGCATCCGCCGGGTCATCGTGCCGAAGGGCGCGGGCGTCGGCTCCGCCTTCGGTTTCCTCGCGGCGCCGATCGCCTATGAGGTCGCCCGCTCGCGCCTCGTGCAGCTGAAGCATTTCGACGCCCGCGGCCTCTCCCAGCTCTTTCAGACGATGCGCGCCGAGGCCGAGGCGGTCGTGCGCCTGGGCGCGCCGACGGAGCAACTGGTCGAGCGGCGCGTCGCCTATATGCGCTACCGGGGCCAGGGCCACGAGATCGCCGTGCCGCTGGAGCCGCGCGACTACGGGCCGGAGGACGCCGAGACCCTGAAAGGCGCGTTCGCAAAGGAATATGCCGCGCTCTTCGGGCGGACGATCCCGAAGCTCGAGGTCGAGGCGATCACCTTCACCCTGGCGCTCGCCACATATCGAGCGCCGCCGGACCGCATCCCCGATGTCGCCGCCAGGCCCGCGCCTGCGCCCAAGGGCAAGCGCACGGTCTTCGACCCAGCCAGCGGCGCCGCCCATCAGGCGTCGATCTACCAGCGCCTGGATCTGGAAGCCGGAGCGACGCTCGACGGGCCGGCGCTGATCGTCGAGGACGAAACCACCACGGTCGTGCCGCCGGGCTTCACCGCGATGGTGAACGCAGGCGGGCATATCGTGCTCATCCGAGAGGAGGGCTGATCCCATGTCCAGACCCGCACATGACGCCATGGCGCGCATCCGCTATCAGGTGATGTGGGACCGGCTGCTGTCGGTCGTCGAAGAACAGGCGCAGACCCTGGTTCGCACCGCGTTTTCGACATCGACCCGGGAAGCGGGCGACGTCTCCGCCGGCGTCTTCGACCTGAAGGGCCAAATGCTGGCCCAGGCGGTCACCGGCACGCCCGGCCATATCAACTCGATGGCGCGCGCCGTCGTGCATTTTCTGCGCGAGTTTCCGGCCGAAACCATGCGCCCCGGGGACAGCTACATCACCAACGATCCCTGGATGGGCACCGGCCATCTGCACGATCTGACCGTCGTCTCGCCTTGCTACAAGGACGGCAAGATGGTCGCGCTGTTCGCCTGCACCAGCCATCTGGTCGATATCGGCGGCGTCGGCCAGTCGCCGGACGGGCGGCAGGTCTATCACGAAGGCCTCTACATCCCGATCCTGCCGCTGATGCGCGACGGCAAGATGGAGGAATGGCTGCTGAAACTGGTGCGCGCCAACGTCCGCGAGCCGATTCAGGTCGAAGGCGACATCTACGCCCTCGCCGCCTGCAACGAGACCGGGGCGCGCCGCCTGCTCGCCATGATGAAGGAATATGCGCTCGAAAGTCTGGACGATCTCGGCGCCTTCATCATCAAGACCAGCCGCGACGGCATGACCGCCGCCATCGCCAAGCTGCCTAAGGGAACTTGGACCGCCGCCATGCGGATCGACGGCTACGAGGAGCCGATCGATCTGGTCGCGACGCTCACCATCGCCGACGATGTGGTCACGGTCGATTTCGACGGTTCGTCCGGCGTCTCCGACCGCGGCATCAACTGCCCCATGTGCTACACGGAGGCCTATACCGCCTTCGGCGTGAAATGCGTCGTGGCGCCGTCGATTCCGAACAATGCCGGCACGCTCGACGCCATTCTGGTGACAGCGCCGGAGAACACGATCGTCAACGCCCTGCATCCGGCCGCCGTCGTCGCGCGCTCGACCATCGGCCACATGCTCCCCGACGTGGTCTTCGGCTGCATCGAGCAGGCGATGCCCGGCGTCGTGCCGGCGGAAGGCACGTCGAATTTGTGGACGATCAAGCTGGGCTCCGGCCATGGCATGACCGTGCGCGGCTCCGGCCAGGCGACGCCGTTCATGGTGAACTCTTTCCATTCCGGCGGCGCCGGCGCGCGCGCCGCGCAGGACGGCCTCTCCGCGACGCCCTATCCGAGCGGCGTGCGCAATGTGCCGGTCGAAGCGACGGAGGCGATCACGCCGATGGTCGTCTGGCGGAAGGAGTTGCGGCAGGATAGCGGCGGCCCCGGCCGTCAGCGCGGCGGCCTTGGCCAGATCATGGAGATAGAAAACCGCGAGGGCGCGCCCTTCGGCATTTTCGCGACGTTCGAGCGGGTGCATTACCCGCCGCGCGGCCGCTCCGGCGGCGCCAATGGCGCGAACGGCCGCTTGCGCCTCGCGTCCGGGACGGAGATGCGCAACAAGGGCTTCCAGACCATTCCGGCGGGCGAACGCCTGATCATCGAGATGCCCGGCGGCGGCGGCATCGGCGATGCGGCGACGCGGGCGCCGGAAAAGGTCGCGGCGGACGTGCACGCGGGCTTCGTCACGGCCGAGGCCGCGCGGGCGATCTACAAGGTGGCGCTCGATCCGTCGGGCAAGGTCGATCCGGCCGGGACAGCCGCGCTCCGGGGCTGACGGAGATGGCGAACGCGCTTCTCTTCCTGCAGACCGGCGGCACCATCGACAAGGACTATCCGCAAGGCGAGGCCGACCACGGCTATGCCTTCAAGATCGGCGCGCCCGGCTTCGCCGCCGTGCTCGCCCGCGCCAAACGCCCGCCGCCCTGGCGGACGGCGACGGTCCTGCAAAAAGACAGCCTGGACATCACCGACGCCGACCGCGCGGCGATCCGCCAGGCCGTCCTGGACGCCCCCGAGACCCGCATCGTCATCACCCACGGCACCGACACCATGCGCCGGACGGCGGCCGCCCTGGCGGACGTGCCGGGCAAGACCATCGTCCTGACCGGCGCCATGCTCCCCGAAAAATTCCGGGACTCCGACGCCGACTTCAACCTCGGCATGGCCGTCGCGGCGGCCGACTGGCTGCCGGC
>ERZ888423.541-NODE-541-length-37995-cov-8.671745_pt1 | contig 37995 bp, 32 predicted proteins | sample MGYA00520523_ERZ888423 | MGnify/ENA primary metagenome ERZ888423 (study PRJEB32303, sample SAMEA104408611) | aquatic metagenome | biome: Brackish water; feature: Pelagic; material: water | place: Baltic Sea | collected 2014-06-08T10:24:00 | depth 30,27 m ... | reverse complement strand
TATATGCCCACTAAGATATTGAATAATGCTTTCAATATACATCACTGTATTCAAGTCTAAAGCGCGTGTTAAACGTTTATAAGCGTTTAAAAACGGATAATCCATCTTTCTTCTCATCATTAGTGAGCATACTCATCAAATGCTGGCAAGCATATAAGATCAACTCTTTACTGCCCATCCTTTTTTACCGATCTAAAGTACATCTATTCTTATCAAGATGATAAAACAGTAGTCTGGAAAATCCTGTTTATCTGCTCACGTCTGTTTCTGATGTTTTTCTCCTCTATAATGATCCCCCAGGATTCTCCTGTTTTTTCTTCACCTTTGATCGTTAAGATCAACTCTGAGGCTGGGCTGTTTTATCCCTTTTTGGGCCCAACTTAGGCCTGGAATAAGAGTCGCTTATTCTTCACTTTATTTTTTCTAAATGGTTGCCAAGAAGAAGCTGGAACATGAAGACGCGAAGAAAATCTACGTGTTGGATACTTCTGTACTGCTGTATGACAGCAATGCCATCAAGAATTTCGAAGAGAATAATGTCGCCATACCCATTCAGGTATTGGAAGAGATGGATAACTTCAAGAAAGGCAACGACACTAAAAATTTCGAGGCCAGGCAGTTCATTCGGTACATAGATGACATTTCTGATGGTCAACTCATCAATGACTGGATACCCATTAACGGGTCTAAAACGGGTCGATTTAAAGTGGTTCTCCATGATCAGCATCCCCGTGAAAAAGATGCAGAAAAGACCCTTGGCTCAGCTAAATACGATCATAAAATTCTGAACTGCGCTCTGAGTCTGCATGAAGAATATCCTAATAAATCGGTCATCCTGGTCTCTAAGGACATCTGTCTCAGGCTCAAAGCCAAAGCCCTCAATATCATAGCTCAAGACTATGAGACAGGGAAGATCAAGAACATTAATGAGCTCTATACGGGTTTCGGAGAGGAGCCGCTTGAGGTCTCTGATATAAACTTAAAGAAGCTGCATCAGCAAGGCTTTATCAGTCTCACTGACGTAGGCATAGATAAACCTAAAGCTAATCAATACTTTCAGCTGCAGGCTAAGAAAGGGGATGCCATCGCTTATTATGAGCCAGACATCAGCGCCTTACGTCTGGTAGAGGAGAACACGGCCTTCGGGATCAGTGCACTCAATGCAGAGCAGGAATGTGCCTTGCATGCGCTCTTAAATCCCAGAGTAAAGCTGGTCACCATTCAAGGCGTAGCAGGAACAGGTAAGACCTTGCTGGCCTTGGCAGCTGCGCTGGAGCAACGCAGGGAATTCAGGCAGATTTTTGTCTCGCGGCCTATCGTTCCGCTAGGGAATAATGACATTGGCTTCTTGCCGGGAGATATAAAGGATAAAATGGATCCGTACATGCAATCGCTGTGGGATAACCTAAATTACATTAAAGACCAATACCGCAAGACTGACAAGAATTATAGGCTGATAGAGGAGATGATGAAGACAGAGAAGATTGCCATAGCGCCTCTAGCCTATATACGAGGTAGGAGCCTGGTGAAGATTTTCTTTATAGTAGATGAAGCGCAGAACCTCACGCCTCATGAAGTGAAGACCATCATCTCTCGAGCGGGTGATCACACTAAGATTGTCTTCATGGGTGACATACATCAGATAGATACGCCTTACCTAGATTCTCAGAGTAATGGATTGTCTTATCTCATAGACCGCGTAAAGGATAATCCGCTTTTCGCTCACATCACCTTAGAGAAAGGAGAACGAAGTTTATTGGCCAATATCGCCAATGAGCACTTATGAATGTGAAGGTCTTGTTAAAGAGCTAATCAAGAATGCCAAGGGTACTACCTTTGGCTCAGAACAATAGAACTATGCGCGCACTTACGTACTTCTCCCGAATTTTTGTCGGAGGTCTTTTCATCGTTTCAGGAATCATCAAAGCCAATGACCCTCTGGGCTTTTCCTATAAACTCCAAGAGTACTTTGCCGAGAGCGCATTGAATCTCCCTTTCCTTGAACCTTATGCCTTGGTCCTGGCTATTTTGGCCTGTCTTGCTGAGATTGTGCTAGGATTCGCGGTGATCTTCGGGGCTAAGATGCCCCTAGCTACATGGGCTCTACTTATCCTCACACTCTTCTTTGGTTGGCTCACGCTCTATACTGCCACCTGCGATGAAGCGGGTACGTATGATATCATGGTTAATGGTATCATGGAGAACAGACCTGTCACTTGCGTTACGGATTGTGGCTGCTTCGGGGATGCCATGAAAGGCTCCATAGGCCGCAGCCTCACGCCTTGGGAATCCTTTTATAAAGACTTGGTGCTTTTCATCTTTATCGTTCCGCTTTTCTTACAGCGCAACAAAATCTCCTTGAACAATGCTGCAGAGGATGTTCGCATCCTTCCTGGAGCGTTGGTTATCGTTTCTATGCTCTGCTGGTTATTCGGTTGGATGTTCCCGCTGGTCTTTGCCTTAATAGGCATGGCAGGGTATCTCCTCATCAAGCGTTTCAGCGCTAGGTCTGAGTGGTTGGCGGCCGGGTATATCACGCTCATATGTTTGGTCTTTGTGTATTACTGTGTGCAGCATTTACCTCTGAAGGATTATCGCCCCTATGCCATTGGCAAGAGCATTCCTGAGCAGATGAAATCTGCGGAAGAACTGGGCTTGCAAGCGCCTGAGTATGTCTATAATTATGTCATGGTCAATGCGGCCTCAGGCGAGCGAGTTACTATTACTTCCAAGCAATACATGGCCGATAAATGGTGGGAGCGCAAGGAATATATCCAAGACAAGGAAGGCACTCAAGGCCCGTTTAAAATCAAGGATGGCTATGAAGCCACCATTCCTGACTTCAGCATGATGGATGAGGAAGGTTCTGAGGTCAATTACATGATCCTAGAAGCGGAGACTCCGGTCTTGCTCGTCATCACGTATGACGTTGATAAAGCGGGTAAAGGCATCACCAAAGTAGGCGCCCTGGCTGATGAATGCATTGCGAATGGGGTAGAGGTCTTTGGGCTTACTTCTTCTATGCAAGACAAGGTGGAGACACTGAGGCATGAGCATCAACTAGCCTTCCCGTATGGCTATGCTGATGAGAAGGTGCTGAAGACCTTAGTGCGTGCTAATCCTGGGCTTGTCCTTATGGATAAAGGAGTGGTTTTGGCCAAATGGTCGGATTCTGATGTGCCTAGCTATGACGTGATCAAAAAGATATTGGGACGCTAATGATCGCTTACCTCATACGCAGAACGATCTACGGATTGAGTGTGCTCTGGGGAGTGATAACGCTGGTCTTCATCATTTTTAACCTTAAACCAGGGGATGCTTCACAAATGCTCCTCGGTCAACGTGCTACGCCTGAAGCTATAGCCGCGGTGAATAAGGACTTAGGACTGGATCTTCCAGGGTTTCAGCGCTATCTTCTATACCTGAATGATCTTTCTCCTGTGTCTATTCATTCGGAGGAGGAAGAAGACAGAGTCTATTTTGACCAGGAGAAATACACTGGATTCTGCGCGGTTACAGCAGGAGCGAAGGGGCTTTATATTAAAAGTCCATACCTCAGAAAGTCCTATCGCACGAAGCGTGATGTATCTTCCATCATAGGTGATGCCTTGCCGGGCACGTTTATCTTGGCTTCATTGAGTATGCTCTTTGCGCTCGTTATAGGATTGATTGTTGGGATCATATCGGCACTGAAGAAAGACAGCCTATTTGATCGCTCGGCCTTGATTGTTGCGGTTCTGGGTATGTCAGCACCGTCTTTTTATATGGCCATTATCTTCTCTTGGATAGGCGGCTATCTGCTCTATTCGGTGATTCCGTTACCCATTTTTCCGCTCGTGCTTTGGATTATGATTCTACTGACAGGTGTCATTCATTCTTCTATCAAGTCAGGTTTTACCTGGAGTGGAATGGGAAGACAGGTGGTGAAGGCGCTCCTCTGGGCCTCGGCTGTGTGGCTAGCCCTGTTGATCTTGAATAGTTTCCTAGGGCATTTCATTCCCATGGATTGGCTCAAAGCCTATATCTCCTTGCCTGGAACCTATTTGGAGCAATCAGGTTCCCTTTATGAAGTAGATGTCTTCGATGGGCCTTATCTGGCTCCTAGGAACATTATTCTGCCCACACTCACGTTAGGTATAAGACCCTTGGCCATTATTATTCAGCTCATGAGAAATGCACTGCTGGAGGAATTGGGCAAAGACTACATACGTACAGCGAAAGCAAAAGGGCTGAGCACCAATAAAATAGTAATGAAACATGCATTCAGAAATGCACTTAACCCTGTAGTTACAGCTGTTTCAGGGTGGTTTGCTTCGCTGTTAGCAGGAGCAGTATTCATAGAGTTCATCTTCGGGTGGCAGGGATTGGGATTGCAGGTCTACGAGGCCTTGGTCAATGAAGACTTTCCATTGGTCATAGGATCGGTGATTGTGATATCCTCCATTTTCGTGACGATCAATATCTTGGTCGACATACTTTATGGAGTCATTGACCCCCGTGTACGAATGAATTAATAAGATTATGAGAAAGAAGATAATAGCTGGAAACTGGAAGATGAACCTGAGCTTTGATGATGCTCGGCAATTGCTCAATGAACTCAGAGCCTTGAAATTTGATGACGATAAAGTGGAAGTGCTCGTTGCACCTCCCGCATTGTATCTGTCTCAGTTCTCCTTTGCCAATGCATCAGGTGCTAAGCTTATGGCGCAGAACTGCCATGACCAGGAGTCTGGAGCCTACACAGGAGAGCACTCGGCAAGTATGCTGGCTTCCTTGAACATTGACTATTGCATTGTCGGCCATTCAGAGCGCAGAAGCCTCTTTCATGAAAGCGATGAATGGGTAGCAGCTAAAGTGAAGGCCTGCCTTAGGCATCAGATTATTCCCATAGTATGCTGTGGAGAAACCTTGGAAGAACGTGAGAACCGCGCTCATTTCGATAGAATTACGGATCAATTGAATGTTGTATTCACAGGCATGGATAGGAGACAGGCTGAAAAAATCGTGATAGCCTATGAACCTATATGGGCTATAGGAACAGGGAAAACAGCTTCTTCAGCCCAAGCACAAGAAATGCATGCCTTTATTAGAAACCTCATTAGGTCCAATGTGAGCAGAGAGGTAGCAGAGAATATGCGCATCTTGTATGGAGGCAGTATGAAAGGCAGTAATGCAGCCGAACTCCTCGCGCAGCCTGATGTAGACGGAGGTCTGGTAGGCGGAGCAAGCCTGGATTACAGCTCATTCAAAGAGATTATTGACAAAGTCTGATGGAATACACGAAACTCATGGTTTCTCTGGAGCCTAAAGTTCCATTCTCTGAAATCGCCATTTCTGATCTGAGCGATATTGGCTATGACAGTTTTCTGGAAACAGAAACTGGAATAGAGGCTTATATCCCTCAAGAAGAGTTCAAGGAAAGTGAACTCGGCTTCTTGAAAGGGTATGAATCTTGTCAAGTTGATTTCAGTTTTGAGCATCTCCCGTATACGAATTGGAATGCAAAATGGGAGGCAGATTTCGAGCCGGTCATCGTGGGAAATCGCTGCATAGTTCGGGCTCCTTTTCACGGGGAAAGAGAAGGCTTTGAACATGAAGTAATTATTCAACCAAAGATGTCCTTTGGTACTGGCCATCATGCAACTACGTTTCTTATGATTTCGTATTTATTGGACATTGAAGTGAAGGGAAGAAGGACTTTAGACGTAGGATCTGGAACGGGAGTTTTGGCGATTTTGGCCGAGAAATTAGGAGCTGTAAATATCCTCGCTACCGACATAGATGACCATGTGGTGGAGAATGCAAAAGAAAACTTGGCGCTCAATAAAACTGTGGAAATACATGTGAAGAAAGCGGATGTCACGAATGATTTCTATGAGAACTATGACCTTATATTGGCTAACATCAACCTTAACGTTTTACTGCATAATATGCAGACCATCTCCTCTGCCGGCAATCAAGGCGCATTAGTGCTTATGAGCGGGTTCTATGTAGATGACGTTCCTGTGTTAGAAGCTGCTGCCGCAGAGAATGGTCTTATTCTTGAAGAACTGAGGAATCAGGAGCGATGGGCTTCGGTGCTATTTAAAAAGAAATGATGAGGAAATACATCTTTGTACTGTTCTTCTTCGTATCCTCTGGCCTAATCACAGCTCAGACAGAGACATTCACCCCAGAAAAGGAGGCCTTTTTCAAAGAAGTATCTGATTTCTTCATCTCAGCCGATAAAAAGCTAGGAACCAAGTTCATTGAGGAAGAATTCACCCTTTATTGGAATTCGGCCATGGATGTTAAGACTCGTGAATCCATCTATGAGCTGAGCAATGGCCTCTTGAAGCAACGATTCAGAGCCTATCCTGAATTCCATTATTTCTTGAAGACCCTCATGAATCTGGATGATGACACAGCGGATCGTGACGCCTATATAAAGGCCATGGAGGCGCTTGTCAAGCAAAAAAAGAAGGCGGACCTAGAAGCGTTCAATGAATGTCTGGGTCAATACTTCGAGACCAACACCATTTTCATGAAAACCACGGTGGAGTGGAAAGTGAGGGCTGCCTCGCTGGATATAGAAGGGGAGAAGGATCCTATTCTGATCTTCAAAGATGCTGACCTCATCTGCTTTGCAAAGCGTGATAGCGCTATCATTCATAAGACTGCTGGACGCTATGATGTATTGAGCCAGAAATGGGAAGGTATGGGAGGAAAAGTCGATTGGACGCGTGCCGGAATGAACGCAAGTACCACCTATGCTGTATTAGCTGCATATGACCTCAGTACTAAATCATCTGATTTCAAAGTGGACTCTGTAAGTTTCTATAACGAGTTCTTTGATACCCCTCTCTTGGGAAGTCTTACCGAGAAGGTATTGGCTAATCAGGACGAGGAGAATGCTTCGTATCCTCTGTTTGAGTCGTATCTGAAGAGATTAATAATCAAAGATATAAGCCCAGGAATGGACTATGACGGTGGATTCACCATGAAAGGAAGCCGCCTATTAGGAACAGGTTCCTTGGAAGAGCCAGCGCGTCTGGTCATCTACCGAGATAACCGCCCTTTCATTGTCACGAATAGCCTTGCCTATACCATCAGACCTGACCGTATTGCCTCAGATAATGCCAAGGTGACCATATACTTAAGTGAGGATTCTATAACCCATCCAAGCGTACAGCTGCGATTCATAAGTGATGAGCGCCTGCTCACCCTTGTGCGCACAGATGAAGGCATTTCTAAAAGTCCCTTTTTCAACTCCTTCCATGAATTAGATATGTACTTCGAGGCCATGTATTGGAAATTAGATGACCCTATCATTACCATGGGGAACCTCTTCGGTAGCTCTAATACTAAAGCGGCCTTTGAGTCCAAAGACTATTACAAGGAGCAGCGTTATTACGCATTGCAAGGAATAGACCCGTTGAATCCTCTTGTTCGTGTGAGGGACTTTACCAAGTCCATGGGAGATGGATTTTATGTCAAAGACTACGCACGTTTCACCCGATATCCTGAAGCTGACGCTCAGAAGCAGCTTCTTGTTCTGGCCAATCAAGGGTTCCTTAGCTATGACTCAGAAACCGAATATGTGGAAGTGCGACCTAAGTTGAACGACTATGTGATGAACCGCTCAGGAAAACGGGATTATGACATCCTGCTCTTCAATTCTGATATTCCTGCAGGTGCCAATGCGACCTTGAGCCTGATTAACTATGACCTCATTCTGAAAGGAGTGAGCCGTATCGCTTTGAGCGATTCCCAGCGTGTGACCATCTACCCTGACGGAAAAGAATTGACGGTGAAGAAGAACCGTGACTTCTTGTTCAATGGGGTCACCGTTGCAGGTAACGTGGAGATCTTCGGGTCCAATTGCAGTTTTGATTACAGTGAATTCAAGGTTGATATCTCTACCATAGACTCAGTGAGATTGAACGTAGAGGAGTTCACGGCCTCAGGTACTTCTAAGAAGAGGTTAGTTCAAGTGAAGAACGTTCTTGAGGGAGGAAGAGGCGAAGTGAACATAGACAATGCCCAGAATAAATCAGGAATTAAGCAGGAAGACTTCCCAGGGTACCCTGAATTCACGAGTTTGGATGAATCCTTTGTCTATTACGATAACAGCCGAATTCAAAAAGGGGCCTATGACCGAAAGGAATTCTATTTTAAAGCACAGCCCTATAAGATTGATAGTTTGGACAATTTCATTGCCAATAACATTCGTCTGAAAGGAACACTTATTTCAGCTATCTTCCCAAATATTGACAAGCCTCTAACGGTGCAGAAGGATTACTCCTTGGGCTTCGAGGTGACTACGCCTGCGTCAGGATTGGCAGCTTATAAAGGCAAGAACACCTTTAATGAAAAAATCTCGCTTAATGATAATGGACTTCAAGGAAATGGAACCATTCATTACCTCTCAGCCACTGCTATTGGAGAAGCCTTCGTTTTCCTTCCTGATAGTACCATAGGGGAGACTACGTCCTTCGTGAATAAGGAACAGAACAGCGGATTGATAGTACCACAGGTAAGTGCGAGCAGAACTAACATGAGCTTCATTCCTGATCAGGATATCATGAAAATCGCAACTATCGGAGAACCTATTTCTTGTTTCAATGGGCAATCTAATATGCAAGGAGAGTTCAGACTGAAGCCAACCGGAATGGAGGGCAAAGGGGATATGGGAATCGCAGACGCGAATATTAAATCAGGTCGCTTCACCTATACGGATCATGACATCTATGCAGACACGTCTGACTTCAGTCTTTCAGGGGTTGGGGATGAGTTTGCCTTTAAAACGCAGGACGTGAGTGCTCACATGGATTTACAAGCCCGTAAAGGAGAATTTAAGTCCAATGGAGAAGCCAGTTTTGTTGAATTCCCTGCTAATCAGTATGTATGTTATATGGACAAGTTTATCTGGTTTATGGATCAGAATGACTTAGCCTTGGAATACGATGGTCAAGTTTCCAATGACTTTGTGATTGACACTGATCTCGACTTGACTAAATCCAATTTCTTTTCTACTCGTGAAGATCAGGATTCCTTGAATTTTATGGCACCTCATGCCGTCTATGATTTGGATGAAAGCGTAGTGTATTGCAATGACATTGAGCACATACGCGTGGCTGATGCCCAGATCATGCCTGATAGCGGTAAGGTGGTCATACGTAAAAAGGCCAAGATGGATGAGTTAGAAAATGCGATTGTTTCTGCGAACTCCGTGACTGCCTATCACTTGATTAAGGAAGCTTCAGTAGTGATTAAATCCAGCAAAGATTATACTGCCAAGGGAAACTACACTTATGTCGATGAGAATCAGGCGGAGCAACGTATTCGTTTTGAAGACATTAGAGTAGACAGCGCCTATCAAACGGTGGCTTCAGGGACGATTGCTGAATCTGCTGATTTTACGCTTAGCCCAGCCTTCCAATATATTGGTGAAGTGTCTCTTTCTGCCAATATCAAAGAACTCCTCTTTAAAGGTCAAACACGAATTTTCCATGGCTGTGACTTGGATAAGAACTGGATGTCCTTTGAGACGCGCATAGACCCTATGAGTGTTTTGATTCCTGTAGACTCAGCACTGAAGGATGAATTAGGGCTACCAGTGGGCATAGGCCTTATGATGGATACGCAAGAGATAGAGCTTTATTCCACATTCCTATCTGCCATTCACTTTGATGATGATAGGATGCTCATGACGAGTAAAGGAGTTCTGACCTTTGATAAGAATACCAGAGAATACGTAGTGGGATCTGTAGATAAGCTTAGAGAGCGCAACCTGAATGGAAATTTGGTCGCCTTGGGAATTGATGATTGCCAAGTAAGGGGAGAAGGGAATATGTCTCTTGGAATGGAGCTAGGTCAAGTGGGTATCAATCCAGTGGGTAAGTACTTGAACAAGACTACAGATAGATCCTTTGCTATGGATGTGGTCCTTCCGCTGAACTTTCACTTCAGTGATGATGCAATGAAGAAGATGAGTAATGATCTATTAACCTTCCCTCATTTGAAGCCTATGATCATGCAGAATTCCCTGTATGCGATGGCGTTGAAAGAGAAGTTAGGATTGGCTGAAGCTGACAAGGTGATCTCGGAACTCACCTTAGCCGGAACCATGAAGAAATTACCTTCAGCACTCGCTGCTACTATTGTACTGAGCGATGTGAAGCTTAAATGGGATAGCGGAACAGCAAGCTATATTTCTGAAGGCCCAATAGGTCTTGCAAGTGTAGGCAAGGAATCTGTTTTTGCTGAGGTGAAAGGAATCCTACAACTTGAGCGCAAGCGAGGTGGGGACACTATGACGCTTTACCTCGAGCTAGCAGAGGACACATGGTATTTCTTTAACTATACACGAACATTAATGCAGGCTTATTCTTCTAATCCTGAATTCAATGATATCGTAATGAATACGAAAGAAGAAGAACGTAAATCGAAGGGGGTGAAGGATCAAGACCCCTATACCTACATTTTATCATCCAAGAGGAAGAAAGAGATCTTCCTGGAGGACATTGGATTCAAATGATACGCTATCAATGGAAAGAATTATAACATGTACCTTTGAGTAACTGAACTGAGCATTGAAAACACTAGTTACCAGCCTATTGCTATGCTGTTTCTCGCTCCTGATCTTACCTATGAATGCACAAGACAAAGTGCAACAGGAGATCATGAAGCGCGCAACGGGGCTATTTGAGCAAGGAAAACATTTAGAAGCACTCCCTGATTTCAGGCAACTCCTCAGCAGTTCGCCTGAAGATGTTGAGTTGAATTTCTATTATGGCACTTGCCTGATTTCTAGTGATGAAGATCCTGATGAAGCAGTGAAACACTTGAGTTTCGCTTCCAAGAAAAAGAGTGTAGATCAGCGAGTAAACTATTACCTAGGTCTAGCTTTGCACATGGACTACCGCTTCTCTGAAGCAGAAAAAGCCTACATGAAGTTCATGGAAACGGCTGATCCCAAACTCCGAGCCAATTTCCCTGAAATCTCCCGTCTCATCAGCATGTCCCAGAACGGGAAGAACTTGCTGAACAACATTAAGGACATTAAAGTTATCTCCAAAACAGAATCCACAGCTAGTGATTTCTTTAGAAGCTATGACTTGAGTAATGTTGGCGGAGCTGTGATTACTGTCCCTGAGGAACTCTTGAGTTCTGAGGATAAGAAGAGGGGCCACCGACCTTTAATGCATTATGATCAGAGCCGCACTATGTGTTACTTCTCCAGCTACGGAAAAGGAGGCGACCTAAATATCTACGAGGCTGTGCGTGGTTCTAATGGAAGCTTCTCTAAGCCAGTCATAGTGGCTGGTGATGTAAATACTGTATTCGATGAGGATTACCCATTCATGCACAGTGATGGGCGTACCCTTTATTTCTCTTCTAAAGGGCATAACAGTATGGGAGGATATGACATCTTCTCTAGTGTCATGGATCCTTCTTCAGGATTGTTCGAGAGAGCAGAGAACCTTGATTTCGCCATCAGCAGTGCTGAGGATGATATCTTCTATGTAGTAGATAAGGCTAGAGTGTGGGCCAATTTTGCCTCAAACAGGAATTCCCAAGCAGGAAGATTACATGTCTATCAAGTGAAGGTGAGTGATTCTCCACTTGAATTGGTATTGGTGAGTGGTAAAGTAAAGAATGAAGTGGGTGGTCTTGCCGCAGCTCGCATTAAAGTAGTAGACGCTAAAACCGAACAAGTCCTTGGGGTTTATCAAACCGATACCAATGGAGATTACCTCGTGGACCTTCCGGGTATGGGTAAATACAAGTTCTATGTAGAAGTGACAGGAAGTACTCTTACCCATCTTGGAACAGTAGACGTGCCTTCCTTTGGGGAGATCAGAGTCTTTAAGCAAGAGATGTCTTTAGTAGAAGTTGGAGGTCAAGAGAAACTGCTTATCAAGAATAATTTCGAGGAGAAAGTAGAAGGAGATGTAATTGCCATGGCCCAAGAAGTGCTGAAGCGCAAAGCAGGATTAGAAGTAAACTCTAATGCTGAAGAATTGCTCGCTGTTCAAGACAATACGAAGACCATACTATCTGAAGAAGAACTTTTAGTAAAGTCAGGATTCAGGAAGGATAAAGGAATGGACGCGGTAATGACTTTGGCGTATGAGCAAGCAGAGCAAGTAAGCAAGACTATAGATAGCGAGGAGGAAGAGCGCGCTATGGCTTCCGCAGTGGCTGACCTAGAAAGCTCTTTGGCCAAAGGCCTTGCCGATGAAGCCACCATAGCTTTCCGCCAATATAACGGTAGCACCGATTCTGCAGAGCGCGAGGAACTCATAATCAAAGCAGTTTCCTATCGCAGCCACTCAGAACAACGAAATAGAAAGGCGAAAGAGGCTCTTTTCTTGGTGGATCAATTAGATCAAAGCATTGCCAATAAGACGGCAACCTTATTGGAACTCAATTCAAGGAATGATCAGTTAGAGACGAAGATGCTCGAAGCTGATAATGAAGCAGTAATTTCCATATTGAGCGATGTCAAAGAGGTAGATGACAAAGGCTTAATACAGCTTGATGTATTGGACGTGGCTTCAGCTACAGCTCAAGACAAGCGCAAGGAATCAGACCTAACACTAAATAGACTAGAGGATATTCGAGAAGCTCGTGACCGCGCGCAAGCAAGCTTGAATACCAAGAAGAACGTGATAGAAAAGACCAGTAAATCAAAGGATAAGAACATCCTAGAAGCTGAAATTCAAGCCTTAAATGCAGAATTGTCTGACTATAATGTTCAGTTCGAGAAAGCCTCTGTGAGACTAAAGGCAATTCAAACCGAATCTGATATTTCTACAGGTGCATTGACTCTCCTTGAGCGCATGCGCGTGGGCACGGATGAAGAGCTTGCTGGGCTGCCTCCATTGAAAAGAGATAAAGTAGACTTGCACCTTCTTTCGGCCAAGGTCAACGCTGCCAAAGAAGAGAATAAGAACATCAATATTTCTAGTGATGAACTCAGTATAGTTATGGCTAAACGCCCTGATCTAGTGAAAAGCTATATGAAGACTGAGATGCTTGCCAACGATAACATAGAAGAGCAATCTCTTCCTGATGCGGCAAGGACTGTGAGCGTATCCAATAGCACTAATGCTTCTCCTAATGCCACAAGCAGCAACACGACAAATACTGCGAAGCCTAGCACATTTGTAGAGTCTGCAGCTATTGCGGAGTTAGATCCCAGATTCACAGCAGAGAAAAACAAACTAAATCTTAGCAAAGAGGGAGATCTAGACGATTGGAAACAGGCTTTGATTTTGAACAGAAGTCTAGAAGGAAAAGTGAAAGCTGATTTGGATGAATTAGCCAAAGATCGCGCTCAGATATATTCATATCGTAAAGCAGGTCTTGAAGAGCTCTATCAAAAACTCCAAGCTGAAAGTGAGGAATTAGATACGCGCATTGTTAACGAGGAAATGACGCTAGCTGATGAGTTGGCTAAGAATACGGATGAGGTAAAAACTAATCAAACCACGACTCCTGAAGCACTTCCATTAGCAGTAGAACCTATACCCACGGAGACCTTTGACGCCACACTTCAAGGCATGGATAAGCCAACAGAAGAGGAGTGGATGAGGAATGCTGCCGTGGCTGATATAGAAGAAATCTCTAAGGATAATGCGAAACAGCTTGAACAAGGGGAACCCGAGAGCTTGAATTCAAGCGCAGGACTGGCTTCTCGCATGGAGAAGCATGGAAGCTATATTCAGATGGTCAAGGCACTGAAAGCCTCGAAACAAAGAACTATGGCCAATAATCCGGCTTCTGCTTCTTTAATCAAGAAGGAAGTAGCAGCCATAGATAAGATTGTCACCATCAAGACAGAGGTGATGCAAAAGGAGCTAAAAGAATGGGAAAAACTCAGCGGAATTTCATTAAATGATTCTGAGCGCAATACGGCCATTCAGAACCCACAGTATTTGAGGGAACGTGAGCTTCTTAAGAAGTCTGATTTCACAGCTGAAGAACAATTGGATCAGTTGAAGAAAATAGATGCATCGCAGTCCATTGTACCTGCGGGAAATGCAACTCCGCCTAAACTAATAGTGTCCAGCACCGTGACGCCTAATGATGGTGCAGTTCCTGAGATGGAGTCTGCCACCAATACAGCGAATGCCTCGACAGTTGCTAATACTCCTGCGGAGGCTCTCGCAACAACACCTATACTAGCAATCACAACTCAGCCAACTCCTTCCAAAGTGAACACGCAGGCTCTGGTGACCGTGAATCCTACTCAGGCTAAAACACTCGCAGAACTAGAAGATATTCGATCCAATGAGAAAGATGTCTATGAACTAGAGAGCTTCCTTACCGATTCTAAATGGACTGATGAACTGATCCAGAATCCTGAAGCACGCAAAGAAGTATTGAATAGCTGCACGCTCATTGATGAGTATCTGGACGCTAAAGGCTCCATGAACACCCAAGAGAAGCGCTATGCTCAGAATGTAATCAGCATGACCTTGGCTGCGCCAAATGCGAAGGAATTCAAGGCACGCGAGCTACGTATGGCCAAAGTAAATAGCCAGAGCATGCAATTGAGCAAAGAGGCAAAAGAACTTTTCGGTACAGCCGATTTACTGAGAACACAAGCAACAAGCGAATCGAATTTGGAGAAGGTGAACCAGAATCTGAGAGAGGCACTTTTCTTGGAATTGAAAGCACTGGATTTAATGAATCAGGCTGAGGAATATGAGATTCACTTAATAGAAGGGCAGAAGCCAGAGGGATTTGAATACAGTGAAGCCATTGTATGGAATGTCTTAGAAGAAGCTCCAGCTGACATGGCTCTGATAACACGAAAGAAGGCTTTAGAAACTCCGGAAGATCAGAGCGTTACTCAAGCTGTTGTAGAAGCCTTGGCGTTAATAGAGAGCAGCGCTGGTGAAACTGCAAAAGAGAAGATTACAACTCCCGTGAATAGCACGCCTGACTCTGTGATTGCGAAGAACACGAATCAGAATTCACAAGTCACTAAGACTCCAGATCAAGTAAACAGAAATACTGTTTCAACAGAGACTATTCCTGTGTTGACAGCTCAAGTAAATTCTACATCAACAGATGAAGTCCTTGCCCCGATTAGGACCATGGATGATTTGCAGAAGTTGCCTGTCTTGACCAATAGTTTAGCATTGAAGACATATCCTCAAGCGAGCGCTAATCTTCAAACACAGAACATCACTGCACCTGCTCCAATAGAGACTAAGCTTGCAAGCACCCCGAGGATTACTGAAGCTGAAGTGACCGTGGAGCGCGAATTGGCTGAAAGCCTGAGCGCTGAGGAACTGACCTTGATGAAGACGAACCGCGTGGAATTAATAGCAGTAGAAGCCCAGGAGAAAGAAGTGAATGATGAGAAGCGTAGCTATGAGAAAGCAGCACATGAGCGTAGGGTAAGATTGGCTGAGGTTATTGACATTCTGCCTGAGGAGAGGACACCAGCGCAGCAAGAGGAGATTCAAAAATTAGCTTCAGAGACTCAAGTTCTGAATTCGTATATCCAATCTTCTAATGAGTCTATCGCTAGCCTTGAACAGAAGAAAAGGGACATTCAAAAAACAGAGGATCGTATCATCAGTCAAACGGTAGAAGAGAACCTTGCCAATGCTACCATGAATCCGAGAAGTTCAAATACAACAGCGGCAAATCCGACAACAACAACTGCAATCGCAACTACAAACGATCAAGGAACATCCAATCTTCCTAACCCTTCTGTTACTGCCGTTGTTCCTACTCCACCTGTTAAAACCAGCTCATCCCTCGCTGCCGACTGGAAGATTCCAGCGGTGTTGATGGAGAGCGTTTTTGATATGGCTGCACAGCCTAAGGCGTCTGTCAGTGCAATTCCATTGTCACCTGCTCCTGTGTCTGCGCTTCCTTCAGGATTAGTGTATCAAGTTCAAGTGGGAGCTTTCAGAAACGCGATTCCTGATGATCAGTTCGCTGAGTTCCGGCCGGTCATGACCGAAGGATTGAGTTCAGGGATCACCCGTTATACGGTAGGATTATTCACTACTGAGAATGTGGCTGTAGGAGCAAGAGATCAGGTAAGAGGACTTGGATATCAAGATGCCTTCGTAGTGGCTTATCGTGATGGAAACCGTGTAAGCATGACTGAGGCAAGAAGACAAGGTGGCGATCAGGATGCAAATCCAGCATTGGCAGAGGCTACGAGTACATTATTGAGCCCCAAGACGTCTAACTCTGCGCAAACTACACTACAGAATACTGGAGCACAGGACAATGCGAGTCCTGAGAATTCTGCTGGAACAAGTCCGTCAACTTCTTCGCAGAATAGTAACCCGACTCCGTCACAAGCACAGAAAACGAATTCTGCTAATTCTGGCACAACGTCTGCAGCTCAGAATAGCTCGAATACCACACCAAGAACTTCTCTATCCAATAACGTTCAGTTGACTGAAACGATAAGTGGAGATGGAGTCGGAAGAGCGACTAAGATGTTAGAAGATTTAGTCACGAATGAGAAGGAATCGGCTTCAGCCTATTATAAATTGGTCAAAGGTGCGGCTCCTGCAAATCAAGTAGAAGGCATCAATGGATTATTCTATACCGTTCAAGTGGGTGTTTACAGCAAGCCAGTGACCAGTGTGGCTATCTTCAATCTTTCTCCGCTCAACAGTGAGTTAATGGAGAATGGGCAGATTAAGTACACCAGCGGAATATTTGACAGCCCTGATGTTGCGTTAAAATGGAAAGACAGGATTGTTCAGAAAGGAGTAGGAGATGCATTCGTAACTGCATATCTAAATGGAGAGCGAATCACCATCGCCACAGCTCAGAAAATCCTGGATGAAGGCGGAGCTGCCGTCACAGTGAACATAGATGACCTAGGAGAGTTACAAAGGGATAGAGAAGGACAGGCAGTGTGGGAAATGGTGAGCACTTCAACGCTGTTCAGTGATGAGTTAAAGGATAACGTCATTTTTAAGATTCGAATGGGGCCTTACTTCGAGCGTATTCCTGATAAGGATGTCAAGGTGATCTTGGATTTCGAAGATAATGTGGAGTATGGTCGCAAAGCAGACGATACCATTATCTACACCACTAAAGGAGCTATGACCTATGAAGAAGCCCAAGAATGGAGGAAGATCTTCTTAGAGCGTGGAATCACTAATGCGAATGTCATCGCCTTTAATAATGGTGAGGAGATTCCGGTCAAACAAGCATTAGACTTCCTTTTGAAATAGGCGCTTCGTATATTTGTAATGCGTTATGATAGAAATGAATTGGACACAGGAAGAAGAAGAGGTGCTCGTTGCAGAACAACTGCAAAAAGAGATAGTGCTCTTCAATGACGATGTGAACAGCTTCGATTGGGTCATACAATGCCTTGTCGATATCTGCGCGCATAATGAGATCCAGGCTGAGCAATGTGCTTTCCTAGTGCATCATAAAGGCAAATGTTCCGTTAAGAAAGGAGACTTCGAAAGCCTAAAGCTACTGTGCTCTGGATTGCTCGATAGAGGACTTAGCGCAGAGATCCATTAAGGATCGGAATCATATTTGATTATACCCTAGAAATTTACATTGAACTCTATGAATAAGTCAGCAAGCTTTGCCTTACTCGTTCTATTCCTAATGGGATGTCATACAGTGCCTATTACAGGACGCAAACAATTCACCATTTTCCCAGAGAGCACTATGATAGGGATGAGCGTGACCAATTATCAAGAATTCTTGACTGAGAATCCTCCCGCTCCGGCTTCAGATAAGGATGCGACTATGGTCAAAGAAATGGGTGCTCGCATGGCGGTGGCTGTTGAGAAATACCTCAAGGATAATGGTCAATCAAACCTTATTGAAGGCTTTAATTGGGAATTCAATCTGGTCAATGATCCAACCGTCAACGCTTGGTGTATGCCAGGCGGAAAAGTGGTAATTTATTCAGGAATTATAGCCGTCACACAAAACGAGAATGCCTTGGCTGTGGTTATGGGACATGAGATCGCACATGCTATTGCTCGTCACGGAAATGAACGCATGAGCCAGGCCGCAGTAGCCCAAGTGGGAACGCAAGCGGCCAGGTTACTGCTGAATGAGAACCCAACATTGGCCAAGTCTCTTTTCAATGAAGCTGTGGGAGTAGGAACAGGTATAGGCATGTTGGCATTTGGCAGAAATCAAGAAAGTGAGGCAGATAAAATTGGATTGATATTCTGTGCAATGGCGGCCTATGATCCTAGAGAAGCACCTAAATTCTGGGAGCGTATGGCAGCGGCTTCTGGCGGAAATACACCACCTGAATTCTTAAGTACCCACCCAAGTAATGAAACACGTATCGCTGACCTGAACGCATATATGCCTGAAGCGATGAAGTATTACAAGCCTAAGTCCTGAATCAAGACTTTAAATAAGGAAGCCTCGGCCTCCATTCATCACGCATGGCGATAATCTCTTCTCGCACAGCTTTGCTGAGTCCTTCTATGTTCTTGGTATATGGGGTCGTGGGAATGGGCTTTCCAAAGGCAACGTGAATGGGGCCAGTTCTAATCTTGAAACTACCTACAGGCATTACTTCTTTAGCGCCTATTACCGCAACAGGGATCACATCTACTCCTGCATGAATAGCTAGCCCGAACAAGCCTTTTTTGAATGGAGCAAGTTCTCCTGTTTTGCTTCGAGTGCCTTCAGGAAAAGAGATGATGTTTATCCCATAGCGAACTTTCTGAGCTGCGATTTTCATGCTCGCTTTCGCAGCTTCTGAATTCTTTCTATCCACGAATAGCATACCAAGCGACATAATCACCCAACCTATTACAGGAATGTATTTCAGTTCTTTCTTGGCAATGAAGCGGAGGTATTTAGGATAGCTCATGAAGATAGCTTGAACATCCAAGTGCGACTCATGATTTGCAGCAAGCACATAGGTTTTGCTGAAGTCAATTTTTTCGAGTCCACTATAGGTAGGTGTGGAACCCATAATGATGAAGAAACCACGACAGTAAATATTCTTAACTACCCAGAATCCCGCGTCAGTCCAGAAGAACAGGACAGCAAGTAGGCTCGATAACGTGCCATTCAAAATGAGCCAAAAGAGCAGCGTTATTCCACGCAATAACCGAAAGGGAAAGAGTATCAAATTTTTCATCTGCGTACTAAGGTACAATCTCTCTTCATCCTGCCATTTTCAAGCTTATATTTGCATCACTTTATGTCAAGATTTCACTCACTTTCGCTTAAGACCGTCCACAGGGAAACCAAGGATGCAGTTCGTTTAGATCTCGAAGTTCCAGCCCATTTGAAAAAGGAATTCGAATTTCGTCCAGGTCAATATCTGACCTTCAAGATGTCCTTTGATGGCAAAGAGATTCGAAGATCATACAGCATATGTTCTTCCCCAGACTCAGGTCTGTTAAGCGTTGCCGTGAAGGAAGTTCCTGGAGGCCAGTTCTCTAGTCATGCGAATCAGAATCTAACTGCAGGAACACAAGTAGAGGTGATGGAACCTATGGGTGAATTCATACTGAAAGAGACCAGTGGACATAAGGTCTTCATAGCGGCAGGTAGCGGAATAACACCCATAATGTCTATGATTAGCAGTCTGTTAGCAAAGGACGAAGATCATCAATTGACCTTGATCTACGGAAATAAAGGCCCTGAAGAAGTGATTTTCAAAGAGAAGCTTGAGGACTTGGCGCATAAACATGCGGATAGATTTAAAATGGTTTATGTCTTTAGTAGAGATGGCCACCATGAGGCTAAGAAAGGCCGAGTCAAAGTGGACCTTATAGAGGAGATTCTTTCACAAAGCACTTTTTCTTCCATTCAAGAGCTCTTTATATGTGGTCCTTCGGCAATGATATTCAGTGTGAAGGATCATTTCTTGGCCAAAGGAATAGCATCAGATAAAGTCCATTTTGAACTTTTCACAGCTCCTGACAAAGGTGCCGAAACCGAGTTAAAGCACACCGAGAAGAAAGTCAAAGCAGATAAAGACAGCATCACCTTTGTTTTAGACGGAATCACGCTCGAGGTGGAAGTGAAAAACGCTGATCTTGCTATCCTAGATATCGCGTTGGAAGCTGGGTTAGATGCACCTTTTGCCTGCCAAGGTGGCGTTTGTTGTACTTGTAAAGCCAAGGCTACAGGTTCACCTGTGGATCTTAGGCAGAATTTCTCCCTCAGTGATGGAGAGTTAAAGGATGGGTATGTACTTACATGCCAGTCCTATCATCAAGGAGGTCAGACCCTTATCGACTATGATAACTGAGCTTTAAGATTCGATACTCCGACACTTTTCACCTCCATTCAATAGGTCTAAAGACCTAATATTTTACGACCAATTGTTGAAATTCAATGATGAATTGTTGACAATCTCATCTCTTTGAGATAGCTTTGTAGTCACTGCAAGGGGGTAAAAAAGGAAATTGTATGACAAAGTTCCAGTATGTATCCTTGAATTACGAGGAGAAAAGAGAGATGATACGTGTGAATGGGAGTTTTCTCGCTGAGAAGCAGAACGAAACGCATGGCAAACGAACAATCTATGCATTGTATGGGTTCTTTGTTGAAGTAAGCTTTGATGCCTTTGGGCACGAGCGCTACATCCGGGTAATCGAGAATTACTTTGAAAGTGAATCGAGCCTTGAGGGTGTGCTAATAAATCTGAACTAGTGTTTTTTAGTGTTTAGTTAGATCGAAGGGCTTCATTTCCGTGGAGTCCTTTGATTTTTTTCGACCATCCTGAGATGCTAGCCAACACAAGTAGATTTCTAGATTATTTGGCCCGAATTGGTCTCTCAAAAGCGATCAGAACTTCCGCGGTCTATTTGTCGCTGAGCATCCTTCTTCTTCAGATCATCTCTCTTATCATGCAGCTTCTTTCCAGTGGCTAACGCAATCTTCAGTTTCGCATAGCCTTCCTTACTTATAAATAACTCTGTAGGAACGATGGTATTCCCCACATTCTTGAACTTCTTCTCTATCTTGGAAAGCTCATGTCCCTTGAGCAAAAGCTTACGGTCTCTGCGGGGGTCATGGTTATAGTGCCCTCCATTCTCGTACTCGTCAATGGTCATGTTGCGCACAAAAAGCTCGCCTTTATGCAAGACACAATAAGCCTCCGTGATGCGCGCCTTATGGCTGCGTATCGACTTGATCTCTGTACCTAACAGTTGGATCCCAGCCGTCCAGAATTCCTCGAGGAAATACTCGAACTTGGCTTTCTTATTCTTCGCTATAATCAGTTCTTCTGCCACGGGACTAAGATAATGGAATGCTTAGCCCAAGCCCACATCCAATAACATCATGATTAAGAAACCGCCAATAAAGCCTAATGTGGCCACGTCAGTGTACTTATCGCGCTGGGTTTCAGGGATTACTTCTTCTACTACCACGTAAATCATAGCACCTGCCGCAAAAGCAAGCGCATAGGGCAGGATAGGAGTCATTTGGATTACTAAAAGCGCTCCGCATACACCAGCTATGGGTTCCACGACTGCCGATAATTGACCGTAGTAAAAGCTCTTCCAGCGAGAGATGCCATTTCTTCTAAGTGGCATAGAAACAGCCATTCCTTCAGGAAAATTTTGAATTCCAATACCGATAGCCAATGCGACTGCTGCTCCTATGGATGCTTCAGGAATTCCAGCTGCAACTCCTCCAAAAAGAACTCCTACGGCCAAACCTTCAGGGATATTATGCAAGGTGATAGCCAAGATGAGCAAAGTGGTTCCTTTCCAATCGGTAGGTGGTCCTTCAGCCTCGTCTTTCTTGAAATTAATGTGAAGGTGTGGGATTAATTTATCTAAAGCATACAAGAACAGCGCGCCAACACCGAATCCTATGGCTGCGGGCATGGCTTTAGTAAATCCTTCCCCAGGGCTCATTTCTATTGCAGGGGAGAGCAGAGACCAATAACTCGCGGCAACCATTACTCCACCAGTGAATCCCAACGCAGCGTCTAGAGCTCCTCTGTGCATGGTCTTGAAGAAGAAAACCAAGGCTGCTCCAGCTGCAGTCATTCCCCAGGTGAACAAAGTAGCATAGAGCGCTGCTAACACAGGGTCTATCGATTCAAAATATGTTAATATCGCGCACATGCCCCAAAAGTAGGGCAAAAACATTAAAACTTAGGCGTGCCTAAGTTTGTTATGAGACAAAACCATATGAAAAACATCATACTCACCGGAGCCAGCAGTGGAATAGGAATGGCATTTGCCCGAAGAGCTGCTAATAGCGGTAGAATTCTTCTTCTTGGGCGCAATGAAAAAGCGCTTAAAGAGCTATTAAAAGAGCTGCCTGGAGACCATGCCATGATGCGCTGTGATGTAACCTCGTTAAGCGATTGTGAAAAGGCTGTGAACCATGCCATGAAGGAATTCGGATCCGTAGATGTCTTGGTGAACAATGCTGGTCTTGGCTACTTCGATCCATTAGCAGAAGGAAAGCTGGCCGAATGGCATCATATGGTAGATGTGAATGTGAAAGGAATTCTGAGTATGTTGCACCTCTGTCTTCCTTCTTTGATTGAGAAAAAAGGCCATGTGATTAATATAGGTTCTGTGGCTTCGCATCATGTTTTTCCTAACTCCGGGGTCTATTGCGCTACGAAACATGCTGTATTGGCCATTTCTGAAAGCATACGCGTGGAATTGATGGGTAAGGTTCGGGTGACGACTATATCTCCTGGTGCTGTGAATACGGACTTCATCAACAAGACTACGAACGAGACCATCCATGCTGATATGAAGGACTATTTCGCTACGAGTATGGCTCCTGACACCATTGCTCAGCAAATCATGCATGCTTTGAATGCTCCTGCTGATTCGGTGATCAATGAGATTCTGATTAGACCTTTTCGTTAAGAATTACTCTTTGATTAAGAACTGAAGAACACTGCGTTTCGTTTGAACGATTCGAATTATATATGTCCCATTGCTCAGCTGCGAAAGGTCTTGTGAATTCCCTTGCTCATTTCCTGAGATAGAAACTAATACTCCTCTCATATCATAGAGTTCCCAACGATCAATAGAGCTCTGACTTTGTAGCGTAAAGATTGAGTTAAACGGATTTGGATGGATGTTGACGAAGGATTGTTCTTCTTCAATAAGGTCATTGACCAAGCAAGAATTTATAACCTGCTTCACATTCGCACATGGACTCGCATTTCCGTCAATGAATCCTGCTGTAGATCCTTCAAAGTGATTGCAGATGGACATGACATCACAGACACTAAGCAAGGGGTTATTTACAATAATTACGCTATCCGATATACTGACTGACTGATCCATAGAAAGCATATTCTCAAGCAAAGGATTTGTGATCAATTGAAAATCACCTTGAATCAAGGCCAAAGCGGCTAATCCATCTATATTCTGTAATTCATTGTGGTTCTTTATTCGCAGGTCACCACCTATGGTCTGCAGTCCATTTAGGCCCAGCGTCACAAGGCTTGGGTTATTGTTCAGGTTAAAATATTCGCCTACTGCAGTGAGCCCATTTAGAGAAGCTAGATCCGCGACAGCTGTGTTCTGAATGGATACATGACCATCAACGTGTTTCAGACCGACTAAGCCTGTGATGTTGGCCAAAGCTGAAGCAGCAATGATTTGAAAATCTCCATGAATGCTGTCTAATTGGGCCAAAGCATTGACTTGAGACAAGGAAGGAAGGCTTAATAATTTCAATCCACCTGTTTCGTCTAAGTTGTTCAATCCATTGAGTGAGGTCAAGGTGGGGTTGTTAGAGATAATCAGTTGGGCACCTATCTCATGAATTCCTTGAAGACCTGTCACATTAGAAAGAAATGCATTGTTTTGGATCTTAAAATCTCCATGAACATATTTTAAATTAGATAGGCCAGAGAAATTGTTCAGAAATCCTATGCCAGTCAGTTCTAAATTACCCATGATGGTATCTAAAGAAGCTAAGGGAAGGAGGGACCATACATCTTCCCCTGTCACGGTCATACTTCCTTCAAGCAGGGTGCAACTTGGATAATTCTCATAGAATTGATTCAATTCATCCATGCTATTTAGAACAACATTCCCTATGGGGCATTGAGCGAATCCGTTGGAGGAAACACATAGGATAAAGCAGAGTATAGTTAGATGTATAGTCGTATTTAATTGCTGAATCATTTTAATTTCAATATCTGATTATAGGCCTGTTGAAATGAGCTGATAATTGGAGTTTTTCTGGGGTCAAGACCTGTGCTCTTGCAGATCCTTCTGAAAATGCCCGAGATATATTTCACATGTGTAAGGTGCTCCCCTCTCCATGATTCAAGAATGACATAGCCGTGTTCTTTAGCAAGGTCGTCCCAATAGCTGGGTGCTTGAACATTAATGTGCGTAGTATTTTTATCAGGTATGCCAATGATAGGTAACGAGCGCATCTCATATGGCAGAAGTCTCAGCGGAGTAGTCATGAGGATTATGCCATCCATAGATAGGTGCTTCTTTGCATGAGAATAAAAGAGTCCAGGGTCTTCTAGGTGCTCAGTGACATCAAGGCAAGAAATAAAGTCAAACCTTCCTTTTACATTCCAAGGGAAGTCCTCTATACGTCCTAGATAAATGGGTGCTTGAGTATGTTCTCTCGCTATCGCAATAGAATCAGGAAAGGGATCTAGTCCATGGCTTTGAAGCTTCAGCACTTCCTCCGTCATTTTCATGAAGGATCCATAGCCTATTCCGACATCCAAGGCCTGCGTGGCATTAGAGGATAGGTACTTCTTGACTCGGGTGAGTTTGGGTAAGTACTTTTCGCGGTGAAATTGCTCTCCTTGCTTAGAATACACTTTCTCCTCATCAGCAAGGAAGGTGATATTATCATGGTCTTTCTGCGCCATATGTGCTTCTTAATCTATAAGCAAAGTTAGACCAGTGATGCTAGCAAGGTATGGGGTTCCTGATTTAGATCCAACAAAAGCTTTGTCAATAGCTCTGAGCTCAAGACTCAGGAAATTTGGAAGCCTTTGAAACTCCAAAAACATCTACCTTCATTCCCATATATTCAGCCTGAAATAGGCAGGTCATACCATTCTTTCTAGCTACATTCTTCGACTTTTCATTTTCGCTATGGATAATGGAAATAAACCTATCTGTTTCTATGTGCGCTTGAGCGTAAATACACATGTGCTTTGCAGCTTCTGTAGCATATCCCTTGCCTCTGAATTCAGGTCTGAATGAATATGCGATCTCATATTCATTTAGTCCATTTAGTTCCTTCAACAGAACTCCACTCATGCCTATCATTTCCTGGCTCTCCTTCTCTATGACAGCTAACATTCCGGTTCCCGATTCTGCATACCGCACGAACTGCTTTTCGAACCATATTTTAGCCATTTCTTCATTACTCTTACTGCCATCAAGGCCAAGAAAGCGCAGACTTTCTCTGTCCTCGAAGAATAAGACCCAAATCTTCAAATCCAAAGGATGAAGTTTCCTGTATATAAGACGTTCGCTTTCTTGGTTGAAGTAGGACAAGTGTTGCATTTTAAGTTTAATTTAATTTTGACATAACTCTTCAAAAATAACATTACACTCATGTCGACTATATCATCCTTAAGATGAGTGATGCGAAGAGGTATGAACTCTTTCGCTATTTATTCTCATTGAATTGGTCCAAGTATGGATCACGTGACTTTCCCTGCGCATGGATACAATCGCAGAAGTTCACGCAAGCTCTATCATTCTCCCCCTCACTCTGATCTAGACAATCTGTAATGGTATTAAATGGCGAAATCATTCATCCATTTTTTTCTGCACCTCCAATGTATCTGATCAATTTTAGCTTGGATATCTATATTGAAGAGTCTTTAATTTCAAAACAATCTATTCCTCCATTTAAACCAATCGCAACTGCTAGGTCAACTATAGAGGCTCAGTAGATTTCCAGCTTTGGGTTTTCTTCTTGGGGAAAAGTTTAGATGAGAAAGCACTAGTAATTGTTCTTTTGGATTTGGAGAACATGTAGTGCTGTTTCATCTAATGGATATGTATTCAACAGATCAACAACAAGCGACTCTGTCCAGCTTTTTCCTTAGGAGCACGGTGAACACAAGGGAGGACTTGACTCCCAGGATGATCAACGGCTATCCTCCATAAGTGACCAAGACCCAAGCTGATAGGACGAGCCTTAGGTTTGGGCTGATAGTGCAGGTCAAAGAAGTAGTCACTTAAAAAGGTCTCAAATCCTTCATCTGCTCCACCATATAATTTTTTGAGTTCATTGCGTATTTCAGGAACAAGCACTTTCTGTTCGGCTTGTGCATTTGGCAATATTTCACTAGCCTCGCCATAATACGTGCATAGAAAAGTGTCGGTTGGTATGGGAGAGCGATCTACATGAAAAGAATACACATCGGTTGGAAAGAAAGGGTAAGCATCATCTCTCTCGTAGTGCTTAATCAGATTCAGAATTGGAGAAGCTCCATGTGCTTTCAAGACTGCCAAGTCATGCAGGAGAGCCTCACGGGCTAACTGTCCCTGTTCACTCAACTGAAGCTCACGAAGCTCCTCTTGATTCAATACCGCCATATTCTCATGGAGTTCTACCTTTTCAGTAATCTCTGAAAAATCACCCCTTATTGCGCGAGTCCAACACATCGCATTAAGTTCTCCTTGAAAAGGAGTACAAACAAGGTCTTGAAAATTCGTTACACAGTGAATTTGATTCTCCGTAGGAGATACATCTGGCATATGAGGTGCTATTAGAAATCGATATCCTACTCAAATATAATTATTGGAATGCTTTGGGGATAGAATTTAATGGTTAAATAGTCAGTCAGTGCGGAAAGTCTATGGGGTAAACTGTTTTTAGCTTTTTTCTTGTCAGGCTAATACGTTGAAGAGTCCCCAATATCCGAATCCGACTATCGAACATATATAGATTAAATTTGTTACTATAAGCAGGCCTTTCACCCATGACCTTTCTCTCTCATTCTTAAGAAATCTAATCGTAAAAAACATAATCGGTACTATCAACAGTAGCAGCATAAATGGCAAATATGAGAAGATGCTAATGAAATTCGAGTTGAAATGTCTGAAGGGAGCGTCAAAGTAATAGATACCTATGTTTGTGATCAACACAAAGAAATATGTCGTAAGCAACAGACTCAAGAATGAAGCCGCCATTATGATTCCATAAGGATTCCCTGTTTTTCTATCCCTGACTAGGACTCTTATGAATACTAAGGAAATAATGGTCAAGAGACCTCCAAGGATCACAAGTAAAATCCTTAAGAAAGGCCTGTTGAATGGGGTTATATAGCTAGATAATCTCTCAAATTCAGGATTTACAGGAAATAGACTCGCTATGTTGAGAATGTGGTCTCCCTTATCCAACTCTTCGGTTATATTGAATTGAACCGTTGTCCCAAATGAATGATAGAAGAAAAGATTCACAAGGCCGTTTTGCGTGTCCCAAATAGATGTAAGAAGTGTGCCATCACCATTTCTATCTCTGCAAACATGCATAGTGTCAGAAACAGCTGTACAAAATGCTAACGATGCTTCGATGTCATTATCTCTTAGGAAATCTTCTCCATTTCTGTATCGTTCTATTCTTCTTGCTTTTTGATTGTCAGTTATAGATGGGCAAAAATTAGACAGAACATATTGAGGTTCATTGCCTTCGCAACAACCCTTCCTTTCGAATTGCGTTTTATTAAGTGATTCAGGAGGTATGATTCCTTACTCTAGTATAATATCAAATTGTTAAGTCAAAGGCTTTCTAGCGTGCTCAACATTTTGATACTCGAGATACTCTTTTCCATCTTCTTTGATGCTTTTTGCAGCAATCCAAAAGGTCTAGTTGTGTTTTTCGATCAATCGTTCGTGTAGCTTATCTAGTGTCCAAATCGCTACGTATACATTTGGTTTCTGTAAAGCGACTTTTTGAAGTTTTGATAGGTCCTTATCTATTTGGAAAGAAAGCCTTTGAGAGTTGCAAACGATTGGAGATACTGTGAAGTATAGCTTGCAATCGCTATCTCGTTGATATCAGAACTCGTTTAATATTTGAGCTGAGTTTTTGAACCTGCTTAACTTCCAATTTGGAACTTTCGCAAATAAATTATTTCTGTTTCCTTGCTTGCTTCTATATGCATTCAGCTCGATGCCTTTATAGTCTGTATAAGTGTTGTATAGGCTTTTTTATGACTGCCTTTATCCGCTAACCGTGGAATATTATACTTATAAATCCACGGTTAAGCCTTTCTAAATAGTTCTATTTCCCAGCTCTCAAAGCAAAAACCATGGGTACTTTTCCTTCTTTTCCTTCTACCATAAACCTGCTTGAGCCTACTTCTATCATGTGATTAAAACAGGGATAAGGAGAGAAGTCATATTCTTGGAAAAACTCTACTTGCAATCCCGCTCCTATAAAGGAATTCATAATCTCTCCTAAGCTGTGATTCCATACTGTATAGGTTATTTCTTCCTGATCATTGCGGTCAGCATAGGTGCCTTCTTCAACTCCGCTTATAGGGCCGTCTTGGAAATAGGAATGTGTTAAGTGCTCCGTAGCATCATCATACATTTGCATAAATGGATGAAATTCTACCAAGAGGAATCTACCGTCATCGCTGAGAGAACGAGAAACTAATTCGGCTAGGGGAGCCAGGTCTTCATGCCACACCAAAACGCCATAACTCATAAATACCAAGTCGAAATCCTGCTCTAATTTCAACATGGGGTCCAAGACATCAGCACAGATAAACTCTATAGGAAGATTCATTTCCTTGGATAACCCTTTGGCGATATTTATCGCATCTTGGGAGAAATCAACGGCTGTAACATGCGCCCCTAACCTCGCTAGGGAAAGACTATCCTGCCCAAAATGACATTGAAGATGCAAGACCTTTAATCCATCTAAGGAGGGGAGTAAGGCTGTTTCAATTTCTTTCAAACTACTCTTGCCAGCCATGAAAGAAGGCTGGTCATAGAAAGCAGAATGAATATGTTTTTTCGCACGGGTATTCCATGCGTCTAGGTTTTCTTGAATGTGCTTTTTCATAGTAGGTTGAGTGTTTCGAGTAAGGGCCCGGTGATGCATACTACGGAGCAGAGCGGCATACTGTCACCGCCATTTGGCCAGTGGCTGGTAAGTGCATCCATACTCTTGCTGGTTTCTCCAGGATGCTGTACCGAGATAAAAAGTGTCTTCCCGTCAGGGTGAAAGAAGGGGCCAGTTAATTCGCTGGAAACAGGTCCGCTGGCTACTTGAATGATTTCTCCTGCCTGAGGCCCCGTGCGCGGAACCACATACAGACCATTATTCCCGAATCCTTCATAAGGACCCTTATCTATGGAGCCTCCGCTGATATCAGAGGCAAACCAAAGGTTTCCTCCTTGGTCAAAGGCCATGTTGTCGGGGCAAGCGAAGCCGGTTTCTTTTCCGCCTGTGAGGAATGTTTCTGCTTTGAATGTCAAGGAAGCGTAATCATTATTATCTTCTATAATCTTGATGATTTGGCCGTAATAATTCCCTTTGGCTTTGTTATTTGTGCACGTTATAAGGACATGTCCTGTGACGGGGTCTATGTCTATGTCCTCAGGTCGGTCTAAGGGAGTAGCTCCCAGCAAGGCCGAAGCTTCCCTGCAATAAATCATCACCTCAGTGAGGTCCTTGAAATTAGCACTGAGTCGCTCATCCTCCATAGTCAGGGGAATCCAGATTCCGTTCACGGTATCAGCCACATAGAGGGTGCCTTCTTTCAAGGATCCTGGGCTGCTAGAAATGAACTTGTACATGAATTGGTCCACCTTATCATCGCCTGAATAGACCACTACTCGCCCATCTTCTAGTTCCACTATGGTGGCACATTCATGACAGAATCTTCCCAAGGCCACATGCTTTTTGGCTGCGCCTGTCTGAGGATCCACCTCTACCACCCAGCCATAATGCTCAGGACGGTGATTGTAATAGGCACTCCAACCATGAGTCCCGAAGCTCTCATCAATAAGCCCCGTGTGGCGATCCACCTCTCCGAAAATGTCTTGATAATTCTCTTCACAGGTCAATATTGTTCCCCATGGAGTTACTCCTCCTGAGCAATTCTGAAACGTTCCAATAGCCTCCCGACTTCCGACAATAGGCTCATCCCAGTTAAAAGGAATAGGAGTAAGGCCGTGGATGCGTTTATTTGGTGCGCCCTTGATTAATCTCCAGTGCCCATCGACCCGTTCTATATGCAAGATAGAACCGCCTAAAGCCAACATTTCTTTCTCTACACCTGATCTGCTCTTAGGCCCATTCGTATGACCGTGAATCAGGAGCGGGTCAGGGTATTCGTGATTAACCCAGAGCATACCTTTATCAGGCCCATCAGGGAGGAAGGCCGTGTAATCGTTATTGAACCCAAAGAACTCTGTGTCATTTATCGGGTCATTGTAAGAGATAAGAACCTCATAGTGCAGGCCATCAGCTAGGACGAGTTCATCTTTCAAGCTCGGCTCTATTCCTTTGATGAGAGAAGACAGTGAACCACCAGACTTTCTTTGGCTTTTATTCGCAGTACAGGATTGTAAAATAGGAGGAAGGAGGCCCAGGCTTACGGTTCCTGTGCCTAGGAAATGAAGGAATTTTCTTCGTTGCATAAGGGATGAATATTCTATTTTTTTAGAAGTTGGAAATATACATCTATCGTAGCCTTTATCTGTAACTGCCCCGAAACGAATCCACATTCAGGAACGGAGAAACTCCCAGCATCTTGACCTTGCACATTGGCATACGAATTCTGATTCTACCCGCCAGACCATTGACTCGTGAGATGTACTTCTTCCACGGTATGCGCTTTTCCTACAGTTTGCCCCAGTGTCGTGGCCATGCGTTCAGCTTTGTTCTTGGCAGCAAGCACAGCTTTCTCGCTGGCCTCATGCATGTGCTCAGCATAGCGGGTAATTCTGAAGTTAGCGGTACTCAAATTTTCCACGTTCAGCGCGAGTAATCCCATCATGAATTATTCATATGTGCTCATGTCAGTAAAACAGATTTGAAAATATTGGCTGGCCAGATAGTACTTCGTCTTTGGTCTGCGATGATAATCCTTATAGCTCACCTGCATTCAGGTATTGGGGCTGAATGTGTTGGGTTTTTAGGTTTGCTTTTTTCAGGTTAGCAATCATGGCCGAGGGGCCTCGCTGTTCTGTTTTCGAACATCGCTCAGATTCACTCCCTCTGCAATCATAGAGAAGTTGAATAAGGCTTCATAAGGGTCAGCATAAACGATGGTGATTCCACTGGTATGGATCAATGGCGTATCTTCGATGGACTGTGCAATGGTTCCAAGCTGAAGGGTCAGTGCAAGAAGAAGTATGGAGTAGTTCATAAATTTTATTTCAGACCTTAAAGCTATTATCATGCATCTATTGTCCATCCAGATAATACTCGAATCACTGCAGTCATAATGAGAATGGTTAACGTAAATAGGGAGGGTTTTGATTTTCTGAAGGCATTGGCCAAGAACAATGAACGGGAATGGTTCAATGCTCATCGCAGTGAGTATGAGCACATGTTAGGGAATATAGCTGATTTCGCTGATGGACTCATAGAAGAGCTAAAAACACATGATCTCATTCAAACTCAGAGCGGTAAAAAAGCGCTTTTCAGGATTTACAGAGATGTGCGATTCTCCCATGATAAAACGCCATACACCTTATGGCTCAGCGGATATTTTCGCAGAGCTACTGCTCAGCTGCGGGGTGGGTATTACTTTAGGATTCAGCCCAAAGGTAAATCTGTACTTGGAGGAGGTTTTTGGGGCCCCAATAAGGAAGACCTGAAGCACATCCGAGAGCAGATAGCGATAGACTCAGAGCCTTTGAGAAAAGTCATAGCATCCAAATATTTTAAGAAACACTTCGGAACATTGAATGGAGAAAGCTTGAAGACCTATCCACGTGGATTCGATCCTGATCATCCTGATATTGATCTGCTCAGAATGAAAACCTTTACTGTGAGCCGCAGTTTTACTGACAAAGAAGTGCTTTCAGCTGATTTTGCCAAAGAAATAAGCAAAGGATATAAAGCCATGCGTCCCTTTTTCGATGTAATGAGTATGTACCTTAGTACAGACTTGAACGGAGACCTTTTACCTAATCTTTCCAAAAAATGAGAACGTTTTATACAAGCTTGATTGCCTTCTTTTTTCTTGCGTGTCAAAGTCCGACATCTCATGAGGCTAATGGTGCAGAGCGCACGCCTCAAAACGGGAAGCAGGATTGGGCCATAGCCATTCATGGAGGAGCGGGCGGAATGAACCGTGAGAATTTACCTGAAGCGAAACGATTGGCCTACGAAGCGTCATTGAAAAGTGCGATTGATCAAGGCATTAAGATGCTAGAACAAGGAGCTGACGCGTCATCTGTAGTGGAGGCGGTAATTCGCATTATGGAAGATGATTCCTTGTTCAATGCAGGGCGTGGTGCAGTGCTCACAGCCAACGGAGAGGTGGAGCTAGATGCGTCCATCATGCGTGGTTCTGACCTTCAATGTGGTGCAGTATCGGGTATTCAGAACATTAAGAATCCCATCATGGCGGCCAAGCTGGTCATGGATTCTTCCAAGCACGTTTTTCTATCAGGAAAAGGTGCGACAGCCTATGCGCTTGAGCATGGCCTAGAATGGGTTGACAACAGTTATTTCATCACCAAAACACGTTGGGAATTATATCAAGAGAGACTTCAGACCAAAGGAGTTAAAGAGGTAGGGGATAATCCTATTTCTAAGAAAGGAACAGTGGGCTGCGTAGTTTTGGACAGACAAGGACACCTAGCCGCAGGAACCTCGACAGGAGGTATGATGATGAAGGAATACGGCAGGATAGGTGACAGCCCTGTTATAGGCGCAGGAACCTATGCAGATGACCGAACCTGTGCAGTAAGCGGTACAGGACACGGGGAATATTTCATCAGAAGAGCAGTAGCCCATGAGATCTCAGCACGCATGATGTATGCACGAGAAGACCTTCATGAAGCCTGCGAGGCAGTAGTGCTCCATGAGCTAAAAGACATGGGCGGAGACGGAGGAGTAATCGCAGTGGACACTATGGGAAACATCAGCATGGTCTTCAACACTGAGGGAATGTTTCGCGCCTGCGCTGACGCGAATGGAAAAAGAGAAGTGGGGGTTTTTAGATGATATGAACTGTACTTTCTTGTCTCCCTTCGGAGGGAAGAATGGTTCAGATGTTCAAATAAATGAGATTCTTTTCCACAATTTAAAGCCATGGATCGCGCTTCTATTTCTAATAACTCCCATTACAATCCGAACCTTAAAGAGAAAGCTCAAAGACTGAGATTGGAAATGACAAAGTCTGAAGCAGTACTTTGGAAACACGCATTGAAACAAGGCAAGTTATTCGGATTTCGTTTCAATAGACAGAGACCAATATTAGACTATATCGTAGATTTCATGTCAAAGGAGCTTTAGCTGGTAATTGAAATTGATGGCGTATCACACTTGTTTTCTGATATTTCAGAAAAAGACAATGAAAGACAACAGAATTTGGAAGCTATAGGATTCACTGTCATTTGGTATTCATCTTCTGAGATGCTGAAAAATATTAAAGGTGTGAGTAGTTCTATTCAGAATAATATGAGAGCAAGAGCAGAAGAATTAGGTCTCGGAGTCATTGAATAGATTGATTATTGAAGTTAGACCTGTGCGCCACAGTCCTCACCCGTCTGCACGCTAGTCCGTTTGCAGCCACCATCCTCATGGAGTGACAAGATTCGAAGCACTTCTGTCAATTATTCTCAGAAGTACGCTGGTTTGTCTCCCTTCGGAGGGAGTACCTCAGAGCGGATGAGCGATGAGGGGAGGGAGGAACGGAGTCTGGTTTTCAAATGAGCATTGCAGATAGCGCTTCGCGCCACAGTCCTCACCTGTCTGCACGCTAAGCCGCTTGCAGCCACCCTCCCCAAGGAGGGACAAGAACAAAACGCCATTCTCTATTCTCCATTTCTCCAGCTATAGTTATCTTCGAATTCAAATTCTATTCAACATGTCCTACAATTTCAATATAGGTGACGTAGTCAGCTTTCTTTCTGAAGTCGGGACGGGGAGAATCCTTTCATTTAAAGATGATGGGATGGTAATGGTAGAAACCCAGGAGGGTTTTGAAATGCCTTTTTCTAAGAGTCAATTGGTTCCACGCTTTGATTTGGAAACGGAAGAAAAAAAGATTGTTCTCGAACAGAAAGTCGAGAAAAAAACTCCTTTAACCAGCTATCAAGGCTTCAAATTAAACATGAAAGTTACCATGTCACATGAGGACATGGATGGAATCGTTGTAGGCTTCAATGAAGATAAAGGACTAATCCAAGTGGAGTGGGAAGATTTGATAGAGCAATGGTATCGCCCTCAGGAATTAGTAGCCATGGAAAAAGCTCAGCTCGAACAGATTAATGAGAGCATGAGCACTATGAGCTTGCAAGACATTGGAGAAAAAGAGGTGCGACTCGGAAGTCAAGGCGTTATGACCGACCGTAAAGACAGCGGAGTGTGGGAAGTCGACTTACACATTCAAGAACTGGTTGATAACAGCTTCGGGATGATGAATTATGAGATTGTTCAAATTCAGCTAGATCACTTTGACAAGAAGCTGAACGAAGCCATGAGTAAAGGCCTGAAGAAGATTATATTCATCCATGGTCGGGGAGAAGGGAAACTACGTGATGCCCTTCGTCAAGTGCTAGAGCGCTATCCGAATTGCGAAGCTATGGATGCGGATTATCAACGCTATGGCGTGGGAGCTACAGAAGTGAGGATTAAGTTTAAGCGTGTAGAGGAAGACTAGCAGTTCTGCAAAGTGCTAAGTTGAGTAGGTTTTCATTCTCATCCCAAGTTCCTCATTTTCAAGGCTTTTAACTTTATTCACACTGCAAAGATTTAATCTGAATATGTGGACAAATAGCTATCTTCGTGGACAATTAGGGGAATGTCCTCCTGGTCTAAATTAACATCGAGAGCAACATAATGGGTAGATCGCAAGAAAGCTTCAGCAAGAGGGAGAAAGAGAAGAAGAAACAGAAGAAGAAAGAACAGAAGGCCAAGCGAAAGGAAGAACGCAAGGGCGAGGATACGTTCCAAGAATTCACGTACGTTGATAAAATGGGAAATTTCCATAATACTCCTCCCGAGGTAGATCCAGAAGAAGAAATTCTTGCCGAGGACATCATAATAGGTATTCCAAAGAAGGAAGTAGGCGAAGAAGATGGTGACAAGCACTCCAAGATAGGTATCGTGACTTTCTTCAATGAAGAGAAGGGCTATGGATTTATCAAAGTGGAAGGTTCACCTGAAAGTATTTTCAGCCATATCAATGGTCACGTAGATACGATTAAGCAGAACGATCGCGTGAAATTCCAAGTAGAGATGAGCCCTAAAGGACCAAGTGCCATTGACGTGCGTCTGAAACCAGCAGAGAGTTAATAGTTTATTGACTTTTTAAAAAATTGAGAGGGCCCCGCGTAAAAAGTTGGGCTCTCTTTTGTTATGCCATAGCCTCATCAGAAAACATTTTCAATAGATGTACCTTTGGCTCATCAATCGAACCTTATGAGTATCAAGTCTAAACTGGTCCTTGTTTTTTTAGTCTTGACCTTGACCGCCTGTGTTAAAAATCCTGTAACGGGAAAAAAGCAATTCGCTGTGATGTCTGAAGCACGTGAGATTGGGCTGGGCGCTTCCTATGACCCGCAGATTGTAGCTGAATTCGGACTCTATCAGGATTCTATCTTGCAGAACTACATAAATGTAAAAGGGAAAGAGATGGCCAAGATTTCCCATCGCCCTGAGTTGGATTATAAATTCAGAGTAGTTGATTCGCCTGTTGTGAATGCCTTCGCTGTTCCCGGTGGCTATATCTACTTCACTCGTGGTATCATGGCTCACTTTAATAATGAAGCTGAGTTCACTGGAGTGCTCGGCCATGAGATAGGTCACGTTACCGCTCGTCATACCGCAGTAGCACAGCGTAATTCCACGTTTGCACAACTCGGGCTGATCGCAGGGATGGTCGCATCTCCACAAATTGCACAATTCGCTGAGCCTCTTTCCTCAGGCATGGGATTGCTGTTGTTAAAATTCGGAAGGGATGCAGAGAGCCAGTCAGATGAATTAGGCGTAGAATACTCTTCCAAGATAGGCTATGACGCCAGGGAGATGTCTTATTTCTTTGGAACATTAAATAGACTCTCAGGAGGCCCTGAGGGACGTGTTCCTGAGTTCTATTCTACCCATCCAGATCCATTGAACAGAAAAGAAGAGGTGTCCCATCTCGCAAGTGAATGGCAGGAGAAACTTCACATGACTAGTCCTAAAGTGAATAGGAATTCATACTTGCAAATGCTCGATGGATTGGTGTACGGAGAAGATCCAAGACAAGGTTTTATAGAGAATTTCACCTTCTATCATCCGGTATTAAAATTTCAGTTCCCGGTGCCGAATGATTGGGCCTATCAGAATTCTCCTCAGCAATTCCAGATGGCACCTAAGGATGGAAAAGCCATGATGCTGTTTACCCTAGCACAAGGAGAGAGTTTGGAAGCTGCCGCTCTAGCCTTTGCTCAGCAATATAAAATCATTGCTACTTCCTCTAAGAACGTGACTCTTCATGGAAATCCTGCCTACGAATTAGTAGGTCATCAAACTACGGAGGCTGCCCAAGGAGATATTCCTGCAGGAACGCCTGCAGTAGGAGTCAAGATTATCTTGATTTCTTATGATAGACTGATCTATATGATCTTAGGTGCAGCCGAATTTGCTGATATGGGCACCTATATTCCTCAGTTCGATGGCACCATGAAGAATTTCAAGAAATTGACTGATCCAGATAAATTAGGCAGACTTCCAGAGCGTCTTGGCTTGTATACTGTTTCACACGCAGGAACGTTGGAATCTATCTTAAGCCAAAAAGGAATCCCTGTTGCACGCCATAGTGAATGGGCGATTGTGAACGGAATGGAGTTGAGTGAAACCGTGCCAACAGGCACCATCATCAAAGTGATCAAATGAGTAGAATGAACCCCGAAGGGCCTCAAAATCCAGATTGGAAAACGGTAAAAGAATACGAAGACATCACCTTCAAGAAATCGGGCGGAACAGCGCGTATTGCGTTTAATCGACCTGATGTACGTAATGCTTTTCGTCCAAAGACTACCTCAGAATTATATGACGCATTTTATATTGCTCAAGAAGATACTGAGATTGGTGTAATTCTACTAACAGGTGAGGGGCCATCTTCGAAGGATGGTGTCTATGCGTTCTGCAGTGGCGGTGATCAAAGCGTACGAGGCCATAAGGGCTATGTGGGAGAGGATGGATATCATCGCTTGAACATCCTGGAAGTCCAGCGATTAATTCGTTTCATGCCTAAGGTTGTTATTGCTGTGGTTCCGGGATGGGCTGTAGGTGGTGGGCATAGTTTGCATGTAGTGTGCGACCTTTCGTTGGCCAGTAAAGAACACGCCATCTTCAAACAAACCGATGCTGATGTGACCAGTTTTGATGGTGGATATGGATCTGCGTATCTCGCTAAAATGGTGGGTCAAAAAAGAGCAAGAGAAATCTTCTTTTTAGGGCGTAATTATAACGCTCAAGAAGCATATGAAATGGGTATGGTCAATGCCGTTATCCCTCATGCCGAACTGGAGTCTACAGCCTATCAATGGGCTCAAGAAATCCTTGCTAAATCTCCTACGAGTATTAAAATGCTCAAGTTCGCTATGAACCTTACTGATGATGGAATGGTGGGGCAACAAGTCTTCGCTGGAGAAGCTACGCGCTTAGCCTATATGACTGATGAAGCGAAGGAAGGAAGAACTGCGTTTATGGAGAAAAGAAAACCTGATTTCGGGGATTCTAAATGGATTCCATGAGGTTTTAGGCAATAATCACTAGTTTTTAGGCAATAGTTTTTTTTGGGATTGAGATAACTTAATTATCCATTCTGATTCCCCGCGTTCCCCAGCCATTTCGACTTCGCTTTGCTGCACTCATTGCATCGCCTAAAGGGTG
>ERZ888423.540-NODE-540-length-38035-cov-10.485282_pt1 | contig 38035 bp, 38 predicted proteins | sample MGYA00520523_ERZ888423 | MGnify/ENA primary metagenome ERZ888423 (study PRJEB32303, sample SAMEA104408611) | aquatic metagenome | biome: Brackish water; feature: Pelagic; material: water | place: Baltic Sea | collected 2014-06-08T10:24:00 | depth 30,27 m ... | reverse complement strand
CATCGGATGTCGGCAATGGGCTCACGGGTTCTGATCAATGCAAATTGGTATAACGATCCAACGGCTGTTGCCTGGGCCGATCGAACGGGTCTGGGCCTACCTGACCGAGAGCGACCTCCGCAAAACCTGGCTCGCAGCGGGCGAGATGAGCCTTGAGGTCGGCGCGCCGTTTGAGTGGACCTGGCGCAACAATGAGCTGACGACGCCTTCCGGCGCCCGGCCAGACGATTTCGGCGACGAACACCGTATGACGAGCACGATCGTCGAACTCGACCCGCCGCACACATTGACCTTCGTCTGGCACGACGACGGCAACGTGACGTTCGACCTGAAGCCTGTCGGCGATCAGGTGCTGCTCACGGTCACCCATCGCCGCTTGGGCGACCACGACATGCAGTTGATGGTCGGCCCAGGCTGGCACAGCCATCTCGACCTTCTGGCGACGCGGCTTACAGGCGAAACGCCGGAGCCGTTCTGGGAAAGTTGGCGCCGGTTGAAGCTGGAATATGCAGAACGCCTGCCCGGCTGACCGAGCGCGCCGTGATACGGCCGTGATACGGCACGCCGCCTGGGACAACCACATCGCCGCCGTCTGAGGCGGTGCGAGGCGGGTCAGGTATTGAAATGGCATCCCAGGCTTTGGCGCCGCCGCCAAAGCCTGGGTTGCGCGACGGTCAGTCTCTGAACGGCACCGGCATGCCGGCCGCATCGAGCGCTTTCGCCCGGGCGGCGAGCCAGGCCGCCTCGTCGAAAGCGCCCGCGGTCGCGGCTTTCCATGCGTTGGCCAGGATGTCTTCCCGTTGCAGCAGCGCATCCGTGTTCGCCTGCGCCTCTGCCGTCCAGACGTTCTTTTCCTTGTAATACTGGATCGCGCCCTTGTGATACGGGAACACCCAGATCAGGTTCTGGTTCTCAAGCTTGTAGCCGTCCATGCCGGGGCCGGATTCCTTGTAGACCTCATAATTTTCCATCACGGCTTTGGTCAGCCCATAGGCCGTCTCGTCGCTCAGCCCCGTCAGGCTGACGAAGATCGGATAGGGGTATGTTGCGCCGTCAAAGGGCATCTTGCCGCTGGTGTTGCTCTCGCCGCTGACCGCATTCGAGACGACTTGCTTCGTCCAGTAAGGCGCCACCGCTTTGGCGCGCGCCCATCCCTCCTCGTCGCTATGGGGGAATGTCGGATGGAACAGGCCGCGCGGGCTGGCGGCGATCTGGGCATAGACGCTGGAAATCGTGCTGCCGACGGCCGCATCGGACTGGCCGTCCAGAATGGCCTGCATCGACTGGCCCCAGCCGGGCACCTCGATCTTCACGACATCGTCCCAGGTCAGCCCGCCGAACGCGAGCGCCGCCGCCATGTTGGTCTGCAAGGCCGGCGAACCCTTCACCCAGGACACGCGCTTGCCCTTGAGATCCTGGATCGTCTTGACGCCTGCATCCGCCGCGACCGCGACGCCCGCCGTGCCATTGCGGCCGATATTGTTGAACAGGTTCCGCACCCGCTGCGGCCCCCAGCTTTCGGAAGCGAACATCAGCACGCCTTCCTGGCTGAAGTACGATGCAATGCCGCAGGCGCAGATTTCCGCCTGCCCCGCTTTCAGCGGCAGCATGCGCGAGACGTCATTCTTGCCGGGGATGACCCGGACCTCGGTCCGGTATTTTCCCTTCAGCATGTTTCCCAATCCAATGGACTGGGCGTAGCCCGAAGACGTGGTCCCATAGGCCGTCCAGGACAAGGCAGACGGCAATTTAACTTCGGCGGCGATCGCGCCGGCCGGCAGCACAGGCAGCGCCGCCGCGAAGGCGGCGACTAAGAATTTTCGCATTTTGAGCGCTCCCATTTATTTTTTTATGCAGGACGCAGTTAAACCCACGCCCTGTCGCAAGTATCCGACGCGCCTGGCCAGAAAGCCGGTTGGTTCAGGCGGGCGGATAATACGGTATTCTCGTTAAAGGGATCACGCAACCTGAATGGCTCTGAAACGCAGACAAACCGATCAAGTACTGTCTCTTATCTTAGCAATTTCAGCCGATTAGACTTGGATGACCCAGGTCGTTAGCGGCCGGGATTCTGCCGACAGCGCCTTTACGACAGAATATTGAAGTCGCCGCCGGTCAAGCTGCTTGCATCGACGAAGGCGAGCGTCAGAACAGCGCCGCCGCCGAAGTCGATCACCGTGTCGAAGCCGACCTGCGTCGTCAGCGCCTGGATCGCGGCAAAGTCCGCGAGGCCGCTGTTCGTGACCTGGATCAGATCGAGGCCGATAGCGAAATCCTCGACCCGATCCGCCTCGCTGGTCGGCGCGTCGAAGCGGAACCGGTCCGCACCGCCGCCGCCATAGATGCTGTCGGCGCCGGCGCCGCCGTTCAAGATATCCGCGCCCTCGTCGCCGAACAGCGTATCGTTCCCGGCCCCGCCGACGATGAAATCGTCGCCGTCGCCGCCGTGGATGGCGTCATTGCCGCCAGCGCCGTTCAACCGATCCGCGCCCTGGTCGCCGGAAATGAAATCGTCGCCGCCGTCGCCCGCGATCCGGTCGTCGCCGTCATTGCCGTCCAACTGATCGTCGCCGTCGCCGCCTTGAATGACGTCATTGCCGTCATGGCCGAACAGGCGGTCGTTGCCGCCGTCGCCGAAGAGCAGATCGGCGCCGTCCTCGCCGATCAGGAGGTCGTCGCCGTCGCCGCCGCGGAGGATGTCGGCCCCCGCGCCGCCGACCAGCTTGTCCGCGCCCGCGTCGCCGAAAAGGCGATCGGCGCCGTCGCCGCCGCCCAGGAAATCGTCGCCGTCGCCGCCGCGCAGCAGGTCGTCGCCAGCCTCGCCTTCCAGGTGATCGGCGCCCGCGAGGCCAAGAATGTGATCGTCGCCCGCGCCGCCGGCCACGAAATCGTCGCCCGCGTCGCCGCGGAGCGTATCCGCGCCGTCGCCGCCGAAGATCGTGTCGTTCCCGTCGCCGCCTATGATGAGATCGTCGCCGGCAAGGCCATGCAACAGATCGTCGCCGCCCAGTCCCGCAATCTGATCGGCGCCCGCGCCGCCGATCAACGTGTCGCCCAGTCCAGTTCCAACAAGATTAGCCATCCGACCATCTCCCTAAAACTGGCGGTTATGCCGCTTATACGCCGCCATTGGCATTAAGCATGGCGAACAGGGGAGCATCCTCCGAGAGCGCAAAAGGCTTACGCCTTGGGCATCGGCCGTGCCCGCATGCCGTGGTTCAATGCGGCGACGCCGATAATGACACAAAGGCTGATCGTCAAGAAGGCGAGGCCCCAGGCCCATGTCGCCTGCCGCCCGCCGCCCAGGTCCAGCATGAAGCCGAACAGCACCGGGCCGATCAAGCTGCCGATCGCATTCGCGAATGCCATCAGCGTGATCGCGGCGCCCCGCCTTCCCGGAAAAGCCGCCTGGGCCGCGCCGCCATTGAGCGCGCCGGAATCCGCCAGCACGAAGATGTTGTGGATTAGCACCAGGCCCGCGAACAGCCAGAGCGGCCCGCCAAGCGAAAAGCCCACCGCGCCACAGGCGATCGCCGAGCACGCCATCGCCAACCCGGAGGCGCGGGCGAAGCCATAGCGATGGCCCAACTCGCCGCCGATCATGCTGCACGGCACCCCGAGCAGCACGAGGCCGGTCGCGATCACAAGGATCGTATATTGGTCGAGCCAAGCCCAATGAGCGCTGGCGACGACCAGCAGGACTACGGTCCAACCGCGCACCGCCAGCAGTTCGACCGTATGCATGGCGGCCGCGATCACAAAGCCGCGCATCCGCGGGTCTTTCAACTCCACGCTGAAGTCGAAGAGCGCGCGCCTCGGTCCCTCGCCCTGTTCGGGCAAAGCGGGCGGCAGCGCGAACAGGATCAGGACGAAGGCGAGCGCATTGGTCAGCGCCGGCAGCAGAAACGCCTCCCGCCAGGAAAAGACATCGGCGATGGCCCCGGCGATCAGGATCGAAAAGCTGGTCGTCGTCGCGAAACTGGAGACATAGATCGATGCGGCGCGCCCGCGCTGTTCGGCCGTCACCCGGTCGGTGATCGCCTTGACGCCGGGCATATAAGTGAAGGCGAACCCGATGCCCTGCAGAATCCGAAAGGCGACCGCGCTCCAGAGGCCGTCCGCCAGAAGCGCGAAGCCCAGATATCCCACGACATTAAAAACCGTTCCGGCGAGCAGCAGCCGCTTTGCGTCAATCCGCTCCGAGAACGCGATGATCGGCACGGCCGCCACATAGGCCAGATACTGGGAGCTGTTGAGCCATCCAGCTTCCGTATTGCTCAAGTCCCACAGCACGATGAAGTCTTTGAGCAGAGCCGCCATGGCATGCAGGCCCGACAAGGTCAGGCCCAGATACACACACATCAATATCAGCAGCGGCCGGAACGCCATGCGACGGTCCTACAATGCGCGCGAAGAAAAGCCGGTCACGCTTCAGAACAGCCTTTCCGTCGCGATCCGGGCGCCTTGAGCCATGCTCTGGAGTTTCGACCAGACGACGCTTGGCGCGACCCTGCCCCACCCGGCGGAGGTATCGAACCCGCAATCGGTGCAGGCCAGCACCCGGGAGGGATCGCCAAGCGCGCGGGCGACGGTTTCAAGCCGGTCGGCCACAACGACTTCATGCTCGACGAAATTCGTCAGGGTATCGATGACGCCAGCGGCGATGGTCTGGTCGCTGGCGGGCGGCGAGTCCCTGAGGCTACGCCACTCATGGGCATGGCGGGGATTGGCGAAGGGCAGCACGAAGCCGCCGACCGGCGCCTGCTTGACTATCTCCCAAATATCCGCTAGCGGCGTATCCCGGTCATGGGGGGATTCCGTGTTGCCCCAGCACATGTGAAGGCGGATGCGCTCACGCGGCAGCCCGTCGACGGCGCGGGCGATGGCGGCGATGGCGCGCTCGACGAATTTCTGGAACTCCTTCGGCCGCCCGGCATATGTGAGATGGCCTTCAAGGCCGAGTTCCGGGCAATCGAGCTGCAACTGATGGCCATGGCGCAGGATCGTCTCATACTCGACCCGGAGCGCCGCCGCGAGCGCGTCCAGATACGCTTCCTCGCTGTCATAATGCTCATTCTTCATGGCCGCCGCGACAATGCCCGGCGACGGCGCGGTCAGGAAGGTTCCGGCGAAACCGTAGCCGCCCGCCTGCAAGGCCTTGTCGAAGTCCGCGCATTCCTCCTCGCAGGCTTCCGGCTTGACATGGGCGACGGCGCCAATGGCTTTCGGCGGCTCCATGTTCGAAACCGCGATCTTGCCGTCGAGCGCGTTCGCCATGGCTTCCTGGAAATCCGGATGATCGGCGACATCGGCCCTCGGCGGCCGCTGCCACTGGCCGCCAAGGCCGGACAGGCGATGGCGAAGATACAGGAAGAAGGCTTCCCGCTGCTGCTCGCCGTTATTGGCGATATCGACGCCGGATTCCGCCTGCCGCGCCAGGATATCGATCAGCGCCGCCTTGCCTGCCCGCGCCAACTCGGCCTCATCGACGGCGCCGCCCGCGGCGCGGCGGGCATAGAGGCCCGTCAGGGCGAGGGGACGCGGCAAGCTGCCGGCATGGGTCGTCAGGATACGGTCAGCCATCAGAGCGGCCTCCAGGCGTCATCGAGGAAAGTCAGCCAGTTCTCGCCCATCACGCCGGCGATCAGGCCGTCGTCCCAGCCGCGGCGTTTCAGAGCGCTCGCCAGATTGGGATATTCGGCCATGCCGTCCAGGCCCTTGGGATTGGCGGGCCGCGTGTTCGCAATCGGCCCGGCGACGCCTGCGCCGACGCCCTTGTCGCGCCGGAGCCATTCGAAAAACGCCGGCCCATAGCCTTGAGTGAAATCGGTGCCGAGGCCCACCCGGTCCGGCCCCAGAAGGTCGACGACATAGCTCAGCACATCGACGCAATCGTCGAGATCGGAGGCGTCGCCCTTCGGCAGGAAGGGCGCGTAGAGCGCCACGCCGACGAAGCCGCCGCTGCCGCTGACGCGCTTCAGCATGTCGTCGGACTTGTTGCGCGCATGCGCCTTCATGCCCGCCGGCGCCACATGGGTATAGGCCACCGGCCGTTTCGAGGCCTCGACCGCATCCTTCGACGTTTGCTCGCCGACATGGGACAGGTCCGCCAGGATGCCTGCCTCGTTCATTTCCGCGAGCAGCCGCTTGCCATAGCCTGACAGGCCCGGATCGACCGCTTCCCAGCACCCGGCCCCGACGAGGTTCTGGGTATTGTAGGTCAATTGGATGGTGCGGACGCCTAGGTCCTGGAACAGCCAGACCCGGTCGAGATCGTCCTCGATCGGCCAGCTATTCTGAAACCCGAGGGCGATTCCGGTCTTGCCGGCGGCCTTGGCGTCGCGCACGTCCTGGGCGGAGCGCGCCTGCACGATCAGGTCGCCGTTTTGGTTAAACTGCCGCTTCCAGCGGGCGATATTGCCCATGGTCGCCGTAAAGCCTTCCCAGACGGCGCAGGTGCAATTGGCGCCGGCGAGGCCGCCGGCCGCCATTTCCTCGAACACCGGCCGTCCCCAGTTGGAGATAATCAGGCCATCGAAAATGGTCAGCTCCTGGCGCATCTCAGGAACCCTCGTTCCCAGCGCTCTGGGACTGGATATAGTTTTCCAGGCCCATGATTTCGATCTGGTGGAGTTGGGTCTCCAGCCAGTCGACATGCTCCTCCTCGTCCGAAAGTATCTTGTTGAAGAGGTCGCGGCTGACATAGTCGCGCTTCGAATCGGCATATTCGATCGCGTCGCGCAGGTCGGGCAGCGCGATCATCTCCAGCGCCAGGTCGCATTCCAGCGTTTCCTTGACGGTCTCGCCGATCCTAAGCCGCCCCAATTCCTGCATGCCCGGCAGGCCCTCCAGGAACAGGATGCGTTCGATCAGCGCGTCCGCGTGCTGCATCTCCTCGATGCTTTCCTGATAGGCCTTGTCGCCAAGCTTCTTGACGCCCCAGTCGTGCAGCATGCGGGAATGCAGAAAATACTGGTTGATCGCGGTCAACTCGTTCTTGAGGACCAGGTTCAGAAAGCCGATGATCTTGGCGTCGCCCTGCATGAGGTCGCTCCTTTTGCCGACGGGTCGGATACCCAGACCATGCCGTTTATTCGCGCCCGCGCCAAGCGGGCGGTTTGACATATCCGCGGAAATCGGGCGCCCTCCCACAATCAAATACTTTGGGGGAGCATTCCAGCATGGCCAGCGATACGAAAATTGCGATTGTGACGGGCGCGGGCTCGGGCATCGGGCGGGCGTCTGCAGTATCGCTTCTGGCGGCCGGATGGTCGGTCGCGCTCGCCGGGCGGCGGCAGGATGCGCTGGATGAAACAATCGCCCTGGCCGGCGCCGACGGCGCCCGCGCCCTCGCCGTGCCGACTGACGTCACCGACGCACAATCGGTCAGCGCGCTGTTCAAGGCGACGGTCGACCGGTTCAAGCGCCTGGACTTTCTGTTCAACAACGCTGGCGGCGGCTCCCCGCCCGATCCGTTCGAGACGATATCGCTCGAGACCTGGACCCGCGTGCTCAACGTCAATCTGACCGGCCCCTTCCTGTGCAGCCAGGAAGCGTTCCGGATCATGAAGGACCAGAACCCGCGCGGCGGGCGGATCGTCAACAACGGGTCGATTTCGGCCCATGTGCCGCGCCCGTTCTCCGCGCCCTATACCTCGACCAAGCACGCCATCACCGGTTTGACCAAAGCGACCGCGCTCGACGGCCGCGCCTATGATATCGCCGTCGGCCAGATCGATATCGGCAATGCCGCGACGCCGATGACCCAGCGCATGCAGACCGGCGTGTTGCAGCCCGACGGCTCGACCCGGGTCGAACCGACGATGGACGTGCAGGCGGTCGCCGACGCCATCGTCTACATGGCGGGCCTGCCGCTCTCCGCCAATGTGCAGACCATCACCGTCATGGCGACCAAGATGCCGTTCATCGGCCGCGGCTGATCGATCCCTCCACGCGCTCCATGCCCTCCAGGCGCCCCAATACAGGCTGAATTCCCATGACCGACACTCCCGCTCCCAGCGCTTCGAAGGCGCTCTGGTACACCGGCGCGCCGCTCGACCGCCTCTCCCACCGCCGCGCCGACGATGGCTGGATGACCAAGAAGCTCTACGATCCCGAAAGCCGGATCGTCGCCGTATGGCGCGACAAGAGCCTGGTCCACAACGAGGACGAGTCGGCGCTGCTGCCGACCGTCGGCGAGGCGCGCGAACTCCTGGACGCAGGGCGCTACCACTCGTTCCTCGGCATGCGGGACGGGACGGCCTATTTCGGGGTCGATCTCTCCCATCACGAGGATCCCTATCAGGCGCACCCGCAGATCGACGCCAATGGCGCGTTCGAGGACTTGCGCAAGGTCGGCCCGGCCCTGGCCCAGGCCGAGGGCTCGATCCTGGCGCACGCGCGCGGCCTGATGTTCTGGCATCGCCGCAATGGGTTCTGCGGCGTCTGCGGCAGCGAGACGAAGCCCGAGAAGGCCGGCAGCCAGCGCCGCTGCCAGAACCCAGACTGCAAGACCGAGCATTTCCCGCGGACTGACCCGGCCGTCATCATGCTGGTCTACAAAGGCGATAACTGCCTGCTGGGCCGCACCCGGAACTTCATGCCGCAGATGTATTCGACGCTCGCGGGTTTCGTCGAATCCGGCGAGACGCTGGAGGAAGCCGTCGCGCGTGAGGTGCTGGAAGAAACCGCCGTCGTCGTCGATCCGGCGAAGGTGCGCTATTGGGCCTCGCAACCCTGGCCGTTCCCTGCTTCCCTGATGCTGGGCTTCCATGCGGAAGCCGAGACGGACGAGATCATCGTCGATACGGAAGAGATGGAAGACGCGCGCTGGGTCCACAAAAGCCAGCTCGACCATCTTGAGGATTTCGGCATGAAGCTGCCGCGCCGCGACAGCATCGCCTATCGCCTCATCGTCAGTTGGATGAACGGCGAAGCTTGAGCGGAAGGACGCTTTCCATGCGGTTACAGAACAAGATTGCGGTGGTCACGGGCGCGGCCTCGGGATTCGGCGAGGCCATCTCGAAACGCTTTGCGGCGGAGGGCGCGTCCGTCCTGGTCGCGGACATGAACGCGGACGGCGCCGCCAAGGTGGCGGAAGCGATCCTCGCCGACGGCGGCAAGGCGGCGGCCTTCACGGTCGACGTCACGAATTCCGAGCAATGCAAGGCCATGATCCAGGCTGCCGTCAGCGGCTTCGGCGGGCTCGACGTGCTGGTCAACAATGCGGGCGTGCCCCAACGCATCGGCCTCTTTCAGAATGTCGCCGAGGATGTGGTCGACAAGATTTTCGACGTGAACGTGAAAAGCTGGCTGCTGACGACGCGTGCCGCCCTGCCGCATCTGGAAGCGCGCGGCGGCGGGTCGATCATCAACACAGCCTCGATCGCAGGCCTCAGGCCGCGCCCCGGCGCTGCCTGGTACAACGCCTCGAAGGCGGCGGCATGCAGCCTGACGCTGTCGATGGCCTCGGAGCTTGGCGCCAAGAACATTCGCGTCAACGCGCTTTGCCCGGTCGCGGCGGAGACGCCGCTCTTCAGGGACGTGGTCGGCGAGATCACCGAAGAAACCCGGAACCGATTTCTTGCGGGCATCCCGCTCGGCCGGCTCGCGACGCCCGCCGACGTGGCCGGCGCCGCCGTCTATCTGGCGTCCGACGAAGCGAGTTTCCTCTCCGGCGTTCTGCTCCCGATCGACGGCGGCCGCGCGACCTTGTAGCGGCCGGCGCGCCCGGGCCTCTCTCTCAGACCAGGGGCAGGCCTTCGCCGCGGCGGATATCGTTGATGACTTCCCGGACGCGCTGACGCAGCGGCGCGTACTGGACGCCGAATTCCTCAACGAGTCGGCTGTTGTCGATCAGGTAGTTGCCGGAGGTCGCGCGGCCGCCGGATTCCGCCCCGAAACGGATGTCCGCGTTGGGCAGATATTCCCGGACCATCGCCGCCAGTTCGGCGAGGCTGACCATCGCGCCGCCCGAATTGTAGGTCTCATGCTTCGGCGCGTCCGCCATCAGCACGCGGGCGAAAGCTTCCGCCATGTCCTCCACGTGAATGACGCAGCGCATGGCGTCGGCATGGGGAAAGGTCACCGTCTGGCCGCGCGCCGGCTGGCACATGATGTTCACGTGGTCGATGGAGCCGAACTTCTTGTCCGGGCCATTGACGTTGGCCGGGCGCACGCAGGTGATCCGCATGCCATAGGCGCGGCGGTAATCGTGGGCCTGCCATTCGTTCGTGATCTTGTTGACCGCATACTGGGTTTCGCCGTGGCGCGCGTCATCCTCGTTCACCAGCCGCTCGCCGAACTTCCCCTGGCCGCCGCTGACCGCGAGCGAGCTTGCGAACACCGTATGCTTCACGCCCGTACGCCGCGCCGCCTCGAAGCAATTGTCCATGCCCTGAATATCGAGCTTGAAGGCGACATGGGGCGCCAGGTCGCCGATGAAGTAGGAGAGGTTGATCACACGCTCCGCCTGCGCCTCGAGCATCGCGCCGATCACGTCGTCGAACTGGGTGACGTCGCCGCGCACGACCTTCACCTTGTCGCCAAGCGGCGCGAAGGCGGCCGCGGCGCCGGCCGCGTCGATATCCATGCAGGTGACGGTTTCGCCCGCCGCCGCCAGAATTGGAATGAGCCGCCGGCCGATGAACCCCGCGCCCCCGATCGCCAGAATGGACATTGCCCCCGCTCCCCTTGCGCAAATTGAACAGCGCCAAGGCTAGCAGTGCTGGCGGACCCGTCAATCGGCCGCCGGCAGTCGTCAGCGGCTCGCCATCGCCCGATGCTCGAGGCGGGACAGCAGCCTGACCATCGGCCAGAGCAACACCAGATAGAAGCCCGCCGCCATCACGATGGGCGTCGCGTTGAAGGTGACCGAACGCGCCATATCGGCCGAGTACAGCAATTCCGGCAGCGCGACGACGCTGGCGAGCGACGTCAGCTTCGCGACTTCGAGCGTATTGCTCACCAGGTCCGGCAGCACATTGCGCACGGCCTGGGGCAGGATCACATAGGCGGTCGTCTGCAAGCTGGAGAGGCCGGTCGAACGCGCCGCCTCCGTCTGCCCTTTGCCGACGCTCTCCAGCCCGGCGCGGAAGACTTCGCCGTAATAGGCCGAGGTGTTCAGCAGGAAAGCGATCGCGACGGAAGCGATATTCGGCAGATCGATGCCGGCGAAGGGCAAGCCCGCGAACAGAAAGATCAACAGCACGAGCGGTGGGAAGGCCCGAAAGAAATCGACGTAGACTACTGTCGCCCAGCGGATGACCGGCGACTTCGCCTGCCCGGCAAGCGCGACCGTCAGCCCGCCCATGCAGCCGATCGGGATCACCAGCACGACCAGCAGAAGCGTCATGCCGAAGCCGCGCAGCAGGAACGGAAACGCCTGCTGCATGATACCGAGGTTGAAGAAGTTCTGGATGATGAATTCCATCGGCCTGGCCTCCTACTGCTTCTGCCAGGCGAAACGGGTTTCGACCCAGCGCCCGAAAATCACGACCGGCACGAACAGGATGAGATAGCCCAGCGCTCCCATCACCAATGGCGAGGCATTGCCGGAAAAAGATTGCGCCGTCGTCGCCGCGTTCAAGATTTCCCCGACGCCGACGACAGTGCCGAGCGCGGTGTTCTTGGTGATGGCGATGGTCCGGTTCGTCAGCGGCGGCACTGTCATCCGGATCGCCTGAGGCATGATCACGTAAGCCAGCGTGCGCCCGAAATTCAGCCCGGTCGACCGTGCGGCCTCCCACTGGCCTTTCGGCGTCGCCAGTATGCCGGCCCGAAAGATTTCCTCGGAGAAGGCTGCGAGCACCAGGGCGAGCGTCAGCCAGGTGACGACATACCCGCTCATGCTGATCCCGACCGCCGGCAGCCCGAAATACAGCAGCAGGATGAAGACCAGCGGCGGCAGGGCGCGCATCACGTCGGCGAACACCGCGATCAGCCAGCTCGTCAGCCAGAACTCGTAAGCCCGGACGATCGCCAGGAAGAGGCCGAGCGTCAGGCCCGTCACGACCACCAGCAGCGCCAGATGGCAGGTCAGAAGAAACCCGTCGATGATCGACGGCAGGTACTTCGCCATGACCTCGAGCTTGAAGAAGCTGTCGAGGAAGCGGTCCCATTGGGTGATTTCGGGGTTCATCGCGCGATCTGGGATACGAAATCGCGGGTGCGGGGGTGCTGCGGGTTCCCGAAGATCGCCTCGGGCGGCCCCTGCTCGACGATATTGCCGCCGTCCATGAAGACGACCCGGTCGGCCGCATCGCGGGCGAAGCGCATCTCGTGGCTGACGACCAGCATCGTCATGCCCGCCTCGCGCAAGCTGCGCATGACCTCGAGCACGCTGCCGACCAGTTCGGGATCGAGCGCGCTCGTCGGTTCATCGAACAGCACCATCTTCGGCTCAAGCGCAAGCGCGCGGGCGATGGCGACGCGCTGCTGCTGCCCGCCGGACAACTGGTTGGGATATGAATCTGCCTTGTCGCTGAGGCCGACGCGCTCAAGGGCTGCCAGCGCCCGCTCGCGCGCTTCCGCCTTCGGCTGCTTCAGCACCTTGCGGAGCGCCAGCATGACGTTCCCCTCGGCCGTCATGTGCGGATACAGATTGAAGGATTGGAACACCATGCCGATGCCGCGGCGAATGGCGTTCAGATCGGCCAGCTTGGCGGTGATCTCTTCGCCATCGACATAAATGGCGCCGTCGGATGGCTCTTCCAGGCGATTGCAGCAGCGCAGCAGCGTGCTTTTGCCGGAGCCGGAGGGGCCGATGACGAACACCAGCTCCTTTTCGGCGACCGCCAGGTCGACGCCTTTCAGAACTTCAAGCTTGCCAAAGGATTTATACAGGGCGCGAACGTCGAGCAGCGGCTTTCCCGCCATGACTAAGGTGTCTCCATTCCGGGACGGAAAAGGCATTGGCGCGTTGTACGGGGGGCGGCAAGATGCGGCCGGGCGCCCCCTTTTCCCGGCCGCGCCTTGTACCTAGACCTAAACCTAGACCTAGATCAGCCGCACTTCGCTTCGTGGGGCGTGTCGTCATAGCCGTCGAGGCCAGGCTCGCCGAAGCCTTTCTCGACCGTGACGATCGCGTCGCCCGGCTTCGGGACGACGCCGAACCATTTCTCGCTCATGGCGACGAACGTGCCGTCGGTCTTCATGCACTCGATCGCTGCTTCGACCAGGTTCCGCGTCGCCACGTCGTCCTTGCGGAAGGGCATGCCGAATTTCTTGCCCGTGGAGAAATTGAACGACAGCGCAAGCGCCGGGTTCTTCTTGACTGCCCACGCAGCGGACGTGTTGCCCGCCACATTGGCGAACGCCCGGCCGCTAATCACGGCCTGCAAGGCGTCGGTCTGGGTGCCGTAGGACTGCACCGACCAGCCGATCGTGGGTTCGAGCTCCCGCGCCCAACTATCGTAGACCGAGCCCTTGTTGACCGAGATCACCTTGCCCTTAAAGCCTTCCAGGGCCGTGACCTCCGGCGAGCCCTTCTTCACCGTGAACAGGAAATCCGTATTCAGATAACCTTCGGTGAAGAGCATGGTCTGCGCCCGCTCTTCGGTGATCGTCGTCGGCGCGACGATGAAGTCGTACTTGCCGGCCTGCATGGCGGGCAGCAGACCGGACCATTGGGCGGCCGTGATGTTGACCTTCGCGCCAAGGCGCTTGCCGATCTCGTTCGCGAGATCGACGTTGAAGCCTTCGACGCCGCCGCTCAGCGTCGGCATGGCATGGGGCGCGAAGGTGCCGTCGAGCGCGACGTTATATTCGGTCTTCTTCGCATGTTCGGCCGCCATGGCGGCGCCGGCGGTCATGAGAGTTGCGAGCGCTACAGCGCCGGCGACTGCGGAAAGTCTCTTCATAAAGCTTGCTCCTGTTGGGACGATATCAACGCATCGTTCATCCCGATCAGAGCAAGCCGCATGCCAGAACCCGTCAGACCGGGCGATCATGCGCAGAAGCCAGTCTTTCCATGCTGCAGCGCAATGTAATCGCTGCGGCGGCGCACTCGGCGGCGCTGGCCATGGCGCCTAGCGATTAGGCGCCCGGCGCCCTGCTGCTCACCAAAGCGCCTCTTTGCCGACCGTCGAGACATGGGCGAAGACGACCTTCCAGCCTTCGCCCGGCAGCCGCGCCCAGGTCTGCGACTGGCGTCCGACCAGGTCCTTGCCGCGCACCTTGAACTCCAGGCTGACGCTGGCGAAATCCCGTCCAAGCGTCAGAATATCGAGCCGCAGACGCTCTTCCTTGATGCCCGGTCCAGGCGGCCGCGCGACCCTGTGGGCATGGATCTGATCAAACCCGTAGCCATGCTCATGCATGGCGAGCCGGATCGTCAGCGGACTGTTCCAGAAGGTATCGTCGAGCACGTCGACCGCTTTGTCGATCAAGGCCTGCTCATAACGTTCGAAGCAGGCCCGCACCTCGGCGACGATCTCTGGGATATTGGGGGTCATGTCAGTCATGCTTGCTCCTGCGCCATGGCGGCGGCGAACGCGACGACCTGGGCGTCCTGGCCGCGCGCGCCGATGATTGAAAGGCCGACCGGCAAGCCGTCGACCGTGGCCCCAGGCAGATTGACCTGAGGATGGCCGGCAAGTCCGCCGACGGCGGCAAGACAGGTGATCCGGTCCTTGTATACGTCCATCGCCGAGACCGACAGGCCGATCGGCGGCGCTGGAAACGGCGTCGTCGGCAGGCAAACCATGCCGCCGTCGCGGGTCAGCCACGCCATCCGGGCGCGGACATCGGCGCGCAGCAACGCAGCCCACTTCCGATCCTCGGCCGGAATGTTTGCGCCCCCGATCAGGCCGCGCGCCACGGTGAAGGTCATGCGCGGATTGAACCGCTCGACCCAGCCTTCGAAGGTTTTCCAGGCTTCATAGGGCTGCAGCGACCGCTGCGCCCGCGCCCATTCCGACAGACCCTGGGGCGCCAATTGCCCGTCCTCGGCCGCGCCGGCCAGCGCCGCGAGGCGTTCGACCAGCGGCTGCAGCGCGGCGGCGACCGCCGTATCCGCGATGCCGAACGCATCCCAGGCGACGGTCAGGCGCGGCTTCGGGGCCAGCGGGATCGCCTCGCCCAGCAGCACGGCAGAGACGCGCTTGAAGGTCGCCGGATCGCGGGCGAACCATCCGGTCGTGTCCGACGACGGCGCTTGCGGCGCCATGCCGTCGAGCGGCAGGCGGCCATGGGTCGGCCGGATGCCGAAGAGGCCGCAGAAGCTGGCCGGCACGCGCACCGAACCGCCGGTGTCGGTGCCAAGCGCCGTATCGACCAGGCCCGTCGCCACCGCCGCGGCCGAGCCGGAGGAAGAGCCGCCCGGGACCCGTCCCGGCGCACGCACATTGACCGGCACGCCGTGGAAGGCGCTTTCGCCGAGGATGCCGAGCGAGATTTCGTCCGTGACCGTCTTGCCGGCAAGGTCGCAGCCCGCATCCAGCAATTGCTGCACAGCCCAGGCGTGGCGCTCGGGCAGCGCGCGGCTCCTGGGCCAGTCGGGGCTGCCGGCGCCGGTCGGATGGCCGGCGACATCGAACAGATCCTTGGCGGCGAAGGTCAGCCCGTGGAGCGGCCCCGAGCCGGCGCCGGCGACCTTGACCGCCGCGCCCGGCAGGAACGCGCCGATCCTGTCGCCAGCTTCAGTCATGGCAGCACACGGCGAGCTTGTTGCCTTCAGGATCGCGAAAATACGCGCCGTAATAGCGGTCGTGATACCGGGGCCGCAGTCCTGGCGCGCCCTCGGACTGGGCGCCCGCCTGCATTGCGGCCGCATGAACCGCATCGACCGTCGCCCGGTCGGCGGCGAGGAACGCGGTCATGGCGCCATTGCCGGCGCTTGCCGGGCCGCCGTCGAACGGCCGCATCACGATGAACAAGGGCCTGTCCGCGTCAGACGGCTGCCACCCGGCCCACCCGGCGCTCGCGTCATGGAATTTCAAACTGGCGCCCAGCAGCGCCATCAGCGGCCCATAAAATGCGACGGCGCGCCCAATATCGGCGACGCCGAGCGTGATATGCGAAATCATGTCCGCCGCCCTCCCCCTCTGGCCGGATCAGACACTATTCTGTCAGCGTCGGGCCGTCACGGCCAGATCCAGAAGACATAGCCGCAATATCCGGCGAGCAGCAGCGCCCCTTCCCAGCGAGCGATGCGCAAGCCCGTGAAAGCGAACAGGATCAACAGCAGCGACGCGCCGATCATGACCGGATTGTCGAACCGGATAATCTCGGCCGGCACGCCGATCGGCGCGATCAATGCCGTGGCGCCGCCGATGCCAAGGATGTTGTAGATGTTGGACCCGATGATATTGCCGAAGGCGACATCGGCTTGCTTGCGGTAGGCGGCGACGATCGACGTGATCAGTTCCGGCATCGACGTGCCGACAGCGACAATGGTGAGGCCGATCACGGTTTCGGAAATTCCGAAGCCGCGCGCGACGGCGACGGCGCCCTGGACCAGAAAATGCCCGCCGGCGATGACGATTGCGAGGCCCGCCGCCACTGTCAGCAAGGCCAGGGCGAAGGACGGTCCGTCAGGCGTCGCGGCGACCGGCGTCAGCCCTGGATCCGCCTGTTGCGTCGCCTCGCTTTTTTGGTAGACAGCGCCATGGCTTGCGCCAGAGCGCTCCTGGCGGAAAACGAAGAAAATGTAGGCCGCAAGACCCAAGACGAACGCCGCGCCAATGGCGCGCGTCATCGGCGTCAGCGCCGCAAGCGCCGCAAACCCGATAGTGACGCCAAGCATGATGACTGCATCGCGGCGCAGAGCCGATGACGCGATCAAAAGCGGCGTAAACAGCGCCGAGATGCCGATGATCAGCAGCAGGTTGGCGATGTTCGATCCGACGATATTGCCGTAGGCGATGCCGGGCGAGCCTGCGAGCGATGCCTGAACGGAGGTCACAAGCTCCGGCGTCGAGGTTCCAAATCCGACCAGGGTCAGCCCGATGACGAGCGGCGACACGCCAAGCCGCGTCGCCGCCTGAACAGCGCCGCGCACCAGAAGTTCGCCGCCCACGACCAGAAGCGCCAGTCCCGCGATCAGCGGCAGCCATGTCGTCATATCAATCGCCTCTGCAAATCGACGCGCAAGGACGCCATATGGGAACGGCTGCGGAAACCTTAAGCCCTTGGAGGCCATAAGGACGGCAAAAATATCTTCGTCAGGATCCCTGCCGAAAGGTCGGCCGGCCGATCAGCCCTGGTATCCGGCCTTGATCAACCGCGCCGCTTCGCAGGCGGAGTAGGTCAGAATGGCGTCGGCGCCGGCGCGCTTGAACGACAGCAGGGCCTCCATCATCGCCCGGTCATAGTCGAGCCAGCCCCGTTCGCCGGCGGCTTTCAGCATCGAATACTCGCCGGAGACGTTGTAGGCGACTGTCGGCATATGGAACGTGTCCTTTACCCGGCGGATGACGTCCAGATAGGGCAGGCCCGGCTTGACCATCACCATGTCCGCGCCTTCCTGGATGTCGAGGGCGACTTCGCGCATCGCCTCGTCCAGGTTCGCCGGGTCCATCTGATAGGTCTTCTTGTCGCCCATTCCGAGCGCCGAGCCGGAGCCGATGGCGTCGCGGAACGGCATGTAATAGGCGCTCGCATACTTCGCGGCATAGGAGAGGATGCGGACATGGCCATGCCCGGCCGCATCCAGGGCGTCCCGGATCGCGGCGACGCGCCCGTCCATCATGTCGGAGGGCGAAATCACGTCGCAGCCCGCGTCCGCCTGCAGAACCGATTGCCGGCAGAGCACATCGACCGTCGGATCGTTCACGACATAATTATCGCGCACCAGCCCGTCCTGGCCGTGACTGGTGAAGGGGTCGAGCGCCGCGTCGCAGATGACGCCGATGCCCGGAACCTCAGACTTCACGGCTTTGATTGCCTGGATGACGATGTTGTCCGGGTTGAGGGCTTCCGTGCCGTCCTCGTCCTTCTTCGCCTTGTCGATCTCCGGAAAGATCGCGACCGCGTTGATACCAAGGCCGGCCGCTTCCGCCGCCGCTTCCGCGATCCGGTCGGGACTCCAGCGGAACTGGCCGGGCATGGCGTTGATCGCCTCGCGCTTGCCCTTGCCCTCCGCGACGAAGATCGGCCAGATCAGATCGTTGACCGAGACCGCGTTTTCCGCGACCAGGCGGCGCGTCCAGGCGTCGCGACGGTTCCGGCGCATGCGAATGCGCGGGTATGCGCCGGTCATTCGGGCCTGGGCCGCCGTGTCGTCCCCGTTCCAGGGCATGCGCGAACCGTCCGCCATGCTGACCTCCATCGCTTTGAACATTTCCGGCATACTGCAACGAACCGCCCCCGCGCGGCAATTGATTCGAGGCGCGCCATGGGGCTACATCAAGGATAAGCGACCACCGTCACGTTCAGCATGCAGAGGCGCGCCGCAGTTCATGGATTTCACCCTGTCCGAAGATCAAGCAGCATTTCAGGACGCCGCACAGCGCTTCGCCGCTGCTGAACTCGCCCCGCACGCGGCCGAATGGGACAGGTCCGCGCACTTCCCGGTCGCCGAAATGCGCAAAGCCGCAGAGTTGGGCTTCGCCGGGATCTATGTCGCGGAGGATGTCGGCGGATCGGCCCTGACCCGCACGGACGCCGCCCTGATCTTCGAGGCGCTGGCGGAAGGCTGCACGTCGACCGCAGCCTTTCTCTCGATCCACAACATGGCCGCCTGGATGATCGACCGCTTCGGCGACACGGACCAGCGCCAGACCTGGCTGCCCGACCTGACGTCCATGGCCAAGATTGCAAGCTATTGCCTGACGGAGCCCGGATCCGGCTCCGACGCAGCCGCGCTCACGACCAAGGCCGTTCGGGACGGCGACGATTATGTGCTGAACGGCGCCAAGGCGTTCATTTCCGGCGCCGGCGTTTCCGATGTCTACGTGACCATGGTCCGGACCGGCGGTGCGGGGCCGAAGGGCGTCTCCTGCCTGATCGTCCCGAAGGACACGCTTGGCCTGTCGTTCGGCCCGCCGGAGCGCAAGATGGGCTGGAACAGCCAGCCCACCGCCCAGGTGATCTTAGAAAACGCGCGGGTTCCCGTGGCGAACCGCGTCGGCGCGGAAGGCGAAGGCTTCAAGATCGCCATGGCCGGCCTTGACGGCGGCCGGATCAACATCGCCGCCTGCTCCCTCGGCACGGCGACATCGGCCCTGAAGGCGGCGCTGGCCTATATGGGCGAGCGCAAGGCCTTTGGCCAGAAGCTCGGCCAGTTCCAGGCCCTGCAATTCAAGGCGGCCGACATGGCGACCCAACTGGAGGCGGCGCGCCTGATGACCTACAGGGCCGCCCGCTCCCTCGACGCCAGATCGCCCGACGCGACGCTGCACTGCGCCATGGCCAAGCGCTTCGCGACCGACGCCGGGTTCGACATCTGCAACGACGCGCTGCAGATCCATGGCGGCTACGGCTACCTGAACGACTTCCCGCTGGAGCGGCATGTCCGTGACGTGCGCGTGCATCAAATCCTGGAAGGAACGAACGAGATCATGCGCGTCATCATCGCCCGCAAACTCCTCGGCGACCTGGCGGCGGCTTCATGAGCGACGCTGTGCTTTTCGAGCAACGGGGCGGCCTGGGGCTGATCACCTTGAACCGGCCGGAGGTTCTGAACGCCATCAGCCATGCCATGGTCGGCCAGATCGACCGGCAGTTGGCAGACTGGGCGGCCGACGCCGGCATCCGCGCCGTGCTGATCCGGGGGGCTGGCGGCAAGGCCTTCGCCGCCGGCGGAGATATCCGCCGGCTCTATGACGCGATGGGCGACCCAGCCGACGACTATCCCGTGCATTTCTTTCGGGACGAATACCGCCTGAACCGGCGCATCAAGACCTATCCGAAGCCCTATATCGCAGTTTACAACGGCATCGTCATGGGCGGCGGCGTCGGGGTTTCCGTGCACGGCGCCCACAGGATCGCGACCGACGCCACCTTGTTCGCCATGCCGGAAACCGGGATTGGCTTCTTCCCCGATGTCGGCGGCGCCTATTTCCTGCCGCGCCTGAAAGCCGGCCTCGGCCGCTATCTGGCGCTGACCGGCGGCCGTCTGGATGGCGGCGATTGCGTGGCCGAAGGCTTGGCCGAGAGCTATATGCCCGTCGCCCGCCTGGACGACCTGATCGCGACGCTCGCGTCGGCCGAGGATATCCCGGCCGCGATCGCGCATGTCGCCGAACCGGCGCCGGCGGGCCGCCTCAAGCCCGACCGCAGCGCCGTCGCCGTGCTGTTCGAGCAGGCGACGCTGAACGATGTGCTCGCGGCGCTCCAGGTGGCGGGAACCGATTTCGCCGAGAAGCAGCTCAAGGCGATCCGCTCGAAGTGCCCGCTATCGGTCGCGGTCGCCTGGGAACAACTCCGGCGCGGCGCTGCGCTGGACTTCGACGCCTGCCTGAAGCTGGAATACCGGATCGCGCTGCAGGCCTCGGCCGGCACGGAATTCCGCGAGGGCGTTCGCGCCCTGATCGTCGACAAGGACAACAAGCCCGCCTGGGCCGACGCCAGCATCGAAGCGGTTTCGGAAGCGGCCGTGCAGGCCCACTTCCAGCCGCCGGCCACGGGCGACCTCACCTTCACCACCTAAGACAGACGACCCTCAGGGAGAACTAGAATGGCTCGCATCGGATTCATCGGCGTCGGCAATATGGGCGGGCCGATGGCCGCCAACCTGGCGAAAGCGCAACATCAGGTCCGCGCCTTCGACCTGTCGCCGGATGCGCTCAAGGCCGCCGAGGCGGCTGGCGCGACCGTCGCGCCGACCGTCGCGGACGCCGTCAAGGACGCCGAGATCGTCATCAGCATGCTGCCCGCCGGCGGACATGTCCGCGGCGTCTACATGGGCGAGGACGGGATATTCGCGAACGCCGTCAAGGGCGCGCTTTTCATCGACTGCTCGACGATCGACGTCGCAACGTCGCGCGCCGTCTCCGAAGCCGCCAAGGCGGCCGGTTTCGCCATGCTGGACGCGCCGGTTTCCGGCGGCACCGGCGGCGCGGCGGCAGGCACGCTGACCTTCATGGTCGGCGGCGATGCGGACGCCTTCGAACGCGGCAAGGCCGCCTTCAACGCCATGGGCAAGACCATCGTGCATTGCGGCCAGGCGGGAGCCGGTCAGGCGGTCAAGGCCTGCAACAACATGATGCTGGCGATCACGATGATCGGCGTCGCGGAGGGCTTCAATCTGGCGGACGCGCTCGGGATCGACCGTCAGATCGTCTACAATGTCTGCTCGACCGCGACGGCCCAGTCCTGGGCCCTGAATACCTACTGCCCCGTCCCTGGCCCTGCCCCTAACTCGCCGGCCAACCGGGACTACAAGGCAGGCTTCACGGCGGACATGATGCTGAAGGACCTGCGCCTCGCCCAGGACGCCGCCCAGCAGAATGGCGTCTCGACCCCGCTTGGCTCCGAGGCCCAGGCGCTGTTCGCGCTCTATTCGAACATGGGCGAAGGCGGCAAGGACTTCTCGGGCATCATCGAGATGCTTCGGGGGAAGAAATAGACCGGAAATAATTCACGATATCGTCGCGGACCGGGCCAAGGAAGCGCGTCGGCTTGGCCAGGGCGCCGACGATCCTGAGGTGGCCGAGGCCGGGATATTGCTTGAACGCGACCTGGCCGCCGGCCGCCTCGATCGCCGCGGCGAGCCGGATGGAGTTGCGGGGATAAACCGTGTCGTCCGCATCCCCTGTCAGCAGCAGCATCGGCGGGGCCGCGCCATCGACATAGGCGATCGGCTGCGTCTTCGGCCGCTCGTCCATCGGCCCGAAGATCGCCATCAGGTCCGGATCCTCGAGCGGCAGAAAGTCGAACGGACCGGCGAGCGTCGCGACGCCCTCGATCGCCCGGCGCGAAAGGCCGACGCTCGCGAGCCAGCGCGGATCGAGCGCCAGCATCGCCGCGTTGTAGGCGCCGGCCGAATGGCCGACGAGGAAGATCGGCGCGCCCTCGTCCGCCGTCCGTGCAGCCCAGGCGACGGCGGCGGCCGCATCCTCCAGAAACGTCGGGTAGCGCACTTCCGGATAGAGCCGGTAATCGGGGATCACGACGCGGTAGCCCTTGGCGGCGAACGCCTGGCCGACAAAGCGGTATTCCTGCCGCTCGCCGGTCTGCCAACTGCCGCCGTAAAAGAATATCAGCGTCGGCGTCGTCCCATTGGCGGCGGCCGGCGTATAGACGTCCAGCAGCCGACGCGGACCGTCGCCATACCGGACGCCTGCGTCGAGGCTGTAGCCGTCGCGGGGCGTCAAGGCGTTCAGGAAGCCCGTGCCCGAGCATCCCGTCAGCGCCAGCGCGCCGCAAACCAGGGGCATCAATGTGAACCGCAAGCCGTCACCCCCAGATCGAAGCGCCCTTGAGCGAAATCGCCCAAGGATGAACATCTAAAGCGGAATTTGTCATGACCAAGCTTACGTCGAAGCGGCTGTTGCAGATCACCGTCGGCGTGCTGGCGCTGGTCCCGCTCGGCGCCAGCCTCTCAGGCATGCTGTATGGCCCGGAGGCGCTGGGCGGCGCGGGGGGCCAGGCGAGCATCGATCTCGACAGCCATTTCCGTTACCTCTCCGGCATCTTCCTGGGCGTCGGCATCGGCTTCCTGAGCTGCATCCCGAACATCGAACAGAAGGGCGCGCGCTTTCGCCTGCTGACCGCGTTCGTCGTTCTCGGCGGCCTGGCGCGGCTCCTGTCGGTCCTGCTGGTTGGCGCGCCGTCGGCCCCGCACCTGGCAGGGCTTGGCCTTGAGCTTGTCGTGACGCCGCTCGTCGCCCTTTGGCAGTGGCGGATCAGCGTCCCTTGAAGACGGGCTTCCGCTTTTCCATGAAGGCGCGGCGGCCTTCGGCGAAGTCGGCGCTGTCGCTGGCTTGCTGGCCAAGGCGGACCAGCGCCTCAAGATCGCGCTCGGTCTCATCGGTGAATATCTGCCTGACGGTCAGTTTGGTCGCGCGGATCGACATCGGCGCGTTTTCGGCGATGGTCGTCGCGTAGGCCCGCACGGTCGCTTCCAGCGCTTCCGGCGTCGTGACATCCTCGATCAGGCCCATCTTGTGGGCCTCCTCGGCCGTGTAGCGCTTCGCCGTGAACAGGATTTGCTTCGCCATGCCGGGACCGACCAGCGCCGTCAGCGTCTTCACGCCTTCGAAGGCATAGACGATGTTCATCTTTGCGGCCGGAATGCCGAACTGGGAATCCGTCGAGGCGACGCGGAAGTCGGCGGTCAGCGCGACGCCAAGGCCGCCGCCCAGGCAGAAACCCCGGATCATGGCGATCAAGGGCTTCTCCAGATGCGCCAGCCGCGAGCGGGCGCCTTCGGAGACCGCCTTGTAGTGGGCGGCGCTGTTCGCGTCATGCCGGACCTTCTCGAACTGCGAGATATCCGCGCCGGACATGAACGCCTTGTCGCCCGCGCCTTTCATGACGACGACGCGGATCGCGTCATCCTTGGCGAAGCGGTCGATCAGGTCGGCCATGGCCTCCCACATCTCCAGCGACATCGCATTGCGGCGCGCCGGGTTGTTAATCGTGACCCAGCCGATCGCGCCTTCGGTTTCGCCCAGTATTCTGTCGTCGGTGGTGTCAACGCGCATCGCGCAAACGTCCTTCCTTCAAGCTCAGCGCGACTGCGCCAGCTTCCATTCGAGGTTCGCCTTAACCGCAGGCCATTCGGCGCGGATGATCGAGTATACGCAGGTATCGCGCAATGTGCCGTTCGCCATCACCATGTGGGCGCGCAGCACGCCGTCTAGCTTGGCGCCCAACCGCTCGATCGCCTGGCGGCTCTGGCGGTTCATGAAGTGGGTGCGAAACTCGACCGCGATACAGTCCATGCGTTCGAAGGCATGGGTCAGGAGCAGCAGCTTCGCGGCGGTGTTGACGCCGGTCCGCTGGGCGGATTTCCGATACCAGGTCGAGCCGATTTCAACGCGCTTGTTGACCGCATCGACGTTCATGTAGGTCGTCATGCCGATGGCCTTGCCCGTCGCAGGGTCCACCACCGTGAAGGGCAGCATCGCGCCTTTCGCGAACAGGCCGAGCCGTCGGTCGATTTCAGCCGGCACGGCCTCCGGCGCCGGGACGGTCGTGTACCAAAGCCCGTCAAGAGCCCCGTCCCTCGACGCCTCGGCAAGATCGCCGGCGTGGGACGGATCCGAGAGCACGAGCTTGACGGCCGCGCTTTGCAGCGTGACGGGGGCGAGCCAGGGGTCGGTCATTCAATCCAGCTTTCTGAAAACGGTGTTCTGTTCGATGGCGGAGACATCGGCCGGCCGGGGGAACGGTGCCGGCGCCGGGTCGCCCGCTTGCCGGTCGCGCCCAATCGCCTGGAAGAACGGCGCGAGGCCGCCGGGGAGCAGCGTCCAGAAGAACCGCATCGGCTGATCGCCGGTATTCCGGAACAGGTGCCGGCTGTCGGGCGCCAGATAGAACGTCGTGCCCGGGCGCATCGGATGGGTTTCGCCGTCGACGACCGCCTCCCCTTCGCCCGCAAAGACGAAGATCAGCTCCTCATTCCGGTCATGGGCATGTTCGCGGACGAACGATCCGGGCGCGACTTCCTGCATGCCGCAATCGAAATTCGACATGCCGTCCCTGCCGCCCTCGACCTTGACCTCGACATGGCCGTTGGCCGGCACGGGCTGCCAGAAGCTGCGGCCTTCGTCCGGATGGACGACGCGGGATTTCGCCATGGCTTTGCCCTTTCCTCAGATGATCTGCGAGCCGTCGTCAGCGACGCCGCCATAGAGCCACGCCATGCCCTGATAGGACTGCTCCGGCGTTTTGCGCGGCAGCAGGACATTGCGCAAGTCCCGCGCTGCGCCTTCGGCATGAAAGACGTCGCCGTAGAACCGGGACGTCAATTGCACCCGCGCCGTCCGGAGCGCGCGGCGCTTCGGATATTCGGCGAAGGCGGCGGCGATGTCGTCGCCATTGGCCTCGACCAGATTGGCGAGGCAGACCGCATCCTCGACCGCCATGTTGGCGCCCTGGGCCATGTATTGCAGCGTCGGATGCGCCGCATCGCCGAGTAAGGTCACGCGCCCGTCGCTCCAGTTGGAGATCGGGTCGCGGTCGCAGAGCACCCACATCCGCCAGCTTTCGATGCGGTCGATCATGGCCCGGACGTCGCCGTGCTGCCTGGCGAACCGCTCATGCAACTCCGCCGGATCACCGTAGACGTCCCAGCCCTTCTCGAACTGGTCGGAATGAAACACGGCGACGATGTTGAAGATCTCGCCGCGCCGCAGCGGATATGTGACGAGATGCGTCTTCGGCCCGGCCCAGAGGGTGACGCGACGCTCTGCGATATGAGAGGGGATCTTGTCGATCGGCAGCACCGCCCGATAGGCGATATGGCCCGCGACCCTGGGCTCGCCGTCGCCGATCAACTGCCACCGAACGGCCGACCAGAGCCCATCCGCGCCGATCAGCCCCGAACCCAGATGTTCCTGGCCGTCAGCTGTGTGTAGACGCACCAGATCGCCGTCCTGGACGTAGCGCAGGACCTTGAGGCCGGCGACCGTCTCGACCGAGGGCAAGGCTTTCGCGGCGTCGATCAGCGTGTTGTGGAGGTCCGGGCGGTAGATCACGCCGTAAGGCCGGCCGAAATGCCGCTCAAAGGCGGCGCCCAGCGGGATTTCGACGATAGGGTCCGCCGTCAAGCCATCGCGCATGACCAGCATGTCAGGATAGACGGCGGCGGCGTTGATCGCATCGGTCACGCCGAGCGTATCGAACATGCGCATGATGTTCGGCCCAAGCTGGATGCCGGCGCCGACTTCGCTGAAACTCGGCGCCTGCTCGATCAGCTTGACCGCGAAGCCCTTGGCGCCGAGCGCCAAAGCGGCCGCAAAGCCGCCAATGCCGCCGCCCGCGATCAGAATAGGATGGTCCGGCATCACAAGAGCCCCAGCAATTCGGCCGGACTCTATCGCCGCCGACCGGACGACGCCAGCGCTGGCGTCGCTATCGGCGCGCCTTACAGTCGGGGCGCGACGCCGTTCGGGAAGGGCGACCAGAAAGCGGTTTTGACGCCAGCCGTCGCCAGCGTCCTGGACGCCCATTCGTTGCAGGTCAGGATCGGGCTATAGCGGCCATGGGCTTCAAGGAAGAGATCGCGGCCGTAGCCGGGATGCGCCAGCGCCATGGCGCGGCCATCGGCGCCGAGCGTCATCGCGTCGGCGATGGCAGCCGTCAAGGCCGCATATTGCCGGGGCGTCAGCACAATCACCGTCGTGGCCGGCGTTTCATAGAGCGCATCGCGGAAATGCGTGCGAACCGTCGCGCCCCCGATCCCGAACAGCGCCTGCATGCCGAACCACGGGTCGAAATCCGCCCAGGTCGGCGTGTTCAGATAGAACGCCTTCGCCCCCCAGCCGAACCCAATCCAGTTGGCGCCCTCGGGGATGCTCCCTTCTGGCAGGATCGACCGCCAATCGCGGTCGTCGGCGCTGACCGGCGTCACGATGTCGACATGCACGCCGTTGTCGATGACGGCGATGACGATCCCCTCGGCCGCTGGCCGGAAGTCCCGGTTGATGCTGACGTGGCTCAGCGCCGCCGCCGCGAGGCCGTAAGCGAAGAGCAGCGCCGACAGGATGAGCAAGCAGCGCCCAATGAGCCGCAAAGCCGCCGTCGCCATTTCCTCCCCCCGGTCAGTAGTCTGCCAGGAGCGACCCGAAGCCGGCGATGCGGTCCTGGATGCCGTTCATGCGGAGCGCGTGCCAGTATGTGGCCGTGTTGATCGCCAGCACCGGCTTGTCCAACCAGAATTCCGCCATGGGCGCGATCTTCGCAAAGGCGAGGTTGGTGCCGACCTGCAGGATCGCCTCGACCTGGGGATCGTTGACCGCGTTGACGCAGTCCCGCAGCGTCTTCGCGTCCACATGCGCGATCGCCGTCGGGCTGTTGCACTTGAGGCCCATGACCGCCAGCACCTCGAACCCGCAATCCGTGAAGAACTTGCGGACTTCGCCGTCGCCGACCGGCATATAAGGCGTCACGACGGCGATCCGCTTGATGGCGCCATAGCAACCGAGCGCCGCCTGCGCCGCGTCCGAACCCATGGCGACGGGCAAGCCGCCGGCGCGCTCCGTCAGCTTGGCCTTCAGGTCGATCGAGCCAGCGAGCCCGCCCCAGAATGTCTCCGACGACATGCCCATGACCATCGCCCCCGGCCGGGCGGTCATCACCCGGTCGATGGCCTGCATCAACTCGCCCCGGATGCGGACCATCAATGCCTCGAAATCCGCGTCCGAGCCGAGGGGATCGTCGGGGATATGGATGCGGCTGAAATGATTGGTGACGCCCTGGGGCGCCATCCAGCCGAATTCGGGCTGCACGATGGTGTTGGTCGACGGCGCGATCACGCCGAATTTCATCCGGTAACCCAGCGCGTCGACCATGGCGGCCCCCTATTCGTTCAGCGTCGCGAAATGCGCGGCGATGGCGCCCGGCGTCGTCAGCCAGACCCGGTCGCTGCTGGCGTCGACGATATGGCGAAGCGCCCGGCGGAGGTGTTTCAGGCGGAAGGGCTGGCCGACGATATAGCCATGCAGCGCGATGCCCATGACCAGCGACTGGGCTTCCGACTGCGCCAGCATCTCGTCGAAATTATCGATAATCATGTCGGCGAACTCGGCGGCGCCGGTCTTCCGCGCCATGATCGCCGGTATGTCGTTGAGTTCCTGGGGATAGGGCACGGACAGAATGCGCTGGCCATTCCGGGTGCGGAACCAGGTCGGCTGATCGTCGTGCGCCCAGTCCAGCAGATAGCGGTAGCCGGCTTCCTGCAGGAGATCGGGCGTGACCGCGCTTTCGGAAATCCAGGGGCCGAGCCAACCGCCGGGGGCGCGCCCTTCCTCCTCGGCGATCCTTTGCGCGCAACTTTCGATGAGCTCCCGCTCCGTCGCCTCGGTCATGGCGCCCTGCCGTTCGGCATTGGTCAGGCCGTGCCCGATGATCTCCGCGCCATAGGCCCTGAACGCGGCCATCAGTTCCGGCGCGTAATCGTACATCGCCGTGTTCGCCAGGACGCCGACCGGCAGGTCGAGCGCCTTAAAGAGGTCGAGCAAGCGCCATGCGCCGATCCGGTTGCCATAATCGCGCCAGGCGTAGTTCAGCACGTCCGGCTGCGGCCCGCCCGGCGCCAGTTCGCCGCCAAGCCCCTCCCCGAAGGCGAAATGCTCCAGGTTCAGGCCGATATAAACCGCGAGGCGCCGTCCGCCCGGCCAGTCAAAATCCGGCCGCTCCGGCAGGGGCGCATAGGCATAGCGGCCATGACCGCGCAGGCCGCCGCCCGCCTCAGCCATGCGCCTGCCCCGTGGGCCTAGTTGAGGGCGCGCTCATGGGCAGCGTCCAGATCGCGAGCAAAGGCGCCGCGTCGGACAGCATGGCATGGACGATGTTCGGCGGATTATAGATCAGCCCGCCCGGCCCCGGCGCCCGCCACGGCCCGTCGTTCTGCCGCCACATGCCGCTGGAAAGCGCGATATAGACTTCCTCCGGCGGGTGGCTGTGATCGGGATATTCGGTGTGGGGCGCCAGCAGCGACGCGCCGATGCGAACATCGCTCCGCTCCTCCAGCCCGCCCGCGCCGACGATCACGGCGTTCGCATGGGCGTTCGGAAAGTTTGGATCGGAGGAGCGACGGTCGGTCCGGGCTTGCCAGGCAAGCCCGGGCGCGATGGCCGCAAATGCGCTGGCGAGGTTCGCCGCAGCGCCGCGATCCGGCGCCACAGCGCCGCGTTTCGCCGCCGCAAACGCCGGCGCCAGCCATTGGGTCGCGGGCGCCCGGTCCGGCCGCGGCGTCGCCGCCGTTCCCGGCGTTGCCAGGCGATCGAACGCACGATCGACGGCAAGCGCCGTCGGGGAGCCAGGCTCGGCCGCCGCCTTCAGCGACGCCGCAAGACAGGCGAGGAAGTCAGCGAGCGGTTGCGGTCTCTGCATCATGCCTCAAGTTTGCCCGAGGGCCGCGCGCGCGTCCAGCCGCGGCGGCCCAATTCAACGGGGGCAGATCCGATCGATGCGCCGGAATTTCGGCCCCGAAACGGCCGACCCTCAGGGCAAGCTCGATTGCCCTGAGGGTCGGTAGCGCGAACAACACCCCGAAGACACCGCCGGCGACCGGGAAGCTCACCCGACCGCCAGCGGCGTCATCCAAGGCGGACCTTTGACTTAGTATCCGAATGCAAAGTCCTTCTCGCCAAGGGTCTCATAGGCGTAGCCCGAAAGCGTCAACGATTCCGCCCCGCCGGAAAGATCGACGCGGAGATCGTGGCCGACCGCGTGGATGGAGAGATCGTCGAAGTCGCCGGCGAAGCCCAACAGTTGAATGATGTCGATGCCTTGCTCAAAGTCGCTGATGACATCGTGGCCGCCGCCAAACGTGAACTGGAACACGTCCTTGCCTGCGCCGCCATTCATCAGATCGTCGCCGGCGCCGCCATCGAGCACGTCATTGCCGTCGCCGGCATAGAGCCTGTCGTCGCCGGCTTCGCCCAGAAGCACGTCGTTGTCGCCGTCGCCATAGAGCGTGTCCGCGCCTTCGCCGCCTGCAAGACGATCCTTGCCGCTTTCCCCGGCGAGAACATCGTCGCCAGCGCCGCCGTTGAGACTGTCATCGTCAGCCCCGCCATACAGCGCGTCCTTGCCCTCGCCGCCTTCAAGACGGTCGTCCCCGCGTTCGCCGACGAGTTCGTCATCGCCGGCGCCGCCGTACAGCCGATCGTCATGATCGCCGCCGAACAGCGCATCGTCGCCCTCATCGCCGGATATGACATCCTTGCCAGCGTCGCCAGCCATCAGGTCGTCGCCGTCGCCGCCCTTGAGGATGTCATCGCCGGCCCCGCCAAAGACGCCGTCGTCGCCCTCGCCGCGATCGAGCGCATCGTCGCCTTCGTCGCCTGCGATGTCGTCATCGCCAGCGCCGCCGTACAGCACGTCCGCGCCGTCGCCGCCGTAGACGCCATCGTCGCCAGCGCCGCCGTCGAGCCGATCGTCGCCGTCGCCGCCGACCAGCATGTCGTCGCCGTCGCCGCCGCCCGCCTCGTCGTCGCCCTTGCCGGCATAGAAGACATCCGCCCGCTGGGAGCCGACGAAGACGTCGTCGTACTTCGTGCCGGTGAAGACCGATGCGTCGCGAACGATTGCAACCGTCACCCCGTTGGGATTGAGGTCCGACGCGCCGTCATCAAAGGCTCTGGGCGTCGCCAGGAGGTGGCGCATCGCAAGCGCGTCGGCGCCGTCGCCGCGCGCTGCTACGGCGAAGTAGGTCGAAACCGGGGCTTCGGGACCATCGACGCCGGGGTTCTCCTGGCTATGCAGCCTGAGCGCCAGCCGGTCGTCGCTGTCGACGCCCTGGATGAACAGACCTTCTTTGTCCGGTTTGCCGTCAGCATAGACCGCCTGACCGAAGTCGCTTTTCTTGTCGAGCGCGAGATCTGTATCGAAGCTGCCATCGTCAAAGCCCTGATGGGTCGTCACCAGTTCGTCGATCGTTTCGTCATAGCGATTGTCGTTCAGTCTGCCGTCCTTGCCGCTGACGGAAACGATCGAAGGCACGTCGATTTCCATCACCCGCGCAAGTTCCTGCCGCTGCAGGTGCGAGCGTTGATCGACGACAGCCTCAAGAATGAAGATGCCGTCGCCGGCGCTGCGCAAGCTGTCCGCGGACACGCCTTCGAAGAGGATCGAAGCCGCGCCCGGCAAGGTCAGCCGCGCGCCTTCAGCGGCATCGACAAGGCTATCCCGCAAGCTGTCGGCGTTGACCGCGTCCGAACCGTATTCCCAGACATAGCGATGCAAGTCGATCCGATCTTCGCTCACGCTGAAATCGCGAATGATGTCGGAGCCGGAGCCGGGAAGGAACTGAAAGACATCGTAGCCTTCGCCGCCGGTCAGATCGTCGTCGCCTTCGCTGCCGATGATCCGGTCATCGCCGGAACCGCCGTCGAGCCGGTCATTGCCATGGCCGCCGCTGAGCTGATCGCGCCCGGAACCGCCCTTGACGATGTCGTCGCCATAGCCGCCCCAAAGATTGTCCCAGCCAGAGCCGCCATCGATCCGGTCGTCGCCGTCGCCGCCGAATGCTTCGTCGTCGCCTTCGCCGGCATTCAGGATATCGTCGCCGGCGTTGCCGGCCATGTCGTCGTCGCCAAGGCCGCCTTCCGCACGGTCATTGCCTTTGCCGCCGTCGAACCGGTCGTCGCCGTCGTGGCCGATGAGGATATCGTCGCCGTCGCCGCCATGCAGTGCGTCGTCGCCATCCTTGCCGAGCAACAGATCGCTGCCCGCCTCGCCGAAGATCGTATCGTCGCCGGCGCCGCCGTCGATCGTTTCGCCGAAGTTGCGGCCGATGATGATTTCCCGGTCGCCGTCGCCCTCGAACTTCAAGGTTTCCGCGCCGAGGCTCTCCCGCAGGTCGATCCGTTCGTCATATCGGGTCAGAACTTCCGCGCCGAGATGATCGAGATCGAGCGTCCGTTCGATTACGTCGGCGAAGTCCTGATTCTGGATTTCCTGCCGCAGATTGGTCTCGAACAGCCGATGCTTGTAGTAGAACCGGTCGCCGTCCTGAATGGCGATCATCTGGATCGAGAAAACCCAGGTGAAGGTTTCGCCAAGGACCGTGTTGACGCCAAGACCGTTGGCCGAGCTCGCCTTTTCCGCAAGCCCGCCGCTCCAGAGATCGACATCGTCGACGGAGTCGTAGACCTGCTTGAACTTCTCGACGTCGGACGGGTTGCGCATATTGCCGGCGAAGCTCTCCCAGTCGCTGTACTTGGAGAGGCCGACAGCTTCGCGCATCCCATTCAGGGTTTCGATGCCGAGGTCGCGGCCGCGGCCGATATTGAACGAGGCCAGATCGAGCGGTTGCCCCAGCAGATTGTTGCGAAGATCGGAAACGATCGACGGATCGATTTCCTGATGCAAGCTCGTCAGGCTGCCGCCAATGATGGAGGACGCGCCCAGGTTCTGGAACGCGCCTGGGTTCAGGAACGCATTGAACAAGGGGAATTCCGACGTCGAGCCATCTTCGTTCTGCACAGTGATGTAGTTGTTCAGCATCGAGTGGCCAAGCCGGAACGCCGCCGCAGCGAATTCGTGCGAAATAGAGGCGTCGATCTGAGGATTGTAATCCCGGAACGCATGCACGTCAGAACCGACCAGAAGCTCGACGAATTCGTCGAAGACGATCCGTTGATACTCGCCCTCATTGACGATCTTCGCCATGTTGAACAGATCTTCCTGGTCGTAATTGCGCGGCGTTCCCGCGTCCGCCAGTTCCTCCAGCTTCTTGGCGATCGCATCGACCCAGAAGTTATGATTGTTCGCAAAGATGGTATGCACCGACGTGAGGCCGATGTTCTCGTTGATCCGTCCATCGCCGGCGACCAGATGGTCGTCGAGCGCGACGCCGGGATTGATGTCGAGCAACAGCGGATCGCCAGAGCCGCGGAAGTCGGAAATCCAACCGTCCTCGAACTGCGGAACCACGCCGGCGTCGACGCCCTTCTGCCAATTCGCCTTCAACTCGCCGAGCGTGGCCGGACGCGACACGCCGTCGGCCGTATACCCGGTGAGGAGGCGAGCGGTCAGTTCGCCGGCATCGTTGCGTTCCAACAGGAACTCAAGGATTGCTTCATTGGAGCCATATGCCTGGTTCTGATCAGCAAATGGCGACGTCAGGTTGTTGTGCTGGCGTGGCGCGCCGTTCTCGCCCGTGCCTTCATTGACAAGCCCGCGATTGATCGACAGCGGGAAGCTATCGTTCCCAACCGGCATGACCTCCTGCCCTTTCGGCACGAAATCCAGCCCGTGGTCGAAATACTGACCGAATGCCGAAACCAGCTCGTTGCCGAGAAAATTGTTCGGAATGTCCTTGTCGGTCGCGGAAACGCCTGGCCCGGTGGCGTCCACGGTCTGCGTGTTCTGATTGTGCACGGCATTGGAGATATCGCGGGGGTTCGGCCCCTGCCGCGGCTCGCCGACGCCATCCTCATAGTTCACTCCGCCCCAGCGCAGGAACGGTTCGTCGGCCTTGCCCCAGGTCGGGTTGTTGACGTTGTTGCCGAAGCCGTCGAGCAACCGAATGCCGCTTGGGTCGGTGATGTCCGCAAGCTGGCTCGGATCGACGACGCCGAGCTAGGACTGCTTCAACAGGAAATCGATGTCCGAATCCTTCAATTCGAAGGCCGGCTCATCGCTCTGCGTCAGCCCCTGGGACGCATAGAGAAAATCGCCGTTCTCGGCGCGGCCGATGAAGTGCAGGCCGGCGCTCGCGTCGGAGAATTTCGCCACCATCTCGCCGTTATGGGAAATCTCGCCGTCGGTCAGGACGACGGCGCCGTCGGCGCCGTGCAGCAGAACCGCGCTTGCGAACTGCTCGCCGTCTTCCAGCCGCGCCGCGTGATACGCGCCGTCGTCTTGGCCGTCATAGCGATGCACGATAGCGTCCGCATGCGTCGCGGCGAATTCGGGGTCGTCGTCCTTGGCCTCGTCCGCCAGACGCAGGGAGACATTGTCGATCACCGTGCCGTAGCTGTCGGATTTTCCAAGCGCCGTCAGCGCGATGGCGGCCGGACCTGCTTCAAGGGCCACCTCGAACGCCAGGGTCTTGAAACCCGGCTCGTCAGGATAAACCGACGCATGCTCGACGCCGTTGATATAGACGGCGAATCCGTTTGTGCCTGGATCGTTATCCCGCATGGCGTAGTCGAGCGAGAACTCATAGACGCCTGCTTCCTCGACCGTAACGACTTGCTGGATCGTCGAATTGCGCGACGAATCCAGCTCGGCGACGGCGTTCCCGGCCGAATTGCCCGTGCCGAAGTCGCCGGATTGAATTTCAACTTCGCCCTTCGTCGCGTGCCATCCGCTGACCGAATTCAGGTAACCCCAGTCGCCATTCTGCAGGGCAGGGTAATTCTCAAAATCGCCATTGACGATCAGGTTGTCGCCAGCCTGATGTTGCCCGTCGCCATCGCCGCCGTGGTCCGCATCGTGGTCGTCCGGCTTCGGCTTGCCTTTGTCGTCCGCGCCAACCGTCTTGAAGATCAGATCAAAAAGGTTGAAATCGTCTTTGGCGCCCAGCAGTTTCCCAAGAATCGTCATTACCCCGCCCCTATCGATGATTAAGGAAATAATTTCAATGGACAAACCATCGAAATCGATAGGCGAATAATACGAAAATCCTCCATTAATTCTTCCACAAATAGCGACTAACTCGTTACCGGAAATTGTTACAAAGTAATAATTTGGATTAGTACCAATTTTTTATGAACTGACCGCGTTCAGCGAAGCGCGTCGCGCTGCAGTCGCGATCTTGTGAGCGCAGCGCCGCCGAGGTTTCTTTGTCCTGGAAGCAGGTCCGCCGACGGGCCGGTCAGGCGTCCAGCCGCACCAGCGCTTTCCGCAATTCCGGCTTCAGGATCTTGCCCGCGCCGGATTTCGGCAACGCCTCCAGGAAATGGACGCGCTTCGGCGTCTTGTAGCCGGAGAGCGCGGCGCGGCAGTGGGCGATGACGTCGCTTTCAGCGAGCGTCCGGCCGGGCCGCCGGACGACCGCCGCCGTCACCGCTTCGCCCCAGCGCTCGTCGGCGAGGCCGATCACCGCCGCCTCCAGAATGTCCGGGTGGCGGTAGAGCACGTTCTCGACTTCCGCCGAATAGACGTTCTCGCCGCCGGTGATGATCATGTCCTTGGCGCGGTCGACGATGAACAGGAAGCCGTCCTCATCCATGCGCCCAAGGTCGCCGGTATCGAGCCAGCCATCGACAAAGGCGGCCTGGCTTTCTTCCGGCCGGTTCCAGTATCCGGTCATGACATTGGCGCCCCGCGCCTGGATATGGCCGACGACGCCTGGCGCCAGAGCCAGGCCCTGGCGGTCGGCGATCCGGATATCGACGCCGATGATCGGCTGGCCGCAGGATTTCCGGCGCTCGCCCGCGACTTCCACCGGGATCTCCGGCATCGGCGCGGCGGCGACGGTGCCGGCCGCCTCCGTCAGCCCGTAGATGTGCTGGAAGACCGGGCCGAACACGGCCTCCGCCCGCTCCAGCGTCGCGACCGGCATCGGCGCCGAACCGTAGAGAATGCGCCTGAGGCTGGAGAGATCGGGCGGCGTCGCGCCCGCAGCTTCCAACATCAGCACGATCATCGTCGGCACAAGCTGGAAGGACGTGACGCGCGCATCGGCGATCAGCCGGATCGCGGCTTCCGCGTTGAAGCGCGGCAGGAAAACGTGACGCGCGCCGAGGGCCGTGAATGCGAAGGTCGCCCAACTGTCCGCCTGATGAAACATCGGCGCCGCATGCAGCCAAACGTCATCGCGCTGGAACTTGCCCAGAACCAGCTTGTTCATGGTCGAGGCCGCGACATTGCCGTGGGATAGCATCACGCCCTTCGGCCGCCCTGTCGTGCCGCCGGTGTAGCAAAGATGGGCGAGCGCCGCCGGATCGCGGGCGTCCGGGCCGGCATAGGCCTCGCCCTCGGCGCGGAACGACCGCCAGAGCGCTTCCGAAATCGGCCGCGGCCCGCCGGCCGCCGCGACCAGGTCCGCTGTCTGAGCATCGTGCAGCACAGCCTGGCAGGCGCCGTCCTCCAGCATGAACGCAATCTCGCCAGCCGAAAGCCGCGTGTTGAGAGGCGCGGCGACGAGGCCCGCGACGGCGCAGGCGAAATAGGCTTCCAGAAAGAACGGGCCGTTTTCCGCCAGCACCGCCACATGGGCGCCGGGCTGAAGGCCCTGGCGCGCCAGGGCGCCGGCGGCGCGGCGGATGCGCGCCGCCGCCTCGCCATAGGTCACCTCAACCCCGCCGTCGTCATAGGCTGGCCGCCGCGCGTCGAACCGGGCGGCATGGGTCAGATAATCCTGTAGCATCATGGGGATTGCCTCATCTGGACGGGTCGGTGTCTCATACTATCCGACCCGCTGATAAGGACGCCAACAGAATGGCAATCGATTACGACCGCCTGATGGCGCGCGAATTTCCGGTTGAGACCCACAGCTACACGGCGCGCGATGTCATGCTCTACGCCCTGACGCTCGGCCTCGGCGCGGACCCGCTGGACGAACGGCAATTGCGCTTCGTCTACGAAGCCGAGCTCCAGGCCTTGCCGACGATGGCCGCGATCCTCGCCTATCCCGGCCTCTGGATCCGGGAGCCGGATACCGGCCTCGATTGGGAGCATGCCCTGCACTCGGAGCAGGGCGTCCAGTTCCTGAAGCCGCTGCCGGTCCAGGGCGCGGTCCGCGCGCAGACCCGGGTGACTGGCATTGTCGACAAGGGCCCCGGCCGCGGCGCCCTGATCTATACCGAACGGGAGGGCGTCGACGTCGCGACCGGCGAGGCGCTGTTTCGCGTGACCCACACAACCTTCGCCCGCAAGGACGGCGGCTTCGGCGGCCCCGATGGCCCCGTCCGGCAGCCGCACCCGATCCCGGACCGCCCGGCGGACCAAACGGTCACGATCCCGACCTTGCCGCAGCAGGCGTTGCTGTACCGCCTGAACGGCGACCCGAACCCGCATAACGCCGACCCCAAAGCCGCAGCGGCCGCCGGCCTGCCCCGGCCGATCCTGCACGGTCTCGCGACATATGGCATTGTCGGCCATGCGGTGCTGGCGGCTTGTTGCGACTACGCGCCCGGCCGCCTCGCCAGCCTGGATGTGCGCTTTTCGGCGCCGGTCTTTCCCGGCGAGACTATCGTCACGGAGATCTGGCGCGAAGGCCCCGATCGCGCCGCCTTCCGCGCGAAAGCGGCCGAGCGCGATATCGTCGTCGTCAACAATGGGCGCGCCGCGCTCGCCTGAACCAGGATGTCCAAGTCCATGAAGATCACCGATGTCGAAGCCATCCCGGTCTCCGTGCCGATCCCGAAGGAGCGGCAGAACGCTCTCGGCATCGGCAAGCTGACCAAGCGGGACGCGGTTTTCGTGAAGGTCACGACAGCGGGCGGCCTGATCGGCTGGGGCGAGGCCCACCACGGCCGCAATCCAGGGGCGGTCGCCAGCATCATCAACAATAGCCTGAAAGGCATGGTCGTCGGCCAGGACGCCAGCAATGTCGCCGGCATCTGGAGCCGCCTCTACCAGGCCCAGGTCGCGAGCCATGGCATGGGCGCCGGCTCCGTCATCGCCATCAGCGGCATCGACATGGCGCTATGGGATATCCGGGGCAAGGCCACGGGCTGGCCGATATACAAGCTGCTCGGCGGCGCCTCGAAGCCGATTCTGGCCTACGCGGGCGGCGGCGGCTCCCTGGGTTTCGGCAAGACCGAGGCCCTGCTCGACGAATGCCGCGGCCTGATCGCCATGGGCTTCAAGGCGCTGAAGCTGAGGATCGGCCAGGCGCCCGCCATCGACCTTGCGCGCATCGAAGCCGTCCGCAAGACCTTCGGCGACGATGTGATGCTGATGACCGACGCCAACGCCGCCTGTTCGCTCGAGGACGTGCGCCAGTTGATGCCGGGCCTCGACGCCCTGAACGTGCGCTGGCTGGAGGAGCCGTTTCCAGGCTCCGACCAGCGCAGCTACGCCGCCGCCGCCCGCTTCGGCCGCACGCCGCTCGCGCTCGGCGAGAACGCCTATACCCGGTATGAGTTCCGTGAATATCTGGAGCGCGGCGATATCGCGGTCTTGCAGCCGGACGTCGGCAAGACCGGCGGCTTCACGGAGATCATGCGCATAGCGGCGATGGCGTCGGGCTGGCGCGTGCCGATCCACCCCCATGGCGGCGTCACCGGCCTCGATCTGGCCGCCGGCATCCACGTGCTCGCGGCGATCGACAATGCGGGCTATTTCGAATCCAGCGAAGGCCTGAACCCGCTCCGCGAACTGCCCTTCGCCTCAAAGCCCTATGAACTGGACAAGGACGGCTGCGTCCGCCCGCTGGAAGCGCCAGGCCTCGGCCTGGACGTCGACGAAGCTTTCCTCCGCTTCCATCCGGTGATCGAGGGGCCAGGGTTCGTCTAAGAACTTCCTACTAGGCTCCAGACCCATAAAACGGATTCCCCTGGCTTCGAGAATGTGATTCGTT
>ERZ888423.537-NODE-537-length-38240-cov-9.228729_pt1 | contig 38240 bp, 43 predicted proteins | sample MGYA00520523_ERZ888423 | MGnify/ENA primary metagenome ERZ888423 (study PRJEB32303, sample SAMEA104408611) | aquatic metagenome | biome: Brackish water; feature: Pelagic; material: water | place: Baltic Sea | collected 2014-06-08T10:24:00 | depth 30,27 m ... | reverse complement strand
TGAAGATGACGCGACTGACGGTGACGTTGCGGCTGCCGCGCCGGTCACTCCGCGCGTGGTGCGCATGAAGCGCGCCTACTTCGAGGCTGCCATTCAATCGGGTGGTCTTGAAGAAACTACGCCCGACGACACGGATGCTGACGAAGACGACACTGATGTTGCGGAACAGTCGCAAGATCACACGCCAACTGCTGTGGCGACTGCCGATCTGGATGGTGCGGATGACGTCAAGATCGAAGGTGATAGCCGCACCCCGTTGACGGACCACGAGGAGGCCGCCTTGATGGAGGAGCTGGCCGAGGTCGAGCGTGAGGTCGCCAATAGCGTGCCAACCAGTGCGGCACGTCGTGGTCGCGAGATTCTGAATGACAAATCCGTGGAAGACGAGGCAGCAATGTCGCGCATCATGAGCCAGACCGAGGCCGAGCTTGCAGAACCGGCCAGCAGCCGCCGCCGTCAGACAATATCGCAACTCAAGGCCGCCGTCGCCGCAACCGAGGCCGCCCGCGCCTTGGGCGAAGGAACGCAAGACAACGACGACGCTGAAAACGCCTTTCGTGATGACCTGAACCAGGTCGTGCGCCCGCGCAGGGCAACGCGCGGGGACAGCCAAACCGAACGGCCACGTCCTGCGCCGTTGAAACTGGTCGCTTCGCAGCGGGTCGACACCCCAATGCCAAGCGCAAGCGAAAGCCCCGCGGCACGGATAAGCCCACGGCGCGTGGCACGTGCAATTACCGCCGCCCCAGCTGAAGCCCCTCATGATGCCACATCATTCGCTGAGTTCGCCGAAAACATGGGCGCAAGCGAGTTGCCCGAGTTGCTGGAAGCTGCCGCCGCCTACATCGCCTTTGTGGAGGGAGCCGAGGAATTCTCGCGTCCGCAGATCATGCAGAAGGTGCGCGCACTTGCCCCCGACGATTTCAACCGTGAAGACTGGCTGCGCTCGTTTGGAACGCTCTTGCGCGAGGGGCGGATCAAAAAGATCAGCAATGGTCGGTTCCAGGTGTCAAATCAGACACGATTTCACCCGCAGCGGCGCAGCGCCGCAGGGTAAAAAGATTAAAAGGCGGGGATCATTTCCCCGCCTTTTTCTTATAATCCAAGTGTGCGGTATGCGCGTTTCTCGCATCGCTCAACCGCCCAATTGGGTCCGCATCGCCTGATAGACAACGGCTGTAGCCACGTTTGCCAAGTTAAGGGATCTCACAATTGGATTGCGCATCGGTAAACAAAACGTGCGATCTGCCATGCCATCCAGTACCGCATCTGGCAGGCCTTTGGATTCACAGCCAAAAACCAAATACCCATCGGGTTGATAGTCAGGCTTATAAACGGTTTGCGCGCCATGTTCTTCAAAGAAATAAAGGCTTTCGCGCGGTGGCAGACGATCACTCATGAAACTTTGCCAGTCATCATATTCGCTGAGCTGGACATGCTTCCAGTAATCCTGACCGGCGCGCCGCACTGATTTTTCGTCAAGGGAAAACCCGTAGGGTTTGATCAAGATCAGCTCAAGATCAAGTGCGACACAGGTCCGCCCTATCGCACCCGTATTGTACGGGATTTCCGGCGTCACCAGCACCAGCCTCATGCGCGGATCAGACATCTGGGAACGGGCGAAAATATCGGGTCATTTCGCGTCCGGATCGTTTTGGCCGATACCCTTGAAGATGAACTTGAGCGGGAACGCCCACAGCACGCCAAGGCCGATATATATCCCCAATTCAACCCAGATCGGCGCGCGCGCAGTCGGATCGGGGTAAAGCAGGGTCATCACCGTCACGGCCATCGCAATATATAGCGGCAGCCCGATGATAAGGATCACCAGCGACCAGCGTTTGCGGGTTTTGTAAGAAAGCGCCATCAGTCGGCAAACGGATCGGTGACAAGGATCGTGTCTTCACGCTCGGGCGATGTTGACACCAATGCCGCAGGGCATTCGATCAGTTCTTCGATGCGTTTGACGTACTTGATCGCGTTTGCGGGCAAGTCGGCCCAGCTGCGCGCGCCTTCGGTGCTCTCGCTCCAGCCCGGCATTTCTTCGTAGATCGGTGTGCAACGTGCCTGCTGGCTTTCCGCAGTCGGCAAATAATCAAGGCGTGTGCCATCCAGATCATAGCCCACGCAAATTTTCAGGGTCTCGAACCCGTCGAGCACATCCAGCTTGGTCAGGGAAATACCGTTGACGCCCGATGTGGCACAGGTCTGGCGCACAAGGCAGGCGTCAAACCAACCGCAGCGGCGCTTGCGCCCTGTGGTCGTGCCAAATTCATGACCGCGTTCGCCAAGACGCTGACCATCGGCGTCTTCCAATTCGGTAGGAAACGGGCCTTCGCCGACGCGGGTGGTGTAGGCTTTGACGATTCCAAGGACGAAATCAATCGAGCCCGGACCGATACCTGTGCCGGTCGACGCCTGCCCTGCGATCACATTGGACGACGTCACAAACGGGTAGGTGCCAAAATCAATATCAAGCAGCGCACCCTGCGCCCCTTCGAACAGAATGCGTTTGCCAGCCTTGCGCTTTTCATTAAGCACTTTCCAGACGGGGGCGGCGTACTGCAAAACATCAGGCGCAATCGCGCGTAGCTTGGCCAGCAGTTCATCACGATCAATGGGATCAATGCCAAGACCACGGCGCAGCGGATCGTGATGCTGCAAGGCGCGGTCAACACGGGCCTCAAGCGTGGCTTCGTCAGCCAGATCAGCGACCCGAATAGAGCGACGACCAACTTTGTCTTCATAAGCCGGCCCAATGCCACGGCCTGTGGTGCCGATCTTGGTGCCTTTGCTGGCAGCTTCTTCACGAGCGCGGTCAAGTTCGCCGTGGAAGGGCAGGATCAATGGCGCATTTTCCGCGATCATCAGGGTGTCGGGATCAATCGTCACACCTTGGGCGCGGATCGTTTCGATCTCGCCCATCAGGTGCCACGGGTCCAGCACAACCCCGTTGCCGATCACCGACAGTTTGCCGCCACGCACAACGCCGCTGGGCAGCGCGTGCAGCTTGTAAACCTTACCATCAATCACAAGGGTATGGCCTGCGTTATGCCCGCCCTGAAAGCGCGCGATCACATCAGCACGTTCGGACAACCAGTCCACGATCTTGCCTTTGCCTTCATCGCCCCACTGTGCGCCAACAACGACTACATTTGCCATTTCAAAGATTCCTATCCGGTCAAACCCGCGTCCGTATATCGCCGCCATGGACGAGGCGAAACCGCAAACTGCGCCCTATGACTAGACAGGCGCGCGCTAGCCCGCCAAATTAGCCGCAAAACATGCAAGGAAAAAACATGGGATTCGTGCTGCGCTGGCTATTTGCCTTTGGTCTGTTGGTCGCGACCTACAACCCTACACCCTGGAATTTCGTAGGTTGGGCGAAAACCAATGCGCAGACACAATTGTCAATGACGGTGCTTTTATCCCTGATTCTGCTGATCGGTTACATCATTTACTTGCGCGCAACGCTGCGCAGCATCGGTGCCTTCGGCATGCTTTTGGTTCTCGCGCTGGTGGCTGCAATGCTTTGGGTGGTCTATGATAAGGGCTGGTTGAACTTTGCCAACCCGACAGCCAACACTTGGATTGGTCTGTTTGCCATGAGCCTCGTGCTGGGCATTGGCCTATCATGGAGCCACGTGCGCCGCAGTCTGTCGGGACAAGCCGATATGGATGACGTGGATGAGTGAACTAGGGGTTGCGGGATTGATCGTCAGCTTCTAGATACCACCCGTTCCAACCCAGTAAGGCCGCCCAAATGGATAATGTCGTTCTTGTCGTTCACCTGATCCTCGCTTTGACGTTGATTGGTGTGGTGCTGTTGCAGCGTTCCGAAGGCGGTGGCCTTGGGATTGGCGGCGGTGGCGGTGCCATGACGGGCCGTTCGGCAGGCTCAGCCATGGGCAAAATAACCTGGGTTCTTGCGATTGCGTTTATCTGCACGTCCGTGGCCCTGACAATTATCGCCGCGCGTAATTCTGCTGGTGGGTCGGTTGTTGATGGCATTGATCCGACCGCCATCGAAGAAACCGCTCCGGTCGCGCCGCTTGGTGGCGAAAGCCTGTTGCCGCCGTCCGATCCTACCCAGCCACTGGCGCCTGACGCCAACTAAGTGCTTGTTTGACCACGAGGTGTTGGCGCTGCATCGGTTGCGCCAACATGATCTTGGGTCGCAGGTTGCGTTGCGGGCGTATTTGCGGATATAATTAAACCCCGTGATGATGCGATTCTGAAGGGTCGTTTTTCCGCATTTCTTGCCCGACATCGGGCGCATTTCACGGGGGAATTCCGGCCGATGGCGCGATTTATTTTCATTACTGGCGGTGTGGTTTCCTCGCTCGGTAAGGGCCTTGCTTCGGCGGCACTTGGATCACTTTTGCAGGCACGCGGCTTTTCGGTGCGCCTGCGCAAACTTGACCCCTACCTGAACGTAGATCCCGGAACGATGTCGCCGTTTGAACACGGCGAAGTATTCGTCACCGATGATGGTGCGGAAACCGATCTTGATCTTGGTCATTACGAGCGCTTTACGGGCGTCGCAGCGCGCAACACGGATTCCGTGTCTTCGGGTCGGATTTACTCCACTGTGTTGGAAAAAGAACGCCGCGGCGATTATCTGGGCAAAACCATTCAAGTCATCCCGCATGTGACAAACGAAATCAAAGACTTCATCAGCATTGGTGAAGACGAAGTGGATTTCATGCTCTGTGAGATCGGCGGCACCGTTGGCGACATCGAAGCCCTTCCGTTCTTCGAGGCGATCCGCCAATTTTCCCAAGACAAACCGCGCGGCCAGTGCATTTTCATGCACCTGACCCTGCTGCCCTATCTGGCAGCATCGGGCGAGTTGAAAACCAAGCCGACGCAACACAGCGTCAAGGAATTGCGCTCCATCGGCATCTCGCCCGACGTGCTAGTGTGCCGGTCTGAACATCCTATCCCAGAAAAAGAGCGCGAAAAAATAGGGCTGTTCTGCAACGTCCGCAAAGAAGCAGTGATTGCTGCCTACGATCTGAAATCCATCTACGAAGCGCCGCTGGCCTATCACGCGCAGGGTTTGGATCAGGCAGTTCTGGATGCGTTCAACATCTCTCCTGCGCCAAAACCAGACCTCAGCGTTTGGGAAGATGTGGCCGACCGCATCCACAACACCGACGGCGAAGTGAACATCGCAATTGTGGGCAAATACGTGCAGCTTGAGGATGCCTATAAATCCATCAAAGAGGCAGTGACCCATGGCGGCATGGCTAACCGCGTTAAGGTCAACGTGAAATGGGTCGATGCGGAAACATTCGATTCCAAAGACGCCGCGCCATCCCTTGCAGGGTTCCACGCGATCCTTGTTCCGGGTGGTTTTGGCGAGCGCGGCACCGAGGGTAAGATCAAGGCCGCACAGTTCGCACGCGAAAAGAAAATTCCCTATCTGGGCATCTGTCTGGGCATGCAAATGGCTGTCATCGAAGCCGCGCGAAATGTCGCTGGACTGACCGCAGCCGGATCCGAAGAATTTGACCACGAGGCCGGCAAAAAGCGTTTTGAGCCGGTGGTTTACCACCTGAAAGAATGGGTTCAGGGCAACCATACCGTGCGCCGCAAAGCCGGCGACGACAAGGGCGGAACCATGCGTTTGGGGGCTTACGACGCGATACTGACCGAAGGATCGCGTGCGGCCCAAGCCTATGGCGCCACCGCAATCGAGGAACGTCACCGTCACCGTTATGAAGTCGACACAAAATATCGCGATCAACTGGAAAAGTTCGGCCTTATGTTTTCGGGGATGTCACCTGACGGCCGCCTGCCGGAAATCGTCGAATGGAAGGACCACCCATGGTTCGTTGGGGTGCAGTTCCACCCCGAACTGAAGTCCAAACCCTTCGCGCCACACCCACTGTTCGCTGATTTCGTGCGCGCGGCGATGGAAAATTCACGGCTGGTTTAACGCAGCCCAACGCCGCCTCTATGCAGCTAGGATCACAAACCCAATAGGTATTTCATGTTCGCTGAATTCTTCAAACGCCTGACCGGCCCCGCCGAAACCCCCGTCACAGACGAGGACGCCCGCCTTGCCATTGGCGCGCTGCTTGTGCGTATCGCCAAAGCGGATGGGAAATACCGCCCCGAGGAAATCGCGCGGATCGACCGGATTTTGGCAAAGCGCTATGATCTGGACGTGGTATCGGCCGCCAAACTGCGCGCGAAATGCGAACATATCGAACATGATGCGCCTGACACAGTGCGCTTTACCCGCGTCATCAAGGATGTTGTGCCCTACGAAGAGCGCGCTGCGGTTATTTCCGCCTTTTGGGAAATCGTCCTTGCCGATGGCGTGCGCCGCCCCGAAGAGGACAGCCTGCTGCGCATGGTTGCCCCGATGCTGGGCGTGACCGATCTAGAAAGCGGTGTCTTGCGCCAAGAGGTCGAGGCGCGCAACGCGTGATCGCCAGCCTGCCGATGTATCTGCGGCCCGAAAATTGCGCCGCCCACGACGCATTCTGGGCATTGGTCCGCGACCATTTACGCGACGCGGGCCACGACGCGCCCGACGCGCTTGACCATGACATCGACCATATCGCCAGTTGGCAACGCCCCGATCTGACCCTTGGGATGATCTGCAACCTGCCCTATCGCGCGCGGTTTCGCGGACAAGTGACGCTTGTCGGGGCCGCAGACTACGGTGTCGATGGCGAGGCCGCTGGTTATTATCACAGCGTCTTTCTGGTGCGCCGCGATGATCGGGCACGCCGTGCGCAAGACGCGCGCGACCATCGTTTTGCCTATAATGATGCGCTATCGCAATCGGGCTATGGCGCGCCGCAGCTTTGGGCGCAGTCGCGTGGTTTTGCTTTTCGCCCGCATCTTGAAACTGGTGCGCATATCGCCAGTGCACGCGCAGTTCTGGCCGGTGACAGTGATCTTGCAGCATTAGACGCTGTCACATGGCGCCAGTTACTGCGATGGGAGCCTGACATGGCGGGCCTGCGCGTTATTGGTCACACCGATCCGTCGCCCGCGCTGACGTTCATCACGGCCCGTGGCAATGATCCGGCACCTTTGCGCGCGGCCATTGCGGGCGCAATCGCGGCCCTTGCGCAACCTGACCGCGACATTCTGGGCCTTTGTTCCATCGTGAGCCTGCCCGAAACCGCCTATGATCTCCCTTTACCGCCCACACCGACGGATGTTTTTGCGTTTACGTAGGGTCATCGTGCGGCAATACGTTGCATTCAGTTTGAAAATGCGCCCTACTTGGGCGTCAAACAGGGATATCTGCAAACCTATGACCGACAACACACCCGTGATCGAGATTCGCGATCTACACAAATCCTACGGCTCTCTCGAAGTGCTGAAGGGCGTAGATATTGCTGCACCTGCCGGCCACGTCGTCAGTCTGATAGGGTCATCAGGGTCGGGAAAATCCACTCTGCTGCGCTGCGCCAACCTTCTTGAGGACAGCCAACAGGGTGATGTCTTGTTCTGCGGCGAACCGGTGATCTGGAGGGGCAACGGCCTTGCCCGTCATCCCAGCGACCGAGCGCAGATGATCCGTATACGCACAAACCTGTCGATGGTGTTCCAGCAGTTCAATCTGTGGGCCCATATGACAATCCTTGAGAACGTGATGGAAGCGCCTTTGACGGTCTTGAAACGAGACCGTGCCGAGGTCGAGGCAGCGGCGCGCAAGTATCTAGAAAAGGTCGGGATTGGCGACAAGTGCGATGCGTTTCCGGCGATGCTGTCAGGTGGCCAACAACAGCGTGCGGCGATCGCACGGGCGTTGTGCATGGAACCCAAGGCGCTGTTGTTTGATGAACCCACCAGCGCTCTTGACCCCGAACTGGAACAAGAAGTTATCAAAGTGATCAAGGATTTGGCTGCTGAAGGCCGTACCATGATCATCGTAACGCATGACATGCGATTGGCCGCCGACGTCAGCGACCATGTGGTGTTCTTGCATATGGGAAAGATCGAAGAACAAGGCCCGCCCGAGGCTGTCTTTGGCAACCCGCAAACCGAACGCCTGCAAGGGTTCTTATCCGCAGGCACCGCCGCATGATACGCGCACTTGCTTTTGCCCTGTTGATCGCCGGACCCGCGCAGGCCGAAACCCTGCGCATCGGCACCGAAGCCGGATTCGCACCCTACATCATGGCTGATGCAGCGGGCAATCTGATGGGATTCGACAAGGACATGGGCGACGAGATTTGCGCGCGCCTAAGCGTGGATTGCAACTGGGTCACGACCGAGTGGAGCGGGATCATCGACGGGCTTCTGAGCGATCAATACGACATGATCATCGGCGGGATGGCCGCCAGCGCGCCGCGCGCCATGCTGGTTGATTTCTCGCAAGGGTATTTGGGCGATAACAATGGCCAGGCAGCTTTTGTCGGCATGCGCGATGATATTGATCCGGCGAATGCGCGGATCGCCGTGCAAGCGGGCACAATCTACGCCGATCATCTGACGGCAACGGGGTATGATTTGGTGTTGGTCAGCGCGGGCCGCGACGCGCTCGATGCCGTGCGCAGCGGTGCGGCCGGTCTTGCCTGTGGCAGCCTTACCTATATGGATCGCATGGTGCTAACGCAGTTTCGCGATTTGCAGGTGGTCACGACCGACGACTTCGCGGCTGACCCTACGGCCATCGCGTTTCGCCCTGACGATGACACCCTGCGCGCACAGGTCGATCTGATCCTCACAGGGATGCTGTCGGACGGCACCATTAACGACATCGCGGCGGTCTGGTTTCCAGCCCAAGGCGACACTTGAACCACCATTAAGTACATCAACGGGAGATATAAGATGAAAAGACTGATCCTTTCTACCGCCGCGCTCGCCTTTACGGCTGGCATGGCGTTTGCCGAAAGCCATAGCGTTGTCCGCATGGGCACTGAAGGCGCATACCCACCGTGGAACTTCCTCAATGATGCTGGCGAAGTAGACGGCTTTGAGCGCGAGCTGGGCGACGAGCTTTGCGCGCGTGCCGAGCTAACCTGTGAATGGGTCACAAACGAGTGGGATTCGATCATCCCCAACCTCGTGTCCGGCAACTATGATGTCATCATCGCAGGCATGTCCATCACCGACGAGCGCGATGAAGTGATTGATTTCACTCAAGAATATACCCCTGCTGATCCAACTGCCTATCTTGCGCTGTCCATGGACGTGGACCCTGCAGGCGGCGTTGTTGCGGCACAGACCGGTACTATTCAGGCCGGCTATATCGCCCAACAGGGTTGGACGCTGGTTGAATTCGCAACACCAGAAGAAACCATTGCTGCCGTGCGCGCCGGTGAAGCGGACGCCGTGTTTGCCGACAAGTCATTCCTTGTGGGTGCACTGGAAGGCCAATCCGACCTTGTGATGCTTGAGCAGGAAGTCCAGATCGGCGGCGGCGTCGGCATGGGTATTCGTGAAAGCGACACCGAGTTGAAAGCCGCATTCGATGCGGCGATTACATCCATGAAGGAAGACGGTTCGCTGAACGAACTGATCACCAAGTGGGCGGTCGCCAGCACGTTCTAAGCTGACAACAGGCGGGGGCGGCAATTGCTGCCCCCGCCTCCTTATTCAACGGGTATTACCATCTTTGAAATTTGCGCCGATCCTAGTCAGCTAAACGGTTTTTCGTGGCTCAGCTGCTATCTGACCACGGGCAAGCATATGGCCTTTTACCAGTCCTTTGGGACGGTGCTTTTGCTGTTGGCGATTACCGCGCCGACAGCGCTTGCCTTTGGTTTCATGGGTGCAGCTGGCGCCCGCTCCCGCATCGCGCCCCTTCGCTGGATCGGCAAGACCTATACGGCGGTCGTGCGCGGCGTGCCCGACATCGCATTTTTTCTGTTCTTTGTGATCGCACTGGATCAGGCATTCGAATACGTCCGTCACCGCATTAAATGCCCCGATTGGACCGATGCCATTCGCCAGGGTAGTGATTTTATCGTCTGCCAAGCCGCAAAACTACCCCTGGGCAATAGCCCGCAGTGGATACATGAAACCTATGGCTTCTTTCTTGCGGTCCTCACGTTTGCGATCGTGTTCGGGGCCTTTGCAGCCAATGTGTTATTCGGGGCGATGCGCGCCGTGCCGCATGGCCAGATGGAAACCGGCGAGGCCTATGGCATGTCGCATCGCCAAACCTTTTGGCGCATCCTTGTGCCACAAATGTGGGTCTATGCCCTGCCCGGCCTTAGCAACCTGTGGATGGTGCTGATCAAGGCCACGCCGCTGCTGTTCCTTTTGGGCGTCGAGGACATCGTTTATTGGGCGCGTGAATTGGGCGGCACAAAGACCCCGCAGTTCACAGACTACCCGCATGGCGATTGGCGCATCTGGTATTTCGGGGCACTGCTGGTGTTTTATCTGCTGTTTACCAAATTATCCGAAGTCGTGCTTGAACGGCTGATGACCCGCCTCACACATGGGCAGGCCACCACGGGCGGCGAAGCCCAGCGAAAGGGCCTCGCATGAGCTGCGTTCAGACGATTATGGACTATGGGCTGCGGTCCGTTGGCATCGGCGAACGCCTATTGCCGCGCACCGATTTCACCCTGTGTCATCAGTTTACGCTGATCGGGTCGGGGATGATCTGGAACATTTATTTTGGCCTTTTCGCGCTACTATTCGGGTTCTTTCTGGCCACGACCGTCGCACTTGGCAAAGGCTCGCGGCATTTCTGGCTACGCAAACCGTCCGAATGGTTCATCTTTATCTTTCGCGGCTCGCCGCTGTTTATCCAGTTCTTCTTTGCCTACTTCTTGTTCTTGTCCCTCAAGGGCGTGAACCCGATGTTTGACGCCTTTACCTCGGCGTGGCTGGGCGCGTTGATCGTCTTGTTTCTGAACACCGCCGCTTATACCGGCGAAATTTTCTACGGCGCGTTGCGGTCTATTCCCAAAGGCGACATCGACGCCGCTGACGCCTTTGGGCTTTCGGGCTGGGCGCGGTTCCGGCGTGTGATCTGGCCGACGATGCTGCGCCTTGCATGGCCCGCCTATACGAACGAGGCGATCTTTTTGTTTCACGCCACCACGCTGGTCTATTTCAGCGGCTTTCCCGCGTGGCAGCAGCGTGGTGATGCGCTGTATTATGCCAACTATTTTGCCGACAAAACGTTCAACCCATTTGTCCCCTACCCGATTCTAGCAGGCTATTTTATCATATTGTCGCTGACAGTGATTGGCAGTTTCGGGCTGGTTAACCGCTACCTTAACCGGCATTTGCCTTCTGATCGCCGCGTAAAGCTGAAAATCCGTCCACAGATCATTCGCTAGCAGGCTTGATTTGATCAAATTGTCAGACTAGCCTAACCGCAGACAATATTTTGGTGCATCATGAAAATCGGCATACTTCAAACTGGCCACTCACCTGATGAGTTGCGCCCAACTCTTGGCGATTACGGCTCGCTTTTTGAAAAGCTGCTGCAAGGCCACGGATTTGACTTCGAGATCTTCAGCGTCGTGGACATGCGGTTCCCCGATAACATCACGCAGGCCGATGGTTGGCTGATTACCGGATCCAAACATGGCGCCTACGACGACCAAGCTTTTATCGCGCCACTCGAAGCGCTGATCCGCGAAATATACGCCGCTGACATCCCGATGGTTGGCGTGTGCTTTGGCCACCAGATCATCGCGCAAGCGCTGGGTGGCACTGTTGAAAAATTCGGCAATGGTTGGGCCGTTGGCCGCCAGACCTACGACTGGGGCGGCGAAGAGGTAGCATTGAACGCTTGGCATCAGGATCAGGTAACGGTGCTGCCCGATGGCGCAACCCCAATTGCCGCCAATCCCTTTTGCGCGAATGCCGCTGCGACCTATGGCAATCGCGCTTTTACGGTGCAGGCCCATCCGGAATTCGGCGCGCCCTTCCTTGACGGTCTGATCAAGACGCGCGGCAAAGGTGTCGTGCCTGACTCGCTGCTGACGCAGGCGACTGCGACGCTTGATCAACCTGTCGACAACAAACTGCTTGCGGATAAAATCGCCCGCTTCTTCAAAACAAGAGATGTCTCATGAAAGACTGGATTAAAAAAGTACCTGCCGCAACGCAGGCTTACCTTGAAAACAACCGCTTGGACGAGGTCGAATGCGTGATCGCCGACCTACCCGGCATTGCGCGCGGCAAGGCGGTGCCCGCCGCTAAATGGGAAAAGCAGTCGCAGTTCCATCTGCCCAACTCGATCTTTTTCCAAACTATCACTGGCGACTGGGGCGAAGCTGCGGGACCCGAAGGGTTCGTCGAGCCAGACATGAACCTGCGCCCTGATCTATCCACCGCCACCGCGGCCCCTTGGGCCGAAGATGGCACTTTGCAGGTCATTCACGACGCATTTGATCAAAAAGGCAAGCCGGTTGAATTTGCCCCGCGCAATGTGTTGAAACGCGTCGTCGATCTGTATGCCAAGCAGGGCTGGACCCCTGTCGTGGCACCGGAAATGGAATTCTATCTGGTTGCGCGCAACATTGATCCGGCCAAAGCGATTGAGCCGATGATGGGCCGCACCGGACGCCCCGCCGCCGGGCGTCAGGCCTATTCGATGAGTGCCGTTGACGATTACGGCCCCGTCATCGACGATATTTATGAATACGCTGAAATCCAAGGCATCGAAATCGACGGCATCACCCAGGAAGGCGGCGCTGGCCAGCTCGAGATCAACCTGATTCACGGTGATCCGGTCAAACTGGCAGACGAGGTGTTCTATTTCAAACGCCTGATTCGTGAAGCCGCGTTGAAACACAACTGTTTCGCCACCTTCATGGCCAAACCGATTGAAGGCGAACCGGGCAGTGCGATGCATATTCACCATTCTGTCGTTGACACTGAAACCGGCAAGAATATCTTTACCGGTCCGCAGGGCGGTGAAACCGATGCGTTCTTTAATTTTATTGGTGGTTTGCAGGAACATATGCCCGCTTCGATTGCCGTGATCGCACCTTATGTAAACAGCTATCGCCGTTATGTGCGTGACCACGCTGCTCCCATTAACCTTGAATGGGGCCGTGACAACCGCACAACGGGTATCCGGATTCCGGTATCGTCACCCGAAGCGCGGCGCATCGAAAACCGCCTCGCCGGGATGGACTGTAACCCCTACCTTTGCATCGCCGCCTCGCTCGCGTGCGGATATCTGGGACTGATGAATGAAATCCGCCCCGATAAACGCTTCCGTGGGGATGCGTATAATGCCGAAGACGACATCCCGCAGAGCCTGTTTGACGCGCTTGATCTGTTTGATGAAGCCAAAGAACTACACGAGATTCTCGGACCGGAATTCGCCCGCGTCTATTCAATTGTGAAACGCGCAGAATACACCGAATTCCTGCAAGTCATCAGCCCATGGGAGCGCGAGCATCTGTTGCTGAACGTCTAGGGTTGCGCGCGACGGCGCGATTTCTTATGCCCCGTTAACCGTTCAGGCGCGCGTTGCCTGAACGGCGCGCGCCATTCCGGTCCCTACACTACTGCACGAGGCACCCATGACCAACGCCCTTTATCGCAACGACCGCCCCGCGACATACCCTGCCAGCTATTACGCCCAAGGGGTCAACTTTGGCCCCGAACGCGCTGCTTTGCACGGTGAACAGCGCGCAGATGTTTGCGTGATCGGCGCAGGCTATACGGGGCTTTGGGCGGCAAAAACGCTCGCCGAAAATGGGTTACGTGTGATCGTGCTCGAGGCGCATCGCACAGGCTTTGGCGCATCGGGACGCAACGGCGGGCAGGTCCGTTCCGGCTTTAACAAAAGCCCCCGCTGGATCGCGCAACGCTTGGGCAAGGATAACGCCCGCGCCATGTGGGATTTCGCCCAAGAGGGCAAAGCCATGGTGCGCGATTTCTGCCTGTCCCATGCGCCAAAGGCCCAATTCAAATCTGGCGTTGCCGATGTCGCATACACTGCCCCAGATGTTCGCGCCCTTCACGATGAAGCGGACTTTCTGCGGCTTGAATACGGTTATGATCTGATCGAAAAGCACAGCAATGATAGCTTTCAAGCCATTGTAAAATCGCCACTTTACCATGGTGGAATTGTGGATATGGGGGCGGGGCATCTGCACCCGCTGCACTATGCTTTGGCCCTTGTCGACGCGGCCGAAAGTGCGGGCGCGATCATTCATGAACGCAGCGAAGTGCACGATGTCGAATCAGGCCAACCGGCCCTTGTGCGCACCGGACAGGGGCGTGTGTTGGCAGATAGTGTGATCATTGCGGGCAACGGTTATTTGCCGCATTTGTTTCCAAAAGTCGCATCGCGTGTGCTGCCAATCAACAGCTTTATGATCGCCACCGCCCCGCTGGGTGCGCGCGCAACCGACGTGTTGGCGCGTGATATTGCCGTGGCCGACAACAAGCATGTGGTGAACTATTTCCGCTTGTCGGATGATGGCCGTTTGCTGTTTGGCGGGCGGGCTAATGCCAGCATCGGGTTCCCGCGCGACATCGCGGGCCTGCTACGTGGACGGATGGAACATATGTTTCCGCAACTGCGCGGCGTTCGCGTAGATCACGCATGGGGCGGCGCGCTTGGTATCACTACCACCCGCTTGCCCTGCTTGCTGCGCTTGGCACCCAACATGGTCGCAGCGGGCGGTTTTTCAGGACATGGCGTGGCGCTGTCAGGCCTTGCGGGGCGCGTGATGGCCGAGGCAGTCGCGGGCCAAACGGCGCGTTTCGATACCCTGTCAACCCTGCCCACACCGCGCTTTCCTGGTGGGCCAATGATGCGCACACCAATGCTGGCTGCCGCGCTAACGTGGTTCGGGTTGCGCGACAAGCTGGGCCTTTAACGCACACCGCACACATCATCTTGCCAAAAATATTCTGGGGGGCGCCCGCAGGGCGGGGGGCTAGCCCCCCTGCTCCACCCGCAAATCATTCTCGAGCCATGGCAGTTCAGCCACGGCAGGATCAACAATCATGCTTTGCAACAGCAACCGTAGTTCTGCCGCAATTTGTGCGGGCATCTCACCCAGAACATCACGGCGCGCGGTGAGCGCAATTCTGCGGGTCAGGGGCGCAAAGGGCAGTGCGATCACCTCGACCTGTGTGCGAAACCGTTGCGCGTGCCGCCACCCCAAAGGCGTCAAGATCGTCCACCCGGCACCGGCGGCGACCATTGCCATGATCGCGTGATAACTATCTAATTCGAAACGATGCGACAGCGTAAGGTTTTGGCGGGCGAGATGCGCCGCAATCAAGCGGCCCATGTAGTGGCGAGTGGTGTATTGGATCAGCGGCATCCGGCGCAGGGCGCGGGCCGGATCACCTGAAACACTGCCCTTAGGAGCGGCGACCACAAAGGGTTCTTCAAGCAGCGGATGCACTTCCATCCAAGGTGCCGTTGCACCTACATCTGCGGCGACAACAACATCCAGTGCGCGTGTTTCCAACAGGTCAAGCAGTCGCACCGACGCGCCGGTTTCCAGCAGGAACTGGCAATTCTTGAGTGTCACAGACATTTGCGTCAACAGATGGGGCGTTACATCAGCGTCAAGGTCCTCGATCATTCCCAGCCGAAAGCGCGTGAGGCGCGACAGGTCCGCCATCGCCAATTCAGCGCGCGCTTGATCCGCCTCGTTGAGGATCGCATTGGCACGACGCAGGAACATCTCACCTGCCGGAGTCAGCGTCACGGGACGTTCAGACCGGTTCAGCAGCGTAGTGCCGATCCCGCCTTCAAGGTTGCTAAGTTGCTGACTGACAGTCGCCGCCGAGGTGCCAAGACGGCGCGCGGCGGCGCTGATGCTGGTCTCCTCGGCGGTGGCGACGAAAACCTCAACGCCCCACAAGGTAATCCGGCCCGTCGATGCTCCCATGCCAGTGCCCCCGCTGTTTGGTCCTACTTGCCAAACTTGGAGAGTTTGGCCTGCAACGCTGCAAGCTCGGCTTTGATCTCGTCAAGATCCTCGTCTTTTTTGGCTTCTTTTACCGGTGCTGCGGCTTGGGGTGTCGTGCCTGCGTCACCCATCATCCCGCCCGTCATCGCCTTAAAGAACGCCTGTTGCTGCGCCTGCATCGCATCAAAACCGGGCATCTTTGACAATGGATTGATAGAGCCAACTGTGTCGGTGATCTTGGATTGCCCGCCGCGCAGCATGTCAAAACTCATCGCAAGGAACTGCGGCACGACCGACGTCGCCTGCGACGTATAGCTGCGCACCAGATCGGTCAGCACATCCACAGGCAGCACGCTTTCGCCACGGCTTTCATGTTCTGCAATGATTTGCAGCAAATACTGGCGGGTCAGGTCATCACCCGATTTCAGATCGACAATCTGCACTTCACGGCCTTCGCGAATGAAACCCGCGATATCTTCAAGCGTGACGTAGTCGCTTGTCTCGGTATTGTAGAGCCGACGGCTCGCGTAGCGCTTGATCAACAGCGGTTTGTTAGATTCAGCCACGGTATCCTCCCACGGATATGTTGCAGTGCAGAGAAGCCTATGCCGCCTTTGCACAAAAAGAAAGGGCGAGCTGCATTTGCAACTCGCCCTCGGATCTTCTTTCGGCTCAGGGAGGAGGGAGCCGTCAGATATCCCTATGTCTTACTTTGCAGCTGTTGTTGCTTTCTTGGCAGCAGCAGTAACGTCTGCAGTTGCTTTCTTAGCAACTGTCGACATGTCTTCGGACATGTCTTTGCCAGCAGCCATCAGCAGCTCAAGAGTTTCTGTTTGAACCTTTTTCGCGATTTCAGCGAAAGCAGCCATGTGCTCGGAAGCAGCTTCAGCAGACGCGGATGCGAAATCGGTTACCGACTTGGCGTAATCAGCAGGCTCGGCTTTTGCTGTGGTCAGTGCCTGCAGCTTGCCCAGTGTTTCCTGTGCCCATTTTGCGGACAGTTCGCTGGACTTACCAGCCGCGTCCAGTGTCACTGCGGACATTTTTTCGGTCAGGGCAGTCTGAGTCTTGAACTGCTCTTCCATGCCTTTGGTGTCTACGGGGAATGCGCCCATCATGTCTTTCATGACGGCGGTGAAATCTTGTGTGTTAGCCATTGGTCAGGACCTTTCGGGGTCTGGTGCGGGTTGAGCCGCTGTGAATTTCTGACACCAATATGCATGCTGCAGCGCAGCATTTCAAGTTTTTTCTGCACTGCAGCATCAATTTTTTCTGCGCCTGCAAAAACAAACACTTAACGCGACCTTACACCTTGGGTGTATTAATCACATAGGTTCCCGGGGCCGGGCACAGCACCGCATTTGACGAATCGCCAGGGGTCCGCGCAGGGATTTGTTTGCCTGATTTCGCCCGCAGCCATATTTCCCACTGCGGCCACCACGACCCTTCAAGCGGCGTCGCACCAGCCTGCCAGTCATCAGGTGCAAGGCTCAGATCATCGTTAAGTGAATAGCCGTACTTCACCTTGCTCGGTGGATTGATGATACCTGCGATGTGGCCGGAACCAGACAGGATGAACGTCTTGTCCTTTGATCCCATCTTTTGCACGCCACGATAGCTGCTTTTCCAAGCGGCTATATGATCGGTTTCGCATGCAATCGCATAGACCGGCACATCGACATCCTTCAAATGCAGCTTGCGGCCCGCAATCTCAAAGCCCGTTCCGTTGGCAAAGTTGTCGCCTTGGCAAAGTCCGCGCAGATATTGCATCGCCATCTTTCCGGGCAAGTTCGTGCCGTCACCGTTCCAATAAAGAAGATCGAATGCGGGGGGCGCCTGCCCCATCATATAGCTTTTGATCGCCGGGCCATAGATCAGGTCATTGCTGCGCAGATATGAGAACGTGCGCGACATGAAAAAGCTTTCAAGGATGCCAGATTCCCCAACTTCGGCCTCGATCCCGTCGACAAAATCGTCGTTCAGGAACACGCCCACCTCGCCCTGATCCGAAAAATCGGTAAGCGTGGTAAAGAAGGTCGCTGAATTAACAGACTTATCCTTGCGCGCTTTCATGTCGGCCAAGGTCATCGACAGGGTTGTGCCAGCGATGCAATAACCAACCGCGTTAACCTTTTTGACGTCGCAGATGGATTTCACCTGCGCGATAGCGGTCAAATAGCCGTCTTCGACATAATCCGTCATGCCTACATCGCGATAGCTGGCGTCAGGGTTCACCCAAGACACAACAAAAAGAGTATAGCCCTGATCAGTGATCCACTTGATCATGCTGTTTTGTTCTTTAAGATCAAGAATGTAGAATTTGTTGATCCACGGTGGAAAAATAATCAGCGGGGTTTCGCAGACCGTTTCGGTAGTCGGACGATACTGGATCAGCTCGAACATATGATTGCGAAAGACAACATCGCCGGGTGTCGTGGCAATGTTTTCACCGATCCTAAAGGCTGATTTGTCGGCCAACGTCACCTGCATTTCACCGCCCGAGGATTCAAGGTCAGCGACAAGGTTTTCCAAACCATCCAACAGGCTTTGACCTTCGGTTTCCAAAGCGCGCGTCAATGCATCGGGGTTCGTGGCCAGAAAATTCGTCGGGCTGAACATGTCGATGATCTGGTTGCTAAAGAATTCGAGCCGCTTGCGGTCACTGTCATCAAGCCCGTCCACTTCGCCAACAGCCGCGTGCACGGCTTGGACGTTCATCATGTATTGCTGTTTTACGTAGTTAAAATATGGGTGAGTCTGCCAAAGCGGGTTGGCAAAGCGTTTGTCGGTCGGGGTGCCGTCGCTTGGGGCTTTCAGGTTGCCCTTGGCCAATTCCTGTTGGGCTTCGGCAAAATGTTTGACGGTCTTGCCCCAGTATTCAACCTGATGCTCGATCATCTTGGCAGGGTCGGCCAACATTTCGGACCAATAGCCGGAAGCAGCTTTGACATATAGCTCTTGATCGGGGCCCTGCAGATCTTTGGGAACATCGCGTTTGTGCGCAAGCGTTTTGACAAGACGCTGAGTCAAACCTTCGATTTTAGCCAGATTGGCCTCGAGTTTTCCGAGGTTTTCGCCGGTTTCGACGCCCATTCCTGAATCATCAGTTGTCATATCGCGATTACACCCCTACTTTGCACCTGCAGCATTTGTATCGGCGTTCATGATACGTCAATGCGACCAAACAACAATGCTGCGTGACACACCCGGAGGTGTTCTTGTGAAGTATATGATGACCTATGACATGATGGAAAGCATGCGCAACACCAACCAATGGTTGGGCGCAACGGCCCGTGCATTTGCATCCTACCCTGCGATGGCGGTCTTTCCCAATCCCGCGATCGGTATGATCGAGGCGTGGGGCGAAGTCACAGAACGGTCGTTCAGCCGCATGGTTGCTAAACCCGATTGGGGTATCAGCACCTTCACTTGCGAAGATGGCAGGGACCATATGGTCAGCATTAACACCGTCGTCAAACGCCCGTTCGGTGATCTGATCCATTTCGCAGTGCCCGGCCGCAAGGCACGCAGCCGCCGCGTTTTGCTGGTTGCGCCGATGTCAGGCCACTATGCGACGCTATTACGCAAAACCGTGATATCCCTGCTGGTGGATTGCGAAGTTTACATCACCGACTGGCACAACGCCCGCGACATCCCGGTCAGCGAAGGCAAGTTCGACGTCGAAGACTACACCCTCTACCTTGTTGAATTTATGAAGGCTTTGGGCAACGACATCCACGTTATTGCCGTCTGCCAACCTGTGCCGCTGACCCTTGCGGCTACAGCCTATTTGGCCGAGGAAGATCCAGCAGCGCAGCCCGCATCCCTCACCTTGATCGGCGGCCCTGTCGACCCCGAGGCGAACCATACCGAAGTCACTGATTTTGGTCGTTCCGTCACTATGGGCCAGTTGGAGCAGACCGCGATCCAGCGGGTTGGTTTTAAATATGCAGGCGTTGGCCGCAAGGTTTATCCCGGACTTTTGCAACTTGCCTCGTTCATCTCGATGAATGGTGAAACCCACGCGGATGCTTTCAAAGACCAGATCATGCGGGTCGCCAAGGGCGAAGGCGGTGAGCATGACAAGCACAACACATTCTACGACGAATATCTCTCAGTGATGGACATGCCGGCCGAATTCTATCTGTCCACGGTCGAGCGCATCTTCAAAGGGCGCGATATTGCCCGTAATGATTTCTGGGTGGAAGGCAAAAAGGTCGATTTAGGCAAAATCACAACCGTCGCCGTCAATATCGTCGAGGGCGAAGACGACGATATCTCGGCCCCCGGTCAGTGTCTGGCCGCTTTGGATCTTCTGACAAGCCTGCCTGACGACAAGAAGGCCGCGCACCTTGAACCGGGTGCGGGCCACTATGGTATCTTTGCCGGGAGCAGCTGGCGTAATAATATCCGCCCGCTGGTGTTGGACTTTATTGACGCCAACAGCGGCGATCCAACGCGCAAGATGCGCAAAGCCAAACATGTCGACCTACCTCGCGACGCGGGGCTGGAAAACGTCGAAGTTTAATCGGATCGGGGCGCTACGGTGGCCCCTTTTCACACGCGGCGCAGGGCGAACCCCGCTTTGATAGTCCAGACTTTCGACCAGCCGCCAGCAATTGCGCAAGGCAACCCGCGATATTGTCCGCCTCGTCCAGCACAACACGTAACCCGCCCCGTTTCACGGCCCCTGCTAGGCGCGCGAACCCAGCGTTTCGCCGCGCTGCGTCAAGGATTATGTGGAGCGTGCGGTCGAACAAAACGCAATCAAAGTCACCGTCTGGATCATAGGCTTCGACTCCCGCTACATAAACGGCAATGTCCAACCCTTTGGTAGCGGCAAATGCCCCTCAAGGAAATCTGTCAATGCCTTGCGGGGGTGGCCCAAGCGCGTCTGGCCCCTCTGCATAGTACTATCATATTTCACACTCATCGCAGCACCAACGGTTGTTTCATCCAATCGCGAATGGCGCACGTGACAGCACTAGGCTGATCCAGAACCGGAAAATGCCCCGCCCCTTCAATCACGCGAAGCTGAGCAAATTCAATCAGCTGCGCCATGAATTCATGGCGTTTTGGCGGCGTCAAACGGTCTTCGGCCCCACAAAGAATCAATACCGGCTGGCGAATTTTGCGCAGGGTCATTTGATGATCACGGCGGCGTTGCAGGGCACGTGTCTGGCGCACGAACACCTCGGTGCCCAAATCGGCGGCCATATCCAACATCAACGCCTGCTGTGCCATGCGGTCAGGCCCTTGGCGCAACACGTGCGGCAGCATTTGATCGCGGATCACCTCGAGCATGCGACCGGCCCGCGCACCAACAATCTGCGGTTCACGGGCTGCGGCCTCTTGTGGGGTTTCGGCCAGCGGCGACGTGTCCATCAGGGCCAATCGCGTTATCCGTTCAGGGGCGCGGCGCACGATTTCGAGCGCAACGATCCCGCCCATCGACAACCCTGCCAGCGCAAATTTCGCAGGTGCAAGCGACAGAATCTGGCTCGCAATCTCCTCGATCCGTTCACCACCCGTGATCGGTGCGGTCATCACTGCCATATCGGTAGAAAGTGCGAAAATCTGCGGGGCGAAAATGCGCGCATCGCACATCATACCCGGTAACAAGACCAGTGGTTCGTTCATTACAATCCTCGCCAGCTGGCCCCCGAATTGGAACGCCACTTGGGGTAATTGATGCCCGTTCATGGCTGGTTGACGCAACCTAAATCTGCCCCGCATCAGGCAGGAATGACGATGCCTGGATCGCTTCAGTGCGGGATCGAACGCAGAGCTGCCACCTTGACCCGACCCGCTAAAATCGGGCTCATGAAACCTTGCGTCGCGGCGCGCGCTGGATTATCCCGCCCCTCTTTGATTGTGGGAATGCGTAATGGGCAGCGACAGGCTTGGCATAGACTTTGGCACATCCAACACGGCCGCGGCTGTGATGGTGGACGCTAAACCCTATATCATCCCGCTTGAGGCCGGAGCTGAAACCCTGCCAACGGCGGTATTTCTTGATTTCAGCCAACGCCAGACACTTTACGGAAGTGCGGCCATTTCAGCCCTAATTGACGGGCGCGAAGGGCGGTTCATGCGCGCGCTCAAGTCGGTGCTAGGCACTCCCCTGATGCATGAAAAGCGCCAATTCATGCAGGAGCGCCTGACACTGGTCGAGATCACGGCGCGGTTTCTGGCACGCGTCAAATCACAAGCCGAAACACATTGCAGACGGCCCTTTCCGCGCGCGTTATCAGGGCGGCCAGTGCAGTTCCATTCGGCCAATCCTGACCGCAACGCTCGCGCTTTGGATGATCTGCACGCCTGCTATCTTGCTGCGGGATTCGAGGACGTTGCGTTTTTGCCCGAACCTGAAGCTGCAGCGCTGGCATCCGGCCCCTTGTCGGGCGGTGTCGGGCTGATTGTCGATATCGGCGGCGGCACGTCAGATTTCACGGTGTTCGAACAGGTCAGCGGGAAAACAAAGATCATCGCCAGTCACGGCGTGCGCATCGGCGGCACAGATTTCGACAAAGCGTTAAGCCTTGCGCATGTAATGCCCCTGTTTGGCAAGGGCAGCCTGATCCGTGCCGAAATCGGCCCGAAAACCCACCCTGCTCCGGCCAAGATTTTCAACGAACTTGCCACATGGGAAAAGATTCCGTTCCTTTATTCCGGCGAGGTCACGCGCGATGTCGCCCGTATGGCCAAGCTGGCGCAGGAGCCAGACAAATTGGCCCGCCTGTCCGAAGTTCTGGATATGCATTTGGGTCATGATGTTGCCTTTGCGGTGGAACGGGGCAAGATCGGCGCGAACCGTGATGGTGGCGTCGGGCGGGTCGATTTGTCGGTCGTGCAACGTGGCCTTGGCGCGATGATTGCGCCGGTGGATTTGCAGGCTGGTTTGGGCGGGTTTGCCGCCGATATTCGCGCCGCCGCCGCGACGACGCTGGCAATGGCCGATTGCCCGCCTGATGCCATATCGCGCGTGGTTCTGGTCGGCGGATCAAGCCTGCTGCGCGTGGTCTCGGACGCCGTTGCGACACTTTTGCCGAACGCCGAAATGGCCTATGGCAACGCCTTTACAGCGATCGTGGACGGGTTGGCGATTGCGGCGGCAGATTAGGCGCAGCCCAGCACCGTGGTGATGGTTTCTGTGATCAGATCAAGGCAGGTCTCATCGGAAAAGCGGTGATCCGCGCCGTCCACAAGAGTCAGGCGCATGTCTGACCCGGTGGCATGATCCAGCAAGCGCAATGCCACAGATGTTTCCACATCGGCGTCCGCCGTGCCTTGCAAGAACCGCACAGGAAACGGCAGGTTCAACGGCGCGCGCAACACAAGATTTTCGCGCCCGTCCTCGATCAGGCGGCCCGTGATAATATAGGGATCACCGTAGTCAGATGGCAGCGCGACCTGCCCGTCAGCGTCCAGTGCAGCCCGTTGGGCCGCGTCAAACCCCGCCCACATACTGTCTTCGGTAAAATCCGGCGCGGCGGCGACGGTCACAAGACCAGCGATCTTGTCCGGCATTGCGCGGGCCACAAGCAGGGAAATCCATCCGCCCATGCTTGAGCCGACCAACACAACGGGGCCGTTGATCACGCTCAGCGCCGCGCAGGCATCCTGAAACCAGTCGCCAATCGCGCCGTCGCTAAATTTGCCGCTACTTTCGCCGTGCCCGGAGTAGTCAAAGCGCAAGAACGCGCGGCCCGATCTGACCGCCCAGTCTTGCAGATGCACCGCCTTGGTGCCCGCCATGTCAGATTTAAATCCGCCTAAGAATACCACGGCGGGGCCATTGCCCTGCGTCAAATAATAGGCGATGCGTCGTCCCTGGGGTGTTTCTATAAACTGCATGATTTCAATCCGTTGCGATGTATTTTGGTAATTCTATCGCAGCCGGCCGAAAAGGTCACGTGGTCGATTTGCACGCCTAAATCGTGACGACCTCTGCGCAGGGGTCGTGGCCTGCGCGCAATAGATACGAAGCGCAACATCAGCCATGCTTGACACCCCTTTTGCCAAACGCCATTTAGGTCGCACATAAAACCCGCAACCGGGCGTTTCGTAGGCGCCAAAACGACGAGGAGCCGGCCCATGGCCCAGATTTCCCTTACATTTCCCGACGGCAATTCACGTGATTTTGACGCAGGCGTCACACCCGGCGAGGTGGCCAACGCTATTGCCACATCTCTTGGCAAAAAGGCGATCAGCGCGACAGTGAACGGCGCGCATTGGGACCTTCAGTGGCCCATTACAGCGGATGCCATCATCGCCATCAACACCATGAAGGACGAGGCGCCCGCGCTAGAATTAGTGCGCCACGACCTTGCCCATATCATGGCCCGCGCCGTGCAAGAAATCTGGCCCGACGTGCAGGTCACAATCGGCCCAGTGATTGCAAACGGCTGGTATTACGACTTTGATCGCGCTGAACCATTCACGCCCGAAGACCTTGGCGCAATTGAGAAAAAGATGCGTGAGATCATCAACAAGCGTGATGCCGTGCGCACCGAAATCTGGGATCGCACCCGCGCAGTTAAGCATTATCAGGACGGCGGCGAACCTTATAAGGTTGAACTGATTGATAGCATTCCCGGTGACGAACCGCTGCGCATGTATTGGCATGGCGACTGGCAGGACCTTTGCCGTGGCCCGCATTTGCAAAACACCGGACAAGTGCCCGCGGATTCGTTCAAGCTGATGTCGGTGGCCGGTGCCTATTGGCGCGGTGACAGTAATCGCGCGATGCTGCAGCGGATTTACGGCGTGGCGTTTCTGAACAAGGAAGGCCTCAAAGCGCATTTGCATATGCTGGAACAGGCCGCGCTGCGTGATCACCGCAAGCTGGGCCGCGAGATGAACCTGTTTCACATGCAAGAAGAAGCACCGGGGCAGATTTTCTGGCACCCGAACGGCTGGCGGATCTACACGACCTTGCAAGACTACATGCGCCGGATGCAAAGCCGTGATGGCTATGTCGAGGTGAATACGCCGCAGGTAGTGAGCCGAAAACTCTGGGAACAGTCGGGGCACTGGGACAACTACCAAGAACATATGTTCGTCGTCGAAGTCGACGAGGATCACGCGCGCGAAAAGACGGTCAATGCCCTCAAACCGATGAATTGCCCGTGCCACGTGCAGATTTTCAATCAGGGTTTGAAATCCTATCGCGACCTGCCACTCCGCATGGCCGAATTTGGATCATGTAACCGCTACGAACCCTCGGGTGCGCTGCACGGCATCATGCGCGTGCGCGGCTTTACGCAAGACGATGCACATATCTTCTGTACCAAGGACCAGATCGAGGACGAAGCCAAAAAGTTCATCCGCTTTCTGGCCAAAATCTATTCCGACCTTGGATTCGACAATTGGCGGATCAAACTGTCGACGCGCCCGGAAAAGCGGATCGGGACGGAAGAAAGCTGGGACTTTGCCGAAGGTGCGCTTGCGGCGGCGGTCAAAGCTGGCGGCCATGACTTTGAAATTTTCGAAGGCGAAGGCGCGTTTTACGGCCCCAAGCTGGAATTCGTGCTGACCGATGCGATCGGACGCGATTGGCAGTGCGGCACGCTTCAGGTTGACCCAAACCTGCCCGAGCGCCTGAACGCCAGTTACATCGGCGAGGACGGCGGCAAACACCGCCCCATCATGCTGCACCGCGCAACGCTGGGCAGCTTTGAGCGCTTCATCGGCATCCTGATCGAAGAACACGCGGGCAAGCTGCCGTTTTGGATCGCTCCGCGTCAGGTGGTTGTGACGACCATCGTGTCGGACGCGGATGACTACGCCCATGAAATCGTCGCGGCCCTACAAGCCGTCGGTGTGCGCGCCGAGGCCGATACCCGCAACGAAAAAATCAACTACAAGGTCCGCGAGCACAGCCTTGGCAAAGTGCCGGTGATCCTGGCAATCGGGCAGCGTGAAGTCGAAGAACGCAGCGTGTCTGTGCGCCGTCTTGGCCAAAAGCAGTCAAATGTTACAAGTCTCGACGAAATCGTCGCGCAGCTGAAAATCGAAGCAACACCGCCCGACCTTTTGTAACATTCCAGTGCTGGAACCTGTAACAGACCCGTCCGCAGAAATGTGGGCGGGTCTTTGCGTTCAAGGCTTTAAGGTGTTTCTGCATGTGCGAAATCCATAACGGGCGGTAACGCGCGCGCGATGCACGGGGCTGTGAGTGGCCCAATACGTGTTGGACACACTACGGTTTGGGCAGTCGAACGGATCAACCCTCGGCGACTGTTTGAAACCAAACCTTAGGAAAACCTTATGTCCAATACTTACAGATCCCTTGCGATTGCTGCCTCTGTCGCCACTGCTTTTGCTGGCCTTGCTTCGACTGCCCACGCGGCTGACGAAGAGAAATGCTTTGGCATTTCGCTGGCTGGCGAAAATGGCTGTGCGGCTGGCCCTGGCACAACATGTGCAGGCACTTCGACAATTGATTATCAAGGCAATGCTTGGTCACTGGTCCCCGAAGGCACCTGTGAAACCACAATGATCGAAGCCATGGGCGACACCCCTGCGCGGTCGGGATCACTTGTTGAGCTGGATCGCGACGTGCCCGCATAAGTTGACATGGTAAGGTGGGTCACGGCCCACCTTACTGCAACTAGACGACTGGATTTCCCGATGTTCGATGCCCCCCAAAAGATGCTGACTGCCCTGCCCGGCGTTGGCTACAAGCCGCAGCATTTCGCGGCGATTATGGAAAATCCTGCGCCCGTCGGCTGGCTCGAAATCCACGCGGAAAACTACATGGTTGATGGTGGCCGCCCTTTGGCGCAAATGCGCGCCCTGTCCGGGCGCTTCCCGATCTCGGTGCATGGTGTGGGTCTGTCGATTGGCGGCGAAGGCCCGCTTGATCCCGACCACCTTGCCCGTCTGAAACACCTTTGCGATTGGCTGAACCCTGCCAGCTTTTCCGAACATCTTGCGTGGTCCACGCACGATTCTCATTTCCTGAACGACCTGCTGCCGCTGCCCTATGCAGCCGGCACCCTGGCGCGCGTGGCCGATCATATTGATCACGTCCAAAACGCGCTGGGTCGGCAGATGTTGCTTGAAAACCCATCTTCCTACCTCGCTTTCGAAGACAGCGAGATGACTGAAACAGATTTCCTGCGCGAAATCGTGCGCGCCACCGGATGTGGCCTGCTGCTGGATGTGAACAACGTTTTTGTGTCAGCGACAAACCTCGGCTACTCGCCGCAGGGTTATATCGACGACTACCCTTTGTCGGCAGTTGGTGAAATCCACCTTGGTGGCCATGACGAAGACGCAGACGAGCACGGCGCGCCGCTCTTGATTGACAGCCACGGCCGCGAAGTCGTCGATCCGGTTTGGGCGTTGCTGGATCACACATTGACGCAATCGGGCCCGCGACCGCTGCTGATAGAATGGGACACGAACGTTCCTGAATGGGATGTGCTGGCCGCTGAGGCCAAGCGCGCAGATGCCGCGCTTGCGGTGTTCGCATGAACGTCACGCAGGCCACATTTCGCGCCGCGATCTTTGATGCAAAATTGCCCGCGCCCAAAGGGCTAGCCGATGGCCAAGGCCGCACGGCTGGAAAACGATTTGATGTCTATCGCAACAACGTCGCCGTCAGCCTGTCGGATGCGCTGGAAACAGCCTTTCCTGTGGCCCGAAAACTCGTGGGCGACGCATTTTTCCATGCGATGGCAGGGGTTTACCTGCGTAGCTACCCGCCAAATTCACCATTGATGATGTTTTACGGCGCGCAGATGCCTGCGTTTCTGGCGGATTTCCCACCTGCCGCCAGCCTGCCCTATCTTGCGGACATCGCCCGTCTGGAATTGGCGCTACGCCACGCTTATCACGCCGCCGATGCCAGCCCCGTACCCGCCGATGCGCTGTCCAATTTGGCGCCCGAAACATTAGGCGACCTGCGCTTTTTCCTTGCCCCCGCGTTGCACATCGTCGCTTCGCCCTATCCCATTCACGGGATTTGGCGCGCAAATATGGCCGGTGATGCGGCCACGTAGGGCCACGAAACCGTGCTGATTACCCGCCCCTATCTGGACCCGCAAATGCATGTGATCTCACCCGCCGCCGCGCGCTTTGTCGTCGCACTTCAAACTGATGCGACCCTTGCAAATGCCGCGGATGTAGCCGGTGATACCCTTGATCTAGGCGCAATCCTTGGGCTCTTGCTGTCGCAACGTGCCATCACTAAAATTAAGCCCTGAAAGGCCAGACATGTCCGCATTAATCAGCCGTTACACCGCCCTGATGGGCGCGCTTGACCGCGTCTCACCTATTGTCCTTCCCACGCTCGCACGGCTCGTTTTCAGCGCAGTGACGCTTGTCTATTTTTGGCGCTCTGCCGTGCGCAAGCTGGGCGATGGGGTCTTTGGCTTTTTATCGCCGTCGTCAGGCGGTTACGTCCAGATATTCCCCAAAGCGATGGAAGCGGCGAGCTACAACACCGACAACCTGAGCATGTTTCACTGGGCCGTGGTCACTGCAGGCACATGGACCGAGTTCATCCTGCCCCTGCTGATTTTGCTGGGCTTGCTCACGCGCCCTGCTGCCTTGGGGATGATCGGGTTCATCGCCGTTCAAAGCCTGACCGACCTTTATGGCCACGGCGGCATCGCGCATGCAGAAACGCTTGGCGCGTGGTTTGATCGCCTGCCCGACGGCGTGATCCTTGATCAACGCGCGTTCTGGGTGCTGGCCTTGCTGGTGCTGGTTTTCAAAGGCGCCGGGCCGCTGTCACTGGATCGCGTGTTCAGAAATGCGAAGTAGGCTCGTCCGGCTTACCTGCGGCAATCGCTAGGATGCCACCCAAAGCGGCGAACCCAATCGGGAACATCGTAGCGACGTTGAACCCGAAGGCTGCATAAAACAACGCTGCCGCGATCAACATCAACCCACCGCCCCAAAGCGCGCGCATCTTGGCCATGGCCCCACCGGCAATGGCCAAAAGTGGCGCCATGAAGCTGGCAAAACGAATGAAACCGGGGTTGTCGAAGGTGCCAAACACCTCGCCGACCTGAGAATGCTGGGCGGTCAATTCGGCGTAGCCATAACCAAAAAGGCCGACAAGAATGCCAATCAAACCTGCAATCAGGCCAAGGGTCAGTGCAACGTTGCGCATTGTCGTCTCCGTGTTTGTTGCACCTCCCACATAGGGTGGGCGGTCGCATTATCCAAGGACAGATGTTTGCACGTCGCCCTTCCATCCAAGGTAAAGCACACCGCCGTGTTCGATCACGGGCCGCTTCATCAACGTCGGATGCGCGGCAAGCAAGACTTTGGGATCACCCACCTTTTCATCACTCGATAACCCGCGCCACGTGGTCGATGCACGATTGATCGCCTTGTCGCCAAATGCTGCCAGAATTGCGGTGCGATCCGTCTCGGACACCCCGTCGGCGCGCACGTCAACTACCACCGGATCGTGCCCCGCCGCGCGGATCGCGTCGATTGCTTTGCGGCAGGTGTCACAGGATTTCAGGGCAAAGATGCGCATGTTCGGGCCTTTCAAACAAGTCGGCGATTTCGCGCAGATTGCCCGCCTCACGACAAATTGTCATTTGCCTTTTGCCATTTCGGGCTAATATTTTATCCGAAGGCCAACGGAACTTCCGCCTTTATCGCGGGCCCAATTGTGCCGACCCGCCGCCCTGCGCTGCTGACAAAGGAGAATGAGATGCCCAAAGGCACCGTAAAATGGTTCAACAATTCCAAAGGTTATGGATTTATCGCGCCCGAAGACGGCGGCACGGATATATTTGTGCATATTTCCGCCGTCGAAGCATCCGGCCTGACTGGGTTGAGTGACGACCAAGCCGTTGAATACGAGTTGGTCGAGGGCCGCGAAGGCCGCCAAATGGCCGGTGATATCAGCCTGGCTTAGGTCACGCGCAGCAGTTCCACAGCGACACATCGTGGATCGGCATCGCGCAAGTCATGGCGACCTAATTCGCGCCACGTGCCCTCCTGAAGGTCGGGGAAAAAGGCATCGGCCTCAGCGATATCCAGATCAACTTCGGTAATCAGCAAACGGTCAGCGAGCGGCAACATCTCGCGATATATCCCTGCGCCGCCAATACCATAGACGCGCCGATAGCCACTGCCGTAGGCCAGCGCGATGGCGTCAGAAACGCTGCCCACCTGATGCGGCGCGCCGCAATCGCGCGACGTCACGACGATATTCATCCGCCCTTTCAATGGCTTGAACGGCGGCAGGCTGTCCCAAGTGTTGCGACCCATGATGATCGCACCGCCTGTGGTCTCGCGTTGAAAGAACGCCAGATCTTCGGGGGCGTCCCACGGGATGTCGTTGTCTTTGCCGATGGCCCCGTTACGTGCGCGTGCGACGATCAGCGAAATCATACGGCGACCGGCGCGCGGATTGCGGGATCGGGATCATAACCGATGATGTCGAAATCTTCGTATTTGAAATCAAACAGCGATGTGACCTGTCGATTGATCTGAAGCGACGGCAGAGGTTTAGGTGTCCGTGCCAGTAGCGTTTCCACCTGTTCCATATGGTTCGAATAAATATGCGCATCCCCCATCGTGTGAATGAAATCACCGACCGCGTAGCCCGTCACATGTGCCAGCATATGCTGCAACAAAGCATAGGATGCGGTATTGAACGGCACCCCTAAGAACATATCCGCCGAGCGTTGATAAAGCTGCAAATGCAGTTTTCCAACCGCGATCCGCACTTGCCACAGCGTGTGACACGGCGGCAAGGCCATGTCAGGCACATCGGCAGGGTTCCATGCGGATACGATCATGCGGCGACTGTCAGGGGTGGTTTTGATTTGCTCTAGCAGGGTTTCGATCTGGTCAATCTCGCCCGCGCGGCCCGGCCAATGGCGCCATTGATGGCCATAAACCGGGCCAAGATCGCCATTTTCATCGGCCCATTCGTCCCAGATCGAAACGCCGTTTTCTTTCAGGTAAGCAATATTGGTGTCGCCCGACAAGAACCACAGCAATTCATAAATTATGGAACGCAAATGCAGTTTTTTTGTTGTCACAAGCGGAAACCCATCGGCCAGCGGATAGCGGCATTGCAGCCCAAAAGCCGAAATCGTGCCGGTTCCCGTGCGATCACTTGATGTTTCGCCGATATCCAGAACTTGACGCAGGGCCGCGTGATATTGTTGCACAGTGTTGTCCCCCAAGGCGCGGTTTTGGAAAACCTAGCGGCGATTGGCAGGCATGAAAAGCGCGAACACCGCGCAGATTGTGACATGCCCGCGCCGTGCCGCACTTTTTTACGCGCAAGGCGCAACCGCACGTTGAATTTCAACAGCGGCCCCGCGAGTCTGAGGAAAAAGCGCGATGAGGGGCAGTCGATGCGCAAAGCAATTTCATATAGCCTATGCTTGGGGCTGCTGACAGCGTGCGGTGACGGGAATCCGTTCACCTTTGGCGTGACGGGAGTGCCCATTGATCCACCTACGGGCGGCGAAGTAGCTATAGGTCTCGCCACAGATGCGAACGTCGCCTTTTTCGCAAACGCGCAGACGATCACTGTTGAGTTTATCCCGCTTGACCAAGGGACGTTCAGCGCCACCTACGATCGCAAAGTGAACCTCGATGTGCCAGGGTATCAGGCTTACAGCTATCAAGATGACCCGCTTGACCGGATGTTTGTCGCGATTGTCGCTGAAAGCCCGGATGCTGCAATTCAGGCCGCGACAGTGATGGATGGTGGCCAGTTCACAAAATTCTTTGGCGGCGCAATCGTCACGCAGGTCGGGGCTTACAGCGCTGATACAGGCCTTGTCAGCTATGCCGGAACCTATGCCGGCCTCAGCAATATCAACGCCCCCGGCGCCGAATTACTCCCAGTTGACCCCAGCATAGATCCTGCACTCCTGCCTGCGCAACCGACGCGCGTGACCGGCGATGTGTTTATCAACACCGATTTCACCGACAACACGATCGACGGTGCGATCACCAACCAAGAGTTAGTGGAATATGGCACGGCTATGCCTGACGTGTTCTTGATGCCGACCACGGGTAATATCAACGCCACCAATGGCAGCTTTGAGGGAACGGCTACAGGTGGCTCTTACGAGGATCAATTTGGTGGCGCCGAAGCAACATCTGTTGGGGGTGCTGTCGACCTTGGGCAGGAATACGGGATCTTCGTGTTGGCCCAATGTGGCCCGCCCGGTGATGCTGCGATCTGTGCTAACGTCAATTAAGCAATTACCTGTTGCGATTGCGCTGGTTTGCGGGCTGGCCAGTCAAGGCTTGGCCCAAACCACGGTCGAGCTAAGTTTTGACAACACGCGCGCCGCCGCGCAGCAGGCCGCGTTGTCTGGAAACTATGAACTGGCCCGCGCATTGGCCGCCGCCCTGCTGCAAGCGGACCCCAATGATCGTGCGGCGCTGATCGTGCTGACCGCTGTTGAGCCCCGCCTTGGCCGCCCTGACCAAGGCCGCATGGCGGGTGTGCGCGCTTGGCGGCTTGCCACAACGGACGGGCAAAAAAACGAGGCGGCGCGCCTCACGGCCCTTGCCGCCGCGAACGAGGACCGCCTGACGCTGTCGCAAATCTGGCTGCGCCGCGCCGCGACCGTGGCCCCGAGTGACGCCGCACTTGCACAAACGCAACAAGACTATGGCAGATTGCGTGCGCTGAACCCGTGGCGCACGGATATCCAACTGTCGTTTTCCCCCTCAAGCAATGTGAACGGCGGCAGCAACGACATCCATAACGTCATCGACGGCTTGCCGTTTGTCGGGGTGCTAAGCGGCGAAGCGCGCGCCTTGTCCGGCTTCACGGCGACCGCAGATGTCAGGTTAAGCTACCGCATTGCTGAGACATCACAGGCGCGGACTGAGCTTTCCGGTCGATTCTATAGCCGTCAGGTTTTCCTGTCCGATGACGCGCGCGCCTTGGCCCCCGATAGCGAAAACGGCGACTTTGCCGCGCCATTTTTCGAAGTCGGCGTCGGCCATACGCGCGCCGTGAGTGAAGGTCTTGTGATGGCCGATTTTGATATCGGCGCGAATTGGTCCGGTGGTGATCTCAGCACTTCTTTTGCGCGCCTGTCCTTTGCGGGCAAATACTCGATCGCGGAACAACTGACCGGATCGGCAGGCATCGGGTTCGAACAGCGATGGCTTGGAGATACCGGACAAATCGGCGATGCGGTCGAAACACTGAATGCGGGGCTGGCGTATAGGTTTGATAATGGCGCGCAGCTTGCTGGGTCGCTTGAATCACGCGACACACTCAGCGACTCGCGCAACCGGCGCAACACGGCCGCGAGCCTGCAATTGACCTATGTGCCCGCGCAACAGGTCGGCCCCGCCGAGATGCTGTTCACCTTGGGGGCCAGCGTGACCGATTATCCCGACTATGCAATCATCCTGCCCGTGCCCGGTGGGCGGCAAGATATGACACGGTATGCCTCGGCCGAGTTCGCCTTTGTCGATTACGATTACGATTACGCGGGATTTGCGCCTGTCGTCACACTGGGTGCGCAACGCAGCGACAGCAACGTCAGCCGCTTTGACCGCTCGGCATTTTCGATCCGGCTCGGCTTCCGCTCGACCTTCTGAGGCTGGCAAACGCTCAGCGCTGTGCTAGACTTTGGACAGCACAGATATACAGGAGCGCGAGATGGGATTGAAGTATCTACACACCATGGTGCGGGTCAAAGACCTTGGGGAGTCGATGGCGTTTTATGCGTTGCTGGGCCTAAAGGAGACCAAGCGATTCGACCACGAAGGCGGCCGGTTTTCCCTTATTTTCATGGCCCCCGAAGGGCAAGAGGATTGCCCCTTGGAATTGACGCATAACTGGGATGGCGACGACGGTTTGCCCAGTGACGGGCGCCACTTTGGCCATCTTGCCTATGAAGTCGATGACATCTACGCCACGTGCCAACTGCTGATGGACAACGGGGTCACAATCAACCGCCCGCCGCGCGATGGCCATATGGCGTTCGTGCGCAGCCCTGACAATATCTCGATAGAGCTGTTGCAAGCGGGCGATGACCTGCCACCGCAAGAACCATGGGCAAGCATGGAAAACACGGGCCATTGGTAGGGCTGCGCGGCATAAGCACCGCCGCGCTTTTGTCGGTCGCCACCACAGGGGCGCAGGCTGCGCCCTGTCGGCTGGCCCTGCTTTTGGCGATTGATGTGTCCAGTTCGGTGAATGCCCAAGAGGATGCTTTGCAGCGGGGTGGGCTTGCAAGCGCACTGATCGCGCCCGAGGTTCAGGATGCGTTTTTTGGCCGCGGAGCGCCGGTCGCCATCGCCGCGTTCGAGTGGAGCGGGCGTTATAATCAACGGCTGTTGCTGGACTGGTCCCTGATCGAAACCCCCGCCGATCTGATCGACGCCGCCACAACGATTGGGCAGACCGAGCGCACCAGCGATTCCTATCCAACCGCGATAGGCCATGCTCTTGGCCATGCCGCGACCCTGTTTGCGATGGCCCCGGACTGCGCGGAGCAGGTCATCGACATAGCGGGCGACGGCATCAACAATGAAGGATTTGGCCCCGCCCAGGCCTATGCTCATTTCCCTCTTGATGGTGTGACCGTGAACGGACTTGTGGTAGAAGACGGCACGGATGATGCGGCCCTCTTGGCCTATTACAGGACTGAAATTCTGCGAGGACCGAACGCCTTTGTCGAGCGGGCGCGCGGGTTTGATGATTATGCCAATGCTATGCAACGCAAATTACTGCGCGAATTGGGTGTGCAAGTCCTTGGGCATTGCCCGAAGATGGGGCCAAGGCACGGCCCCTCCCTGCCCAGTTACAAGGACCAGCAGGATGATGTTGCGCGCCATCTTGTTGACACTGTGCCTTGGCGCACCTGCCGATGCGCAAACGGCGTGTCGGCAGGCGCTTGTCCTTGGGTTGGACGTGTCGGGTTCGGTTGATCAGCACGAATACCGCTTGCAACTGGATGGGTTGGCGGGCGCGCTTAGCAGCCCCGCGGTGCGCGAGGTGCTTCTTGCCCCGTCAGCTGCGCCGGTGCGCCTTGCGGTTTTCGAATGGAGCGGGCCGCAAGACCAGCACCTGATCTTGCCGTGGACCGAGATGCGCGATGATACCGCCCTGACCCGCGTGATTGTGCAACTGGTCAGCACAACGCGCAGCCCTGCCCAGCCCACAACGGCCATTGGTCCCGCAATTCTGACCGGTCTGGCCCTACTGGATCAGCAAGGCAACTGCTGGAAGCGCACGCTTGATATATCGGGCGACGGCAAAGCCAATACCGGCACCCGCCCGCAGGACATTCCCGACAGTCAAATCCCGTCAGGCGTAACCATCAATGGATTGGTCATCGGTGCCGATGACCCCAGCACGGGCAACGCCCGCTTGCTACAGGTCGGCGAACTGTCAGCCTACTATCGCAGCTATGTCATGCGCGGCGCGGACGCCTTTGTCGAAGTCGCGCTTGGCTTTGAGAACTACGAGGCCGCGATGACGCGCAAGCTATTGCGCGAACTTGCAAGCCTTGCGATCGGCGCGCTCCCCGCCGCCCCCTAGTAGATGTAGCGGATTTGGTCGGTCCAATAACGCTCCACACGGCGCAGGGCCCTGGAAATATCCTCGACGCCTGCCATATCCAGCACGCCACGCCCTTGCAGACCTTGGGCATGCCCCTCAAAAAGCTGCGTCACCACATCACGAATGCGCCGCCCTTTTTCGGTCAACCGGACACGCACGGAGCGGCGATCGATTTCGCACCGCTGATGGTGCATAAACCCCATTTCAACCAATTTCTTGAGATTATAGCTCACGTTACTGCCCTGGTAGTATCCGCGCGATTTCAGCTCTCCGGCCGTGACTTCGTTGTCGCCGATATTGAACAACAACAAGGCTTGCACAGCGTTGATTTCGATCACGCCGACCCGCTCGAATTCGTCTTTGATGACATCAAGCAGCAGGCGGTGCAGGCGTTCGACAAGCGTCAACGCCTCAAGGTAACTGGTCATGAAACCGGGATTTATCGCCGGCGTCTCCGGCTGGACCACGTTTGAATAAAGGCTCATGCGTCTATCTCCGTCAAGGTATGTCAGGGCATAAGTGGGGCAATAATCCCAACAACCCGTTAAACGACGACAGAAATTTGCACGAAAAGTCTTAGATTTTGACGACACCATCCGCACGGGCCGCGATTCTGGCAATCATATCAACGTAGGGTGCCGGTGTTTCGGTCTGCCCCGACACCCATTGATAAAGATCGTGATCATTTTCAGACAAAAGCCGATCATAAAGATCAACCTCCTCCGCGTTCAAACCCGCCAGCTCAGCATCGGAAAACGCAATTAGGATCAGGTCCATTTCCTTGATCCCGCGCCGCATTGACCGCATCCGCAGCCGCTTGATACGGTGTTCGGGCGTTTCGCTCATGCCGGTTCGCGCAACGCGGCGCGCAGGCGTTTTTCCAGTTGGCCAAGGCGTTCGGCGCTCTGGGTCATCTGAGTGCGCAATCCGCGCATTTCTGAGAGGATACTAAGGACATCGGCTTGCGCCTCGTGTACATCGGCGGGCAGATCAGGGCCATTGCCCGTGCCGGTCAGCAACCACGCCATCGACACGCCCAGCACACCCGACAGCATCTGCAATTTATTAGCGCGCGGTTCGTTCAGGTCCTCTTCCCAGTTGCGCAGCGTGCTAAGCTTGATACCCAGCTTTTTGGACAGCCCCTTTTGGGTCAGCCCCGTGCCTTCGCGCGCGCCTGCGACACGATCCCCGAAGGTTGCGGTCGCGTCGCTGAACCATCCTGCGTCATCTGCTTTATCAGTGCCGTCATTCATCGTGCATTCCTTGCTGTTTGATCGGTGTACACTGTATGACACAACGATCTGGTAATTTCCATATGAGGCCGACCATGTCCTTCCTTTCCGCGACACTAGACCGCGTCAAACCATCACCCACCATTGCCGTGACAACCAAGGCACAGGAACTCAAGGCCGCGGGCCGCGATGTGATCGGTCTTGGCGCCGGAGAACCCGACTTTGACACACCGCAAAACATCAAGGACGCAGGCATTGCCGCGATCAATTCGGGCCACACGAAATACACCGCCGTTGACGGGATAGTCGAGCTGAAACAAGCGATCTGCGCCAAGTTCGCGCGTGACAATCACCTGACCTATGCGCCCGGTCAAGTCACTGTGGGAACGGGCGGCAAGCAGATCTTGTATAACACCTTTGTAGCCACGCTTAACCCCGGCGACGAGGTTATCATCCCCGCGCCCTATTGGGTCAGCTATCCCGATATGGTGCTGTTGGCAGGCGGCGAACCGGTGTTTATCGAAGCCACGCTTGAGGCGAATTTCAAGATCACTGCGTCCCAACTTGAGGCGGCAATCACACCCAAGACCAAGTGGTTCCTGTTCAATTCTCCTTCCAACCCCACGGGTGCCGGCTATAGCTGGGAGGAGCTAAAGGCGCTGACGGATGTGCTGTTGCGCCACCCGCATGTCTGGGTTCTGACAGATGATATGTATGAACACCTTGCCTACGATGATTTCAAATTCTGCACCCCAGCGCAGGTTGAACCACAGCTTTATGACCGCACACTTACGATGAACGGCGTGTCCAAGGCCTATGCGATGACCGGCTGGCGGATCGGCTATGGCGCGGGGCCAAAGCACTTGATCGCAGCGATGCGCAAAGTGCAGTCGCAATCCACATCCAACCCCTGCACGATCAGCCAATGGGCGGCCGTCGAAGCACTGAATGGCACGCAAGATTTCATCGCACCCAACAATGCGATGTTTACCCGCCGCCGCGATCTGGTGGTCGATATGCTGAACGCCGCTGACGGGATCATCTGCCCGAAACCTGAAGGCGCGTTTTACGTCTACCCATCCATCGCTGGCTGCATCGGCAAGACCACACCCAAAGGCGTGCTGATCGACGACGACGAGGTTTTCGCAACTGCCCTGCTCGATGATGCCGGCGTTGCGGTCGTGTTTGGCGCCGCCTTTGGGCTTTCACCTAACTTTCGCGTCAGCTACGCTAAATCTGATGATTCACTAAAAGAGGCGTGCGCTCGGATCCAGTCCTTTTGTGCCAGCCTGACTGAGGGAAGATAGCGATGACTGTCGAACTGCCGGAATACTATTTCCGTGTGCGCGAAAACGGGGCTGCGGTATTTCGTGTTGACAGCGAAAACCGCCAGCGTCGGCTTGAAATGGACCAGATCGCGGTCGTCAACATCCGGAACGGCGAAGTAAAACCGCAAGGTGACCGTGGCTTATCGCAGGCTGATATTGACCGCATCGAAGCCTGGATGGCTGAACGCGCCAGCGTGCTGGCCCAGCGCGAAATTGACGATATCCACCGCGCGGTGGACTTTCTCAATCTCACGACGCAATGGGTGCAATCCAAAGCCAGCGACGAACAACTCGAGGATGT
>ERZ888423.536-NODE-536-length-38247-cov-9.591511_pt1 | contig 38247 bp, 37 predicted proteins | sample MGYA00520523_ERZ888423 | MGnify/ENA primary metagenome ERZ888423 (study PRJEB32303, sample SAMEA104408611) | aquatic metagenome | biome: Brackish water; feature: Pelagic; material: water | place: Baltic Sea | collected 2014-06-08T10:24:00 | depth 30,27 m ... | reverse complement strand
ACTGGGCGACACGATCAGCGCGCAGCTCGCGACACAGACAATCGTCTCCTACTAATCATTCAAACTCAAAGGAATACTCACATGCTTAACTTTATCAAAAACTTCCGCGCCGACGAAGATGGCGCAGTCACCGTAGACTGGGTTGTTCTGACAGCCGCTATCGTTGGCCTGGGCATCGCAGTTATGTCCACTGTCGGCAACGGCACGACCGCACTGGGCGACACGATCAGCGCGCAGCTCGCGACACAGACAATCGTCTCCTACTAAGCTTTTGTCACACAATACAAATGGGCCACGCCGCAAGGTGTGGTCCTTTTGCGTTGCGGTCCTTTTCAAGACGTGACCCTAAAAACTGCAATTTCTCGCTTTTGCGCCGCGAATTCGCCACAATCGGGTGACACCGTTGCCGTGACGCGCTTCTTTTTTCGCTCCTGATCGGAGACTGCCATGTTAGAATTTCTGACGACATTCAAAGACCGTGAAGATGGTGCCGTGACCGTTGATTGGGTCGTGCTAACGGCAGCTATCGTCGGCCTTTCCGTTGCTGTCATTACAACGATCGGCGTTGGTGCCATGAATAAGACCGGCAGCCTGGGCAATCGCCTGACGACCCTTTCCATCACTGGTTTCGAATAGACGCGGAATAGCGTTCCCGCTTTGCCAAACTTTCCCAGAACCGACACCTGTTTGGCATGAAAATGCCGTATTCTTTTTGCACTTTGGGGGTCCCCGGACATGTATTTCCGGAAAATCATAGTTAATCGCCCTGAAAGGATGATGTAATGAGAGCCGTTTTTGGATTGGTCCTGATCGTGGGCATGGCCCTTGCAGGCTTTGCGATCTACATGGTTCAGGGATACTTTGAACAACAAAATGCCGAGTTGGCCGCACAACGTGCAGTCGCCGCGCAGAATGTTGCAACTGTCGATGTGATCGCTGTGAACCGCCAGATGCTATATGGCGAGGAAATCACGACCGCCGACATCCAATTTATCAAATATGCTGAACCGTTCCTTCCCGAAGGCGTGTTCATGACCCAAGAAGATCTTTTCGCACAGGGCGCTGGCGAACCGCGTGTCGTCCTGCGCCAGCTCGAAGAAAACGAGCCTATTATCGAAATCAAGGTTTCCGAACCTGGCGGCGATGCCGGCCTGACCTCGCGTCTTGCGCGCGGCATGCGGGCCTTTGCCATTCGTGTCGACGTAACCAGCGGCGTGTCGGGTTTCCTGAACACCGGTGATCGGGTCGATATTTACTGGTCGGGCCGCGCTGAAGGCATCAGCGGCGACGGCGAGGTTACCATGTTGATTGAATCCGGCGTAAAGATTGTAGCTGTGGACCAAACTTCGGACAGTAATCGCGGCGAAGCGACAGTTGCACGCACTGTGACCGTGGAAATTACACCACAAGAAGTCGCTTCACTTGCACAGGCACAATCGACAGGCCGCCTATCGCTCTCATTGGTTGGCCGCGAAGATGATACTGTCGCCGAGGCGACCGAGGTTGACCAACGCGCCCTTCTCGGGATCATTGAACGTGAGATCGCGCCAGAGCCGATAGAAGAACAGGGTTGTTCTATTCGCACCCGCCGTGGCGCCGAGACCGTCGATACGCCGATCCCCTGCACGAACTGAGCAGATCCAACTAACCATCCAAAGATGAGGGCGTGCCGGACAAACGGCGCGCCCTCATTAATACCCTCGACCAAGCCTGTTGCGAGTTGTCCACATAAGAATCGCCATGCAACGCATTGATTCTTGCTATTTTTCCTGGTTCGGGTCATGATCGATGGCAATGACGGGCAAAGCTCGCAATTTTGGGCGTGATCACAGAGGCAGGTCACATGACATATGACAAATTGATAGGGGCCGTGTTCGCTGGTCTTTCGTTTGCAATTGCGGCGGCGCCGACAATGGCTCCGGCGGAAACGTTGCAGGTGATGCGTGGCTCGCCATCTAGCGCGTTGCAGGTTCCAATGAACCGCGCCGTGGTTCTAGAAAGCGATGTACCCTTCACCGAACTTAGCATCGCCAATCCCGGAATCGCCGATATTTCGTCGCTTTCGGATCGCACGATCTATGTCCTTGGCAAAGAACCGGGACGCACAACGCTGACCCTGCTAGGTGCCGATGGCCGCTTGATCACCAACGTCGAAGTCCACGTGACCCCCGACATTGCAGAATTCAAAGAACGCCTCGAGCAGATCCTGCCCGGCGAAAACATCGAAGTGCGCACCGCGAACGACGGAATCGTCCTGTCCGGCACAGTGTCCAGCATCGCCCGGCTTGACCGCGCGTTGGAATTGGCCAGTCGGTATGCGCCCGACCGCGTTTCCAACCTGATGAGCGTCGGCGGCACCCAGCAAGTGATGTTGCGGGTGCGTTTTGCTGAAATGCAGCGCTCGGTTTCAAAATCACTCAGCTCTTCGCTGGCACTTGGTGGCACTGCACTTGGCGGTGATTTGGGCATCTCGGGGGGCAACGGCGGTGCGGTCACGGCAGACGGAGTGGCCGGCGCGCTTGCCGGAACGCTACCTGCAGTAAACGAAAATAGCGGCGCGATGCTGTTCGGCTTTAATGCTGGCGGCCTAGAGGTTGGCATCCTTCTGGAAGCCCTTGAATCGCGCGGCGTCGTGCGCACATTGGCCGAACCAAACCTGACCGCCCTATCCGGGCAAGAGGCGAGCTTTTTGGCCGGCGGCGAATACCCCGTGCCCGTTTCGCAAGAAGGCGGCGCGATAACAATCGAATACAAGCCATTCGGCATTGAATTGAACTTTACGCCACGTGTGGTGGATGGTGATATTATCAACCTCGAACTAATGGCCGCCGTGTCGTCGCTTGATCCCATAAACGGGTTTACCCAAAATGGCTTTACCGTCGATGCATTCAAGCGCCGTGAAACCTCGACCACGGTTGAAATGCGTGACGGCGAAAGTTTTGCGATTGCGGGCCTGCTCTCGGACGATTTCATCGACCTGAATGGTCAGGTGCCTTGGCTCGGTGACATTCCCGTGCTTGGTGCCCTGTTCCGCAGTGCGGAATACGCGCGTCAGCAGACCGAACTGGTGATTATCGTGACGCCGCACCTTGTCACACCGACCCGTGGCGAGGCATTGGCCCTGCCAACTGATCGCGTGCGCCCACCATCCGAACGTGACCTGTTCCTGTTTGGCCGCGTGACCGCTGGTGAAGGACCGACAACTGGCGGCGCCGGAGAGGTGGCACGACAGGACTTCAGCGGGTCATATGGCTACGTGCTTGACTAAACGAGGGTGGATCCGATGAAATATCTTGTTGCGGCGGCGGGAGTTGCGATCTCGCTTATGGGCTGCACTGACGGTAACGGCGGCCCCCGTTCCTTTGGTCGCGAAGCGGGTAGCCAAATGGACATGGGCACGTTTGGCAATTCGACCATGAACAACACTTTGGTTCAGACCGGTCAAAGCACCTACACAATTGACTTGGCGCGCCGCTTTGCTGAAGAAACCCAATCGACGGTCACTTTTCCTTTTAACTCGGCGACCTTAGATGAAACTGCGCGGGAAACTTTAGGCCAGCAGGCCCAATGGATTCGCCAATTCCCTGAAGTGCGCTTTACTGTGTATGGCCACACCGATCTGGTTGGCAGTCAGGCCTATAACCGCCGTTTGGGGCTGCGCCGCGCGCAGGCTGTCGTGCTTTATCTGGCGACCCAGGGTATCGACCAAAGTCGACTCGAAGCAGTTGTTTCACATGGTGAAACCCAGCCGCTAATCGTGACCGAAGGGCGTGAGCGCCGCAACCGGCGCACGGTGACCGATGTTTCCGGATTTGTTGAACGCCATCCGACCGTCATGAATGGCCGCTACGGTGAAGTGGTCTTTCGCGAATACGTGGCCAGCGCTGTGCCTGATTCGACGCTTACGGGCGGCCAAGGCGGTAGCGATGGCATTGCTGCCCCCTAACACCCCCTAAGATATCTTACAAAACGGGCCGTCGCGGCCCGTTTTCTGACCTCCCCAATCGTCAACAACACCCCCAAATTCAGCCTATCGTCGCGAGAATTCGCACAATTGGAGTTTTTTGGCCCCAATCTGGTCATGTTTCTCGGTCAGATTGATCCCAATCGAGAGACCCAAACCCTGATTCACAAGGGGTGTGGCCGACGATGGGGGTAGGCCACGGTTCATTTCAGGACCAATTGCCAACCAGCACCCCCGTCCGAAGCCCGTTAACAAAGGACGTTTGGCAATGAGTAGCAACGCAGCACTGCAGCCGGAACCGCAGCCAATTGTGGCCTGCACTATCAGCCGTGACGTCCAGATTTTTGATCTGCTGATCGAGGATATGGAAGCCGCGCTCGGGGAAAACTGGGGCGACCTTGGGTTCACTGATGCACTCGCCTTTCTTGAGCAGCCCGAAGCGTCCGCGATTCAGTTCGTCGCGATTGCGTTGGACGAAGATGACGACGCCGACTTGACGCTGATCGCCGATATCATTGCGGCTGCGAAGGCCCGTAATATCAAGGTTATTCTGATCGCCGAAGACGTTAGCCCGGCGTCGCTGCATCAACTCTTGCGCGAAGGTGGCGACGAATTTGTCCCCTACCCTCTGCCGGAAAACGAACTTGCGCGCGCCATCGACCGTGTTCTCGCAGAGCCAGAAATCGGGCCAATTTCCTTGGGAATCCAGAACAAGCTCAAGCCAACAGGGGACCGGAATGGTGTTGTGATCCCGGTGCAAGGCATGGCTGGCGGCACAGGTGCGACGACGCTTGCGGTAAACCTAGCGTGGGAATTGGCCGCAGCCGACAAAGAAAAAGCTGTACGCGTTTGCCTGCTTGATCTCGATCTGCAATTTGGCAGCACGTCTACCTATTTGGACCTGCCGCGCCGCGAATCCGTTTTTGAAATGCTCTCGGATACGGAATCGATGGATAGTGAAAGCTTTATGCATTCGCTTTCGTCTTACGAAGACAAACTACACGTGTTGACGGCCCCTTCCGATCTGATCCCCCTTGATCTGGTTGGCCCAGACGACATTTCTCGCATCATCGAAATGGCCCGCACAAACTTTGACTATGTCGTGATCGATATGCCAACGACGATGGTCGAGTGGTCCGAGACTGTGCTGCAAGCCGCCCACATCTATTTTGCGACACTCGAATTGGATCTGCGCTCGGCGCAAAACACTCTGCGGCTTAAGCGGGCCTTGCAAGGCGAGGAACTGCCATTTGAAAAGCTCCGTTTTGTGCTAAATCGCGCGCCGAAATTCACAGACTTGAACGGCAAGAGCCGCGTCAAGCGCCTTGCCGAGTCCCTTGGTATTTCGATCGAAGTGCAATTGCCAGATGGTGGCAAAGCCGTGACGCAGAATGCCGATCACGGTGCGCCCCTCGCGAAAGGTATCCCGAAAAACCCGCTGCGCAAAGAAATCGCAAAGCTGGCCATGTCCGTCCACGAGGTTAATACAACTGCCGTGGCCGCGACCAACTCATAAGAAGTAAATGTATGTTTTCCAAGTACAAGAAACCCGTCGCCAATACCGCCCCTGCTGCCAATAGCGGCACAGCAACCTCGGCGGCTCAAGCAAGCAAGCCGTCACTGATGAGGGCCAAGCCCGTGTCCGCGCAAGCGGTGCCGCAGGATAAGGAAAAAAAGCGCAAGGAACGGCTGGGCGAGATCAAGCTGGAGCTGCACAAGGCGCTTTTGGACAACCTGAACCTTTCAGCGCTGGATACTGCGACCGAAAGTGATCTGCGCGCCGAAATCAGTGCCATCGCGACAGAAACGCTTGGAGAGATGGGCGTGGTCTTAAACCGCGAGGAACGCCAGACCCTCAATCAGGATCTGTTCTTTGAGGTCACAGGCCTTGGACCGCTTGAAACCTTGCTGAAGGACGACACCGTCAACGATATTCTGGTCAACGGTCCACAGCAGATTTTTGTGGAACGCGATGGCAAACTGGAACTCACCGACGTGACGTTTAAAGACGAAAAGCACCTGTTGCGGATTATCGACAAGATCGTGTCCGCCGTTGGCCGTCGCGTCGACGAAAGCAACCCATACGTCGATGCGCGCCTTGCTGACGGATCGCGTTTCAACGCGATGGTCCCACCGGTTGCGGTCGACGGATCACTGGTGTCCATTCGAAAATTCAAGAAAGAAAAGCTGACGATTGACGACCTGGTCAGATTTGGTGCCCTCACCGAAGAAATGGCAGCCTATCTTCAGGCTGCCGTGTCCACGCGCCTAAATATCATCGTGTCTGGTGGTACGGGCTCGGGTAAAACGACAGCCCTTAACGCGCTGTCATCCTTTATTGACGACGCCGAACGCATCCTCACCATCGAAGATACGGCCGAACTTCAACTGCAACAAACACATGTCGGCCGGATGGAAAGCCGCCCGCCCAACGTTGAAGGCAAGGGTGCCGTCACCCAGCGTGATTGCCTGAAAAACGCACTACGGATGCGACCTGACCGGATAATCGTGGGCGAAACCCGCGGCGAAGAAGTTATCGACATGTTGCAGGCCATGAACACCGGCCACGACGGATCAATGACAACATTCCACGCCAACTCGGCTCGCGATGGTGTATCGCGCCTTGAGAACATGATCGCGATGGCGGGTATGGAAATGCCGCTCAAGGCCGTACGCAGTCAGATTTCATCAGCTGTGAACCTTATTGTGCAAGTCTCGCGCTTGCAGGATGGGTCGCGCCGCATGACCTCGATCACCGAAATCACCGGCATGGAAGGTGATGTAATCTCGATGCAGGAGGTGTTCCGCTTTCAGCGCGTCGGCCTGACGCCCGACAACAAGATCATCGGCCATTTCACGGCGACCGGCGTGCGCTCGCACTACTCGGACCGTTTCAAGCTGTGGGGCTTTGATTTGCCTCCAGCGATCTTTGAACCCATCGCAGCGGAGTAAACGAAATGACAATTTCCGCCGAACCAATCATCTATGGCCTTATCTTCGTCGCCGTTCTGGTGCTGGTCGAGGGCCTATATCTGACCGTTTTTGGCAAATCCATTAGCCTGAATACCAAAGTCAATCGCCGCCTCGACCTGCTGGAAAAGGGTGCGGGCCGCGAAGAGGTGCTGGAGCAACTCCGCAAGGAAATGTCACAGCACATGAAGTCGAAAAGCGTTCCGCTTTATTCGATCCTTGCCCGCAAGGCGCAAAGGGCCAACATCGCCTTTACGCCGCCGCAGCTTATCATGGTGATGGCCGGCCTGACCGTCGTCGCCTTTGTCGGACTGACTGTTGGCACAGAAGCCAGTTTGGCGATTCGCGCCGGTGCGTCCGTAGGCATGGGCATTGGCGGCGTCTACGTCTGGATCAATGGCAAAGCAAAAAAGCGGATGGCGCTGCTCGAAGAACAACTGCCCGACGCGGTTGAGCTGATGGTGCGGTCTTTGCGCGTCGGCCACCCGTTTTCATCAGCGATCGCGATCGTTGCCAAAGAAGTACCCGATCCTTTGGGCACCGAAATGGGTATGATTTCGGACGAGGCCGCCTATGGCCGCGACATGGGTGACAGCCTCAAGCAAATGGCCGAACGTCTGGACATGCAGGATATGCGCTTTCTGGCGGTCGCCGTGACCATCCAGCAAACAGCTGGCGGCAATCTGGCCGAAATTCTGGACGGGTTGGCCAAGGTAATCCGTGCACGGTTCAAACTGTTTCGCCGCGTCAAAGCCATCACCGCCGAGGCAAAATGGTCGGGCATGTTCTTGTCGGTGTTCCCACTGATGGCCCTTGTTGGCATCAACGTGCTGCAGCCCAATTATTATGACGACGTGCGCGAAACATCAGCGTTTATTCCCGCCTGTCTTGTGGTCGCCGGCTTCCTAGCTGTTAACATTTTCGTCATGAAAACCCTTGTGAACATCAAGGTGTAAGGATCTGAATATGGAACTCTTAAGCACTATCAATACGATACTGACGGACATGTTAGGTCCCTTTGGCCCGCTGATCGTCGTTGGCATGCTCGGTGTCTTGATGATCTTGCTGGTGCTACCAGCGATGCTCAAGAAAAAGGCCGATCCACTCGACAAGTTGCGCGCCAGCATACTGGCGCAGACCGCGGCCTCGTCTAAAGCCGAAAAGCTGCGCTCGGGCGGCGGTAAAGACAAACTTGAGCGGTATTCCAACTTCCTTGAACCACAAGACGAGGAAGAGTATTCGGCGGTCCGCCTTAAACTGATACAGGCTGGCTATCGCACTAAGAATTCTGTGCGCGTCTATCACTTCGCCCAGTTCGTGCTTGGAATTAGTCTGCTACTACTTGGTGTGACTTATGCGGTCTATGCCTCCTCCACAGGCGAGCCGTCGACCAAAGCTACGGTTCTGTCGATCCTGATCCCCGGTGTTGTCGGCTATATGACGCCAAAATACTGGGTCACACGACGTCAGGCCGCCCGCCAAGAAGAAATCATCAACGGTTTTCCTGACAGCCTTGATATGATGCTAGTCTGCGTCGAGGCTGGGCAATCGCTGGACCAGTCAATCATCCGAGTCGCTCGCGAGCTTAAAGCCGGCTTTCCCGCACTGGCCTACGAATTCGAGCTGGTCGCCTACGAAATGAAAGCCGGTAAAGACAAACAAGCCGTGTTGCGTGATATGGCGGAACGTTGCGGCGTCACCGACATCTCGAGCTTTGTAACCGTGTTGATCCAGTCGCAGCAATTCGGCACCTCGATCGCCGAAGCCCTGCGTGTCTATGCAAGCGAAATGCGTGACAAAAGGGTCATGCGGGCCGAAGAAAAAGCTAACACCCTGCCCACAAAGATGACTTTGGCCACGATGATGTTGACGGTACCGCCGCTTCTGATCATCCTGATCGGGCCGTCGATTTTTAATATTGCGGTGACACTGGGTGGTTCAGATTTCTAGGGGTCCATGACGCTGAAACACTTCGCCATGATTGCGATTATTACCACCCTCGCCGCCTGCAACTCGGGCAGCTTTGGGCGTTCGGATGGTCAGGTCTACGCACCCGGTGTGGCAGGACCATCGGACGTGGATGGCCTTATCGTTGGGCATCGTTTGATGGCCGCCGGCGAATATCAGCTTGCCCTTGATGCCTATACCCGCGCGGCGGGCCAGCAGGGGCTTAACGTCGATACACTGTCGGCACTTGGCTCGGCGAATTTACGGCTGGGTCGGCTGGGACAGGCCGAAGGGCTGCTGCGCCGCGCCGTTGACGATGATCCCAGCTTCGCCGCCGCATGGAATAATCTGGGTGTAATCCTTATGGAACGGGGTAAAATCCCCGAGGCGAGCCAAGTGTTTCGTCGCGCTTTTGCCACGGATAATGGCAATTCCGACCAGATCAGGGACAATTTGCGCTTGGCGCTCGCAAAAATGGACAATCCCGATTATATAGACACTAATGAAGGCCAAGAATTCGAATTGGTGCGACGCGGCACAGGCGATTACGTGATCCTCTCCGCACCCTGAGATAAGAGCAGCAAAAGGACGCAGAAAAATGCGCCACCCAGTCTTGATGTCCCTGTCCCTCGTCGGGGCGGTCGGTCTTGCCGCATGTGGCGATCAATCCGGCGATGCCCAAGTCAATCGCGCGCTGCGCGATGTGAACGTCATCGATGAAACCAACCTTAACGATGTGATGCTGACAGTCGCTGACCCGAACGAGGCGGTGAACTATTTCGCGCGCGCAAGCGCTAATGACCCCGGTCGGATTGATCTGCTACGCGGTCTTGGTGCCTCGCTTATTCGCGCGCAACGTCCCGCCGAAGCAATCGCTGCATGGGAAGAGGTCGCCGACCACCCTGACGCGAACGCCGATGACCGCGTCGATCTGGCCGATGCGCAGATCCGCAACAATCAATGGGACGCCGCCGAAACCACTTTGGATAGCATTCCTCCGACACATGAGACCTACAAGCGCTTTCGCCTTGAAGCGATGATTGCTGACAGCAACGAAGAATGGGAAAACGCGGACAGCTTTTATGAAACGGCTGTTGGTCTGACGATGCAACCCGCTGGCGTGCTAAATAACTGGGGTTTTTCCAAGCTGACACGTGGTGACTTTTCGGGTGCGGAACGGTTGTTTGGCGATGCAATCCGCCACGATAGCAGTCTTTTCACCGCCAAGAACAATCTCGTTCTGGCCCGCGCCGCCCAGCGCAACTATGATCTGCCCGTCGTCCCGATGACCCAGATCGAACGCGCGCAGTTGCTACACACACTTGCCCTGTCCGCGATCAAACAGAACGACATCACGATCGGGCGCGGGTTGCTGCGCGAAGCGATAGACACCCACCCCCAGCACTTTGAGGCCGCCGTGCGCAGCCTGCGGGCGCTTGAAGACAACGTGGTGAACTAGCCGATGCAGGTCGCCCATTCGGCGAGCGCAGCACTGTGGTTTCTGCCCTTTGTGTTGCCCATCTGTATCTTTGTCGCATGGAACGACATGCGGGTTATGAAGATCCCCAATATCGCGGTTTATGCGCTTGTAGGGGTCTTTGCAGTGGTCGGATTGATCACCCTGCCCCTTGATGTCTATGCATGGCGCTGGCCGCATCTGATCGTCGTGCTGCTGATCGGTATGGTATTGAACGCTGCGGGCGCACTGGGTGCGGGCGACGCAAAATTCGCCGCAGCCACCGCACCGTTTGTGGCGCTGTCGGACCTGTCAACGATGCTGTATATCCTCGCCGGATGCGCCGCCGGCGGCTATATTATCCACCGTATCGTCAGGGCATCGCCCCTGCGCAAACTAGTTCCAGATTGGGAAAGCTGGACCGCGGGAAAACGCTTTCCGCTTGGCTTTCCCTTGGGTGCGGCGCTGGCCTATTACATCGCTATCCCGCTGATCTAACCCGCCTTTTCAAACAGGATATACATCGCCGTCCGGCGGATTTCTGTAAGATCATCGGTGCCGCGTTCCGTGACGGAATCCAAAATCATCGCTTGCAAATGTTGCGACACAGGGCAAAGCGGCACCAACAGATAGTCAGCTGAATCGAAGCCAGCCAGGCCACCGTAATTCCAAGGCGCGCCGCCGATCAGCCGTTCCAGCGAGCCGTATAGCCAATGAGCCGAGAATAGGTCCGCCGCAAACAAGCGCTTACCGTTCGCCAGCCCCGCGTCCTCAAGGTCGCGGGTCACCGCATCAAACATCGCCGGAAGGCCAAGCTCCGTCGTGCAATAGGGCAGCGTTTCGCCCATGAACACAGGCTCCGGATCGCGGCGTGCCCCTTCGCGGTATTGTTCAAGGCCTGACCCTTCACCATCCATTGCGATCCTGCCATCAACACGCAGCGCGCGCAGATCACCCGTTTGCAGGTCCGTATGAATGCCCCCACGCGGCAAGATCGGCGCATAAGTAGCTACGTCGATACTGAAATGACGGAATGGGCTATAAAGCATGTTGGCAAAGCTGGGAGTAATCAAAGCAAAGGCGACGCAGCCAGCCGTTGTCTGCGCGTGGCGCATGTTCCAGCCAAACCCGTTTGTTACCTGGCCCTCGGGCAAAAGTGCCAGCAAGAGAACGCCGAGCAACAAAAGCCACTGTGGATCGTTGCCGAAATTCTGGAACGTCACGTAGAAAAACCCCGGCACCAGCAGTAACAAAACAAGGCCAGCCGTCGCTTGGCCTGACTGGCGCAAGAAGATCACCCCGACAATCGCCACAATTGAGCCCCCTATATATGCCGGTGCTCCCATGACCGCATCAAACGGTTCACCGGGCTGCGGGCGCACGTCAGACGCGGCGACCGTCTGTAAATCGCCAAGATATGCCAACCAGTAATCAACACCGACGAACAGCGTAATCAACGCCAAAATCACGAGGCCCGCAAGCACAGCGACCAGCAACGTGTGAAGGCGTTTTGCCAGTACCAATGCCAGAATAATCGGCAGTGCAAAGGCCGCGAAATAGGTCACCTTGATCATGACCAGAACGACCATCATCGCGCCGATGACGATACCGTCGATGGTTGGCGATTTCGGATGGATTGGTGGGATCATGGCCACCATGATAGCAATGAACGCTGCCGCCCAAGCCCATCGATTGTAATGCATCGAAAATGAGATACTGCGCTGTGCCTCGCCGTGGACCAGTGCCAGAAGCAGGCCCATAACGATAATTCCAAAGATGACTGCAAGCGCGCGCGACAAACGGCTGAATCCAACCCACCAAACGGCGGGCATCATGGCAGCAGCGAACGCCACTTGGGCAGAAAGAACTGCCATACCAATGCCCATGCCACGTTCAACGAAAAAGGCGATCGGCCAGAATGCGAGTGCGCCAATCGGCGTCATGAAATCCTGATGCGGAACCTCGCCGGCGACCATGCGGAACACGATTTGAACCATGTGCAGCGTGTCACCCTCGTAGCGACCAATGTAGAAGCCGCCCTTTGCCAGTGCCCCGCCCCCCATTGCCGCCAAAATCAACAATAGAATGCCAAAAAGTGTAATTGGATTTGGTCGTGTCATGCCTGCCCCTTTGCAATCGTTCGTCCATTTTTCGCCACAATAGTCAGGCATAGACGGGTTCGTAAAAGGCTTTGTGTCTGATGTGGCGATCATTCCCGCCAAAGCGGCGCTTGTGCCACAACACAGTGCGATGACACTCCGCGATGGGCAGACAGGTAGACCGACATGAATATGCAAACCTCGAACGTGATGGCCCCTCCCGCGCCTAAATCCATTGCGGGCATGCAACTTCCCCCAGCAATGATGCGCGACATCTTGTTGAAAACGATGTTCCGGATGAACCTTGATATGGTCACCGAAATTTCGAGAATGATCTGCCTGCCGATCCCCGTGACACAAGAGCTGGTCGATGTGGCGCGCGGCCAGAAACTGCTTGAAGCGACAGGCACGTTGAACGCCAACAACGGCAGCGAAATGGGCTATCAACTAACCGATCAAGGCAAGGCGCGCGCGCTTGATGCGCTGGCCCAGTCGGAATATTTTGGCGCGATGCCAGTGCCGCTCGATGTTTACCGCGAGCAGGTCAAACGCCAATCAATCCGTAATATCCGAGTGACCCGCGACCAATTGACAGCCGCCATGGGCCACCTGATCCTGCCCAAGAAACTGCTCGACCACCTCGGGCCAGCCGTGGGCGCGGGCCGCTCGATCCTGATGTATGGCCCTCCCGGCAATGGTAAGTCCTCGATCTCGAACGGGATCCGCGATGCGCTGGGTGACAAAATCTATGTGCCGCGCGCGATTGAATACTCGGGGCAGGTCATCACGGTTTATGATCCGATTGTGCATTCCGCAGCCGAGGCCGATGTTGACGATCCCACGTCCCTGCGCCGCACGTCGGGCCGCTTTGATACGCGCTATGTGTTGTGTGAACGCCCGACTGTGATCACCGGCGGCGAGTTGAGCCTGTCGATGCTTGATCTGGTCTATAACCCCACCGCGCGCACCTACCAGGCACCTTTACAGCTAAAAGCCACGGGCGGGATTTTCATCGTCGATGACCTTGGCCGTCAGGCTGAACCACCCCAAGCACTTGTGAACCGCTGGATTGTCCCGCTGGAAGAGAACAAGGATATTCTGGCGCTGCAATCGGGCGAAAAATTTGAAGTGCCGTTCGACACATTGGTCATTTTCTCGACCAACTTTCACCCCAACGAGATTTTCGACAGAGCCGCCCTGCGCCGGATCTTTTTCAAAATAAAAATCGATGGACCCGAACAAGAGGATTTCCTGAAAATCTTTGCGATGGTCGCACGTAAACGCAAGATGCCGCTGGACGAAAGCGCGTTGGTCCATCTGCTTAAGAAAAAGTACCCAACGATCGAGAATATCTATGCCAACTATCAGCCGATCTTTTTGATCGACCAGATGATCGCGATTTGTGAATTCGAAGGGATACCCTATCAAATGTCCCCTGATTTGATTGATCGCGCCTGGGCAAACATGTTCGTCAAAGAAGAAGAAATTATCCACTAGAGCGGTTTGGGACGGGCGATGCCAGTCCGACCGGCTGGGGTTTCAGACCAGACCCCAGAGTATTTCTGAACACAAGAAGCCGATTGGACTTGAACGCGCTGCGGTCTTGGCCACTTTGGGCACATGCCCTCTTTACCGCCTCATTTTGAAAACTGGTTCACCAAGCGCGGCTGGTCCCTACACCCGCATCAGTGCCAGATGCTGGAGCGTGCCGACGCACCGGCCTTGTTGCTGATCGCGCCCACGGGGGGTGGTAAAACGCTGGCGGGATTCTTGCCGTCTTTGGTGGAACTGGCGAGCGGAAATCATGACGGATTGCATACGTTGTATGTCAGCCCGCTTAAGGCGCTGGCCGCTGACATTCGTCGCAATCTGGGCGTGCCCATCGCGGAATTGGAACTGCCGATCCGCGTTGAGGACCGCACCGGCGATACCACTTACACTCGCAAACGCCGCCAACGCGCTGACCCGCCGCACATTCTGCTGACCACGCCAGAGTCGCTTGCCCTGCTGATCAGCTACGAAGATGCACCGCGTATTTTTGCGGGGCTAAAGCGGGTTGTGATCGACGAGGTGCACGCCCTGTCGGAAAGCAAACGCGGGGATCAACTGATGCTGGCCGTGTCGCGATTGCAGACACTTGCGCCAGGTCTTCGTCGTGTGGGGCTGTCGGCCACGGTCGAGGATCCGGATGCGATTGCCCGCGAATTGGCCTGCCACCCAGATCCATGCACCATCATTAACGCCGATCCCGGCCCCGACCCTGACATCGCAATGTTGACCACCGCGACCCCGCCGCCGTGGTCGGGTGGTGGTGGGAAATATGCGATTGCCGAAGTTCTGGAGCAGGTCGCGGCCCATCGCACCACGTTGATTTTCCACAATACCCGCGCGCAGGCCGAGATTTTCTTTCACAACCTTTGGCTAGCCAATGCCGACAACCTGCCTATCGGTATCCATCATGGTAGTTTGGACCGCGCCCAGCGCGCGGGCGTTGAAGCTGCCATGGTGCGTGGTGAATTGCGCGGTATCGTTTGCACTGGCAGTCTGGACTTGGGGATTGATTGGGGGGACGTTGACCTTGTGATCCAGATCGGTGCACCCAAGAACGTCAAACGGTTAGTGCAGCGGATCGGGCGGGCCAATCATCGCTACAATGCCCCTTCAAAGGCGCTGCTGGTTCCTGCGAACCGCTTTGAAGTGGTGGAATGTGTCGCAGCCCTCGCTGCGGCAAAAGCCCATGATCTGGATGGCGATCCCAAGGGGGCCGGACCGCGCGATGTGCTGTGCCAGCATATCTTGATCCGTGCCTGTGCCGGACCGTTCGATGAGCGCGCGCTGCTGGATGAAGTGCGCAGTGTCGGTGCGTATCGCGCCATAAGTCGGGCGCAGTTTGACGACTGTTTGGATTTTTGTGCAACGGGCGGGTATGCCTTGCGGGTCTATGACAAATGGCAACGGCTGAAACAGACCGACGGGCTGTGGCATCTGCGTGATCCCCGCACGGCCCAGCGTATCCGCATGAATATTGGCACAATTCAGGATACTGATACGCTTAAGGTGCGATTTCGCGGGCGCGGTGGTAAAGTATTGGGCGAAGTCGAGGAGAGCTTTGCTGCGTCCTTGAGCGTTGGCGATACCTTCCTGATCGGCGGGCAGATCGTGCGCCATGAGGGCCTGCGCGAGATGACAGTCGAGGTATCGCGCCGCGCGGACAAGACGCCCAAAGTCGCGACCTTTTCGGGCACGAAGTTCGCCACGTCGACGCAGCTTTCGGCGCGCATTCTGGCGATGTTTCAACAAGACAGCTGGCCCGAACTCCCCCGCCCAACTGCCGAATGGCTGGCATTGCAGCGTGATATTTCGAAACTGCCCGAGGCGGATCGCATTCTGGTGGAAACTTTTCCACATGACGGGCGGCATTACACCTGCGCTTACGGCTTTGCGGGCGGCAACGCACAGCGCACATTAGGCCTGATCGTGACCCAGCGGATGGAAGCGGCGGGCCTGCATCCGATGGGGTTTGTGGCCACGGATTATGCGACGTTGATCTGGGGGCTGGACCCTGTCAGCGACCCTGCCCCGCTGTTCGTGCCCGCAGCCTTGCATGACGGTCTGGAAAACTGGCTTGGTGGCAATGCGGTGATGAAAAAGACCTTTCGCGCCTCGGCTACGATTGCCGGACTGATTGAGCGCAACCTCCCGCAAGCCCGCAAATCTGGACGGCAGGCCACGTTTTCCAGCGATATTCTCTATGATACCCTTCAAAAATACGACCCCGACCATTTGATGATGCGGATCACCCGCGAAGAAGCGCTGCGCGGTTTGGTTGACTTTGACCGGATCGAACAGATGTTACGGCGCACCGATGGGCGGATTGACCATGTCGCACTTGATCGCGTGACACCCCTTGCGGCACCCATGCTCCTTGAGGTTGGGCGTGTCCCCATCGCCGGAGCCGGACGCGAGAGACTGCTTGAGGAGGAGGCCGCGCGCATGATGGCCGCGGCAGGGTTGGACAAGGCATGACCGGCTATGATTTCAGCTTTTGCGGTACCGAGTTGCGGGCGATGGCATCAGGGGCACTTTTTCTTGAAAGTGCGCGCGCGTTGGTGGTGTCGGATCTGCATCTGGGAAAATCCGACAGGATCGCGCGGCGCGGCGGTACCATGCTGCCCCCCTACGAGACCCGCGAGACCCTTGCCCGGCTGGAATCGGCTATTTTTGCAACAGACCCACAGGTTGTGATTTGTCTTGGCGACAGCTTTGACGATCTTGACGTGCCGGCATCACTTGAAGCTGCAGCGCGAGACTGGATCATGCGCTTGCAGGCGGGACGCGATTGGATTTGGATTGAAGGAAATCACGACCCCGGTCCCGTTGATATAGGCGGGACACATCGCGCAGAGTTGCGGGACGGCCCGCTCACCTTTCGCCATATCGCACAGGCAGGCGCGCGGGGTGAAATATCGGGGCATTATCATCCGAAGTTGTCGATTCGCGGCACCCAAGCAGGTGCGCGCGCCTGTTTTCTTATTGATCACGCGCAGATCATCATGCCCGCATTTGGGGCTTATACTGGTGGGCTGTCAGCGACGTCGCCTGTGCTCAACACTTTGATGACCCGGCCTGCAATTGCTGTTCTGACCGGCCCGCGTGCAATTGCTGTGCCGCTTCCTGTTGCGCGCTTAGGACGACAATAACACGGCGTTCACCAAATTTGCTCGATATTTTGGCCCGATGGGGACAATGGCACCATCGCCGGTACGCAAAACCCGTCACATCCAGAAAATTCGTTTATTGTGTCCGCAAACCGCATCAAAATGCGTTAGATCGCGCCGCCTGACAGCGCTACCTCGACGCAATGATCGCTCACAGTACCGCACCACGGATGACCTGTCGTGTCCGTCGATCCAGTCAAGCAGGCGCGGCTGGATCGAAGTAATGGCCCGTTCGCCATGCGCGAGATACAGATGTCGCAGAACCGAAATGCACAGCGCGGCTGCCATCGTCCGATAAACCTGCGCTAACCCGATCACTCCTCGTACGAAACACGCGCAATTCGTTTCGCAATACGCAATGTAATTGGAAACCCCCAAATACGATACAGATTGGTTAATGCGGCAACGTTAGACTGTAAGGCCCTCGGGTTCTGCCAGCCCATTCGCGCGGCAACAGGCGGTGATTGTATTGGCCAGAAGGCAGGCAATCGTCATTGGTCCAACACCGCCGGGAACGGGCGTAATCGCACCCGCAACCGCGGCGCAACTTGCATATTCTGCATCACCCACAAGGCGGGTGCCGCCTTCGGGTTTATCGATGCGGTTGATGCCCACATCAATCACCGTCGCGCCCGGTTTGATCCAGTCACCGATCACCATTTCGGGGCGACCAACAGCGGCGATAACAATGTCAGCCTGTCGCACAACGCCTGGTAAATCCTTGGTGCGGCTGTGCGCGATAGTCACGGTGCAGCTATCGCCCAGCAGTAAATTAGCCATCGGCTTGCCGACGATATTGCTGCGCCCAATCACAACCGCGTTCATACCAGACAGGCTGCCGTGGTGGTCGCGCAACATCATCAGACAGCCCAGCGGCGTGCAAGGCACCATTGATTTCTGCCCGGTGCCCAGCAGGCCCACATTGGAAATGTGAAAGCCGTCAACGTCCTTGGCCGGATCAATCGCATTGATCACCAGATCGCTATCCAGATGAGGAGGAAGTGGTAATTGCACAAGGATACCGTGAATTTTCGGATCAGCATTCAGCTGGGCAATTAGGGCCAGCAAGTCTGCCTCACTGGTATCAATTTCCAGCTTGTGTTCGTAAGAGGCCATTCCGACCTCGAGCGTCATCTTACCCTTGGAGCGCACGTAGACCTGGCTTGCGGGGTCTTCGCCCACCAGCACCACGGCCAGACCTGGCGTGATCCCGTGTTCTTCTTTCAAGCGGGCAACGTGGCCGCCGACTTTCTGACGCACCGTTGCGGCAAAGGCTTTTCCATCGATGACTGTTGCTGACATATGAACTCTCGCTTGGGGCAGATGGGGTCGCAGGGTGGGGGCTTCCCCCCACCTCGCATTACTTAGAACAAGCCTTCGATCTGGCCATCGTCATTGAGGTGTATGTTCTCGGCAGACGGCACGCGGGGCAAGCCCGGCATCGTCATGATCTCGCCGCAGACGACGACCACGAAACCGGCACCGGCAGATAGACGCACTTCACGCACAGGAACCGAGAACCCAGTCGGCGCGCCGCGCAGGGTTGGATCGGTGCTGAACGAATACTGCGTTTTCGCCATACAGACCGGCAAATGACCATAACCTTGATCTTCCCACAGCTTCAGCTGATCGCGGATCTTTTGATCCATCAAGGCTTCGTCCGCGTGGTAAATCCGCTTGGCAATGGTTTGAATCTTGTTCACCAGTGACATCTCGTCGGGGTAGATCGGGGCAAAGGCGCTGATACCGCTTTCGGCAATTTCGGCGACGCGGGTCGCAAGTGCTTCGGACCCTTTTGATCCATGCTCCCAGTGCTGCGACAGGATCGCCTCTGAGCCTTGGGTTTTGACGTAGTCCTTGACGGCCTGCACTTCGGCATCGGTGTCGGTGACAAAATGGTTGATCGCAACGACCACAGGCACGCCAAAGGATTTCAGGTTCCCAATGTGGCGCCCCAAGTTGGCACAACCGGAGTTTACCGCGTCAACGTTTTCCGCTCCCAGATCAGCCTTGGCCACGCCGCCGTTCATCTTCATCGCGCGCACAGTCGCGACCAGCACTACGCAGTCAGGTGCAAGACCCGCTTTGCGGCACTTGATGTTCATGAATTTTTCAGCGCCCAGATCGGCGCCAAAGCCGGCCTCGGTCACGACAAAATCCGCGATTTTCAGAGCCGTGGTCGTCGCAATGACCGAGTTGCAACCATGCGCGATGTTGGCGAACGGGCCACCGTGCACAAAGGCCGGATTGTTTTCCAGCGTCTGCACAAGGTTGGGCTGCATCGCGTCTTTCAACAGCACAGTCATCGCGCCATCGGCCTTGATGTCACGGGCAAAAACGGGGCTGCGATCACGGCGATAGGCAACGATCATATCACCAAGGCGCTGCTGCAAGTCCTTGAGGTTATTGGCCAAACACAGGATCGCCATAACTTCGGATGCAACGGTGATGTCAAAACCGGCCTCGCGCGGGAAACCGTTTGCAACGCCGCCAAGGCTACAGGTGATATTGCGCAGCGCGCGGTCGTTCATATCAACAACGCGACGCCAGACAACGCGGCGGGTGTCGATATCAAGCTCGTTACCCCAATAGATGTGGTTGTCTATCATCGCCGATAGCAGCGAATGTGCGGATGTGATCGCGTGGAAGTCGCCGGTGAAATGGAGGTTCATGTCCTCCATCGGCACAACCTGCGCATAACCACCGCCAGCAGCCCCACCCTTCATGCCAAAGTTCGGCCCCAAGGATGCCTCGCGGATACAAACGGCTGCTTTCTTGCCGATGCGGTTCAATCCGTCACCCAGACCGACGGTCGTGGTAGTCTTGCCTTCGCCAGCAGGGGTCGGGTTGATCGCTGTGACAAGGATCAACTTGCCGTTCTTGTTGCCTTGGACCGAGTTGATGAACGACTGCGAAACCTTGGCTTTGTCGTGGCCGTAGGGCAGCAGATCGTCGCTGCCAATTCCCAGCTTTGCGCCGATCTCTTGGATCGGGCGTTTTTTGGCCTCGCGGGCGATTTCGATGTCGGACTTATAGCTCATGGTGTTGTGTTCCCTGTCATCGGGCGGCGGCCCGCATTTCGTTGCCTCCGCTATACGCGCCCGCGCAGCGCAGTTGGGAAGCGATTGCGACATTTTGCCTACCGGAATCGTCGGACGACAAATGAGCGGCGCCTAGGGCGCCCATGCCCGCTGATCGGGAATGTGTAGCGTCAGCGTATCGCCAACAACCACGCGCCCTTCTGCGGCGACCCAGGCGGTCACGCCGCGCTTTTCGGCAGCGGCGGGTTTGAACTCTTTGCCTTTTCCCGGATGCGACACCTCAAGCGATTTGGCGGGAAAGATGCAGGGGCGGTTTTCCATATCAACAACCACGGTCGCGCCGCTGGGTGCTTGCAGGCGCGACGAGGGCGGCACATGCGTGAAATCAGGAATGCCGCGAACGACCATCGTCGCCCCAAGGCGCGCGGGGTCAATGCTGTCCACGCCCATGATCGCGGCGATCTCGGCCAGTTCTTCTTCGCTCACGATGCTCAGCTGGCGTTCGTTCTTGATCGGCGTGCCTTTGGGATATTGCGACGACACGCGGCTGCATGACGGACGGGTCAGGCCGGCGTGAAACGCGCCCACGATGCCGTCAAACGTAAGATCAAAGTTATGGGCAGGGTCGGACATGAGCGCGGTGCGATCGTCGCTGCGCAGTGCGCCCAACCACGTTACGGTGGCGATCATGTCGGTGGCTTTCAATGCGGGCATCTGCGGGCTCCTGATGAGGTGTGCGCAAAATGCAGGGCGTCACTGCAAGCTGCAACCCTAAACCTGTGAAAGAAAAAGCCCCGAGGCCAGTGCGGCGTCGGGGCTTTCCAAATGGTGTCTTGGCCTTAGGCGGTTGGTTCTGGCTCCAACCCGCCATTAGATTTCGGCTTTTTCGGCTTGGTCTTGGGGACCGACGTGATCGAGCTGCCACCAGATGGTGGGGCATCGTCGGCATCATCGCCACGGTTCAACGCCTCGCCCGCGATCACTTTGGCGATCTCGTTTCCGGTGAGGGTTTCGTATTCCAACAGACCTTTGGCAAGACGCTCAAGTTCATCGTTCTTTTCGGTCAGGATGCGCTTGGCAGTCTTATAGCCAGTATCGATGATCTCTTTAACCTTATCGTCAATGATCTTTTGGGTGTCGGCAGAATGGCTCGTGCCGCCACCGTAAGGGCCAAGTTGCGAGGATTGCTCGTTGGCATAATCCACAAAGCCCAACTCGTCGGCATAGCCAAATTGGGTCACCATCGCGCGGGCAATGCGTGTCGCCTGCTGAATGTCGCTCGAAGCACCCGAGGTCACGTTTTCTTTGCCAAAGATCAGTTCTTCGGCCACGCGCCCGCCCATCGCCATAGCGATTTTTGAGGTATATTTGGTGTAGCTGACCGACAGTTGATCGCGTTCCGGCAACGACAACACCAGACCCAACGCACGACCGCGCGGGATGATTGTTGCCTTATGGATCGGATCATGTTGTGGCACGTTCAGACCTACAACCGCGTGACCAGCTTCGTGATAGGCGGTCAGCTTTTTCTCATCCTCGGTCATGACCATGGAGCGACGTTCAGCGCCCATCATGACCTTATCTTTGGCGGATTCGAAATCATGCATGGTCACGAAACGGCGGCCAATACGGGCAGCCGTCAGTGCACTTTCGTTCACAAGGTTCGCCAAGTCAGCACCGGAAAAACCAGGTGTGCCACGGGCAATGATACGCAGGTCCACATCCGGGCCGAGCGGCACTTTGCGCGCATGCACCAACAAGATCTTTTCACGCCCTTTGATATCGGGATTGGGCACCTGTACCTGACGGTCAAAGCGGCCCGGACGCAGTAATGCGGGATCTAGAACATCAGGGCGGTTGGTCGCAGCGACGATGATGATGCCTTCGTTGGCTTCAAAACCGTCCATTTCAACCAGAAGCTGGTTCAATGTCTGTTCGCGTTCGTCGTTACCGCCACCGTAGCCAGCCCCACGCGAGCGGCCCACGGCGTCAATTTCGTCGATAAACACAATACAAGGCGCGTTCTTTTTGGCCTGTTCAAACATGTCGCGGACACGCGATGCACCCACACCAACGAACATTTCGACGAAATCGGAGCCTGAAATCGTGAAGAACGGCACACCGGCTTCGCCAGCAATTGCGCGGGCCAGCAGCGTTTTACCCGTGCCAGGAGGGCCGACAAGCAGCGCGCCTTTGGGAATCTTGCCACCCAGGCGGCTAAATTTCTGCGGGTTGCGAAGGAATTCAACGATTTCTTCCAGCTCTTCCTTGGCTTCATCAATGCCCGCAACCTCGTCAAAGGTGACGCGGCCTTGCTTTTCGGTCAGCAGCTTGGCCTTCGATTTTCCAAAACCCATCGCCCCGCCTTTGCCGCCTCCCTGCATCCGGTTCATGAAATAAATCCAGACACCAATCAGCAGAAGGAACGGCAGCAAGCTCATCAGGAAAGTCGTAAAGCCGTTGGTTTGCTGGCTTTTCGCTGTGGTTGGCACGTTGTTGTTGATCAACAGGTTGGTGACCTCGGCGTCAGCGGGTTTGATCACGACATAATCCCGACCGTCCGTGCCGCGATAGCGGATTTGTTCGCCATCAAGCGTTGCATTAGCAACCATACCGTTTTCAACAGCCGTTACAAAATCGGAATAATTCTTGGCGTTTGCCGCCGTGGTCCCCGTTCCGCTGCTGAACAGATTGAACAAAGCCAGTATTAGCAGGAACATGACGGCCCAAACGGCCAGATTTCGCGCGTTGCCCAAGGCAAATCTCCTAAACGTAGGTTTGGCCCTTGAGCGAGAGTCGCGACGGGCCACCCGTCTAAAATAGAGACCTTGCGGCTTAGTTCAATGCGAAACCAGAAAGGATTGGAAATCCGCGACAATCCGCGCTGTCCAAACGGGATTGTAGCCTGCAATTGGGGCACAAATCAGTGTTTGCCCCCGCCAAACGGCAGGTGACGACATGAGAGAGGCGCGCGACAGCCCTGTTTTACGCCAATCAGGACAGTCTGTGATCGCGTCGCCAAGGGCGCGAATAGCAAGATCGGGCGCATGCGGGCCGATTATCTGCCAGCGATTATCCCATATTTCATCGCTTGGCGCTGTCAGCTTTGCCACTGCGGCCAGTTCCCGTGTCACCACGATCTGCGCGCCTTTCGCTGCGAGTAGCGCACCATGTAGGGTCGCCGTGCCACCTGCCAAAACCGTATCAAGGGTACTGTCCAGCGGCGCTCGGCGTGGGCGGTAGGGATTTGAGGCGACATATTGCACCGATGCGGCAAGCAGGCGCAGTTGCGTTTCGCGTTCTACCCCTGCCATCCCGTCGCGGTCCAAAACCACATCGCCTTGCTGCACGTGAACGACACGTCCCGCCACATCCAGCGCGCGGGCTTGAAGCGCCTCGCGCGCCAAAGACAGCGCCTGCGCCGTGTCAGCAAGCCGATCCGTATCAAGATCAAGCGCGGCCATGGCTTGACGCACTTTGACTCGTGCAAACTGCGGGTCATCATTGCTTGGGTCATCCGCCCACGGCATTTTTAACACGTGCAGGTAGTGGCGCAGATCAGCGCGCGCCATTCCCAGCAAGGGACGAACAATTGTGAACCCTTCGGGCACGTCGCGCCGCGACGCCATCGCCGCCAACCCATCAACACCCGACCCGCGTTGCACACGCATCAGGAACGTCTCGGCCAGATCATCGCGGGTGTGGCCCATTAGAACGTAGCGAAGATCAGCGCGCCACTCACCAATCAGCCGCAATCGCGCGCGCCGTGCGGCGTCTTGCAGGTTGCCCTGCCCGTCCCAACTCTGCCATTTCAACGTATCATGTGGATGTCCCAACTGCGCACATTCGGCCGCGACCATCGCAGCCTCAGCTGCTGATCCATCGCGCAGGTCATGGTCCACTGTAGCGACCCGCAGACCCACGCCCCAGACGCGCGCCCAATTGTGCGCAAGCACCAGCATCGCCATGGAATCGCCACCGCCAGATACGGCAAGGCCAACAGTGTCGGGAAAATCGGGGCCAAACAGGCTGCCCATCGCCCCCGCAAACTGCTGATCAAGCGTTTGCGCGGTCACGAACAGCCGAGGTTAAGCATTGTTGATTGCGCTGCAATCACCGCCGGTTGGCCGGGAAAGCGCACAGCGACTTCGGCCAACGTAATGCAAGCATCCTGCGTTTGACCAATCGCACCAAGTGACTTGCCAAGCCTATAAAGCGCGTCCGCAGCAACCGGGCCATCGGGTTCACCCGAAAAGCTGTCCAGATAGGCGCGCGCAGCATTGGTCGTTTCACCAAGACCGATCAGTGCCTCGCCACGATAGAAATGTGCCTGTCCCGCTAGCGGTCCACCCGGATAGGACGTGGTAAAGGCCGCAAACTGGTCAGCGGCGCCGCGAAAGTCACCCGAAGCGAGCGCCTCCTGCGCCCGCTCAAAATCAGTCTGTTCGCCGATCGCTAGTGCAGGTCCGCCACTGGGCGGGGGGGCAATCGGACCGGGCCCCGTGGGTTCGGCATCAACCCCGCCAAGCGAGGGCGTGTCGCCCAGCGCGCCGATATCGCAGCCATCTTCTAATTCGCACAGCCGAAATTCCAGATCGCCAATGCGGTTGGTCCCGTCAGCGGTGATCCGGCCCACGCGAAAATCAAGCTGTTCAGTGGCTGATGTCAGGCGCTGCAACTCGGCCTCGATCGCGGTAAGACGCTCAAGCGGAGAATTGCCAACCGCCCCGCCCGAAGGCGCGCCAGTTGTCGAAAGTTCAACTTTGAGGGTTCGGATGTCCATATAAAGCACAGCCAGTTCCTGACGGATATCCGCCAAGGTCTGCGCCCGGTCTTGTGCTACAACGCCGCCTGCAATCGCAGTAAGCGCCACAACCGCAACCCATCTTTTGAAACGGACCATCCTGTCCCCCTTCGTCGTTCAGCCTAGCTGGTTTGCGCGATCGAGATGATCGTCACCGCACGGCGGTTTTGCTCATAGCAGCTTTCTTGCGAACAAACCGCAATCGGGCGCTCTTTACCATAGCTAAGCGTGCGAATGCGTGACGATGGGATACCTTTGGAAATAAGATATTCACGCACGGCGTTGGAGCGACGTGCGCCCAGTGCGAGGTTATATTCGCGCGTGCCCTGCTCATCCGCGTGGCCTTCGATCACCGCCAGATAGTCAGAATTGGTCATCAACCACTGCGCCTGCCCGTCCAGCGTGGCCATGCCAGCCGCGGTCAAGCTTGAGCTGTCGACGACGAACAACACACGGTCGCCAACTGTCTGGTTGAAATACTGCGGGCTGCGCGGATCGCTTGCATCGCCAAGCGCGCCCGTTGTCACGCCAGCACCGCCGGTCAGATCAACGGTGTCGGTATTGTCGAAACGGTCTGCATTGGTGCAGGCCGAAATGGAAATGCCCGCAATCAGCAAGGCTGCTTTGATAAAGGTGTTCATGTCACTGTCCTGTATGGCTTTGTGCGCGTTCTTCTTGCGCGTTTGTAGCATGGCTATCGGGTTATGGGAATCACGTCCGTGTGCTTTGGGCCTGTGGATTGGCCCTATCAGGGTTGCAACGGCCCCCACGACGGATCAGATGCGCCGCCGTTGGTTGCTAAGCGGCGCAGATTACGCCCCGTTATATCCACCGAATAGATTGACGATGCGCCATCCACACCTTGGGTTTCGCGGGAAAACATGATCACACGCCCGTTCGGGGACCATGTAGGTCCCTCGTCCAAGAACGAGGCCGTGAGCAGGCGTTCTTCGCTGCCATCCGTGCGCATCACACCAATATGAAAACGGCCCGCGTTTTGTTTGGTGAACGCAATCAGGTCACCGCGCGGTGACCACACGGGGCTGCCATAGCGCCCTTCGCCAAAGGAAATGCGGCGCGGCTCGCCACCACTTGCCGGCATAATATAGATCTGTTGGTTGCCGCTGCGGTCACTTTCAAACACGATCTGCGTGCCATCGGGCGAAAAGCTGGGCGCGGTTTCGATGCTCGGTGCGCTGGTCAGACGGCTGTGTTGCCCAGTTGTCAGGTCCGTGCGCCAAATGTCTGTGTTGCCACCATTGGCAAGGCTATAGATCACCTGCCGCCCATCGCGCGCGAACCTTGGGGAAAAGGCCATTTCGCCCGGTTGCGTGGTCAATTGCTGTCGCCCGACGTTGGCCACATCAAGCACGTTGATACGCGGGAAACCGCTTTCATAACTGGTATAAAGCACGCGATCGCCGGTGGGCGAAAACCGTGGTGCCAGCACAATCGCGCTACTGTCGGTCAGAAACTGCACGTTCGCGCCATCAAAATCCATGATCGCCAAACGTTTGGCGCGGTTATCCTTGGGGCCGGTTTCGGACACATAAACAACGCGGCTATCGAAATAGCCTGCCTCGCCCGTGATCCGGCTATAGACGGCATCGGCCACTTTATGCGCCATACGCCGCCAGCTATCTGTTGTGCCGACAAATTGCAGCCCCTCGCCCAATTCGGTCCCTGTGAAAACGTCATAAACACGGAACTTTACGATAATCTGCGCGCCGTTCACCGTCACGGCACCTGTCACAAGCGCCTGCGCATTGATCGCGCGCCAATCGGCAAAGGCGACGGCCTGCGTAAAGCTGGCATGCTGGCTGATGAAAGCGCTGGCGGGAATTTGCCGAAACAGGCCCGTCCCAATCAAATCCTCGGCCACAAGGCGACTGATGTCGGCGGCCATTTGTTCTGATCCGGCGACTTCCGCTTGAAAGATCGGCACCGCAAAGGGCAGCGGTTCAATCACGCCTTCTGATAGTTCAAGCCGAAGCGGGGCTTGGGCAATGGCCTGTGTGCCAAGCATCAGCACGGCAAGGATGGTCAACAAACGCACAATCATCTTGTCCTCATTCTCTCTGGATTAAAGGTCAATTCAATATTTCGCCACGTCTCAAACTGATCGCTTGGTAGATCATAGCCTTCACCGGTACATCTAATCACAGCACGTCTCGCGATTTGATAGGCAATATCAGCCGAAGCCTGCGTACCGCCTGTAAATGACACAAGCCGGAGCGAGTTGCTATCAGGCTTGCCGTCCTGGGTCATGCTGAAACCTACCGTCACGACAGTGTTCAAGACATCGGTGCCGGCATTGCCAACATTCCAGCATAAGCCGATCTGGCGCAGAAAGCCGTTTTTGGCATCCGTGCTCAGCTCGCCACCGCCCTGATTGCCAGGTTGCGGGGCTTGGGTCGCGACTTGGGTCGCGGCAGCAAGCGCTGCTGCAACAGCGGCAGAGGTGGCATCAGCAGCAGCAGGGGCCGTGGCGGTTTGGGTTTGGGCATCAGCAGCAGCAGGGGCCGTGGCGGTTTGGGTTTGGGCATCAACAGCAGGCGCCGCCGGACGGTTGGGTCGCGTTTTCGGACGCAGGGACCGCTCCGGTGCGGCCGCTGGCGTTTCCGCCTCGGTCACGATCTCGGGCGCGGCTTCTTCTTGCGCCGTTGTCTTGTCAACTTCGGTAACATCTTGGGCAGGTTCCGCGTCAGGGTTGGGTGCAGTTTGGTCAACCTCGGCCACGGCTACGTCTTCGGCGGGCGGCGCGATCGCTTGCGGCGCGATACGGGGCGCTGGGCGTGGTTTGGGGTTGAGGGACGCGCCCAATTCGGTTGACGGGGGCGGCGTCACAATCGTTGCCTGATCGAGCGGGATCTCGGGCGGTACATCGCTGACTTCGGCTTGTGGCGGCGGCGCCAAAACGGGCGCGACCGGTGCGTCTTCTTGCGCGGGTGGAATGACGTGCTGGGGCGGCGTTGCCACTTCGGGCGGAGTATCAGCCAATGGCGCGGGGGGTGTTTTATCAATGACGGGCGCATCAGGCGTGACCGGCGTTGCGCCCGGCTGATCGGGCTGCACGCCTTGGGTCAGGGCTGCGAATTGTGCGCCTGATACGATCGACACCTCGGTCACCTCAAATGGCAACGGGTCTGATTGCAGGCCCCATCCAAGGATGAGCCAGCCAACCAGCGCCGCATGTCCAACACCTGATATGGTTGTGCCGACACTCATGTGATTGCTACCCGTCTGACCCGTCAAACGCAGGGCCACCGATATCCGTCACCAGCCCGATGTTGTTAAATCCTGCGGCATTCAGCGCGCCCATAACCTGCGCCACGCGGTTCCATGCATTGGCCCCATCCGCGCGCAGGTAGATCCGGTCGCTGTCACGTTCCGCGGCGATGCCCTGCAAACGAGAGATCAAATCAGCTTCGGGCGTTTCCGTGTTCTGGATCAGCAACATACCTTCTGCGGTGAGGGTCACAGTTAGGGGCTCCTCCTCCTCGGACGGCAAGGCGTTGGCTGCCGTTTCTGGCAATTGAACAGGCACACCCACGGTCAGCAAAGGGGCTGCAACCATAAAGATGATCAACAACACCAGCATCACGTCAACAAAAGGCGTGACGTTGATTTCAGCCATCGGCTGGGTGCGGCGGGTGCGGCGGCGGCGGCGACGTGTGCCACCCCCATCGTCCGGTTTGATAACTCCGGCGGCCATGGCTTAGGAATCCAATTGGCGGCTAAGGATCGTGGCAAATTCGTCGGCAAAGGCCTCGTAGCCGCTGACGATCCGGTCGCTGTCCGCACTCAGCTTGTTGTAAAAAATAACGGCAGGGATCGCGGCCAACAGACCCAACCCGGTGGCCAACAGCGCCTCGGCAATACCGGGGGCCACAACCGCGAGCGAGGTATTCTGCTGCTCTGCAATCTCGATAAAGGCGTTCATGATGCCCCAGACTGTGCCGAACAGACCTACAAACGGAGCGGTCGACCCCACGGTTGCTAACACTGGCAAACCCTTTTGCAAATGACCCGCTTCCTTGGCAATCGCCACATCCATACTGCGATCAATGCGCGCCTGCGCACCAGCAATCAGCCCACCATCCTGGCGATGACTGCGTCGCCATTCCAGCATTCCTGCGGCGAATATCTTTTCGGATTGGCCCTTGGGCTGCGCGCCGATCTTGTCAAACAACGCATCCAGCGGCTCGCCAGACCAGAACGCACGGTCAAAAACGGCCGCTTCGGCACGGGCTTTGCGGTATTGCATCCACTTGTCGATGATCACGGCCCAGCACCAGATAGATGCAAGAACCAACATAATCATGACGAATTTGACGATAAGGGTCGCGCGGGCAAACAAGGCCCACATGGTAAAGTCGGTTGCTGCTTCCATTTGCCTGCTCTTTGGTTTCGGGCGATTTCGCCTCTGATTGCACTAGCAGCTATCGTAATTCACAGGGGAAATCCATCCAAACAGGTGTCACGCTTTCGTTTTGGCGCAGATTTCAGCGCAAATTTCGGCGGAAGTTCGCTGGAAGCCGCACAGGGGCACCGCTTTCATTCAGCGCGACAAGGGTCACAACGCAAGAAAACAACACCTGCCCCGCCCGTGTTACATCTTGGTTCAGCACCAAACTGGCACCAAAAACAGCCTCTACGCGAGTTTCGACCAGCAGTTCATCATCAAATTTTGCAGGGGCCAGATAATCTGCCTCAATCCGGCGGACGGCAAAAACAATGCCGTCGTCCTGTTTCATCGCCACCTGATCAATCCCAAGATCACGCACCCATTCAGACCGCCCACGCTCGATGAATTTCAGATAATTCGCGTAATAGACGATGCCGGCCAGATCGGTATCTTCGTAATAGACGCGGATTTTGTGGCTATGGGTCATTGATACAGTCCTTATCCGGCCAGTTTGTGCATAACCGCTTCGATTGGGCCGCGTTTAAAAACACGCGCCCAGATCCACGCATAGACCGTCGCAGACAAACAGAACACCAGCGCTGCAGCCAGCGCCTGCCCTGCGGTTTGCCCACCCAGCCGGCCCATTGCCTCGAGCGTGCCCATGCCTATCAGAATATGCGCAATATAGAGAGTGAGCGTCTGGCGCCCCGCAGGTGTCACGAAACCCAGCACCCCGACCGCTTCCAACCGGTCCGCCCCGCGCAAGCACAGCCCCGTCACAACCAGCGCCACCCCCGTCCCCGCCAACATATAGAGTGGCATCGGCGGCACAGGCGCAGTCAAGACCAGCACGGCCAGTTCAGGATCAATTGCTGCCATGACAGGTTGCAGGACAAGCGATAATCCTTCGGCCAACGCAACCGCGCCAGCGCCCCAGGCGATCAGCTGTATTTGGATCTTGCGTGCACCCAGATCGAGCCGCGCCAAGACGATGCCAACCAACAAAAACGCTAGCCACGGGATGATCGGATGCCAGCCATTAAAGAACAGATTGCGGATGAACCCCACAGGCGTCCAGAAATTGGCATAGGTCAGCGCACTCCAATCCCAGCCCGCATCATAGTTCAGGCTTAGGATCATCACGACAAACACAACGTTCAATCCAATAATCGACCCGATCAATTGCCGCGTACTAAGCCCGATCAAAAGCGCGCCAAACAAGAAATAGAAGGCATAGTAATGTAGAATATCCGCATCAAAGATCAGCGAATTCAGCAAGCCGATCACCAGCAGGAAAGCCGCGCGGCGCAGGATGACGCGCAGGGTCGCCCCATAATCCGATCGCGCCGCCGCCAACCCAAGGCCGATACCAGCCAGCACGACAAACGTCGCCGCCGCGCGCCCTTCAAGCAAATGACCGATCAGGGCTGCAAACCCGCTATCGCCTTGCACCCCCATCGCCATTTTGAAATTTACGATCACCATGCCAACAAAGGCAAGGTATCGGGCAAGGTCCAGGCCGCGAAGTCGGTTCATGAGACTGCCCTATTCCAGCGCAATTTGCATCCGTGCCGCCAGCCGCAACGCATGGGACGGATCCTGCGCCATCGCAGGCATCACCGGATCATAACTCGCACGGATCAACGCGCCCACTTCGGGGCGGATCACCGCCGTTTCACCCTCAAGCAGCGCCAGCGGGGATTGATCCCGAAACGCGGCGTCCGACCACAACAGAACGCTTTGCACCGCTTGTGACAGTGCGAGGGTATCAGCAGCCACCGCCGCCAGATGTTGATCCATCCGCAGAAACACAAAACAGGCCTTGATCGCACCCGCCGCGTCAAACCGGAAAATTCGGTATTGATTGGCATCTGCCGACTTAAGGCGCACGACAAGATCAGCCAGTTCCGGCACCAAACGGTCCAAGTCCTTAACGGCGGGCAATTCATCCCAATCAGCACAAAAGAACAGCATCAGATTGACCCCCAACTCGGGGTCAGTCTCGGCCATCTCATGACCCGCCATAGCCACCACAGCCGCAATTGCGCCTTTCAGGGTCGGCAGTGCCGCCTCATCGACGCCAAATACAACCGGCGCAATCGGGCGGCCCCAGCGGGCAAACAGATAGCTGCCGTCCCTACGCGTAAAATACTGTGAAACTGTGTCAGGGGTCATCATCATCTTGCCAAAAATATCCTCGCCGAAGGCATAAAAGTCCTCACCCGATCATTCAAACAGATCGCCGGCCCTTGGCACATCCAAACCCAAATGCACCCATGCCTTTTGCGCCAGCATACGCCCGCGCGGGGTGCGCTGGATCAGCCCTTGCTGCAACAGAAATGGCTCGATCACCTCTTCCAGCGCATCGCGGCTTTCACTTAATGCTGCCGACAAGGTTTCGATCCCTACCGGGCCACCTTGATAATTCTCGGCGATCAGCCGCAGATAACGACGGTCCGCCCCGTCCAATCCCAGATGATCAACCCCAAGCCGCGTCAGCGCGCGATCAGCGATCGCGTGTGTGACGGTTCCATCACCTTCGACCACAGCGAAATCAACGACGCGGCGTAACAGACGCCCGGCAATACGGGGCGTGCCGCGCGCGCGGCGGGCAATCTCTTGGGCACCCTCTGGCGTGGCAGGCGCCCCCATCAGACGGGCCCCGCGTACGACAATCTCGTGGAGTTCTTTGACGTTATAGAACTCAAGCCGCGTCGGGATGCCAAAGCGATCCCGCAGGGGCGTGGTCAGCAGGCCCATGCGGGTCGTCGCCCCGATCAAGGTAAAGGGCTGCAATTCGATCCGCACTGTGCGCGCTGCAGGGCCTTCGCCGATCACCAGATCAAGCTCGAAATCCTCAAGTGCCGGATAAAGGACTTCCTCGACCGCCGGATTAAGACGATGGATTTCGTCGATAAACAGCACATCGCGCGCTTCGAGGTTGGTCAGGATCGCCGCCAGATCACCAGCTTTGGCCAGAACCGGGCCAGACGTCATCCGAAACCCGACCCCCAATTCGCGCGCCATGATCTGCGCCAGCGTGGTCTTGCCCAATCCGGGGGGGCCGTGAAACAGCGTGTGATCCATAGCCTCGCCGCGCAGCTTGGCGCTTTGGATGAACACCTTCAGGTTCGCGCGCACCTCGGCCTGCCCGATAAACTCGTCCAACACCTGCGGACGCAACGCGCGATCCCGATCTTCGGGCATCGTTTCGGGGCGCAGGGCTGGGTCAGGTTCGTTCATGCGTTAAGGCCATACCTTATGGTATCAGGACGGTCCATCCACGTCCGATCTAACTGGAGCACCGAAGCATTCAGCATATCATTCAACCGCAATGCCAACGCCCTACCCCTTCGGGGCCAACAGCTTCAAGGCTGCGCGGATCAGGGCGGGGGTGTCGGCGGTCGGATCAGTGCTTGCGGCTTGTGCCACGGCGCTCACGGCATCGCTGGGCGCATAGCCAAGGTTTGACAGGGCCGACAACGCGTCGGATTGTGCAGCGCCGCCATGGTTGGGCTGCAATGCTACGGGCGCTTCGATCACCGCATCATCGTCGGCCGTTGCCGCGCCAAGCGCCTGCGAGATCGTGCCGCCCATGGCCATGACAACATGCGCTTTGTCTTTAAGCTCGAGGATAACCTTTTGCGCAGTCTTCGGGCCGACACCTTTGGCCCGTGCAATCGCCGACCAGTCGCCCAGCGCAATCGCGCGGCTGACGCCGTCGGCGCCCAATGTGCCAAGGATCGCAAGTGACGCTTTGGCGCCGATCCCCTGCACGCCCATCAACAGGCGGTGCCATTCCTTTTCGATCAATGTGGTGAACCCGAACAGCTGCAAGTTATCCTCGCGCACAAGCAAGTCGGTGAACAGCGACGCGACCTCTCCGTTGCCGGGCAACGCGGCCATGACACGTTCGGACACGTAGACCACATACCCGACACCGCGCACGTCGATCAGAACGTGATCAGCCGTGCGATAATCAATCCGTCCGGAAATCTTGCCAATCATGCGCTTGCCTTTTGCAGGGCGCGGGTCAGGTGGCCCGCTGATTGCAAATGGTGCGCGTGGCAGATGGCGATAGCAAGGGCGTCAGCTGCGTCCGGTCCGGCCAAGTTCACACCGGGCAATTGCAACCGCACCATATGCGCGACCTGCGCCTTATCCGCATGGCCCACACCAACGACGGCTTTTTTCACCGCGTTCGGGGCGTATTCACCCACCGCCAGCCCTGCTTGGGCGGGCACGAGCATCGCGATTCCACGCGCTTGACCCAGTTTCAGGGTGCCTGCGCCGTCTTTATTCACGAAGGTCTGTTCCACCGCGGCTGCATCGGGGGCATGAGTTGTGACGATCTCGCTCAATTGGTGATGCAATTGCAACAGGCGCTGCGCAAGGTCTGTGCCGGTCGATTTACACACCCCGTTCGCGACATGTGTCAAACGCGACCCGACGATGTCGATCACGCCCCACCCCATGTTCCGCAATCCGGGATCAATCCCCAAAACCCGCATAACCGCCCCTTTTTAATGGTCTTTTTCGAGCCAATAGCACAAAACGCGAACATAGGCCAACGACTTTGTGCAATGCGGGGCGCTGAAAACGGAAAAAACGTCGCCTATTAGCGTCATTTCGAGACCTGATCGCGCGCCCCATGCATGGTGAATTTGTGTCTTTTTTTCAGCAGTTTATGTCGATCTCCAGACATGCAGAAAGCGCATATCACCCATGCAATCTTGGTGCTGGTTTTGTCGCGATTCACCTCCTAAGTGCCCCTCATAACAACGCATCAAACAAACCTCCGATGCCCCGCATCGCTAATAGATAATGGAACATAACATGACTGCAATCGACACATCCCGCTCGTTCGTAACAAGACCACGCTTGACTAATCGCGTTAACCGTTTTGCCGCTGAAACTTTTGGTGCATTCGCCGCTTGGAATGACGCACGTGTGACACGCAAGTCACTGTCCAAACTGACAACCCGCGAGCTGGACGATATCGGTCTGTGCCGTGGAGACATCGACTCCATCGCAACACGCCGCTAAGCGATCCAATTCAGAACGACAAAAGGGCCACGCTTTCGCCAAAGCGTGGCCCTTTGCTATTGCTGATCGCGCGATTAGTGCAGGAAGGTGTTGATTTGCTCGGCGACCCAAACTGTGACTGGATCGACCTGCATCAACCACGCGCCACCTTTCTCTATCAAAGTTCCTGATTGGCTCGCGGAAATGCGGTCGCCATAAGTGGCCTGACCAAGATCGGCGTGTAGAAAGCCCTTGAAGGCAAATCCGGCCGCGATCACAAGCAGCACTCCACGCAGTGGGACGCTCGCGCTGCGGCGGCGCGGTCGTGCAATGATCAGGCGATCATGATTACGGGTAATTTTCCGTATTCGTTTTTCAAACGGAAGATGGACAGTTGCCACTACACCCTCCGAGACAAGTCCCCCACCTTGACTCTTAGAACCAACCTCTAAATGTGGCTTTTTTGGGGAAAATCACTCAATTTTGGCAGGAATTAGTCGATTTTCAAGTTTCTTTGACCAAAGTTAGTGTTGTCCACTCCACAATTTCTTCGCGGTGGGCGAGTTTAAAGCCATTGGCGACGTAAACAGCCAGAACGTCGTCAGCCTGTTCATTCAATATTCCGGAAAGAATCGCCCGCCCGCCAGCAACCAGATTGCGCGCCATATCGGGAGCCAAACCCACCAACGGTCCCTTGAGGATATTGGCAAAGACCAGATCAAACGGCGCGGATTTTGCAAGCTTGGGATGGGCAAAGCCCGCCGCCGCGACACACGTCACGCGCCCTTCCAGCCCGTTGGCCGCCATATTGGTAAGGGACACATCCACCGCCACCTGATCAATATCACTGGCCAGCACCTCGGCCGTCAGAACCTTTGCAGCCGCTATTGCCAACACGGCCGTACCGCAGCCAATGTCGGCGACTTTGGCAGGGGTCACGCCCTGCGTAAGCAACCGGTCAAAAGCACGCAGGCAGCCCAGAGTCGTGCCGTGATGGCCCGTGCCAAATGCCATCGCCGCCTCGATCAACAACGCGACCTTGTCGGTCGGTACTTTATCGGCATCGTGATTGCCATAGACAAAGAACCGCCCCGCCGCGACGGGGGGCAGTTCGCGGCGCACATGTGCGACCCAATCGACCTCGGGCAATTCGGACACAACAAAGGCGTCCGCCCCGAATGTTGCCGACAGCAGTGCCAGCCCGGTTACGTCAGGCTTTTCGTCGAAATACCCGCCGATTTCCCAGATATCGCTCCCATCCTCCACTTCGAAAACACCGACCCCTGTGGGTTCAGGCGTCAGGCGTTCCATCGCTTCGCCAAGGGCCTCGGCGCCGGTCGTGCCTGCAAGGGTCGTCAGGGCGGTATATGTCGGCATTGGAATTCCTTTAGGTCAGGCCGTGGCCGCAAACGGGCGTGTGAACACAGTTTCATTGCCCGGTGTCGGATCACGCGGGATCATAAGCGCTAGGGCCAGCGACACGCCCGCCATGCCCGCCGCCAAGATAAATACGCCAACGGGCGAGGCAAGCCAGAGAAATCCAAGCAGCACCGGCAAGAACACCGCCGCAATATGATTGATGGTGAACGCAACGGCAGCCGTTGGCGCGATGTCACGGGGATCAGCGATCTTTTGGAAATAGGTCTTGAGCGCGAGCGCTAGGGCGAAGAACAGATGGTCGATAATGTAAAGGATCGACGCCAGCAAGACACCCCATCCAAAGAAATAGACCCCGCCGTACGCCAGAAACACGATGATCAGCCCGATATATTCAAATGCAAGAGCACGACGTTCTCCAAACACCATCACGATCCTGCCCATCAGCGGCGCTAAGATCATGTTGGCAATCAAGTTGATCAGAAACAAAGCCGTAATCTCGTGCACAGCAAAGCCGAACTTTTCGACCATCATGAACCCCGCGAAGACCACAAAAATCTGCCGCCGCGCGCCGGACATGAATTGCAGCGCATAATAGAGCCAGTAACGCTTGCGCAGAACAAATGTTTTTAGCTGCGGGTTGGGGCTTTCGAATTGCGGATAGGCAAACAGGCAGAACAGGCCTACCAGCGCCGTGACCCCGCCCGACGCCATATAGACAAAATTATAAGATAAATCGAAGGTCTCCCAAGTCATCACGATCAGGATATAAGCCAGTAGCGTTGCGGCTGATCCCCCCGCCATTATCCAGCCAAGCATCTGCGGCGCACGCGCCTTGTCGATCCATTGCAATTGCAGCGATTGGTTCACCGTTTCAAAATAGTGAAACCCGATGGAAGAGAGCATCGTGATCGTCAGGATCCCGCCCATTGTCGGGAATTGCGCTGTCAATGCGGTGGCTACGCCCAACATCACAAGTGCGACCAGCCCCAATACCTGTTCACGGATGAACATGATCAGCGCAATCACCCCAATTGCAAAAAACCCCGGAATTTCGCGCACGGTATGCAGCAGGCCAATATCTGCCCCGTCGAAATTGGCCACTTCAATCACAAAATTATTGAGCAACGCCGACCACGTTGAAAATGCGACAGGCATCACCGCCGCAATCACGAACAGCAACGTGATGGGGCGACGCCAGAACGGCAGGTTGCGGGCCTGCGCCAAGGGAATTGGTGGTCTCATGGCGTTCGGTTACGCCTTTTTTATAGGCATGGCGAGAGGGGTTGTGCCCGATGCCATGTCACACAAGCCGCGCAAAGCTGTCATGAAACGGAGGATGCTATACCAGACGACAAAGTGACCGTGCAAAACGTCAACCAACCGGGTACGACAACCCGCGTGGACGCCGCAAAACAAACCGCCATGAAGGACGCAATGCTCGCGACCTTGACGCGCGACGCGCCGGGGATGACGGCAGCTGAAATGAAAGACGCCGCCAAGCCGCATTTGTCCGACGATCTATTTCCCGTTACGCAACCGCGGGCTGGTGGCTGAAATGCGCGCAGCTTGACCTAGAGGTGAAGGGCGTGGTGGTGCGCAGCGCGACTAAGCCGTTAAGATTCTATTTGCGGTAGGCAGAAAGTTTTGGACTGCATGGATCCGACCTCCGGACGAAGTTGCCGTCCAAGACGATGTTCGCATGGTCGGCTAACGGCCCAAACTCGCCGCCTCCAAGACAGAGGCATTTCGCGCTTGCAGCATATCGACCAAATCAAGGACGGCCAAAAGCCGCCATCCGGCATGGTTTTGGAATACTGCGGTGCGGCCCGCCAAAGATCACCAAAAAGGACTCGTTTTTGTAAGCTTATCCAGAGCCCGCTCGCTGTCGTGAGGCATTCAAGATACTGGCTTTCCGCTGCGCGATTTGCGCGTGCCAATTTCTTCGCGTTGATTTGTGTCCAATTGAGGGTGCGTCCTGTATCGCGCGTGTTGATCGAGCCAGGATGTTGGCTAATTTTTTTCGTGTCAGTCGCGTTAGGAAATACAGGGGAGAAAAGAATTTGTGGTACTCGTCCACGAACACCGGCCAGTTGTCGTCGTCGATCCACAGATCAAAGTGAATAAATTCTGAGCTGGCCAACAGATCCGTGAGCCGCTTGGCCACGACATCGCTGTCAAATTCAAACCGCACGCCGTCCAGGCCTGCACGCGTCACATTCCCAAGGAACGTTTGCTCGTTTCCGCAAATACTAGCCGGAACTCGACAGATCTTTTTGTGGTGCCACAACCCGGTAGCGTATTCGAGCGTGTGCTTCGACAAAATCAGCAGCCCGATAACCCCAGCCAAAAAAATAAACAATAGGCTGATCTGGAGAATGTCATTATCGCTTCTCAGCATTGCGATTAGATAACCCTCCCCGCTCGCTCCAGATTCG